>Ga0075163_10013722_pt1 | contig 10489 bp, 3 predicted proteins | sample JI1023141ADNA_FD_71478 | JGI IMG/M metagenome (GOLD analysis project Ga0075163, IMG submission 71478) | Wastewater effluent complex algal communities from Wisconsin, to seasonally profile nutrient transformation and Carbon sequestration -... | ecosystem: Engineered > WWTP > Effluent > Algae... | reverse complement strand
GCGCCGACGAGAAGAAGGCCGTGCTCCGCCGCCTTACCGAGGTCGACGGCTTCGAGCGGTTCCTCGGCCGCGCCTTCGTGGGCTACAAGCGCTTCTCGATCGAAGGCACCGACGCGCTCGTGATCATGCTCGACGCGGCGATCGACCGTTCGGCCGCGGCCGGCGCGAAGCACGTCGCGCTCGCGATGGCGCACCGCGGCCGCATCAGCGTGCTCACGCACGTCCTCGGCAAGCCGGCGCTCCAGATCTTCAGCGAGTTCCAGGGGAAGCACGGCCATCTGGGCGGCATGTCGTCCACCGGCGACGTTAAGTATCACTTGGGATACGACGGCCGAAGGAAGCTGGAGGAAGGCAGGGAGGTCGAGGTCTCGCTCGTCCCCAACCCGTCGCACCTCGAGGTCGTGAACCCGGTGCTGCAGGGACGGGCCCGGGCGCTCCAGCGCGACGCGCAGGACCGGCGCGTGCGCCGCGAGGAGGATGTCGTTCCGATCGTGATCCACGGCGACGCCGCCTTCCCCGGCGAGGGCATCGTCCCCGAGACGATGAACCTCTCGCGCCTCCGCGCGTATCGCGTCGGCGGCACGCTCCACATCATCGTCAACAACCAGGTCGGCTTCACCACCGATCCCACCGACGCGCGCTCCACGCGGTACGCGAGCGACGTCGCGAAGGGTTTCGAGATGCCGATCATCCACGTCAACGGCGACGACGCCGAGGCGTGCATCATCGCCATGCGCATCGCGGTGGCGTACCGGACGCGCTTCAAGAAGGACTTCCTCGTGGACCTCGTCGGCTACCGGCGCTGGGGGCACAACGAGGGCGACGAGCCGAACTTCACGCAGCCGCTGCTCTACGAGCGGGTCCGTGCGCATCCGACGCCGCGGCAGGTGTGGGGCGCGCGCCTCGTCGGCGAAGGACTCCTCTCGGCGGCTGAGGTGGACCAGCTCGACGCCGAGATCGCCGCGGGATTCCAGGCCACCTTCGAGCGGTCCAAGGCCGTCGAGGACGTGCACGGCGACCACGAGTCGGCGACCGCGCCGTCGCCCGAGGTCCTCACCGCGGTGCCGGCCGACGACCTCGTCCGCTGGAACGAGGCGATCCTCACCTATCCGTCGGATTTCAACGCCCATCCGCGTCTCGCCAAGCAGCTCGAGCGCCGCCGCGAGGCGATGGGCGACGCCGGCGGCATCGATTGGGGGCACGCCGAGTCGCTCGCCTTCGCGAGCATCCTCGCCGACGGCACGCACATCCGCTTCACCGGGCAGGACGTGGAGCGCGGCACCTTCTCGCATCGCCACGCCGTGCTCAACGATGTGACGAACGCGCGCAAGCACGCGCCGCTCGCGCACCTGCCGGGCGTCAACGCGAGCTTCGAGATCTACAACTCGGCGCTCAGCGAGACGGCGGTGATGGCGTTCGAGTACGGCTACTCGGTGGCCGCGCCGGACACGCTCACGCTCTGGGAAGGGCAGTTCGGCGACTTCGCGAACGTGGCGCAGCCGATCATCGACCAGTTCATCGCGGCCGACCGGGCGAAGTGGGGGCAGGACTCCGGCCTCGTGCTGCTCCTGCCGCACGGCTACGAAGGACAGGGGCCGGAGCACTCGAGCGCACGGCTCGAGCGCTTCCTCCAGCTCTGCGCCGAGGGCAACCTGCGCGTCGCGTATCCGAGCACGCCGGCCCAGTACTTCCATATCCTGCGGCGGCAGGCCTTCGCCCCCGACCGGCGTCCGCTCGTGCTCATGCAGCCCAAGTCGCTGCTGCGCCTCGCGCAGGCCGCGTCGCAGCTGCGCGACCTCGCGCACGCGAACTTCCAGCCGGTGATCGACGACCTGATGGGCGCCGAGAAGCGGTCGCTGGTCAAGCGCCTCGTCTTCTGCACCGGCAAGGTCTACTACGACCTGCTCGCCAAGGGCATCCCGGAGACGGTGGCCGTCGTGCGCGTGGAGGAGATCTATCCGTGGCCGCACGAGCGCATCGCGCGGCTCGTGGACCAGTATCCGGCGATCGACGAGGTCGCGTGGGTGCAGGAGGAGCCGAAGAACCAGGGTGCGTGGAGCTTCGTCGCGCCGCGGCTCCGCGTCTCCACCGGCAACGCGCTCGTCATCCGCTACTATGGCCGGCCGGAGCGGGCGAGTCCCGCCGAAGGCTATCCGTCGGATCACGCCGAGGAGCAGGCGCGCATCGTGGGTGATGCGCTGCAGCCGTCGGTGCGCGCGTCGGGTGCGCGCCGGATGATCACGCCCACGAAGACGACCTCCCTCTAGGACGGTACCGATGATCCGGACGCGCCTGCTTCCGGCCCTCGTCGCCCTGCTGAGTCTCGCCGCGCCGCGCACCGCCTCCGGGCAGGTGCGCGGCGCGGCGGCCTTGGACCAGCTGGTGCGCGGGCTCACCACCACCTCGCGCGTGCTCGTGATCGGCGCGCACCCCGACGACGAGGACACGCAACTGCTCGCCTGGCTCGCGCGCGGGCACCAGGTGCAGGTGGCGTACCTCTCGCTCACGCGAGGCGACGGCGGGCAGAACCTCATCGGCAACGAGCTCGGCGAGGCGCTCGGCGCGATCCGCAGCGAGGAGCTGCTCGCGGCGCGCCGGCTCGATGGCGCGCAGCAGTTCTTCTCGCGGGCCTACGACTTCGGGTTCTCGAAGGATGCCGACGAGACGTTCCGGCAGTGGCAGCGCGAGCCGCTCACGGCCGACGTGGTGCGGGTGATCCGCGCGTACCGTCCGCATGTGGTGATCGCGGTGTGGAGTGGCACGCGCGCCGACGGCCATGGGCACCACGAGGCGTCGGGGATCCTCGCGCGCGACGCCTTCGAGGCGGCGGGCGACACCGTGCGCTTCCCCGTCGCGGTGCATGGCCGCGCGTGGATGCCGCAGAAGTTCTATCGCGGCGCGTGGGCGCGCGCATTGCCGCCCACGCTCACGTTCGACGTGGGTGGGTACGATGCGGTGCTCGGCCGCAGTCCCGCCGAACTCGCGGCCGCGAGCCGGTCGATGCACCGCTCGCAGGGCCAGGGCGGACTCGAGCGTCGCGGGGCGGCGCCCTCGCGCCTCACGCGCGAGCTCACGCGCGTGAATGCGGCGACGCCGGCCACCGAGGAGCGGTCGATCTTCGACGGCCTCGACACCAGCGTCGCGCACCTCGCCGCGCTCGACTCGGCGGTGGGCCACTTCATCCGGTCGGCCGCGGCCAAAGCGGACTGGGCGCAGCGCACGCTCGACCTGCGCCGGCCCGCGCAGGTGGTGGACACGCTGGGGCAGCTGGTCGTGCAGCTGGAGGCGGCGCTCAACGAGGCGCATCGCTGCGGCACGATGCCGCCGCGGCGTCGTCCGCCCGAGGGAGCATCGGTGCGCGAATGCCGCACGGCCGATCTCGAGCTCGAGACGTCGATCGAACGGATGCTCGCGCGGGCGCAGCGCGCGCTGCTCGAGGCGGCCGGCGTCGCCATCGAGGTGACCGCGGAGCGCGAGCTGCTGGCCTTCGCCGATTCCATGCAGGCGACGGTGACCGTGCACAATCGCGGGCGCCAGTCGATCTGGTTCCGCGGCCTGCGCATGACGGGGAACCCCAGCATCGGCGGGATGAGCATCGAGATCCCGCCCGATTCGTCGTACGCGATGACGCGACGCGTGCTCGGGCTCGTGGATCACCGGCCCTGGTGGCTCGGCGGGCGCGAGGGCGCGATGTTCGCCGACACGCGGTCGCCGGCGGACGGCGCGGCGCTCATCTCGTATGGCGTGGACGCGCCGCTCGTGCCGAGCGTCGCGCTGGCGGAGGATGTGCGGCGGATCAGCGATGTGCGCGTCACGCTCTCGGTCGGCCCCGCGGCGACGACGACGGTCGCGGCCGGCGAGATCATGTACCGGGTCGCGGACCCGGTGATGGGGGAGCAGTGGAAGCCGGCGGGCGGGGTGCCGCCGGTGACGCTCGAACTCGATCGCGGGCTCGAGTGGGTGCGGGCGAACGCGCCGATCGACCGGCGGGTGCGGCTCACGGTGCGTTCGCACACCGACCGCGAACGCCGGCTCGCGCTCCGCTTCCTCAAGCCGGCGGGCGTCACCGTCTCCGGCGCGCCGGACACGCTCGTGCTCGCCCCGCGCGAGGTGAAGGAGCTCTTCGTGCGGTTGCGCGGCACGCTGGCACCGGGGCGGCATGAGTTCGGGGTCGGCGCGGCCTCGGAGGGGACGGTCTACTCCGACGGCTTCCGCGAGATCGCGTATGAGCACATCCGTCCCATCCGGCTCTATCGCAGCTCCGCGCTCTACCTCCAGGCGGTGCCGGTCACGGTGCCGCGAACGCTCACGGTCGCGTACGTGACGGGCGTCTCCGACGCGATCGCGCCGGCGCTGCGCGGCATCGAGATCCCGACGACGGTGCTCACGGTCGAGGAGCTGCCGCTGGTGGACCTCGCGCGGTACACGACGGTGGTGATCGGGCCGCGCGCGTACGACGCGAACCCGGAACTCGTCACGCAGAACCCGCGTTTGCTGGACTGGGTCCGGAACGGCGGCACGCTCGTGGTGCAGTATGGCCAGTTCGAGATGTCGCGGCCGGGGATGATGCCGTATCCGATCACGCACTCGCGGCCGGCGGCGCGCGTCACGATCGAGGAGGCGCCGGTGCAGGTGCTCGACGCGACGAGCCGCCTCCTCACCTGGCCCAACCGGATCGGCGCCGACGACTGGCGCGAGTGGGTGCAGGAGCGCGCGCTGTACATGCCGAGCACGTTCGACGCGCGCTACCGCGCGCCGCTCGAACTGCACGACCCGGGCGAACCGGAGAATCGCGGGGCGATCCTCGAGACGACGCTCGGGAAGGGGCGGTACATCTATACCACGCTCTCGCTGTTCCGGCAGGTGCCGGCGGGCGTCCCGGGGTCGATGCGGGTGCTGGTGAACCTTCTTTCGGCGGGCGTCGTCGCCCCGCCGCAGTGAGTCGCATGGCACGTACACGGGTGGTGATCATCGGCGGGGGATTCGGCGGCCTCAATGCGGCGCGCGCGCTGGCGCGCGCCGACGTGGAGGTGCTGCTCATCGACCGCACCAACCATCACCTGTTCCAGCCGCTGCTCTACCAGGTGGCGACGACCTCGCTCGCGCCGAGCGAGATCACCGCGCCCATCCGCTGGGTGCTGCGCGCGCAGAAGAACGTGACCACGCTGCTCGGCACGGTGGAGCAGGTCGATCGCCGCAATCGCGCCGTGCGCGTGAAGGGCGAGCCCGATCCCATCCACTACGACTACCTGATCCTCGCGACGGGGACCCGTCACGCCTACTTCGGCCATGACGAGTGGGAGAAGTGGGCCCCCGGGCTCAAGAACGTCGAGGACGCCCGGCGCATCCGGAAGCGCTTCCTGCTCGCGTTCGAGCGGGCGGAGTGGGAGGAGGATCCCGGCGCGCGGCAGGCGCTGCTCACGTTCGTCGTCGTCGGCGGCGGGCCGACCGGCGTGGAACTCGCCGGCGTGCTGCCGGAGATGTGCCGCGTGGCGTTCCGTCCCGACTTCCGGCGCATCGACACCGCGAAGGTGCGGGTGATCCTCGTCGAGGGCGGGCCGCGGATCCTGCCGGCGTTCCCCGAGTCGCTCTCGGCGCGCGCCCAGCGCGACCTCGAGAAGCTCGGCGTGGAGGTGCGCACGAACACGCTCGTCACGCACATCGACGAGCAGGGGGTCGATGTCGGGAGCGAGCGGATCGCGTCGCAGTCGGTGTTCTGGGCGGCGGGCAATGCCGCCTCGCCGCTCGGGAAGACGCTCGACGTGCCGCTCGACCGCGTGGGGCGCGTGCTCGTGGAGCCCGATCTCTCGGTGCCGGGGGACCCGCGCGTCTTCGTGATCGGCGATCTCGCGGCGGCGAAGCTCCCGGACGGGACGTTCGTGCCGAGCGTGGCGCCGGCGGCGAACCAGATGGGACATCATGCGGCGCGCAACATCCGCGCGCTCATCGCCGGCGAGCCGTCGCGGCCGTTCACCTATCTCAACAAGGGTGACCTCGCGACGATCGGCCGGCACAAGGCGGTCGCGTCGTTCGGGGGCGGGCGGATCCGCATCGCCGGCTACTTCGCCTGGTTCACCTGGCTCTTCGTGCACATCGCGTACCTCGTCGGCTTCCGCAACCGCATCAGCGTGCTGCTCCAGTGGGCGTACAACTACGTCTTCTTCGAGCGCGGTGTGCGGCTGATCACGGAGACCGAGGATGCGAGCATGAGCCGGCACCCCGCGACGACGGGGCGCACGGGGGAGTTCGAGGCGGCGCGGAAGGCGCGCGGATGAGCGCGCCGGGCGGCCCGCGCGGTGGCGCGCCAGACGGCGCGCCCGACGCGGCGCTCGCCGACCTGCGCCAGCGGCTCGGCGAGCTCGACGCGGAACTGCTCACGCTCGTCGCGCGGCGGCAGGAGCTCGCGGCGGCCGTGGGCGCCATCAAGGACCGGAGCGCGGGCGCGTTGAAGGACCCCGCGCAGGAGCGCGAGGTGCTCGCGCGCGCGCGCGGCGTGGCGCATTCGCTCGGGGCATCGCCCGCGCTGGCGGAGGAGCTGTTCACGCTGCTCATCCGCCATTCGCTCACCGTGCAGGAGCAGCAGCGGATCCGCTCCCGCGGTCGCGGGGACGGGCGGACGGCGCTCGTGATCGGCGGGGCGGGGCGCATCGGCGCCTGGTTCTCGCGCTTCCTGCGCTCGCAGGGATACGCGGTGGAGATCGCCGATCCGGCACCGCTCCCGGCCGGGCTCGGCGACGTCGCGCATCGTGCCGAGTGGCAGGCAGGCCCGCTCGCGCACGACCTCATCGTGGTCGCCGCGCCGCTGCGGGAGTCCGCGACGATCCTCCGCGCGCTCGCCGAGCGACGTCCTCCCGGGGTGGTGTTCGACCTCGGCTCGCTCAAGTCGCCGCTGCGCGACGGGCTCGCCGCCTGCGTCGCGGCCGGGGTGCGGGTCACCTCCCTGCACCCGATGTTCGGTCCGTCGGTGGACCTGCTCGCCGGGCGGCATGTGGTGGTCGTCGATGTGGGGCACGCCGAGGCGAACGCCGTGGCCGCGGCGCTGTTCGAGGGCACCACGGCCCGCGTGGTGGAGATGCCGCTCGACGCGCATGACCAGGCGATGGCCTACGTGCTCGGACTCTCGCACGCGGTGAACATCGCCTTCTTCGATGCGCTTGCGGGGAGCGGTGAGGCGGCGGCGCATCTCGCGCGGGTGTCGAGCTCGACCTTCGACGCGCAGCTCGCGGTGGCGTCGCGCGTGGCCGCGGAGAACCCGCACCTCTACTTCGAGATCCAGCACCTCAACGCGCACGGGCTCGCGGCGCTCGAGGGGCTGGAGGCGGCCGTGCAGCGTCTGCGCGCGGCGGTGGCGTCGGGCGACGAGGCGGGCTTCGTCGAGGCGATGACGCGCGGGCGCGCGTACCTCTTGGCACGCTCTCCAGCGTAGGCCATGTTCCCCGCGTAGCCCCAGCACGGACCGCACCGTCGTCCGCGACACCCCAGCCCGGCCTCCCATGTCGATCGTCCGCCCGCGTCATCTGCTCGGCGTCCTGCTCCTCGCGCTCGCCGGCACGCCGCTCCTCGCGCACGCCCAGTCGCTCTCGTTCGACGAGATGCGCTGGCGCCAGATCGGGCCCACGCGCGCCGGCCGCGCACGCGCCGTCGCGGGCGTGCCGAGCCAGCCGAACACCTTCTATGCGGGCTTCGACAATGGCGGCGTCTGGCGCACCACCGACTACGGCGCCAACTGGGTGCCGATCTTCGACGACCAGCCCACCGGCTCCATCGGCGCGATCGGCGTCTCGGTGTCGAACCCGAACGTGATCTACGTGGGGAGCGGCGCGGGGATCATCCGACCCGACCTCTCGATCGGCGACGGGATGTACAAGTCGGTCGATGCCGGACGCACCTGGGAGCACCTCGGACTCCGCGAGACGCAGATGATCGCCGCGGTCGCGGTCGATCCGCGGAACCCCGACCGGCTCTTCGTCGCCGCGCTCGGGCACCCGTACGGTCCCAATCCGGAACGCGGCGTGTTCCGCTCCACGGACGGCGGCCGGACGTTCGAGAAGGTGCTCTACAAGGACGAGTACACGAGCGCGAACGAGGTGATGATCGACCCGCGCGACCCGAACATCGTCTATGCCACGCTCTGGCAGCAGCAGCAGAGCTTCATCGAAGGGCAGGGGTTCGGCGGCAGCGGGATGGGCATCTTCAAGTCCACCGACGGCGGCACCAGCTGGGTGCAGCTCACGAACGGCCTGCCGTCGATCCTCCAGGCCAACATCGCGATCGCGCCGAGCGAGCCGAACACGCTCTATGCCGTGATCGCGCCGGGGCAGGGGGCGATCGGCTTCTACAAGTCCACCGACGGCGGCGCGCACTGGTTCCAGCCGGTGAAGGGCGTGAGCAACGAACGCCCCGAGGCGCGGCAGGACATGCGCCCGCTCTCGCGGATCGGCGGCGGTGACCTCCCGACGCTCGCGATCGACCCCAAGGACCCGAACGTCGTCTACTCGGCGTCGGTCGTGATGTGGCGCACCGAGGATGCCGGCCTCACCTGGAGCGCCGTGCGCGGCGCGCCGGGCGGCGACGACTACCAGCGGATCTGGATCAACCCGAACGACCCGCGGATCATCGTCGCCGTCGCCGACCAGGGCGCCGTCGTCTCGGCCAACCGCGGGCTCTCGTGGAGCAACTGGTACAACCAGAACACGGCGGCGATGTACCACGTCACGACCGACTTCTCGTTCCCGTACTTCGTCTGCTCCGGCCAGCAGGACTCCGGCTCGGCGTGCGTGAAGAGCCGCAGCGACGACGGGCGCATCACGTTCCACGACTGGCATCCGGTGAACATCCAGGAGTACGGGATGGCCGCGCCGGACCCCAAGGACCCGAACATCGTGTACGGCAGCCAGCGCTCCGGCGTCTCGCGCTACGACCGGCGCACGGCGCAGACGCAGCAGGTCGGCCCCGACGTCTCGGGGACGCTCCCGGGCGGCGGCGCGATGAACCGCAACGTGCGCACCATGCCGCTCCACTTCTCGCCGGTGGACAACGCGACGATGTACTACGCGTCGAACGTCGTCTGGAAGAGCGTCGATCACGCGAACAGCTGGCGCCGCATCTCGCCCGACCTCACGCGGCAGACGTGGGAGGTGCCGACGACCGCCGGGAAGTACGCGAGCGGCGTGCGGCCGGCGCCGGCGGGGAGCATCACCGCGCTCTCGCCCTCGCCGCGCTCGCTGAACGTGATCTGGGCGGGCACCGACGACGGGCAGATCCAGACGACGAGCGACGGCGGCACGACCTGGCGCAACGTGACGCCGCCGGGGATGAAGGCGTGGACGCGCATCTTCAACATCGAGGCCGGGCACTTCGACACGCGCACGGCCTATGCCGCGGCCAACACGCTCCGCCTCGACGACATCAACCCGCACTTCTTCCGCACGCGCGACGGCGGCGCGACCTGGACGGAGATCAACACCGGGATCGCCGGCGGCGCGGTCGCGAACAGCATCCGCGAGGACCCGCGGCAGAAGGGCCTCCTCTACGCCGCGACCGACCTGCAGGTGTGGGTGTCGTTCGACGACGGCGAGCACTGGCAGACGCTCAAGAACGGGATGGCGCCGGTGTCGGTGCGTGACCTCCAGGTGAAGGACGACTCCACCTGCCACTGCGCCGACCTCGTCGCGGCGACGCATGGGCGCGGCTTCTGGATCCTCGACGACGTGACGCCGCTGCGCCAGGCCGCGGCCGCGCGTGCCGCGCTCGCCAAGGGCGAGGCGTACCTCTTCAAGCCTCAGACCGCGGTGCGTGTGCGGTTCGCGACCAACGAGCCGACGCCGTGGCCACCCGAGCTCCCGGCGGGCGAGAACCCGCCGCCGGGCGGGCTCATCGACTACTACCTGCCGAGCGATGCGCGCGGGCCGGTGACGCTCGAGATCGTCGATGCGCGCGGCCGCACGGTGCGCACCTACTCGAGCACCGAGCCGGTGTTCAATCCGGATCCCGGCAAGGACATGGCCGCCTACGACCAGGTCTGCCGCCGCGACCCGACCGCCGCGTACTGCGGCCTTCCGCTCTACTGGCCGGCGCCGCAGTACATCATCTCCACGCGCGCGGGGATGCACCGCTTCAGCTGGGACCTCAAGCTGGATCCGGTCTCGCCGCTCGACCTGATCCCCGCCGGGGACGAGGAGGCGCAGGGGGCCGTGCCGGGGCGCACGTATCCGCAGTACAACGTGCCGTGGGCGCCGCCGGGCGCGTACACCGTGCGCCTCACGGTGGACGGCAAGCGGCACACGCAGCCGCTCCGGCTGGTGCTGGATCCACGGGTGCGCATCACGCCGGTGGCGCTCGCGAAGCTGACGGCGCTCAGCATGGAGATGTACGACGGCGCCGTCGCGGCGCACCGCGCGTTCCTCGCGGCGAAGGAACTCGCGCAGCAGGTGGGTGGCCTCACCGGCGCCGCCGCCGATACGCTCAAGGCCGACCTCGAGGAGCTCGC
>Ga0075163_10013721_pt1 | contig 10489 bp, 8 predicted proteins | sample JI1023141ADNA_FD_71478 | JGI IMG/M metagenome (GOLD analysis project Ga0075163, IMG submission 71478) | Wastewater effluent complex algal communities from Wisconsin, to seasonally profile nutrient transformation and Carbon sequestration -... | ecosystem: Engineered > WWTP > Effluent > Algae... | reverse complement strand
GTTGCGGCGATGCAGCAGCTCGAGCGGCAGGCTGGGCAGGTTGGTGGTGCGCGGGGCGCCGAGGTTGTGGCGGGCGCTCTCGAGCAGCAGGGCCAGGGCGCGATCGCGCGCGTCGACCGTCTTGAGCGCGAGCAGCTGGGTGAGCGGCAGGCCCTTGCGCTTCACCGGCTTGCCTTTCACCCGTTGCACGTCGCGGAAACCCAGCCAGCCGGCGTTGGCCGGCAGCGAGACAAAGGCCACCGTCGACTCGATGATCCGCAGCTGGTAGGTCTCGCGGAAGTAGGTGCCGCGATCCTGCGCGTTGTGGGGCACCGCACCATCGAGCGGCCACTGCTCGAACCGCTCGTCGGCCACCAGCTCGCCGAGGTCGCGCTCGTACCCCGAGAGGTAGCCGTAGAGGCGCTGACGCACGGCGTCCGGATCGGGCGCCTGCGCGGCCAGTGGCGCCGCGGCGAGCCAGGCGCCCAGGGCCACCGCGAATCCTGCCGTCAGTCGTCGTGCGCGCATCGCGGACCTCCCTGTGTGGCCGTGCCGACCGGCCTCAGCCGATCGCCGCGAGATGTCCCGGACCCACTTCCACCAACGGCGCGCCCGGCGCGAACGCGCCCGGCGTGAGTTCCAGGCGGTGCCGCGGCGCATCCGGATCGGTGACCGGGATCGCCGACAGCAGGGCTCGCGTGTAGGGATGCGCCGGGGCGGCGAAGATCGCCTCGGTGTCGCCCATCTCGACGATCCGCCCGCGGTACATCACGGCGGTGCGATGACAGATGTGCCGCACCAGCCGCAGGTCGTGCGCGATGAACAGGTAGGTGAGCTGCAGGCGCTGCTGCAGGTCGAGCAGCAGGTTCACGACCTGCGCCTGGATCGACACGTCGAGCGCCGACACCGGCTCGTCGGCGATCACGAACTTCGGCTCGAGGGCCAGCGCGCGCGCCAGGCCGATGCGCTGCCGCTGGCCGCCCGAGAACTCGCGCGGATAGCGGTCGAGATGCGCGGTGTCGAGACCCACCAGGCCGAACAGCGCGGCGACGCGTTCGGCCTGCTCGCTGCGCGAGCCGAGCCCATGGATGACGAGCGGCTCGCCGACGATCTCGCGGGCCGTCATCCGCGGATTGAGCGACGAGTAAGGATCCTGGAAGACCATCTGCATGTGGCGGCGGGCCGCCCGCAGTCGCGCCGGCGCGAAGGCCAGCACGTTCTCGCCGTCGTAGCGCACCTCGCCGGCGGTCGGCTCGATCAGTCGCAGCAGGCAGCGTCCGGTGGTGCTCTTGCCGCTGCCGGATTCGCCGACCAGCCCGAACGTCTCGCCAGGCGCGATGGTGAACGACACGCCGTCCACCGCCTTCACGACCTCACCGCGGCTGAACAGACCGCCGCCGCGCGTGAAGTGCTTCGAGAGGTCGCGCACCTCGACCAGCGGCGTGGTCACGACGCGACCCCGCTGCCGGCCGGCGCGCCGGCGTGCAGCACGCAGCGCACCGCATGGTCGGCGGTCACGGCCACGTCCGGCGGCACGGCGGCATCGCAGTCGGCGCGACGGCTCGGGCAGCGTGGCGCGAAGGCACAGCCCGGAGGCCGTTGTCCCGGCGCCGGCACCGTGCCTTCGATGGCGGCCAGGCGCTCGCCGCGACGTCCGTGCGGAATCGACGCCAGCAGGCCCTGCGTATACGGATGCGCCGGCGTCCGCAGGATGGCGCGGACCGGGCCGTGCTCGACGATGCGCCCGGCGTACATCACCGCCACGCGATCGGCGACTTCGGCGACCACGCCGAGGTCGTGCGTGATGAGCAGCAGCGACAGGTCGAAGGTGCGCCGCATCTCGCGCAGCAGGTCGAGGATCTGCGCCTGCACGGTGACGTCGAGCGCCGTGGTCGGCTCGTCGGCGATGACGAGCGGCGGCTTGCAGGCCAGCGCCACCGCCAGCATCACGCGCTGGCGCATGCCGCCCGAGAGCTGGTGCGGGTAGTCGTCGACGCGGCGTTCCGGATCGGTGATGTGCACGGCGCGCAGCAGCTCGATGGCGCGATCGCGGGCCTCGCGTGGCGTGGCCAGGCCGTGCACGACCAGCGACTCGCCGATCTGCGCGCCCACCTTCATCACCGGGTTCAGCGCCGCCATCGGCTCCTGGAACACCAGGCCGATGCCGGCGCCGCGCACGCCGCACATCTCGCGTTCGGAGAGCGTGAGCAGATCGCGTCCCTGGAAGACGACGCGGCCCGCGGCGACCCGGCCCGGTGACGGCACCAGCCGCAGGATCGAGAACGCCGTCACCGACTTGCCGGAGCCCGACTCGCCGACCAGGCCCAGGGTCTCGCCGCGGCGCAGCTCGAACGACACGTCGTCGACCGCGACCAGCGGCGTCGCGCCCGTGTCGAACACGGTGGTCAGTCCCTGCACCGACAGCAGCACGTCCGCAGCCATGTCACTCCGCTGGTCGAGATTCAGCCCCGAGCCCCGGGCCCCGAGCCCCGGCTCTTCAGTCCACCGCCACTTCGCGGAACTCGCCGAACACGCGGCGCATGGTATCCGCAATCTCGCCCACGGTGGCGCCGGCTTCGACGGCGGCGATGATCGGCGGCACCAGGTTGTCGCGGGTGCCGGCGGCCGCGCTCACCGCTTCGAGGGCGGCGTTCCAGGCCGAGGCGTCGCGCCGGGCGCGCAGCGCCTGCACCTTGGCGATCTGGCGGCGCTCGACGTCGGCATCGAGCCTGAACACCTCCACCGGCGGCCGTTCGTCGGTGGCGAAGCGGTTCACGCCGACGACCACGCTGGTGCCGGCGTCGATGGCCTGCTGCGCTTTGTACGCCGAGTCCTGGATCTGCCGCTGGATGTAGCCGGTTTCGATGGCCCGCAGCGTGCCGCCCATCGCCTCGATGCGTTCGAGCAGGTCGAGCGCGCCGGTCTCGATCTGATTGGTGAGCCGCTCGATGTGCCACGACCCGCCGAACGGATCGACCGTGTTGGTCACACCCGACTCGTGCGCGATGATCTGCTGCGTGCGCAGCGCGATGCGCGCCGAGTCCTCGGTGGGCAGGGCCAGCGCTTCGTCGCGGCCGTTGGTGTGCAGCGACTGCGTGCCGCCCATCACCGCGGCCATCGCCTGCACGGCCACCCGCACGATGTTGTTGTCGGGCTGCTGCGCGGTGAGCGTGCTGCCGGCGGTCTGCGTGTGGAAGCGGAGCTGCAGCGCGCGCGGGTTGGTGGCGCCGAAGCGTTCCTTCATGATGCGCGCCCACAGGCGGCGGGCCGCGCGGAACTTGGCGACTTCCTCGAGGAAGTCGTTGTGGGCGTTGAAGAAGAAGCTGAGGCGCTGGCCGAGCGAGTTCACGTCGAGGCCGGCCGCCACCGCCGCCTGCACGTAGGCGATGGCGTTGGCGAAGGTGAACGCCACTTCCTGCACCGCGGTCGATCCCGCTTCGCGGATGTGGTACCCGCTGATCGAGATGGTGTTCCACTGCGGCACCTCGCGCTCGCAGTAGGCGAAGATGTCGGTGATGATGCGCAGCGACGCCTCGGGCGGATAGATGTAGGTGCCGCGGGCCACGTACTCCTTCAGCACGTCGTTCTGCACCGTGCCCGACAGCGCCGCCGGCGCCACGCCCTGCTGCTTCCCGACGGCGACGTAGAGCCCCAGCAGGATGATGGCGGTGGCGTTGATCGTCATCGAGGTCGAGACGCTGCCGAGCGGGATGCCGTCGAACAGCGTCGCCATGTCCTCGATCGAGTCGATGGCCACGCCCACCTTGCCGACCTCTCCGGCCGCCAGCGGGTGATCGCTGTCGTAGCCGATCTGCGTCGGCAGGTCGAAGGCCACGCTGAGTCCGCTCACGCCCTGGCCGAGCAGGTAGCGGTAGCGGGCGTTCGACTCCTCCGCCGTGCCGAACCCGGCGTACTGCCGCATGGTCCAGAGGCGGCCGCGGTACATCGTCGGCTGGATGCCCCGGGTGTAGGGATAAGTGCCCGGGAAACCCAGGTCGTCTGCTTCGTGCCAGCCGGCCAGATCGCCCGGCACCGCGTGATACCGCGTGGAATCGCCTGCCATGGTCCCCCGCATTGTAGCCAGCTGCGTGGGCTGACGCCCAACTCCCGTTCCTGCACGGGGTTGCGCGAAATGTCAGCGGCCCGTAGAATCGTCCAGGTTGCCGCGCCGGAAGTCCGAGGCCGCCGCACCCACCCCAGCCCGTCCGGTGGGCGAGGAGGAGGGACCGCATGGAAGACGTCCAGAACCGCCTGGCCCGGGAGCTCGCTGACGCGGTGGCCGCCGCCGTGGCGCAGAGCGCCGACGTCGAACGTTGCCGGGAGCGGGCGCGCACCGAGGGGTTCCACCTGAAGGTGACCCTCGAAGCCACCGTGGGATTCGCGCCGCTCGCGGCCGACGACGAGGTCGTCGAGACCGTCGAGGAGCCGCCGACCACCCCGGTCAGCTACGAGATTTCCGCCAACGATCGCCGCTTCCTGCGCTCGCTGCGGATCGCCGCCGACGAAGCCTCGGTGACCGAAGCGACCGACGCTGGTCCGTCGGCCTAGCTAGCGCGCACCCTTGGCCTGATTGGCGACGGCTTCGGCCGCCGCCTTCGCCGCCGCCTCGTCGAGGTAGCGGCTGCTGACCTTCTTCAGGTCTGCGTCGAGTTCATAGACCAGCGGCATGCCGGTCGGGATGTTCAGCTCGACGATGTCCTCGTCGCTGATCCCGTCCAGGTACTTCACCAGCGCGCGCAGGCTGTTGCCGTGCGCCGCGATGATCACGCGATCGCCGCGACGAATCGCCGGCGCGATCGTCTCGTGCCAGTAAGGCAGGAAGCGCGCCACCGTGTCTTTGAGGCACTCGGTCGTCGGCATCTCGCCCGGCCCGAGCGACGCGTAGCGCGGATCGCGCCCTTGCTGCGCGGCGTCGGTGTCGGTCATCGGCGGCGGCGGGGTGTCGTAGCTGCGGCGCCACACCTTCACCTGCGCGTCGCCGTGTCTGGCGGCGGTCTCGGCCTTGTTCAGGCCCTGCAGCCCGCCATAGTGACGCTCGTTGAGCCGCCACGAACGTTCGACCGGCATCCACAGCAGGTCCATCTCGTCCTGCACCATCCACAGCGTGCGGATGGCGCGCTTCAGCACCGACGAGAACGCGCGGTCGAACGTGAAGCCGTGCGCTTTCAGGAGCTGGCCGGCGGCCTTGGCTTCCTGCCGGCCCTTGTCACTGAGGTCGACGTCGACCCAGCCGGTGAAGCGGTTCTCCTTGTTCCATTCCGATTCGCCGTGGCGGAGCAGGACCAGGGTGGGCATGGGCGTGTCCTAGGAGAGCTGCTTGATGGCCGCGCGACCGGCGTAGCGGGCGCCGTCGCCGAGCGCTTCCTCGATGCGGAGCAGCTGGTTGTACTTGGCGATGCGGTCGCTGCGCGACGCCGAGCCGGTCTTGATCTGGCCGGCCGACGTGCCCACGGCGAGGTCGGCGATCGTCGAATCCTCGGTTTCGCCCGAGCGATGCGAGATGACGCTGCGGTAGCCGGCCTTCGAGGCCATGGCGATGGCGTCGAGCGTTTCGCTCACGGTGCCGATCTGGTTCAGCTTCACGAGCAGCGCGTTGCCGACGCCTTCCTCGATGCCGCGCTTCAGGATCGACGGGTTGGTGACGAACACGTCGTCGCCGACCAGCTGCACCTTCTGGCCGAGGGCCTGCGTGAGCAGCTTCCAGCCGCGCCAGTCACCTTCCGCGCAGCCGTCTTCGATCGAGAGGATCGGGTACTGGCGGCACCAGTCTTCGTAGAGCGCCACCATGCCCTCGGAGTCGCGGCCGGGTTCGCCCGACTTGTGGAACTCGTACTTGCCGTCGGCGTTGCCGAACTCGCTGGCCGCGCAGTCGAGCGCGATGTAGACGTTGTCGCCAGCCGTGAAGCCGGCCTTGCCGATGGCTTCCATCACCACGTCGAGGGCGTCCTTGTTGCTCTTCAGGCTCGGCGCGAAGCCGCCCTCGTCGCCGACGCCGGTGGCCAGGCCGCGGCCCTTCAGGATGCCGCGCAGGGCGTGGAAGATCTCGGTGCCGGCCCGCAGCGCTTCGCCGAACGAGGCGAAGCCCACCGGCATGACCATGAATTCCTGGAAGTCGACGTTGGTGTCGGCGTGGGCGCCGCCGTTGAGGATGTTCATCATCGGCACGGGCAGCGTGTAGCCGCCGGTGGCGCCGGCCTCGGTGGCGATGTGCGCGTAGAGCGGCAGGCCGTGGGCCTCGGCGCCGGCCTTGAGGGCCGCCATCGAGACGCCGAGCAGCGCGTTGGCGCCCAGCCGGCCCTTGGTGGCCGTGCCGTCGAGCGCGATCATCGCCTCGTCGAGGCTGCGCTGCGTCCAGGCGCGGTTCACGACGGCGTCGCGAATCTCGCCGTTCACGTGGCCGACGGCCTTGCGCACGCCCTTGCCGAGGAAGCGGCTCTTGTCGCCGTCGCGCAGTTCGAGCGCTTCACGCTCGCCGGTCGACGCGCCGGAGGGCACCGCGGCGCGGCCGCGCACGCCGTTGGCCAGCATCACGTCCACTTCCACGGTGGGATTGCCGCGTGAGTCGAGGATTTCCCGGCCACGAATGTCGACGATGTGCACGATCCGCTCCTGGCGGCCGCCGAAGTCGGGCCGCAGATGAATTCGACCGAACGTTCAATTATCACCCGAAACCCCGGTCGCGATGCGCTCGACTCGCGCCGGAGGATCACTTCCGTTGCAGCGGCATGACGCGCCGCGCAGCGTCAGCCGCGATCGAAGCGGGCTTCGCGCTCGAGCGCGGCCTCGGCGATCGGTGGCGTGTAGGGGGTCTCGTCGACCGTGACCACGACGATGCCCTGGTCGGTGACCGTGTGACGGGCGCGGTCTTCGTCGAGGTCGTAGCCGATGCAGGCGCCGCGCGGGATGACGACGTCGCGGTCGATGATGGCGTTGCGGATGCGCGCGTGCCGGCCCACCTGCACGCCCGGCATCAGGATCGAGCGTTCGATCGTCGCCAGGCTGTGGACGCGCACGTTGGGGCAGAGGATGCTGCCGTCGACACGGCTGCCCGAGACGATGCAGCCGGGCGAAATCACCGAATCGAGCGCGGTGCCGGTGCGCCCGTCGTCGGCGAAGACGAACTTCGCCGGGGGGGCCTGCGGCTGGTGCGTGCGCAGCGGCCACTCCGGGTCGTAGAGGTTGAACTCGGGATTCACCCGGCACAGGTCCATGCTGGCGTCGTAGTAGGCGTCGAGCGTGCCGATGTCGCGCCAGTACTTCGCGGCCTTCTTGTTCTCGTCGTAGAAGGCGTAGGCGAACACCTTGCCGCCAGGAATCAGCGTCGGCAGGATGTCCTTGCCGAAGTCGTGGTGGCTGTCGGGATCGGCGGCATCCTCGTCGAGGGCGCGCTGCAGCACGTCCATCGAGAACACGTAGATGCCCATCGACGCCAGCGCGAGGTCGGGGTGGCCCGGCATCGGCGTGGGCGCCGCCGGCTTCTCCTGGAAGCCGATGACCCGCGAGGTCTGGTCCACCTCGACGACCCCGAAGCGCCGGCCGTCCTCGAGCGGCACCTCGATGGTCGCCAGCGTCACGTCGGCGCCCGATTCCTCGTGCGCGCGCAGCATGCGCCGGTAGTCCATCTTGTAGACGTGGTCGCCGGCCAGCACCACGACGTGGCGGGCGGGCTCGCGCTCGATCGAATACATGTTCTGGAAGACGGCGTCGGCCGTGCCCAGATACCAGTGTTCGCCGACGCGCTTCTGCGGCGGCAGGATCTCGATGAACTCGCCGAGCTCCTCCGACACGATGTTCCAGCCCATCCTGATGTGCCGGTTCAGCGAGAGCGACTTGTACTGCGTGGCGATGAAGATGCGGCGCAGGCCGGAGTTCACGCAGTTCGACAGCACGAAGTCGATGATGCGGTACGGCCCGCCGAAGTAGACCGCGGGCTTGGCCCGTTCGCGTGTCAGGGGCGCCAGCCGCTCGCCGGCGCCGCCGGCGAGGACGATGACGAGGGTGTCGTCGCGAACCATCGCTGCCTCCGCGCTGAATCTATCACGCGGCGGGCGGCCGTGTCGGCCGCAACTGCCTGCGGATCAGTGACTTAGCGGCGTTGACAGCGTGCAACGCTGCTCATATCATTGAAGGCTGTTCCGGTTTCTTGTTTTTTTCGGGAGACATGCATGAAGTTCACGTACCGCGGATTCGCCGTGGCGATGGCCGCCGTCCTCGTCGCAAGCCTGCCGATGACCGCGCTGGCGCAGAAGGATGACAAGAAGCGCTCGAAGGCCGAGAAGGAAGAGATCGAGACCATCGTCAAGATGACCGATGCGGCGATGGCTGGTCAGCCGGCGCCCACGGACGTGACGATGAAGATCGAACCGGTCTTCCTGAAGTCGGCCGAGGCCCGTATCTTCTGCCCGTTCACGCTCGAGATCACGGGCCTGCCGCAGAAGGACGCCGTCCTCTACATCCGGGTGGTCGATCCCACGCAGAAGACCGACGGCAAGAAGAAGGTCGAGTACCCCTGGGACGACGTGCACTTCGTGCCGGCGGCCCAGCTCGCCGGTTCGCCGGCGCGCCTGCGCCGTGTGTTCATGGCCAAGCCCGGCACCTACGACGTCTACATCATGGCCAAGGAACGGGCCGCCGAGAAGGGCCCGAAGACGCCCGTGAAGGCCGGTCTCTACAAGGGCAGCGTGACGGTGCCCGACCTCGCGTCCGAGTTCACCACCAGCTCGGTGCTCGTCGCCGACAAGGTCAACATCCTCACCGCGCCGCTCAGCGCCGACGAATCGCGTGAGCGTCCGTTCGCCTTCGGCACGCAGGAACTCGAACCCGCCGCCGACATGGACTTCACCAAGGCCGAAGAGCTCTCGATCTTCTTCCAGGTCTACAACCCCGGCCTGAACGCCGGCGGCAAGCCCGACCTGACCCTCGAGTACAGCTTCATGAAGAAGGACGGCGCCGAGGAGAAGTTCTTCAACAAGACGAACCCCCAGGCGGTGAACGAGAGCAACCTGCCGCCGCAGTTCGATCCGGCGCGGTTCCCCGTGCCCGGTGGCATCACGGTGCCGCTCAAGAGCTTCCCCGAGGGCGAGTACCGCCTCGAGATCAAGGTGACCGACAAGACGTCGAGCAAGGTGCTGTCGCGCGACGTGAAGTTCACGGTCAAGCCGTAAGTCCGCGTTCGAGCTGCCGCCTCGCGTGCGCCGCGCGAGGCGGCAGTCGCTCAATCCGGTTCAGACGGAGCTCCCTATGATCGCTCCCCGCGTTCGGCTCCTTTCGGCGACCCTGGCAGGCCTCGCGCTCTCGAGCGCGGCGGCCCAGGCGCAAGCTCCGTCTGCTCCCGCCTCCCGTTCCATCCCCGACACCCGCGCTGAAGTGCGCCTCGCCACGGTTCCGGCCGGCTCGATCTACGGCGCGGTGATCGACGAGGGCGGCGCGCCTGTGGAAGGGGCGGTCGTGTCCGCGCTCGGCGGGTCCACTGCCTTCGCCGTCACCGATCGCGCCGGTCAGTACCGCATCACCGAACTTCCCGCCGGGCCGTACGTGGTGCGCGTGCATCGCGACGGCTACGCCGGCGGCCGTAGCACGCTGGTCAACGTGCGTCCCGCGGCCAAGGCGCCGTCGTCGTTCACCCTGAAGCACGAGCCCGACGTAGCGGCCGCCGGTGTCTCCACCGAAGCCGGGCCGCGCGACGAGTCACCGCTGGCGTGGCGGCTGCGCCGTCTCACCCGCAGCGTCTTGAAGGACGACCAGCCGGGGGCGCCCATCGTCACCGAGGTCGACGAGGCCTGGTTCGCCACCGACACGCCGTCGTTCTTCGCGCGCGCCTACGATGCGTCGGCGCGCCTGGCGTCGTCGGTGCTGGCGACGCCGTTCACCGGCCAGGTGAACCTGCTCACGGCGACGGCCTACGACGACTCGGGCGAGATGGTGAATTTCGCGCCGGCCAACGGCGTGGCGTTCTTCGCGCTGGGCGCTCCCGTGGGCGCTCACGGCGACTGGTCGGCGCGCGCCGCGATGAACGGCGGCGACATCTCGTCGTGGACCATGGCCGGCGTGTACACGCCGCGGGCCCTGGCGCGGCATCAGGTCTCGGTGGGCGTCACCTACTCGATGCAGGCGTACCGCGGCGGCAACTTCGCGGCCCTGCAGGCGGTGCCGGACGGGCATCGCAAGGTCGGGTCGATCACGCTGGCGCACGAGGTGCGCCCGTTCCGCAACTGGCGGCTCGGCTACGCCGCGCGCTACGAGCACTACGACTATCTCGGTGGCTACGGACAGTGGAGCCCGTCGGCGCGGCTGGTCTACACGCCCGTGCCCGGCTGGGAACTGCAGGCGCGCACGTCGCTGCAGCAGGTCGCGCCCGGCGCCGACGAGTTCGTGCCGCCGGCCGACGCCCTGTGGGCGATGCCGCAGCGCACCTTCGCGCCGCTCGGCCGTAACCGCTTCGAAGTCGAGCGCGTGCAGCACTACGAGATCGGCGCCACCCGTCGCGTCGGCGACCTCAGCCTGTCGCTGC
>Ga0075163_10013717_pt1 | contig 10490 bp, 7 predicted proteins | sample JI1023141ADNA_FD_71478 | JGI IMG/M metagenome (GOLD analysis project Ga0075163, IMG submission 71478) | Wastewater effluent complex algal communities from Wisconsin, to seasonally profile nutrient transformation and Carbon sequestration -... | ecosystem: Engineered > WWTP > Effluent > Algae... | reverse complement strand
TGATCGTCATGGCGAAAAGTTATTTTGAACAGTATGGACTTGTCACGGTTTTTCTCGCCTCTCTTATCGAAGGTATGCTGCTCGTGGGCTGGTATTTGCCGGGAGGATTGGTGATTTTTCTTGGCGTGATACTTTCTGCGGGAAATCCTGAGCGAGCGATTCTTTCTGTGCTCGCGACTGTCGCCGGCCTCTTTGTTGCCTACCTTACAAGCTACGCGCTGGGACGCTACGGCTGGTACAAATTATTCATGGCGCTCGGACTCAAAGGACCGCTCAGAGATGCGCAAGCAAAATTTGAAAAGCAAAGTTTCAAAGCGATCTACGCAACATACTGGCAGCCGAATCTTGCCGGACTTATTTCGACATCAGCAGGAATCCTTCACGCATCGTTCAAAAAGTTCTTTGTTGCTTCGCTTATTGCAACGATCCTGTGGTCAACATTTTGGGGCAGCGCCGCATATTTCTTTGGCGAAAAAATTCTTGATTACTTAGGCGCTGTCTTTTTTGTGACGATGGCGGGATGGATTGTTATGGAAATCGTGAAGCATAAGCGCCAAGTTTAATGGCTTACTAGAATCAAACCACTCAATCTCCTTATTCCTCTTAAACCACGTTCGCTGTCGTTTCGCATACTGAAGAATTTTCGTCGTAAGTTCTTTATAAAAAACATCTTCGGTGATTTCGTTTTGAAGAAGGCGAGCGAGGTAGCGGTATTCGAGGCCGAGGGATTCCATGCGATCGAATGAAAGGCCAGATGCGTGAAGAAGCGCAGCTTCTTCACGCATTCCCGCATTCATACGTTTTTGTAACCGCGCAGTGATTCGTTGCTCCAAAATTTCCGTATCCGTATCAAGTCCAATCCAAACCACCTCGTACGGCGATTCTTTCTGTGAAAGTTTCGGTACGTTCCCGAGTGCTTCTGCAATTTCAATTGCGCGAATCAGACGCACACGATTGTGTGTATCGATTGTTTCAAACCGTTCCGCATCGAGTGCTTCAAGGCGAGTTGCCAACGTTTCAGTCGCACATGTTTCCAGCTCTTTTCGAAGTGCGTCGTTCGGAGACACTTCAGGAAATTCCTGATCAAACAATAGCGCGTCGATGTAGAGCCCTGTGCCACCACATACGATCGGAACGTTGCCTCGATCAAGAATATCGTTTACCACTTTTTTCGCATCGCGCGTGTAATCAGCAACGGTATATGTCTCAGTCGGATCAACAACGTCGAGCATGTGATGGGGAACACCGCGCATTTCTTCCGTCGTGATTTTTCCCGTTCCCAAATCAAGTCCACGATACACTTGTCGTGAATCAGCTGAGATGATTTCGGACCCGACTCCTTTCGTTGCAAGTACTTCTGCAATCGCAACAGCCGTATCACTCTTTCCTGTGGCGGTTGGTCCAACGACTGCGATGACTTTTGGTTTCATTACTCGTAGACAGTAGCATTTTTTCTGACATAACAAAAACCGCCCGAAGGCGGTTTTTGAAAGACGACTGAGAAAGTAATTATTGTTGAACTGGAGTAACAAAATCTCCGTTCTTTATAATTTCTGTACTCTGACCGTTGCGACGTGAAAGATTTCGCGCGTAATCAGTGCCGTATGTCTTTGTTTCACTCATACCACTCCATCCAAGAGGGAAAGCAAATGGAGGCTTCATGAAGACATGGAACCATACTGCTTCTGCCTTGTTTGGATTCATTGTAATAGTACCCGTTGTTGGATTGTAGTAATCCTGTGGGTTTGTTGGGTTAAATCCAGGGACTTGTGTAACAGCAAGATTGACGAGTTGTGGGTTGGTGATACTGTCGAAAGTATATGCTACTTCAGGAACGTTATCATATACACCCATCAGTGATGTGGTATCACTTGGACTTCCGTCATTCATGACGCGCATAGTAACCATGAATTTTGCATCAGTTGAAAAGTAATTAAAGAACTTTGGAAGCACACCGTTGTAGCTTGCAATTGGTTTTTTGTTTACAAAACTGTTGTTCACAAGTTTACCGTTGGTGAAATTCCAAATTGGGTCAATACTCGTAATTTGATTATCTGTATCAAGTGGCTTCTTGAGTTTATACTTACGTATCAGATTGTACTCAAGACCTGTTTGACTCGTGAAGTTAACATTTTGCACCAAATAGAGTGATCCGTTTTTTGATTCTACACTATTGTATCCTTGCATCGTTTGAGCGAGGAATGTGACATTGCTCATTGTTTGCACTGGAGCAGTCACCCATACTTTAACAGGAACCGAACTCGCTGTTATTGGTCCTGTCCACTGATGTATTTGATTTCTCTGGTACGTAGTGATTTCTGTCACCTGATAATCCCAGAGCCATTCTTTACCAGGTAATGCGCCTGCCAATGAACCAGACCAGTTAGAACCTGCAGGAGTTGCACTTGGTGCTGGAGGAGTCACTGTTATACCAGAAACACTTGCAAGCCACTGAGCAGTACTGATGTTTGATGCCATACAGTTGTTGATTTTTCCGTACTGTGTCATCCATGCCTTGATATCAAGTGCGTTTACCATACCATCGCCATTGAGATCGTACATCATTTGCGCTGTGGTTGGTGTGTTTGTGAGATTTTGTTGCAATAACAAGAAGTCACTGAATTTTACATCACCGTTTCCATCAAGGTCAGCAGAACATGCGTTTGTTGTGACAACGTAGAAGTTTGAAGTATCACCTTCAATTTTCCATGTGCCACCGAATGTACTACCCCATGTTTGGAATCCCATCGCTGTTTTGTAGAAGTTGAGTGCCTTCATTAAAACAGCTGATGGTGCCACAGGACTACTTCCTGCTGGAGAAAGATTTGATCCCCATACACCATTAATTGGACCGTTGTAGTATCCTTTATCCGTTAAGAATTGCTGGAGTGCAGTAACTTCAGATCCTGTAGAACCACTTTTTAGTGGTGTTGAAAAACCACCTGGTGGCACGACTGATCCGATGACTGTTCCTGAAACTTTTAATTTCAGTTCAGCAACGTCCTTACGAAGTTCCTTGATCATAGAAAGAATGTCATCCAAGGTTGCCGCCTTACTAACAAGCGGAGCTGAGAGAGACACTATTCCTATAACCACGAAAAGTGCTAAAAACTTTTTCATGTGTGTTCTTATAATAATTTTTTAAGATTGACCGTATATAGTATATCGTGGATAGAGTATGAAGACACGGATATGTGGGGATTACGCAGCACTTTTGTGGGCACGGGGAGAATCGAACTCCCATGGGTCTCCCCATACGCTTCTGAAGCGCACGCGTCTACCAATTTCGCCACGCGCCCGTATACTCTCTTTTCTCTGTGCCCGAGGTGGGAATCGAACCCACATGCCTTTCGACACACGATTTTGAGTCGTGCGCGTCTACCAATTCCGCCACTCGGGCAATCAATGAACAACGTGACTATTCTATGCGAATATTGGCTCTTTTGCAATTGTGCTACAATATCCTTCATGTCAGAAACTATTTCCAACTCAGTGTTTTGGATCGACGTAGACAAGATTCGTCCAAACCCATACCAACCACGTCGTGAATTTGATGAAGGTCCACTCCGCGATCTTTCGGAATCAATTCGCCAGTATGGAGTGTTGCAACCGCTCACCGTTACGCGCGTTGAACGCATAAAAGATGACGGCGGCATTGTCACTGAGTACGAACTCATCGCCGGTGAACGACGATTGCGTGCATCAAAACTTGCTGGCCTCACACAAATTCCTGCAATCATCCGCACAGGCGACAACGCGATGATGAAACTCGAACTCGCGATTATTGAAAACTTGCAACGCGAAGATTTGAATGCGGTGGAACGCGCGCGAGCGTTTATTCGTCTTTCTGATGAATTTAAATTTACGCATGCGCAGATTGGGCAGAAAGTGGGGAAGAGCCGTGAATACGTTTCAAACACACTGCGCCTTCTTACGCTTCCTGAAGAAATGTTGAACGCGCTTTCGGAAGGACGAATCAGTGAAGGTCATGCGCGTCCGATTATGATGCTTGTCGATCGTCCTGAAGAACAAATTGTATTGTTTAAAGAAATTCTCTTCAAGAAAATTTCTGTGCGCGAAGCGGAACGTATCGCACGTCGTGTGGCTGTTGAGCGTGCACGAAAAAAGGAATCACAACCTGATCCTGAATTGATTGAAATTGAAGAGAAGATGCAAGAGGCGCTTGGTACGCGTGTGCATATTGAAAAGAAAGATGTTGGTGGACGTGTGACGATTGATTTTTTCTCGAACGAAGATTTGCATCAAATTCTTGAAATGATGAAAACGCAAGAATTGAAACCAATGGACGCAATGATGAATGCGTATATTGAACGGGGTATTCCTGAAAATCCGTTGGTGAGTGTTGCCGACGCGGTGCGCGTTGAGCTCGGTGAAGATTTGCATGAGTTTACGAAAGAAGTTGATCCGATTGATGATCGGACGCCAGAAGAAAAAAGAAACGACGAAAGTGATGCGGATTTGTATAGCATCAATCAGTTTACGTTGTAGTAGTTTGTCATCCTGGGCGCAGCACCGGGATCCAGGGTTGCACGCACTATAAGTAAAAGTTACTTCGAATGTTTGTCGAAGGCTACTACCTCACCCCAACCCTCTCCTTCGCAAGGAGAGGGAGTTAAGGCAGTTCTGTTTCTGTTCGACGGATACGCTCTGGATCCCGGTGCTGCGCCCAGGATGACAGATCAGCGCAAATATTTTTTAAACTTATCAAGCAAACTTTCGTTCTTGAAATGTTTTTGTATTTTGTTGCGTGCCATCATGGTTTTTGCGTGCTCGATCCATTTTTGTGACGGCTTGCTTTGTTTGTTTACAACAATTTCGCAAATATCGCCATTATGAAGCACTGCATGGAGTGGAGAAAATTTTCCGTTGATTTTTCCACCCTGCGCGTGGTCGCCAATATCAGTATGTACGTGGTAGGCGAAGTCGATCACTGTGGCACCTTCAGGCAGATCGATCACGTCGCCTTTTGGAGTGAAGACGAACACACGGCTTTTGAAAAAGTCACCCTTGATATTTTCAAGAAACGCTTTTGAGTCGTTGTTGTATTGTAAATGCTTGAGTTCGTCGATCCATTCGTATTCTTTGCGTAAATCTTTCTTTTCAACTTTTAGTTTTTCTTTATATGCAAAGTGCGCAGCGATTCCGTATTCGGCTTCAATATGCATTTCTTCCGTGCGAATTTGGACTTCAATAATACCACTTCGTCGAGTGAGAATGGTGGTGTGCAGTGATTGGTAGCCGTTTGGTTTTGGAAGGGCGATGTAATCTTTGATACGCCCTGGCAATGGCTTCCAGTTGCTGTGGATCACGCCGAGCACGGCGTAGCAGTCTTCCACGTTTTTCACAATAACGCGAAGTGCGATGACGTCGTAGATACGCGTCATGTCACCATTGTATTTTTTGAGCTTATTCCAGAGTGAGTATAAATGTTTGGTTCGGTAGTCGACCTGAATTGTCTTAATTTTTTCTTCCTCGAGTTTTTCGCGAAGAATACGTTCAAATTCTTGCAAATTTTGTTCATCCGATTCTTTACGCGCGTCCATGATTTCTTTTGTTGCTTTGTATTCTTTTGGATACGCATACGGAAATGCAGCATCTTCAAGTCGCCCGCGGAATTTTCCAAGTGACAAACGGTTTGCGAGTGGTGCATAAATTTCGAGTGTTTCAAGTGCAATACGACGTTGTTTATCAGGACGCACGTATTGGAGGGTTTCGGCATTGTGTAAACGATCAGCGAGTTTGATGATGATCACGCGGAAATCGTCGGCGATGGAAATGAAAAACTTACGCAAGTTTTCAACGTTGCGTTCGATGCCTTTGTATTTTACCGTTCCGAGTTTTGTGACGCTTTTGACGAGTCCAACGATTTCTTCACCAAACGCATCCTGCATTTCTTTCTCGGTCGTGTCGGTGTCTTCAAGCACATCGTGCAAAAAACCAGCGGCGATAACTGTGGGGCTCATACCGAGTTCGGCAAGATATTTTGCAGTGTGAAATACGTGAATGAAATATGGTTCACCGCTTTTGCGTGTCTGACCGTCATGCGCTTTTTGGGCAAAATTATATGCGTCGATGATGAGATCAACGTCTTTTTTGGGAGGAGAGGGAAGTAATGTGATAATGTCCTGTACTTCTGGCATGTCTCTAGTATGCACTGTGAACGCGTTTTTTCAAAATGAGAATGCTTGACTATTAAGATAAAGAGTTGTATCTTTATGACGAATCTAAAGAACACATCGGTTTTCGAGAAGCAATAAACCATGTGATTTGTGGTTACTGGTGCGTCAATGTTTCATAGTAGGTTTATGTGTACCGAGCTGGTGTGTTCTTTTTTAAAAAATTGATATTCAAAGAGTGGCACTTTCTAGAGAGTGAGGTCTCATAGGGTGAGAAAGTGCAAAGGAGTGGTGTATGTGGACATCATTCCTTGCTCTTTGAATTTTACAATAATAAGTGAAAGCGATTGTTCTGTTTTTAAACGAAAATTTACTCTTCGTTAATGTAATGGATTTGTGGCAATTGTTTTCACTTAGTGTTAGTGTGTTATGGGGTTAGATAGCTTCGGAGATTTTCTTCGAAGCTATTTTTTATTTCTTTTTCGTATCGAGTTTATGCGGATTATGCATTTTACACGCTTTATTACTACATCGTTCCGGAATTGTCTTCGTGCCTTCCATCATCAAACTTCCGCACAATGTACAAATATTTCCTGTTGGTTTTGCTTTAATTGCATTTTTACAATCTGGGTAATTTGAACATGAATAGAAAATACCAAAGCGTCCCCGGCGTTCCATCATTTTTCCTTTACCACACGTTGGACACGTCACGTCTGTCATCTTCTTTTTCTTTTCTTCCTCGTCTTCTTTGATGAATTTACATTTTGGATAGCGAGAACACGAAATGAACATACCAAAACGTCCTTCACGCGTCACGAGTTTTCCTCCACCTTTTGCTGATGGTTCGCGCGGTGTGCCGTCTTCGTTTAATCCACAGAGTGGACACATTTCTCCCGTTTCTTTCGGGCCTTCGAGTTCTTTTCCTTCAAGGTTGCGCGCACCCACGCATTCAGGGAACTTTGCACATGAATAGAATTTGCCATTGCGTGACAATTTTTGAATCATCTTTCCACCACAGACTGGACAGAGCATATCTTCCGGTGCGTCGCCGAGCGTAGTTGCTTTTGCGAGTTTATCTTTTTCCTTCACGTCTTTTAAGAACGGCGTGTAAAAATCACGGAGTGTTTTTTCGTATTCGCGTTTTCCGAGTGAAATATCGTCGAGCTCGTCTTCCATTTCTGCAGTGAAGGTGTCGCCGATATAGACAGGGAAGTGTTCTTCAAGAAAACTTGATACCACGTCGCCAGTATCAGTTGGAAACAGCGTGCGTCCTTGTTTGGTCACGTATCCGCGTTCTTCGAGTGTGCGCATAATTGATGCGTAGGTTGATGGACGTCCAATGCCACGTGCTTCAAGTTCTTTCACGAGCCCGGCTTCAGTGTAACGGTTTGGTGGTTCGGTTTGTTTTTCATTATCCAAAAGATCCACGAGTGTGAGTGCGTCGCCGATTGCAACTTCAGGAAGTTCCACGTCTTCACCACGCGCACCAACATCCACGCGAAGCCATCCGTCGAAAAGAATACGTGAACCATTTGCAGAAAAATCAGGAAATTCTTTTTCTTTTGGAACATTCGCAACAATTTTTGTGCGGAGTACTTTTGCATCCACCATTTGCGAAGAAACAGTTCGTTCCCAAATCAGTTTGTATAATTTTTTTTGTTCTTCGGTGTGACCAGTATTTAAAAGCTCAACATGGGTTGGACGAATTGCTTCGTGCGCTTCTTGTGCATTTTTACTTTTCGTTTTAAACACACGCGCTTCGGCAAATTCTTTTCCGTATTTTTTTGTGATGAGTCCGAGAATTTGGTTTTGTGCATCTTTGCCGAGAGTCGTCGAATCAGTACGCATGTAGGTGATGTGTCCGGCTTCGTACAATTTTTGCGCGACTTGCATCGTGCGTGATGGAGAAAATCCAAGACGTGTTGATGCGGTTTGTTGCAATGTTGAAGTCGTAAATGGTGCGCGGGGTGAACGCTTTTCTTCGCGTGCGGTCAGATCAGTGATTTCCCATGCACCTTTTTCCCCTGCGTTTAAAATAAAATCAACACGTGTACGATCGCGTGGTTCCTCGCTACATGCAAGACGGAGTTCAACTTTTTTCGCAGTTTTCGTGACGGCTTCGAGCGACCAATACGTTTCAGGAATGAATGCGCGAATTTCTCGCTCGCGTTCCATGAGAATGCGAAGTGCAGGTGATTGCACGCGACCAGCTGAAAGACCGTAGCGGACTTTTTTCCAAATGAGTCCGGAAAGATCGTAGCCCACGAGTCGGTCAAGCACGCGACGCGCTTCTTGTGCTTTCACTAAGTTGTCGTCGATATCACGTGGTTCTTTCAATGCTTCTTCAATGGCATGCTTCGTAATTTCGTGGAAGGTGATGCGACGCATCGGCGCCTTCACTTTGTTGTCTTTCAATAATTGTTCAAGGTGCCATGAAATTGCTTCTCCTTCGCGATCCGGGTCGGTTGCGAGAATAATTTCTTTTGCTTTTTTCCCGAGCTCGGCGAGTTCGTGTACCACTTTTTCTTTTCCTTTTGAAATTTCGTAGTGGGGAATAAATCCGCCAGGAATGTCGATTGCTTTTTTGTTGGACTTCGGAAGATCGCGCACATGACCGACTGATGCGCGCACGGTAAATGCGCCGTCGAGATATTTCTCAATCGTCTTTGCTTTTGAAGGTGATTCAACAATTAATAGTTTCATGCCGTGTTGGATGTGCACTCGCGTGTTTCCGTTGTTACAACGGCACAAGTTACGAGCTTAGTAATACTATAGTTCAGTTTTTTTGGCAAATACTGGCTTTATAATTACTTTATGAATGAGACAAAAAAACAACCTCTTTGAAAAAAGAAGTTGTTTATTTTTTGTGTAAGTTAGTCATTTGTAGAGTTATGAAACGCAATGGATTATTGCGCGATTGTGTAATTGTTTTTAATTGCTAGAAAACGCATTGTTTGTTGTTGCCCCCAGTTGGAAGTAACAAAAATAATTCGTTCTCGTCCAATGAGACTGTGCGCGAGGTTCTCTTCTAAAAGGGAACGTTCGTTTGCAACAACTTCAATTGGATGTGCTTTTTCTTTTATGAGTGTTTGAAAGATATTTCTATCTCCTTCACTGATTAAAAGGGTGGCAACTTTTTGTCCGAATGTTTTGAGTGCATGACTCAGATTTTCGGGCGAGCAAATAAAAATTACTTTGTTCATAACGGTACTATTTAAATAAAAAGAATATACGTTTTATTCAAACAAAGAATATCATTAAAAACTTGTTTTGTCAAACACGCCGTATTTCTCCTAATTCCTCCTTTATGAATCCTTTCACTTCCAACATCGACAGCGTTGCACTAATTTCATAAATAGGTTTTCCGAGTTCTCGAGCGATTTCATCCCGCTCGGTTGGTTCGCGAAGCAGTTCAAGCACCGCGCGCTCTTCGGCACTGAGTTGTTCAAGAGGAATACGCGCATCGGATGAATCATGCGCTACTTCAAATCCCAGTGCTTCCAAAATATCTTCTGATCGGAGAATCGGCGTTGCGCCCATGCGAATAAGTTTGTTTGTGCCGATTGATGCAGGGCTCGTGATTGGTCCTGGCACAACGAGCACATCGCGATTGTAATCGAGTGCGAGTCGTGCAGTGATGAGCGTTCCCGATTTTTCTGCGGCTTCAATGACGAGCGTTGCTTTTGACATTCCTGCCATGAGCCGGTTGCGTTCAGGAAAACTCCACGCGTTGGCAGGAAAGGTAGGTGGAAATGGCGACAACACAACGCCGCCCGCGTCCAGAATTGCATCGCGTAATTTTTTATTTGAAGCGGGAGCGAGTACGAGATCATCGAGACCAGATCCTGGGAAGGCAATCGTAGTGAGTCCAACTTCAAGTGCCGTTTGGTGTGCAATCGTATCGATGCCGAGCGCGAGTCCAGAAACAATGGCGATGGGATAGCCGGCGAGTCCGCGAAGTAATGAACGAGTGACGTCCATGCCGTAGCTCGTGTGTTTACGGCTACCAACGACGGTGAGATAGATAGTGCCTTCAGGTGGTAGCGATCCCTGTATATAGAGTGTTTTCGGTGGCTGGGGAATTTCTTGAAAGATGGTGGGAATGTCGTTGCCGGTTAATTGTTTCATTTCATACGTCATCTAATTACTATAACGAAGAGATGCGCGAGGTTCTAGCTTTTTCTTTATGTTTTCTTTAGATGTGATTGTTTTACGAATAGGGTATGCAGGTCATGAGAATAATTGAACACCGAAGGTAGCTCGAACGGAACGTGCGCCCCTGAAAGGAACTCACGGAGCGCGACGGCGCGAGTGGGAGCAAATTTTCAGCAGAAAATTATGCGTGTCCTTTCA
>Ga0075163_10013716_pt1 | contig 10490 bp, 7 predicted proteins | sample JI1023141ADNA_FD_71478 | JGI IMG/M metagenome (GOLD analysis project Ga0075163, IMG submission 71478) | Wastewater effluent complex algal communities from Wisconsin, to seasonally profile nutrient transformation and Carbon sequestration -... | ecosystem: Engineered > WWTP > Effluent > Algae... | reverse complement strand
AAATTATTATTTTTCTTTACAAGGAGATAGATAATTACATATTTGTAACTGTTTCGTTTATTATTGAATAATAACATTATTACATTCATAATTTATATAAATTAGAACTCTATTTACTCTATTGTTTATTTTGTTATCAAACTAACAATTTTATAATCTATAATAAATATATAAATTAATATATTTAAATGAAAAATGGAAAATGGAAAATGGAAAATGGAAAAGTAAAATATAAATAATAATTACTACAGTTATTCTATCAAAGATCAGCAATTTTTAAATCAACAGTACTGGATGGGTTTGTAATCTGCGATGCATCTGAATACACAACATATGTATCAGTAACTTAAGTTCTTGGTGATTCTCGTGGAAGACTAGGAAATCCTGTTCCAAATACATTCTGACCTCTCAATTTTTGTAATATTTGATTTGTTTTAAATAGAGCTAAATTTACATTGCCAACATAGTATTGACCAACTGGTTTGAATTATAAATTTAATACCTCAGCGTCTGCAATACTAAAATCTAACCAAATTTTATCAGCTCTTACATCTAAGTTAATTCTTGTATCTGCTACAAAGTTAAGAACATCGATATATTTATAAGTTTTATCCCTAGTCCTAACAGCACAGTTATAAGTGACATCCATAGTTAAGATATTATGACGAGTATCACGACCATGCTTTATTGTTAATCGATCAGCACTAGCTTTACATTAACCTTAAAGTAATTCTCTTGGGTTAACATTAAGATAAAGATTGTTAATCAAATCATATAAATCGCCAGCATAGAATTGGAATGCATTACAATCCCAAGTGGTATCTAACTTAACATCAAGCCATGTTTTTTTCTGTAAATATTCTATAACTTATTGATAAAGGCAAATAAGATGAATATTTTGTGATCCTCCATAAAAACTAAATAAAATAATAATTACTCAAAATTAAGATGTTTTTCGGGGACGGCAGAACCTGTGCAGATTGGTTATGGCCAATCTTTAATTTCAGTTAAATAAATAACCTTATAACCATCTTCAGGAGTAATACCAAATTTATGTAAATGATGAATAATAGTCATACTAAGTTTACCTTTAACTGCATGTTCAAATGAATAATTAATTTATGGACCAAGCACATATGAATTTAATGTAGTATTTAAAGTTTGTGGCATAACACTATTGAATTTTTGTAAAATTTGAAATTGAACATTAGATGGTGTTATTGAACTTGTTGCTTTATCTAATAAATCTTATAAATTATTATAATCAGTTTGATTAAAAGGTTCCATTCTTTTTATTTTCATTCTATTAAATATTGTTAAATTAGAATAAGATTTACTACCTGGACTTAATTGCCATATCAAATGCCCATCATGCCCAAATGTTAATTATTTTGTATAATTAAATGAATCACTAACGACAGTACCTATAATTTAATAAATATATTACCTGTGGCATAACCAGTTGTAGCTCTTCCTTGATCATTTTTAGAATAATTGAAAGTGAATTGGAATTATATTTTACCACCTCTTACTGATACTTAATCACTAGCAGTAATTTAAATAGTTTGTTTTCCATCAATATAAGCAATTCCAATTTTAAAATTATCAGCTACATAATTCAAACCTGATGTTGAATATGATGTTCTTTCTACATTTATCCTTGATGCTATTTTATCCAGTGCATCATGAACTTATCGTTGACGAGAAATACCATGTGGTGATAGATAGTTTCCTTATGTACCGAATGCTGCCTATTGTGAAAATGTTGTGACGATTAGCAACAACAAATAGATATATGATTTGTTCATAATAGATATTATAATACTTTCATTTGTATTTTCATCTGTTATAATACTTTCATTTTTATTATACTTTTATTTGTATTATACACTAAAAAATCAAATTATTTATTTATATTAATAATACTTTAAAATTATATAACGAATTGGTAACTTATATACATCTACCAATCATTTAGTTTTGTAACCAGCCTCAATAAGTTTTTGTTTTAATTAGGTAAAAACTTCATCTTTTCCTTTATCGGCATTAACTTTTACCGAAAATCCTGGCTTATCAAGCTTATTGGCAATAGGTCTGGTTTATTTATTAAAAACTTATAATCTCTTTTTAATTGTATCTTGATTGTCATCAGATCTTCCACTTGTTTTTCCTCTTTCAAGAAGTCTCTCATTCATAACTTTTTATGAACATTCAAAATATATCATATTTTTAAATTCAAACTCTAATCCTACAATTTAGTTCCATTTGTCAATATTTTATTGGTTTCTTGGAAATCCATCAATTAAGATAGTTCCATGATTTCCTAATCTATAAATGGCTTTTCTCATAAGTTGTATTAAAAGTTAACTTGGTACTAATTTTCCATCTTTTAAAAAATCTCCAATTAAATCTGCATAAAGACCATCATTCTTTTGCTCTTCTCTTAACAAGTCGCCAGTTGAGATATGTTGGAAACCAAATTATTATTTTAATTTATCACATTGAGTTCCTTTACCAGAACCAGGCCCACCAACAACTGGGATTAAAATTGCTCCATCATTTCTTTTTTTCTTTGGTGGAATGCCGAGTGTATCAAGCTGTTATTTAACATCTGCTGATACTTTTTCGATAGAATTCATAGCGTTAATTGTAATGACTTTACCAGTCTTTCCATAAGTTTAAATAACAGGTGCTGTTTCATCATTAAAAACTTTAATTCTTTTTTTGATTGTTTATTAGTTATCATCAATTCTACCACTTGTTTTAGCTCTTTATAAAAGACGATTAACTAATTATTTCTATTAGCATTTAAAATAAAGGATACCCCTGATATTAGTAGAATCAGCTAACACTTTATTCCATACATCAATATTTTATTGCCCTCGAGGAAAACCATCTAATAAATAAACTCCTGAATAATTGTATCTTTCCATTTTTTATTTTACTAGATCAATCAGTAATTAACTTGAAACTAACTTTCCTTATTTCATGCAAGCATCTATTTATTTTCCTTTAGGTGTTCCATATTTGACAGCCTATCGTAACAAATCACCTGTAGAAAGATGTCTGAAACCATACTATTTCACCATATAATCACATTGGCTGAAATAAATAAATGATATACGTTCCTTTGCCTGAACCAGGCCCTCCTAAAACGAAGAATACTTGAGCTGGAGGTGGTGGCTAAATGTGAGCTTTATGTAATTTCAGTTTTAGTTAGTTATAAACATTTTCTGGAGCTGGTTATGAATTGACTCGAATATAGTTATCGTGGTGTTTAAATAATTCAAGAACTGGTAATGTTTATTCCTCAAATGTTTTTAATCTTAACTTAATTGCATCTTCATTATCGTCAACTCTGCCACTTGTTTTAGCTCGATTCAAAATTCTTCTAGTCATAACTTAATTGGAGCATTAAAAGTAGATTAATCCTTTTACAATAACCTAATCTTTCATGATCTATTGAAATTTATCCCAATTTTATTTATTTCTTGGAAAACCATCGATTAAATACCTTCTATTACCATTTAATGCAATAGCTTTTCGAATTAACTTTACAGCTAATTAAGATGGAACTAATTTTCCTTATTTCATTATTTTTTATATTTATGCCCCAGTTGGTCCACCTTTGGCTTTTTAATCTCGAAGCAAATCACCAACCGATAAATGTTTGAATTTAAAATGTTTGACTAAATTTTCACATTGAGTCCCTTTTCCACTACCCGGTCCACCTAATACAAAGAATATATGAGGCTGATTCAACGAATGAGAATCATGATGTTAACTCTAATTTAAAGAAAAAGTTACATGAGAAGAACCACAACCCATTAATTTATTAATATTATAAAACTTATGATACGCTAATACTAATATTATATAAGTTATATATTTTCTGTTTTTTATGCAGTTCATCAATAATGAGGAAGCTCGGGATGAAAATTTGCTATTCCTACTAATTGTTTTCGATTGACTTAAGAGAGAGTAGTAGGAATGCGGAAGTCCAAAAGAAATTCATAAAGCATTCTAGCTGTTCCTTTGTAGTCATCTTATTGTACTGAATGTCCTACGCCATGAAGTATTGTTAACTTAAACTTTCCTTGCATTTGAGCAATAGTTAATTATTTATCAAGTCTCTATTTCTATGCTGTCACTAAAATTTTTGGGACTTTAATTGACAAGAATATATGTGAAAGGTTTTTGAACCAATCATGCCAAAATTTTTAAGTTTGTTTTAAATCCACTTTCCAAGTATATTTTTTTTGGCCTTTATGAGTAGCTTAAATCAATTGAGGCGGAATTGAAACTCTCGCTGATTCAACTTTTCTTAGTGTAGTAGATTGAATACTCCATTTAATTGCAGCCTATTGACTTTCAAAATACCTAGGCCTATCGCTCAAGATTTGATTCATAAAAGGTAAAGCTTCAATAGCAGTTCCTTAAACTACGTCGATTATTATCATTCCAACAATACGCTCTTATTTTTATTTATTTGTTAATAGGTCTGTTACTCTTGCGCAGATAGATCCTCCAAGTGAATGACCAACTAAAATTACATTTTTCTATGGATATTTCTGTAAAACATATTTCAGTATTTAAACCGTTTCGTTTACTAGAGTTTAAATAGACATGTCTTATAAGTTTTTATGATTTTTCGAAAAGCCATGGCCTTTTAAATCAAATGCAATTAAAGTTCCGAAATGCTTTACTTATTTAGCAAGTAGAGCAAAACTCATAGCTGAATGTCCAGCTCCATGAATACAGAAAAATAAACCCCCTTCGTGACCAGCTCTAAAGAGAGAATTACCCTTATTTACATATAGATTTTACATCATCTGTATAAGAGAGTTAATCAAAGAACCCATCCCATTGTAAAGGTTCATAATGCTTTTTATTTGCAGCCGACATTTGTTCTGCATGTGTAGGAGTATGTGTATTGGAATTTTGTGTAGGAGGTTTTGGATTAGTAGGCCATTTAGTCATGCTAAATAAGATATAAATTACACTTCGAATTCTTCTTCTTCATTTATCTAAGGAGACTCTTAGTTTTTTTTGTGCATTCAAATAAATTAATAAAAAAAATTATGAAAATCAAATTTTGTTTGAAAACTCAATATACATAAATTTTACAAGAACATATTTTTATTTAAATTTTTTGAAACAATAATTAATAAAATACTAAAATAAAATGGATAATTTATGTGTTTTAAAATACTTAATAATAATTAATGGATTTTTAACATATTCTTGAAGACATATACCTTAAATTAAATTAATGTAGACTTCATCCAAAATAAACTTCAGATAATTTAACAAAACTTCAACCATAATTTCAAAAAGGAATTTTTCGAAATAAATACAAAACAAGATAAGGAGTAACTGCTTTAAATAGCTTGATATAAGATTTAGCTAATAGGCAACCATTAAATAGAAGATTAAAGTGGTCGTTTGCCTTACATATGGCAGCAGATTAACAGGCATCTATACTTGGTCAATATGGTTTATTTACAACAGAAGGATCTAAATTTCATATGACTTTACCATAAAGAATTAAGAAATATGCAATTATAAAGGGTAGGCTTTCAGAAGTATATTAATTTGGAGGAAAAAACTCCTAATAAGTTTTATAATAATTGTTAATAGATGATGGACTTTCCAGTCGAAAAAGGAGAAATACCTTGTTAGATCCTATTTTTAATTTTATAGGTATTGGGTGTAGTTATCATTAAAGTAATTAAGCTTGTACAGTCATTATATTAGCTGAAGATATCATTAGTTTGGTTGCTTCAGAAAAGAATGGACAATATCGGAAAAGAAATGGAATAGAAACAGGAAAGCAAAACATAACTACTTTATTCGAGCAGAAATTGATTAAATGTATTCTTGGAAAAGCCATCATTTCTAATATATAAAATCCAGTAGATGTATAAAATTCTAAAAATAATTCTTAAAACAATAACTTTTTGTTAAGTTTGACAAATAAATAGATTTTAAATAGTGATCTGCACCTAAAAACTGAGGTAAAACAAAAAAATACTCTTCATTTGGATAATAAAGGTATATAGCCGACAAATAATCTGGCTGATAATAAAAATAACTAAGAAACTAAGCTATAATTTATTTAGCCTTTCTTTATTTTATCTAATAACAATTAAAAATAAAAACCAGCCAGCACTTAAACAGTCTAAGCAACAAATATTTTGAATAGTAAAATGAAAAATTAAATAACTCATTTGAATCCTCCACAAATTTCCTAACCCATAAAACAAGTATCTCATCCTAGTTTTGTTTAAAAAAGAGAAGGTTCAGTTGTAATTTATTAGCCAAATAACTTATTTTATCATCCATCCTTAATAAAATCAGGTGTTCAATCTGAAGGATCCCAAATTTATAGAAATTATGATAGTAAATAATTTAGTTCAATTTATAGAGGTTCAAATAGTTTAAGAATAACACCATAAATTCAACAATCTATAAAGCTATCTAATTAAAACATTCCATTACATATTTCATAAAATAATAAATAATAATCAAAATGTAGTATTATATGATTTAAACAATAATTTTTTATTCTTCATTAATTTATTAAATATATGCTTACAACTTTTCAATTGTTTCCATAAACAAATAATATAAATAATATTAAAAAATTGACAATAAAGTGATTATAAATCAACAACAACTATTTTTCTTTTTATTAGCAATAACTTGTTGCGCTTTTTATTACTATATTTTTGCATTGAGGACTATTTTATCATTACCATTTGATTGGCTTGGTATTGATAGGTGAGCTTTTGTATTTTCTTATCTTTGTCTTGATGTGCCTGTATCTGTTGCTTCAGGCAATAAAGCAGCAACTTATTTGAAAAATTATTGAACATTTAACCCTGTTTTTGCACTAACTTCTTTAAACATTACTTGATTTTATTATGCTAATTTTTGGCCTTATTATTCAGTTACGTCTCGATCCTATCTATCTACCTTATTAGCTAGAATTGCGATGATAGCGCCTTCTCCTCTTTGATGTTTCACATCATCAATCCATTTCTGCATATTCCGAAACGATGTTCGATTAGTCACATCGTAGACAATGACTGCAACCGATGAATCTCTTATATAATTTGGTATCAATGAACGAAATCTTTACTGGCCAGCTGTATCCCAAAGTTGCAATCGTATCGTTTTTTCCTCTAGAAAAATATTTTGCGAAATAAAATCAATGCCAATTGTAGGTCTCTACATAATAGACCAAGTACATGTTAATTTCCATCGAATATATCGTAGATAAAACGATTAATAATTGAAGATTTGCCGACAGCTTGATCACCTAAGAATACAATTTTGTATTTTAACAAAGGTGGAATCGTTCCTTTTGTTAGATTTAAGTTGCTCGTATTCGTCATCTTTAATGTTTAAAAATTCGAAAGTTATTATCAATTATAAATAATAACATAGTAACAATTACATTTACTATTATTTATTTTATTATTCTTATTATAGGGATTTTCTCAAAATTGTAGAACATATTTATTTATATTTATGTTTTTTTTTGGGAAATAATATTAGGTTTATTGTAATTTAAAGTGTACTATTATCAAAAATAAGTTAAAATATTTACTGATAAAGTTTATGAATATATTTGGACTATAAAATTATTTTATTTATCATAATGCAAAAACTTGGTTAAATCCAATTGTAAAAAACTGTTACTGTTAAAGTATAATGCAATCTTAATGATGAAATAGTAGTGAAAAACTTCAAAATTATCATGGATTGCTTAAAAGATTTAAATGCTAGCCATAATGATCTTTTATCCAAATTCTCAAAAATATCAGACAGAGTCACATCACTTGAATAACATAACGATCATAATAAAAATGAGAGGATTGCTTAATCTAAATAGAATAATTAAAAATCATCCCTACCACAATCCTCCTCATAAAATTCAGGATTGAATTAATCCGATAAATAAAACTTACTAAATTTAATTAAAAAACTAGATGGTCGAACAACTCAAAATGAAAAGAATATATTAGACAATATTAAGGATATAAATTTGATCAATAAATAAATCACAGATTTAAAGGAATTGATTGCAAAGATTAATAACAATGCAAGCAATAATAATAATGTAACTGATAATAAAAATGGTGGTTTAGGATCAAGTTTAGAAAGTATTAGTAATATTAATAAATAAATGCAAAATAACAAATAACTCATTATGAAGACTAATTAATAGCTTGAGAAACTTCGAAAATAATTAGAAAGTATGAAATAAAAATTTGGTAAGAATCTATAAGATCATTAAAAAAGAATTAAAAATTTATAAAATAGCTCAGGAAGTAATAAGGGTGACAGCGGAAATAATCAATCAGGAGGTGAGTTAAATAAAGCTTAATTAAATTAATTAAGATAAAAAGTAGCTATTTTGAATAAAAAAACAAATGGCTTATAGTTATTAACTGAGGATCTTAAAAATTAAACAGCTTCTTTAGGTGAAGGTCAATAAGCTCTATAAAATACTTGTAATAACATTAACAAATAATTATAAGATTTAAAATAAAAAATAAACAATATATTAAAAAATAATAAGGGAGGCAATGATAAACTTGGAAGTGGACTCAATTCAGATGATTTACGTCAAATTAAAAATTAATTAAAATAACTAAGAAATGAAATATAATAATTAAAAAGAGAAAATAATAATCATTCTAAAACTAGTATTTAGTAAGATAAAAAGAATAAATTTGAGAGAGGTGCATTCACTCAAGTTAAATTTAAAGATGATTCTTTAAAAGATCTATTGGCTAGAATTTAATATTTATAAAAAATGATGGGAAGTAAGAATTCCATTGATGACAAATAAAAATTACCATTAATTAAAAGAAACAGAATGGCTAAAGATAGGGATACTAGTATAAATTAAAAATCAACTAGTAAGAAAGATATTGCTTAAATGAAAGCATAAATTCAAGCTTGGATTAATAATTATTTATCATAAATGAAAAGCAAAGATAATTTTGATGATATTTAACTAAAAATCCAATAAATAAAAAATAATCTTAATAAAAAAGCCGATCAATAAGGAATGAAAAAAGGTCTTACGTTCTTATAATCAAAAATAAATCAAGTAATATGTTAGATTATTTTAGTTATATTTATTCCTGACAGAACCTGAAGGGGATGATGCGATGATTGTTAGAAAAGGATTTAATTGCCTTAGTTGTTCAAAGAAAGTATAAAAGTTACGCGGTAAAATCGGTCCTCATATAAATTGGAATAATATGACGGCAACAAATTATTCACCACCAAAAGTAGGATATTCTCGACATATGGGATAAGAGAGTGGATAAAGAGAAGAAGATCAATGATTATTTGTTGAGTTTATTAATACATAATTTTTTTTATTTTTTCAATAGTTTTGGCATATACAATTGATTAATTATTATAATATACGATATATAAAACTAATTAAATAAATCTTTTTTTAATATTAAGTGATGTAGGTACCAAAATTCAACTAGGCAATAAAATAATTTGATCACATTGACGGTACAAAACTTCCAGAGTTAGTGATTAACATAAAAAAATCTTTATAAGTTTATGCAACTGACTACAATAAATTAGGCCATGCTTTATATAGACTATGCGAGCAAATAATGAAAATAAAAGATGTGAAGAGTTAGAATGTACCATACTATGAAGATCTAATATGCTAAGTTATAAAGATTTCAATAAAAAATTAGTATCGGGTTGGTTTTGATGCTATGAGATTTGTTTTTAATCTTAATTCATAATTCTATAAGTCTTCAAATCTAGATATGTCTTTAAATTTTCCTTTAGGTAAAGATCGTCCACTTAAACAATACAATCCTGAAGTCGGATAATAATGTGACACAGTAAAACCTTACATAACATCAACTAGTTTTTGCGGTTGGACGAGATGTGTTGTTTTATAAGTTGAAAATAACAAATATACCATAAGTTATGCAAATTATACAAATCCAAATACTGTACGTTAAAAACCATGGTTTGCTCCTCTTGGTTCAAGGACTACTGATTACGAATGGAGAATGGGATTATAAGTAGGAACTTTAATTTAAGCATTATTAAATAGAGTCTGGTATAAATCAACAGTTGTTTAAGTAGGATAATAAAATGGAACAAAAAAAGTTCGAGTAACATATCGTAGATTTTCCAAAGATGGGGAGAGAAAAGATTCATAAGGCAATACATATTCCGGCTTACCAATAAGTGAAGATTAATGGATAGATGTATTATCTTCACGTATTCAAAAATGTGGTAAAATGGCTGATAATAAGCTATGCTACTATACATTCAGTTCCTAAGAAATTTTGCTTGACGATAGTTATGACATAATTTTTTAATAAGAATATAAATAACACCCTTTCTATGCTATAATGAGAGTAATCAGCTGTAAGTCTCTATCATTGATAAAATTTATTAATACTTTTATAACAAATGGTGGATTG
>Ga0075163_10013715_pt1 | contig 10491 bp, 11 predicted proteins | sample JI1023141ADNA_FD_71478 | JGI IMG/M metagenome (GOLD analysis project Ga0075163, IMG submission 71478) | Wastewater effluent complex algal communities from Wisconsin, to seasonally profile nutrient transformation and Carbon sequestration -... | ecosystem: Engineered > WWTP > Effluent > Algae... | reverse complement strand
GTTTTTCTCGCCGTTCAGTCTTGCGTGCTGGCCGCGTTCGCCGTCTTTTTTTCGAGTTTTACGACGACCTCGATCGCAGTCATGCTGACGATCGGTGTTTTCCTCATCGGAACGAACGTCGACCCACTTCGACAGGTCATCGAAAAGCGCCCTGAAAATACATTAAAGCCTTTCCTCTTGTTTTTGGTCGGGCTCATTCCGAATCTTTCCCACTTTAATCTGGGGTTTCTCGTTACTTATGGCCTTCCCCTCGAAAAAGGATTTGCGGAGATGAGCTTCGCTTACGCCTTGATCTGGATCGTCCCTTTGATTTTCATCACGGGTAAGCTTCTCGATCGTCGGGAAGGGTAGGGCGAATGGAATTTATTCCTGAATGGCTCTTGAATGCCTTTATCGCGATTTTTGGAATGTTGATCGGGAGTTTCTTAAACGTCGTGATCGCGCGCCTGCCCGAGCGGAAGTCGATCGTCAGTCCAGGCAGCCAATGTCCGAAGTGCGCTTACAAAATCCGATGGTTTGATAACGTTCCGGTCGTAAGCTACCTCGCTCTTCGCGGAAAATGCCGGGGTTGTAAAACACCGATTTCGATCCGTTACCCCGTGGTCGAGTTACTCTGCGGGCTTCTTTTTTTAACGGTGAAGCTCCGATTCGGATTTAGCCCGCTTCTCTTCGTTCGAGACTTCCCGTTCGTCGCGATTCTTCTCGCCGTCACTTTTATCGACCTCGAAACTCGCCTCATCCCAGATCCGTTAAGCCTCGGAGGGCTAGTGCTCGGGCTCCTCACCGCTTTTTTTACCCCAGGCTTCGGGATCTTTTCAGCCCTCCAGGGAGCGGCACTCGGATTCGGAATTTTTTATGCGATCGCTTGGTACTACCAATGGCGCACGGGCCGCTCGGGAATGGGGGGGGGCGATATTAAGTTACTCGCCATGCTCGGGGCGTTTTTAGGTCCGATGGGGGTTCTCACCACGATTTTCGTCAGTTCGGTTCTAGGGACGACACTCGGCCTAACCTACGCCTGGTTTGATCAGCGGAAGAAGGGTGGCGGAGGAAGCCTGATGAAAGTATCGTTGCCCTATGGTCCGTTTTTGGTTTTGGGCGGGCTTTACACCTACCTCCTCGGAGATCTCCTTTGGTCCCCATTCATGAATCTGATTTAGCCGAAAATCGCTGGAAAGACGACGAGTGGCGCCAGTTCGAGCTCTGGGAGCGAATCGAACTTCGTCTTCGAAAGAAGCGGGGTTGGATCATTCTGGGTGCCTGCTTCATATTTATCTCTATTTTAGCGGCGCCGGTGATCTCTGATCGACTCCCGAAGTGGCGCGCGCTGCATGCGATGCGTGCGCTTGCGGTCCATGCGAATCAGATGAAGGTCGACGCGGCTTCGCTTGGAGTTCCTCTCCGGCTCCGAATTGAAAATTCGGCGGAGGGACCGCTCTATTTGATCGAGCGCGTCGATCGCTGCGATTCACCCTCACAAATAAAAGTCTGGGGTGGCGGAACGATCTTCTCGGAGCCGAGTCGCGGATCGCAGTTCTCGATCTTCGACCCGAAAGATGCAGGTTCGGAAGGTCTAGAGCGGGTGACGACGGCGGTTTGTTACGATCCCCTCAGCGTCGAAGAGGCCAAGCCAGTCCAAGCGTTAGGCATCCTGACCGTCAAAGATCTGGCGGAGCGTCGCCTCGACCGGATCGCGTTTCTGAATTTCTCCGGTCTTTTCGCGGAGATCGACTTCGATTGAATTGACCGGAGCGCCCTGGTCAAGTTAACTTTTAGGTAACGACGGGGAGTTCCATGGCAGGAACGATCGGGCTCGACGCGCTTAGCGTCGCACCCATTTCAGCACAACTTATCTCGCAGGCAATGGTCGTCTCGGCCCTGTCTGATATTCTCTCGTTCGGCGGAAAACCGACGGTCGGGGTTTGCATCGGTGCGTCTACTGCGAAAACAGCTGAGATCAAAAAAGTTGGAAAGTCGTGGAAGCTCGTTCACTTCGGAGTGGTGCCCCTTCCAGAAGATGCCGTCGTGAATCGCGAGGTCTTCGCTCCAGTCTCGGTGACCAGCGCCGTTCGAAATCTCATGACCCAGGCGAAAATTTCTAAGCGTGAGGTCGTGACGGGAATCGGTGGTTCCGCGATTATCTTGAAACGCATGACGGTCGAGGTCCAAAAAGCGAGCGAACTTCAAGACGCCGTTTTCTGGGAAGCCGAACAGTATCTCCCATTCGACCCCAGTGAAGTCACCATGGATTTTCACACGATTTCACGAGGGAAAGACGCGAAAACGGACGTCCTTTTCGTCGCCGCAAAGCTTTCGGTAATGGATGGTTTCGTCAGCTCCCTCGAAGACGCCGGTCTGAAAGTGAAAATCGTCGATACGGAATATTTCGCACTCCAAAACGTTTTCGAGGCGAATTACGAATCTCGACCCGGAGAAGCCGTCGCGCTTGTGGATATCGGTGGTTCGACTCTAAAAGTTCTCGTCGTCCACGATGGAGTTCCAGTCTTTACTAAAGAGTCGCCCCTCGGAGGTCGAAACTTAACCGCCGAGATCCAGCGCCAAATGGGATTAACTTTCGCAGACGCCGAGGCGTTAAAAATCGGGCAGCGCCGTGGCGCTGTTCCCCAAGAAGTCGCCGAGCTGACCCAAGTCGCGATCGAGAACTACGCGACCGAAATTCGGCGGGCGCTCGATTTCTATAATGCGTCCTCGAGTGGCGCTCCCGTTTCCTATGTTTTAGTTACCGGAGGAGCCTCGCAGGTTCCCGAGCTCTCGAAGGGCGTCGAAGAACGTGTCGGACTTCCCGTTCAGCTTCTCAATCCATTCGCTCGACTCAGTTACGACGAAAAAATCTTCACTCCAGAAATGATCGCAAGCATTTCCCCGATCGTCGCGATTCCGATGGGCTACGCCCTGAGGGGAGCGAAGGGATGATTAAGGTCAATCTCCAGCACAGAAAAGCAGCGGTCGGAGTAGCCGCCGGATCGGCGACCGGAACCTCTGGCGCGGGAAGCCTCGCCGGGCTGATCGACCGCATTCGAAGTCGAGGAGCAGGCGACGGTTTTTCCGCCCCCGACCAACGCTCGACTGCGATTCTGGGAATTATTTATGCCGTCGTTTTAGCGGGGGGCTGGTGGATGCTCGACCAGCAGAAGAGCGAGATGCTCGCCCGGGTGGACGCAGAGATCCAGGAAATCGACAGTAAACTAAACTTGGTTACTTCTGAGCTCAATAAAACGAATGGATACGAGCAAATCAAAAAAAGCCTTGAATCAGACGAAAAGACGATTCGAACGAAGATCGAGACGATTCAGGAGCTGATTCGCGATCGATCCGCACCTCCTAAAATTTTAACAACTCTTTCAGAGACCATTCCGAACGAGGTTTGGCTCCAAGATTTTTCACTCCAAAATCGGCGTTTTCGAATCATGGGTAATTCTGGAAACATGGATGTCGTTTCGGATTTCATGAAGAGTCTCGAAGAGACGATCTACTTTAAGGGTGTCGTCCTAAAGTCCAGTCGCCAAGACACGATTAAAGGAGGACGTCTCTCGGCGTCTTTCGAACTCGAGGCGGAGCGGCGATGAAGAGCGGGATTCACCTTATCTTTTTCGTCGTCGCGGCCTACTTCGGCTGGGACTATTACTCGTTTACGACCGACCCGAGTTCCGAGTACGGCGCCCGTCTGGCCACCCTTGACCAGAAAAAAGAAGAAATTTCCCAAAACGAAAAGAAAGTCGCCGAAGCCCAGCAGTTCTATAAGAACCTAGAAAAGAAACGGGACGAACTTCGGAAACTCTCCGACGAGCTCGCCACGATGAAGACGACGTTAACCGAGAATAACGACGTCCCTGCGTTTATGAAATTAGTTCTAAACGAGGCAAAAAAAGTCGGTCTCGTGGTCACAAGTCTGACCCCGGTTCCTTCTCAGAAGAAGCAGTATTATATCGAACAGCCGTTCGATTTAAATTTCCAAGGGGTTTATGTCCAGTTGGTGGCGTTTCTTGACCGAATGGCCCAGGCTGAACGCGTCGTACGAATCGAAGATTTCAGTGTGAAGCCTCGGGGGGTTACAGCACGATCGAGTAAATTCGTGGATCTAGAGGGTACGATTAAGGTTCGGACCTACGTCTATCTCGGTACGGCAGAGGACACCGTCGCCTCGAGTGGGGGTTCGGACGCCGTGAAGGCGGCGAAGGAACCCGGGAGCGCCGTTCCTACCACCCCAGAAGGGGGGGCTCAAGAATGAGAGTCTCCCTCCTATTTTTATTCGCGATCTGTAACGTGGCCGTCAATGCGGCCGTCGCGGCCGAGATTCCGCCGGTTTCACCCACCGTTATCGACTATAAAAAGTTTCGGGACCCCTTTAAGCAGCCGTTGATTTCAGAAATCGAAGTTCAAAAATCCGAACTGGAACGGTTCGCGGTGAGTGATTTTAAAGTGGTCGCGATTATTACCGGCCCCCTTCGGATGCGGGCGATGATCGTCGCGCCGGATACGAAAACCCACTATATTTCCGAGAAAATGAAAATCGGATTAAGAGATGGGGTCGTCGTGAAGATCACGACGAAATCCATCGTCGTTCGAGAAAAAGTAGTGAATCCGCTGGGTGAAGTCGAACTTTTCGATACGGAAATGCGAATGGACCCACCCGCGGTCGCAGGAGCCCCCCAAGAATGAGGAAAGAAGACATGAAGTCGTTTCAAATTCATTTTCTAGCGTTGATGACCTTCGCACTCCCCCAAGCGGCTTTCGCGATTACGAAGATTAATCGAATCGAGTTTTTCGGAAAATCTTCTCCGAACCAGATCGTCGTACTCGGAGATGGACCGATCGAGTTCGAGAAAATCGAAAACTCTGCTGACAAGCAGATCATTTTCGAGATTCGAAATGCGAAGCTCGCGAACGCAAACGCCGGGAGAAGGCTAGATACCGCGAGTTTTAATTCGAAAGTGACGCTCATCAGCCCTTATAACGTCGAAGGAAAGAACGCGGTCCGAATTATAGTTCAGATGCGAGAATCGAGCGATATCTCGACTCTCGCGGAGGGCTCTCGGCTTTACGTCGGAATCGACGGGGCTGCGGATCCAAACATTTTGCCTGCGACGACACCTGCTGAGAAGAAGGCAGCGGCTGCACGCGCCTCGGAATCCATTCCCGAGAATTCAAAAGACGTCGTCGCCCATTCGCGGAGCGCGGAAGAAGCTCCATCCGGGACCCCAGAAGGACGGATCGATCAATTCCTCGACGCCGCGGCGACGAAACGCTATGTCGGCCGACATGTCACGCTCCAGGTGAAAGATGCCGATATCGTCGACGTCTTTAAGCTGATCGGCGAAACCTCTGGTTTTAATATGGTCATCGGGACTGACGTGACCGGAAAACTGAATCTTTCTCTCGTCGATGTTCCTTGGGACTTGGCGCTCGATACGATTCTGACCACGAACAAACTCGGAGCGGAGCGGACGGGGAACGTCCTGCGCGTGGCCCTACTCGCGACCCTGACTGCCGAAAAGCAAGCCCAGCTCGCCGCGAAGCTCGCCGCCGAAGACAGCGCGCCGCGTGTGACTCGAATATTCCCGCTCAGTTATGCTCCCGGAGCGAGTTTGCTCCCGGTTTTAAACCGATTTGGATCGGGAAATGCCGGTACGACGGGTGCAGCGAAATCTCGAGAAACGATCGTCGTCGACGAACGGACGAACTCCTTGATCGTTCAAGACACCGCGGAAAATCTCGAGCGAATGGCGAAGATCATTAAGCTTCTCGATCGCCAAACTCCACAGATTCAGATCGAAGCGAAGATCGTAGAAGCCTCCGAAGACTTCAGTCGTTCGATGAGCGGTCTTTTCGGAGCGACGGCCGAACCCGCTTGGGGTGGCTTAGGGGGTTCGTTTCTTCAAGGGATCTCGAGCCCGTTGATTCCCGGCGATATTGCCTCCGCAGAGGGAGCGAATTCGCTGGGTATGAAGCTAAAGATCGGTGCGCTCGCGAATATGCGCCTGGGCGCCGTTTTAAGTTTGGCGGAAGGGGAGAGTAAAACTCGTGTAATTTCGTCTCCTCGAACGGTCGTTTTAAATAAGCAACAGTCGACCATCGTCCAAGGGATTCCCGTCTTAGTCCCGGTGATCGTCCAAACCCAGATCGGACCCGTCTCGGGCCTCGAAATGAGGAGCGCAAACCTCTCCTTAGGCGTCACGCCAACGGTCACGAACGATGGAAATGTCGTGATGAACCTTGCGATTTCGAACGACACGCCCAAGCCGACCGCAAATGGAACGACCGGCATTTCTACGCGAAATATCAATACCCAAGTCGTCGCCGAGAGTGGTTCGACGATCGCGATCGGTGGGGTTTATACCTCGAACGAGACCTCTTCTGAAGTGGGGATCCCCGGACTTCGAAAGCTCCCGATCATCGGCGCGCTCTTCGGAAGCGAAGAGAAAAAGACCCTTCGTTCCGAACTCTTTATTTTCGTTACGCCTCGGATCTTAAACGAAGAAGTAATTTCAAACGACATCGAAACAAAGCAGTCTTCGGCGATTCGCCCGTCGTCACTGGTGAACCCACAGTAATGGATAATCGAACCTTTTCACCGCTGATTTACGACTACCTGAAGAAATATCAGGAAGATCCGACGTCTCGCATCTTTGCCCCGCTCGCTGAGGCTTACCGAAAAGCCGGGTTACTCGACGAGGCGATCGAAATCGCCCAAGAGGGCCTACGCGTTCATCCGAATTTCATAGGTGGACGAGTCGCTCTCGCTCGAGCGCTCTTTGAGAAGAGACAGTACGACGAAGTCGTCGAGGGCCTTTCCTCGGTGGTGCGCGAGGTACCGGATAACCTGGTCGCCCAGAAGCTCGTCGCCGAGAGTTGCCTCATGCTTGGAAGAATGAGCGAGGCGTTGTCCGCCTATAAAATGCTCCTCTATTTTAATCCCGCCGACGCCGAAGTCGCTCGAGTCGTGTCCGAGCTCGAAGCCCAAGCCTACGAAGATGGGGTCCTCGTTCTTCGCCGAGATCCAGCCCCGCAGAAAATGATCATCAAGAAGGCGCGGGACGCGATCTCGAACGACGACCGTGTTTTACGCGATCAGGCGATCGCGCGGATCGAACTCCTCCAGAGGACTTTGGTCCATATCGACCGCTATCGGCAGAGGAATCAGGGGTAACTCCATAGAATTCTTGAAATAATTACCGTTGCCGCTCTAATCGAGAGCGTGGTAGCCATAGAACTCTATGAGCCAATACGCAACGAACCAGTTCCGCAAGGGACTTAAGATCGAGATTGAAAAAGTTCCTTACGAAATCGTGGATTTCCAACACGTCAGTCCTGGAAAAGGGCGCGCCTTCACTCGCACAAAGGTGAAGAACATGTTGAACGGAAACGTCACGGAAAAGACGATCACCTCCGGTGATAAAGTCGACGCCGCCGATACCGAGCAAGTCGAGATGCAGTTCTTATATAAAGATTCTGCCGGCTACAATTTCATGAACCAGTCCACGTACGATCAGAGCGTGATCCAGGAAGAAATTCTTGGAGATGCGACGGGCTTCCTTCAAGAGAACCTCGTACTTCAGGTCATGTACTATAATGGCCGTCCGATCGGTGTCGAACTTCCGACTTTCGTCGTGTTGAAAATCGTCGAAACCGACCCTGCGTTTAAGGGCGATACGGTTACCGGTGGAACGAAGCCTGCGAAGCTTGAAACCGGCGCATCCGTCCAAGTCCCCTTTCATCTTAAAGAGGGCGATCTGATTAAGGTCGACACGCGCGATCGCGTTTACGTCGAAAAAGCGAATAAATAGTAGGAGTGCTCCGCACGTGAAGAAAAAGCTGAAGGCGACGACTCCAAAACCGGAAAAACTAGTCCCGATGACTCCAGAGATGAAACGACTCGAAGGGGTTTTTCGTCTCATGGGTTCTTACGGCGTAGGTGAGGTCGAGCTCGAAGATAAACACGGACGAATTCACGTTCGAATGACGTCCTCTGGGGGTTCGCCGGTGATGATGGCGAGTCCGCCGAATCCTGCTCCTCTCGTGATGGCGCCCGCTCCTTCAGTGGCTAAAGAATCTGGGCCTGCGAAGCCCGCGCTCGCAGCGAATCAGAAACAGATTCCTTCTCCATTCGTGGGTACTTTTTATCGCGCCTCAGGCCCGAACGCCGAGCCTTACGCAAAAGAAGGCCAACGCGTGAAGAAGGGCCAAACGCTTTGTATCGTCGAAGCGATGAAGCTGATGAACGAGATCGAATGTGAATTCGATGGAAAAGTCGTTTCGGTGCTCGTCGAAAACGGGCAGCCTGTCGAGTTCGGCGAACCTCTCTTTGTCATCGAAGTCTAAATGGCGAAGAAACCTCTCTCGATTCGTAAAGTATTAATCGCGAACCGAGGTGAGATCGCACTTCGAGTGATTCGAGCCTGTAAACAGCTCGGAATTTCGACGGTCGCCGTCTATTCGACCGCGGACGAAAACTCTCTCCATGTGAAACTCGCCGACGAGGCCGTCTGCATCGGACCGCCCCAGTCCCGGCAGAGTTATCTGAATATCCAGTCCATCCTCTCGGCGGCGGATATCACGGGCGCGGATGCGATTCATCCCGGATACGGGTTTCTCTCAGAAAACGCCGAATTTGCGCGCCTTTGTCGCGAATGTAAAATTACGTTTATCGGACCCACTCCCGAAAATATCGTCGCGATGGGCGAGAAAACTCGCGCTCGAAAAATCGCGAAAGAAGCTGGAGTGCCACTTCTTCCGGGAACTCTCGATCCAGTTTCGGGCGTCGAGGGTGCGGTCGAGGCCGCGGAAAAAATCGGTTACCCGGTGATCCTGAAAGCGGCCGCGGGCGGGGGCGGACGTGGAATTCATATCGTCAGAAATTCCAAACAGATCCGGGAAAATTTCGGACGGATGACTTCCGAGGCGGGCGCTGCATTCGGAAATCCCGCGATGTACGTCGAAAAATTTTGTGAGAACCCTCGGCACGTCGAAATCCAGGTTCTTTGTGATAAATATGGAAATCGACTTTTTCTCGGGGAGCGGGATTGCACGATCCAACGTCGCCACCAGAAGTTAATCGAAGAAGCTCCGTCTCCTGTGGTGACTCCAGAGCTTCGTGAGCGTATGGGAAAAGCGGCGATCGCGCTTTGTGATGCCGTAAAGTACGAGAGCGTCGGTACGGTCGAGTTCCTAGTCGACCGGAAGAAAAATTTCTTCTTCATGGAAATGAATACGCGGATTCAAGTCGAGCACCCCGTGACCGAAATGGTGACCGGTGTTGACCTGATCCAGCAACAAATCATGGTCGCCGCCGGCACTAAATTGACGTTGAAGCAGTCGGATATTCAGATCCATTCGCATGCGATCGAGTGCCGTATTAATGCCGAAGATCCGAAAACTTTTGCGCCGTCTCCGGGTTTGATTACGGCCCTTCATGTTCCGGGTGGCTTCGGCGTTCGAAACGATTCGTTTGTTTACGATCAATATCGCGTAGTTCCGTTCTACGATTCGATGATCGGGAAATTGATTGTTCACGCAGAGGACCGAGACGCGGCGATCGCGAAGATGCGTCAGGCGCTTGACGAATACATCGTCGAGGGTATTAAGACGAACATCCCACTTCACAAAAAAGTGCTCGCTGCGAAAGCCTTCGCCACCGCTGAATACGACACCCATTTTTTGGAAGAGTTCCTGTCGAAATCCGAGTAAAATCGAAGAGATGGGGCGAAGTCGTCCCCAGCCTCCGCTCGCTCTAGGAAGGAGCTTCGATGTCGGAAAATACCAAAGGGACACGTGTCGATTTAGGGGACGACTTGCTCGCGACAAGGACGATTTCCTATGGAGATCAGCCGACTCCGAATCGCGAACCCTCCGCCCCTCTTGAGACGATCGATGAACTTTTATTAAATGCGAAAATTTTGCTGAGTGAAGGGTTCGTCGAGGATGCGAAAAAAACTTTACGGAAGGTTCTTCGGGTCGACCCGACGAGTCTATCTGCGCGCGAGCGTCTCGACGAAATTCAACGGATCGAAATTAAGCGCCTGTTAGGGGAGGGAGAAAAATCTCCGGAGGGGGGGTTCGTCCGTGCGAAAAAGCCGAAGCTCGATTTTTCAGCGGAAGACAGTGAGCTCGTCGCCGAAGCGCTCGAACGAGAGATTGGGCCTGCGCCGACTCTCGAAAGTCAGTTTTTTTCGACAGAGGAAGAACTGGCTCTCTTTCTAGAGAATCTCGGTCAACTCTGCGCAGGTTCGACGGTCCAAGATCGAATAGACCTCGGGGTCGCTTTTCTTGAAATGGGGTTCTTTGATGCCGCGATCCAGATTTTTCGAGGAGCCGTAAACGCCTCTCGGGGAGAGCGGAAGACGAGAGCGCTGCTTGCGACCGCGTGGATCGCAAAGGGAAAGGGTTTCGATGCGATGGTGGAGATCGACACTTTGGTCGCCGATGCCGCGGCTTCGACGGAGGAACGCGTCGAATACGGATATCTCGCAGGGC
>Ga0075163_10013713_pt1 | contig 10491 bp, 10 predicted proteins | sample JI1023141ADNA_FD_71478 | JGI IMG/M metagenome (GOLD analysis project Ga0075163, IMG submission 71478) | Wastewater effluent complex algal communities from Wisconsin, to seasonally profile nutrient transformation and Carbon sequestration -... | ecosystem: Engineered > WWTP > Effluent > Algae... | reverse complement strand
CACGATGTACTTCTGCTGCCAATTGCTGCCCAGCGTTTCCGATAAAAGATCGTAGGCTTTATCGACCACGTGCAGCGGGGTGTAGAACGCGCCCTTGAAGCTACGTTCGTCGAGCGGAATCAGGCTGTCGCGGCGTTCCAGCAGGTAATTGCGGTGCTCGGCTTTCGGCGGTTTGTGGTAAATCGCCCAGAACTGCCGGTAGCCTTCGTAATTGCCGAGGTTGTAGGCCACGCCGTTGAGCAGGAACACCGGCTTTTCGCCGTCGTGCAGCAGCCGCGCCGGCAGGTTCTCGTGCGTGGCGTTCTTGCCGTCATGCATGATGTCGGCGTAGAACAGCAGGGCGTAATCGCTTTCATTCACGCCGCCGAGTTCACGGCCGACCATCTGCACCCATTTGTCGAACACCTGCTTGAGGTTGTCGGGCGTGATCTGGGTGCGGATGATCTCGCCGGATTTGATTGCCAGCTTGACGGTATCGATGAATTCGCGCTCATGCGTTTCGATTTTGAACGACACGAAATAGGTGCCGATGAAACTGGAAACCTCCTCCAGTGCCTCCGGCGTGAACTTGCTGGCCGACTTGCCCCATTTGATGTTCTTGCTTTTCAGGATCGGCAACACATCCGCCGTTCGCAGAATGGCCGCTTTGCTGGTGTCGATCACGCACAGGAACGGCGGCACTTCTTCGCCTTTCTTGAAGGCATCGTCCACGTAATGCAGCAGCTGGGTGTACATGCTGTAGGTGGAGGTGGGCTTGTCCTTGGCCTCGAACCAGATTTCCTTGGTCTGGATGTCGATCAGGTTCTTCTGCACGTTCTTCAAGCCGAGCGCCTTGATGTACGCGTCCTTGACGTCTTCTTCGCTGCTGGCTTTCTTCAGGGTTTCGAACAGGGACATGGCAGGCTCGGTTAGGGCATTTAACTGGATTATAACGATAAGCCCCAGATTCTATTCTTAATTTCAAAAATCCGTTGTACAGTAGGCTATCCCAAGGAGGACTTATGCACGTGATCGTTGTAGCAAGTTCCAAAGGCGGTGCCGGCAAGAGCACGCTGTCCACCAATCTGGCGGCGCATTTCGCCCTACAGGGCAGGCGTACGGTGCTGATCGATGCCGATCGGCAGAAGTCGGCCACGCACTGGTGTGAAAAGCGGGCCGGCATGGAAAGCGCTGTGCTGCCGGTGGACGGCAGTAAAAAGGGCTGGAAGAAGAACCTGCCGAGCCAGACCGAGGTGGTCATCGTCGATGCGGCGGCCGGTGCCATGGGCGATGATCTTGCCGATTTCCTGGAAATGGCCAGCGCGGTGCTGGTGCCGGTGCTGCCGTCGACCATCGATCTGGAGGCGACCGTGCCGTTTCTGAATTCGATGGCCGGCAATGCCCGGATCAAGAAGGGCAAGTTACCGGTGGCCTTGGTAGGCAACCGCCTGAAACCTTGGACCGGCGCTTCGCAGCAAGCCATCGCGCAGATCAAGGCATGGCCGTATCCGGTGGTCGGCGAGTTGCGTGATACCCAGGCTTATGTGTTGATGGTGGCGTTGGGCAAATCGCTGTTCGATTACCACTCCGAACAGATCCGAAGCCACCAGGCCGATTGGGCTCCGATATTCAAATGGCTGAAGAAGGTGAGCTAATGCGGGAACTGATACTGCTGCGGCATGCCCATGCCGAATCGGCCGGAGTCGGCCAGGACGATATCGACCGACCGCTCTCGCGCCAAGGCTTGGCAGAAGCCGAGGCTGCCGGCCACTGGTTGAAAACCCATCAACTGCTGCCCGACCGCATCCTGTGCTCGAGCGCACGGCGCGCGCGCGAAACCCTTGAGCAGGTGCTGCAGGTCACCGGTTTCATCGAGCAGCGCCAGGAACCCCGCATTTACGAAGCCACGCCCGGCACGCTGATGCAGGTCGCCGATGAACACCGCGAATGTCCGCGCCTGTTGCTGGTCGGGCATAATCCCGGCCTGGAACAGCTGGTGGCGCTGCTCAGTTCCGGCCAATCCGGTGATTTCCGCGGCATGCCGGCGGCCGGTCTGGTGGTTTTGCAGATACCCGCCGATGCCGAATTCGAGCCTGGCATCGCCAGTCTGGAACATTTCTGGTGGCCATGAATGCGGGTTTTACTGGCGGGCATCCTCGCTGTTGCCGCATTGCCGGTTCCGGCCATTGAAGACGTCCTGACACGCATCGATCCGCAACGCTCGCTGGCGGAATTCAAAGTCAGCCTGCGCATGCCGATCCCGGCAGAGGGTCGTTTCGGCAGCGTGAACGGGGAACTGCGGCAACTGCCCGAATTCAGGCATTCGGTGCATGTGGTGCTGGATGCGCGGGAACTGAAGATGTCAGGACCCCCTTGGATCCAACGTGTGACCGATTCGCCGCAGTTTCTGGACAGCGCCAGATACCCGGTAATCGAGTACCGGTCCGTGGCATTCCCGAGCCAGGTACTGATTTCAGGTGGTGAAATCAGTGGCACATTGACCATCCGCGGCATCATCCGCGAGGTGATGTTCACCATCAGCCCGTCGTCATGCCGCCAGCCGGGGCGCAACTGCCCGATTCTGGCCCATGGCCGGCTCAACCGCCATGAATTCGGGATGAGCGCCTACCGCTGGGGCCTGCGTGACGAAGTCCAGTTCGCATTTCAGTTAAAATTCGTGGATGAATAAACTCCTCGCCAGCGCGCTGGCACTGCTGCTCGCTGGCTGCGCCAGCATTCCACCGGCCAAACACGATCAAGCCCGGGCCTTCGCGGAAGCGCGCAGGAGCCATGATGTCGCCTGCGCGGATCCGGCAGGGTGCGGCCTGCCGTCACCGTTCATGGATCTGGAGCAGCTTCCGGCTGACGTCCCGCTTACCGATCTGATCCTGCTGGATCAGGGTCAGGATGCGCTTCTGCTGCGCCTGCACATGATTGAAAGCGCCAAGCGCAGCATCGATTTCCAGGTCTATATATTCGACCTCGACGAATCCGGCATTCTGGTAATGGATGCCCTGATCCGTGCCGCGCAGCGCGGAGTCAAGGTCCGGCTGCTGCTGGACCAGCTGTACGGCCTAAACCGGCCGCGCATGCAGGCCAAGCTGGCGGCCCTGCACCGCAATTTCGAGCTGAAGCTGTACAGTCCGATGTTCAACCAGGCCGAGATTTCCGATGCCGAATTCTTCGCCGGCATCGTTTTCCGCTTCCAGAGCCTCAACCAGCGCATGCATACCAAACTGCTGCTGGTCGATGGCGGCGCGGCCCTGATCGGTGGCCGCAACATCCAGGACCGTTACTTCGATTGGGACCCCGACTACAATTACCGCGACCGCGATCTCTGGGTCTCCGGACCGGTCACCGCCGAAATGGCCGAAAATTTCAACGCGTTCTGGAACAGTGAACGCAGCCTGGCCGCTGTCGACCTCGATGATGTCGCGGTCGAATTGCTCAAGGCGCAGGACGATCCGGACAAGCTCGCCCTGCCGCAACGCGGCTATACCGCACGCATGGATGCGGCTTTGGCCATGGCCCGCGATGGCCCGACGCTGCTGAAGCAGCTGGCGCCGTATCTGCGCACGGTCGATAACGCCGCGTTCTTCGCCGATCTGCCAGAGAAGCATGCCGAGGAGAGCGACAGCCGGACGCGCGCGTCCAACGCCGTGTATCAAGTGATCTCCGAAGCACAGGACAGCGTGTTGATCCAGACCCCGTATTTGGTCATGTCGCGCCTGGCACGGCAGACCTTCCGTGGCCTGCAGAACCGCGATGCGCCGGTGAAGGTCTGGGTTTCGAGCAATTCGCTGGCGGCCACTGACGCCTTTCCGGTGTATGCCCTGTCGCACAAGTACAAACGCCTGTATCTGCGCGAGCTCGGCTTCCGGATCTTCGAGTTCAAACCGTATCCGGCGTCGGTCAGCATGCGCACCGGACAGGGTGATGCGCAGATACGCGCCGGCCTGCATGCGAAATCGATGGTCGTTGACGAGCACATCGCGGTGATTGGAAGCCATAATTTCGATCCGCGTTCGGATGACTACAACACCGAAAGCCTGCTGCTGGTCGAAGACGATGCCTTCTCCCGGCTACTGTCCGACAGCATCCGCAATGACATGCTGCCGGGCAACGCCTGGGCCATTGCGCCGCGTGCCTCATTGCCTGGCCTGGCGGATTTCAACTACACCATGGGCAAATGGTCGGAAAAACTGCCGGTGTTCGATGTCTGGCCCTGGCCATACGCCACCAGCTACGAGATCAGTCCGGATTGCCCACTGATCGATTTCACCGACCCGGGCTTCAGCGCCTGCAGCAGGGCGGTCGGCGATTTCCCTGAAATCAACATGAGCGCGAAAGCTGTGTACACCCGGATAGTGACCGCCTTCGGCGCCGGCCTGGAACCGATTCTGTAATCCGGCCGGATGATGAATTGACGCTGTGACCGGCAACGATTACTCTTATCTATCCGATATAGCCCGTTTCCGGAGCCGTTTATGCCACTGACCTTCAATTTCGAACTGTCCGATCAGGACCTGAGCCACATCCAGCAGGCCATCGCTGCTGCGCAAAAGGCGGCGGTGGGCAAATCCGATGCCGAAATCACCGCCTCCGCACGTGCGTTGCTGATCAGCGCCAACGAAGTGCAGGTTCCCGATTTCATCCGCGAGCGGCTGAACCAGCTCGACGCACTGATCGCCATGCTCGGCGACGAAGCCTGGGCGCTTCCCGATGAAGACCGGGCCCGGGTCAAGTCTGCCATGGCCTATTTTTCGGAAGCCGAGGACCTCATCCCGGACTCGATTCCGGTGCTCGGCTATCTCGACGATGCCATCGCCATCGAATTGAGCGTGCGCGAACTCAAGCACGAAATCGACGCCTACAGCGAGTTCTGCGAATACCGCCAGGAACAGGCGGCTAGTCGCGGGCTGGACGCGGCGGCGGTCGGTCGTGCCGATTGGCTGTCATCGCGCCGTGATGAACTGATCAACCGCATGCACCGGCGCCGCAATCTGGATGGAAGCGGCAGTTATGGCTCCAGCTCCGGTTATGGCGGCGGCAAGAGTTACGTCAGCAACGCCTGGCGCCCGGGCTTGTTGCGGGTCCGGTAAATCGCTGAAACTTCAGGAAAAGCGCGGCACACCCGCGCTTTTTCCGTTTCCGTGGCCTACACTGTTATTTTCCGAGGCAAGTCCAGAACGATACATGCTGCGCCTTTTCCGTTACTGCTACCGCGTACCGCTGGTGATCCTGCATGCCGTGATCGGCCTGCCTTTCGTGCTGTTGCTGCTCAACCCATGGACCGCCCGGCTCAGCGTGTACGGCGAGCGACTGGACCACTGGGTGGTCGGCTGGTGGTCACGTGTACTGGTACGGATATTCGGGCTGCGCATGCGCCGTTTCGGCACGCCCCTGCCGGATGCCGTGCTGTTCGTGGCCAATCATGTCAGCTGGCTCGATATCACCGTATTGCACAGCCAGCGCTGGATGGGTTTCGTGGCCAAGGCAGAAATCGAGCGTTGGCCTTTGATCGGCCCGATTGCCCGCCGCGCCGGCACCATCTACCACCAGCGCGGTGACAACGCCTCCCTGCACGGCGTCATGCATCAGATGCTTGACCGGCTGCAGAACGGCCTGGCGGTCGGGGTGTTTCCCGAAGGCCGGACCCATGCCGGCGACAGCATCGGCGTTTTCCATGCGCGCATATTCCAGCCGGCCATCCTGTCGGGCAAACCGGCGCAGCCGGTCGCGATCAAATACGGTGAAAAAGCCTGCGCCCAAAAGATCATGGCCTTCGGCGCCAAGGAAAATTTTCTGGGTAACCTGATTCGGGTCCTGGGCGAACCGTCTCGGATCTGCGAAGTGCATTTTCTGGAGCCGGTCGCGGTTTCCGAAGAAGGCCGTCGGAAAATCGCCGATCTGTGCCGGCAGCGGATCATCGACGTGATGGCCCTTAACTGATGCGCTCGGCGCACTCCGCCTATGCGGCCGCAGGCATATTGAGAAATCCGCATGTACAGTCGATTCTGAGTTCCAGCCCATGGCGCCGTCAGGCCGGCCTCGAGCGGTTGAATGCAATCGGAGCGGTTGCCCAAGGTCGCATCCTGCAACTGCCCGAAGGCGTGCGTCTGGCCGGCATCCACTACGTGTCGCCGTCGGCGAATCCGGAAAAGGCGCTGGTGCTGCTGCTGCACGGCTGGGAAGGCAGCGCCCGATCGAGCTATATCCAGCATAGCGCCGCCGAGTTGCTGGCGGCCGGTCTCGACGTATTCGCGCTCAATTTCCGCGATCACGGAGAAACCCATAACCTGAATGAAGGACTGTTCCATTCATGCCGTCTGCAGGAAATCGTCGATGCCGCCAAAGCCGTACTTCAGCAATGCCGACCCCAGCGGTTTTTCGTAGCCGGTTATTCACTTGGCGGTAATTTCGCCCTGCGCCTGGCGCTGGCCGCACAGCGCGAAGGGCTGCCCATCGATGCGGCGTTCGCGATCTGCCCGCCGGTGGATCCGTCGGCCGTGTTGACGGAACTGGAAACCGGTCCGGGCCTGTATCACTGGTATTTCATGCGCAAATGGCGGGGTTCGCTCCGGCACAAACGCCGCCTGTTTCCACAGATCCACGATTTCAACGAGGACATCTTCCGCATGGACATGCGCGGATTGACCCGTTGGCTAGTCACCCAGCATACCGAATGGTCCGACGAGGAACAGTATTTTTCCGGTTATGCCGTGGGCGGTGATTGTCTGGCCGGGCTTCAGGTGCCGATTCATATCCTTGCGGCGGAAGACGATCCGGTCATACCAATCGCCAGCCTGCGGGCCTTGCAGCTGCCGGCGAACAGCCGCCTTGAGATCAGCCGGTACGGCGGCCATTGCGGGTTCATCGAAAGCTGGGCTCTGCAGGGTTATGCCGAACGTTGGCTCAAAGACGGCGTCTGCAAGGCCTTGGACGCGATACAATAGCGGTTTCCTGCGAATGATTAGGTTTTCCCATGTCCGAACAGATTCTGTCGGCGCTGCGTAGCGGCGATTTCAGCACCGCATTGACCCTCGCCAATGCCTTGGTCGAGACCAGCCCCGGCTACTCCGATCCGCATTATCTCCAGGCCCTGGCATTGCAGAGCAGCGGCCGTCCGGAGCAGGCCTTGGCGGCCATCGACCGGGCCATCGCGCTGGCGCCTGACCGCAGCGATTACGCAATGACCAAGGCGCTGATGCAGATTGGCGGCAAGGATTTCGTCGAATCGCAATCCGGCTTGATGGATGCCCTGGCCTTGAATCCCAACCATCTGGAAGCCTATGTGGCTCTGCTGCATATCGCCTTGGCGCAGAAAAACCTGGGAGAGGCCAGGCGACTGCTGAAACTCGCCGAACGGGTCAATCCCGATAGCGATAGCGTGCTGGTTTCGAAAGGCGCCATCGCAAACGCCGAAGGTTCATTTGACGAAGCGCAGAAGTGGTACTCGCTGGCGGCTGAACAGAATCCGGACAACGTCATGGCCTTGGCCAATCTGGGTGTTTTGCATCTAAGACGAAAAATGCCGGCTTTCGCCGAGCAGGCGCTGAGCCGTGCCAAGGCACTGGCACCGGCCAATATCGCCGTTCTGCGCAGTCTGGTGCAGGCGCATCTGGACCAAAACCAGCCGATTAAAGCCGAACAGGCCGTTTCCGACCTGCTGGTATTGCTGCCGTCCGATCGTGCCGGTCTCGGCCTGCGCGCCGATCTGCGCCGCGCACGCGGCGATTTCGAAGGCGCCCTCCAGGACGCGACGGCTTTACTGGCGACAAAACCGGACGATCTCGCTGTTTTGAATCATTACACCACCGTATGTATGCAGGCCGGCATGGGAGAATCGGCGCACACGGCGCTGGAGCGCGCCTTGACAACCAAACCCGACGATGACGGCATCTGGCAGTTGCTAAGTATCGTTCAGGCCCGCTTGACCGGCGATGGCAAGACGGTCATCGACCGTTGGCTGGTGCAGAGACCGAACAGCCCGATGGCGCAAGAGGCGCTTGCGGTCTATCTCGAAGCCACGGGCGATTTGGCCGGTGCCGAAATAGCGGCCGATAAGTCTCTGGAGATTTCTGAAGCGTTCGCCATGGCGCAGTTCGTCAAGCTCCGCCAGGAGCTCCGGTCCGGAAATCCGGCTGCTGCCTTGCAGCGCGCGCAGGCTTTGGCTACACGGGCAACAACAGCTGAGTCGCAACGCATGATTCTCGGATGGCTCGGCCTTATCCATGACCGTCTGGGCGAGTATCCGCAAGCGGCGCAGACCTTCTGTCAAATGGCGACTTACGCCTTGAACCAGAAGTCACTGCCTGCCCTGCGCGCCGCGGAGGCGGTTCCTGAAGGCGGCCCATCGTCCGGCTTTCTGCTCTGGGCACCGACCGGCGCCCGCATTGAGCGTGTGCTCAACGCACTGTATCCCGTGCTGCACGAGCGTCTGTTGGCGGATCGTACTGAGCCGTCACCGGCACGGATGGACGGCTTCGGCTGGTTCCGCACGCCTCCGGGTTCGGAATCCGCCGGCTCGGCGCTGTCGTGGCGTTCGGGTATCGCGGCTCTGGGCTTGGAGGCAGACCGTTGCGTGGATTGGCTGCCGCAGTGGGACGATTACACCGGTGCGGCGCTGTCGGGAACGCATTTCACCGCCGTACTGATCGATCCGCGCGATGCCTTGCTGAACTGGATGGTGTTCGGCAGCGCCCAAGCCTATCAATTCCCGCCGGCACCGGAAGTGGCGGCGCAGTGGTTGAACGAGACTTTCGCAGCCGTCGCCAATCGTTTGGATACAGATCCCGAAACGGCCTCGGTGATTCGCATCGATGCGATTGATACCGAATCCGAAACTATCGCCGAGCAACTACAACGGGCCCTGCCATTGGATGCCCAGCCATCAGCGGAGGTGTTGGCGACGCCGATTCTGGCCCTGGGCGGCATGCCGAACCAGTTTCCGGCCGGTCATTGGCGTAACTACCGCGAAGTCTTGGCCGCGGCATTCGAGACCCTGACGCCGGTAGCCGAACGTTTGGGCTATCCGCGCGACTAAGGGCCTGTGGGCACCAGTGCCAAAAGCGCGATGCCCAACACGATGCGGTACCAGGCGAAACCGGTGAAACGGTGGGTCTGGATGAATTTCAGCAACCACTTCACGGCGATGAACGCGGTCACGGTGGATGCGATAAAGCCTACCGTGAACGCGCTCCAGTTTTCCTGTATGCCGGAATCGAACTGTTTCATGAACGCGTAGGCGCTGGCGGCATACATGGTCGGTATGCCGACCAGGAACGCGAATTCGGTGGCGGCACTGCGGTTGCGGGTTCCGAACAGCATGGCCGCGAAGATGGTCGCCGCCGAGCGCGACGTGCCGGGGAAAACAGCAGCGACTACCTGCGCCAGACCCACGGCAACCGCCACTTTCCAGGTAATCGCGGTTTCCGGTGCATCGAGTTCGGTTTTATGTTCGGCCCAGAACATCACCAAGGCGCCCAGCACCAGCGCCCAAGCCACCGGTTGCACGGTGTCCGGAAGGGCCAATCCCAGCTTTCCGGCAATCAGGCCGAGCACGGCGGTGATGCCGAACGCGGTCGCCAGTTTCAACCCGTAGTCGAGATTGGCCTTTTCGCGGAACCCGGTCAGCAGTTGCCAGAGCCGCTTACGGTAAATCAGCGTCACTGCCAGGATCGCGCCGGCCTGGATGCCGATGTTGAACAGCTCCGACTGCGGCCCAAGCCAGTGCTGGGCGATCAGCAGATGGCCGGTGCTGGAGATCGGCAGGAATTCGGTGATGCCTTCGATGATGCCCAGGATCAGGGCATTGATGAGATCGAGCATGACGGCGATATCTGTGGAGTTGAACCATTATAAGAGGTAAGCAATCGGCCGGGTCCTGTCATGTTGCCGTCATCATGGCCGGCGATACTAAGAAAAATTCCTATAGGCGGATGCGCACGATCCGCCTAGACTTCAACATGCGCCATGGCACGGTCTGCGGACCATGACAAGGGATGGTCACCATGGCGCATTTTTTCGCGGCTTTCACGCCGGATATACCGGTCAGGCCTTATGGTGGCGTCATGGCACAACACATCAAAAATTCACTGAGCAACCGTCTGTTGGTTCTGATCATTGCCGCTATGGCCGCGGTGTTTTACACCCTGTATAAGGCAAGACAGCGCAGCGGTAGTCACGCAGATACGCGCACCAAAATACGGCATTGACCTCTAAACGCACCTATATGGTGCATTTATGGGAAATAGTTTTTCCAACAGCTATTTAAAAATCAATAAGTTAGTATACTTTCAAAAGTTGGCATGATTCTTGCATAGGTAGTAGGTACCAACCACTACTTTAGGTCAAGCCCATGTCATTTGAAAACGTCCAAAAACTGGTAAAAGACAACGCCATCGAATTCATCGATCTGCGTTTCGCCGATATGCGCGGCGTCCAGCACCATGTCACCTTCCCGGCCTCCATCATCGAACCATCGCTGTTTGAAGACGGCAAGATGTTCGA
>Ga0075163_10013712_pt1 | contig 10492 bp, 9 predicted proteins | sample JI1023141ADNA_FD_71478 | JGI IMG/M metagenome (GOLD analysis project Ga0075163, IMG submission 71478) | Wastewater effluent complex algal communities from Wisconsin, to seasonally profile nutrient transformation and Carbon sequestration -... | ecosystem: Engineered > WWTP > Effluent > Algae... | reverse complement strand
TGACGGCGTTTGGTTCGATCGAAACGGCCATCGAAGCTATGAAGCTAGGTGCTTATCACTACATAGTTAAACCATTCAAAAATGAAGAAATGAAACTTCTTGTAAAAAGAGCCAGCGAACGCGTTTCATTGAAACAAGAAAATGCCGCTTTAAAAAGAGAGCTTCATAAAACGTTTACCTTAGATTCTATTGTTGGAAAAAGTCCCGCTATCACCGCTGTTTTCGAATTGATCAAAATAGTCGCGCCAGCATCCGCAAATGTTTTAATAACAGGCGAGAGCGGTTCTGGTAAAGAACTTGTGGCACGCGCTCTTCACAATTCGAGCCCAAGAAAAAACAAACCGTTCATTGCGATAAATTGCACCGCCATACCTGAACATCTTTTAGAGAGTGAATTATTTGGTCATGTTAAAGGATCCTTTACGGGTGCCATTGCGGATAAAAAAGGACTTTTTGAAGAAGCCCATAACGGTACTATCTTTCTAGATGAAATCGGTGATATGAGTTTGCAACTTCAAGCTAAACTTTTACGCGTCCTTCAAGATCGTCAGATCAGGGCCGTCGGCAGCAACACTCAAAAAGATATTGACGTTAGGATTATTGCAGCCACCCATCGCGATTTAAAGATCATGGCTAAAGATGGTAAATTTCGAGAAGATTTATTTTATCGTCTAAACGTTGTACCGATACGCGTCCCCCCGCTTCGGGAGCGATCCGAAGATATTCCGATGCTAGTGGATTCATTCATTAAAAAATTTGCGGTCCGTAATGGCTCGACGGTTCAATCCGCTACAACCGAGGCCATGAGTGTATTAATGGCACATTCTTGGCCAGGTAATGTTCGCGAGCTTGAAAATGTAATTGAACGCGCCATTGTTTTAAGCCCGGGGAAGGTCATCGAAAAAAATGTCGTTTTAGGTAGTGCCTTGGAGGAAGCTCAGCACAATCTGGATCAATTGCATTCGGACCGACCGACATTAGAAAAATTAGAAGAGCGCTACATCAAGCTAGTTATGGGCGAAGTAAACAACAAAAAAGACGAAGCAGCTCAAATTTTAGGTATCAGTCGCCGAACCCTATACCGAAAAGAACGCGTATATGGAATGGTCTCGGATGAAACACCAGAACCACCGGAAGATGTAAATGAAAAAAACAACTGAAGGTTTATCTAGCCAAGATTTTCTACATCTGAAATCAGCTATTGATGAAGCCGCCATCGTTGCTATTACCGACAGAAGTGGAAAAATAACTTACGTTAATAAGAAATTTTGTGCAATTTCAAAATATTCTGAGGCCGAATTGCTAGGCAACACCCACCGAATTATCAATTCACACCACCACCCTAAAGAATTTTTCATCACTATGTGGACAACCATCACCCAAGGAAAAACATGGGAAGGTGAAGTCAGAAATCGGGCCAAAGATGGCTCACATTACTGGGTGAATACTACGATAGTGCCCTTTATGGACGGCGAAGAAAAACCGATACAGTATGTGGCCGTTCGCTATGATATCACCGAACGTAAATTGGCCGAAGAACAGCTGAAAATTTATTCAAAGAAACTGGAAATCAGCAACCAAGAATTGCAAGATTTTGCATCGGTTGCAGCCCATGATCTGCAAGAACCCTTACGGAAAATTCAAACGTTTTCCGACCGTGTGAAAATCAAAGCAAAGGACACGATTTCAGAAGAAGCTTTTGATTATTTGGAACGGGTACAGTCATCCGCTAAACGCATGCAAGTCCTAATTAATGATTTACTTACTTATTCTCGTGTCACCACCAAAGCCAAACCGTTTTCCGAAGTGTCGCTGAACACAATTGTAAAACAAGTCATTTCAGATCTCGAGGTGCGAATTGAACAAACAGCGGGAATTGTAAACACTTCTGATCTGCCCTCTATCGAAGCTGATTCGACTCAAATGCATCAGCTTTTTCAAAACTTAATCGGCAATGCCTTAAAATTTCACAAGCCAAATATTCATCCCGTAGTTACTATTTCAGCACAGAAAAATGAAGACCGGTGTGAAATTACGATTGCAGATAATGGCATTGGCTTTGATCAAAAATATTCAGACAGAATTTTTACTATTTTCCAAAGGCTCCATGGACGACACGAGTATGAAGGTACAGGAATTGGTCTTGCTGTATGCCGTAAAATCATCGACCGCCACGGGGGAACCATAACCGCCGTGTCTGAGCCCGAACACGGTGCTAAATTTATAATTTCACTTCCAACAAAACAAAATACGGAGTCCTCAATATGAGAGATCGAAAGTCTGTACCGATATTAATAGCCGATGATGATATAGATGATTGTGAAATGATAAAAGAAGCTCTAACGGAAAGCCGGCTTCTGAATGAACTTCACTTTGTTCACGACGGAGACGCCTTAATTCGATATCTTCATGAAAAATGGACTCAATCACAGAGCGGAAAAAATGTGATGCCCGGTTTAATATTTTTAGATTTAAATATGCCGAAAATGGATGGACGCGAAGTCTTGGCCGAGCTCAAGAAACATGACCATTTGTCACAAATTCCCGTTATTGTTCTTACTACCTCGCAGGCCGAAGAAGATATATTTAGATCATATAATCTAGGCGCTAACTCATTCATCACCAAGCCGGTTGAGTTTGAATCTTTGGTGAAAGTGATGTCTGATGTGGGTCGCTATTGGTTTGAAATCGTTGCCCTGCCAAATAGTCGCAGCCACGCAGGTACGAAATGAATGAATTTCACATACTTTTGATTGATGACGATGAGGACGATTTTCTTCATATTCGTGATTTACTAAGTGATGTAATGTCCTCGAAATATAAAGTGACCTGGAAGTCTAACTATAACGACGGTCGCAAAGCTCTGAATGAACAAACTTTTGATGCCTGCCTTTTAGATTACCGTCTTGGTGAAAAAACAGGCCTGGAATTATTGAGCGAAGCACATGGAAAAATGTTTTCGTGTCCTGTGATATTTTTGACAGGAATGTTTGATTTTGAGCTCGACATCAAAGCAATGCATGTCGGAGCTTCGGATTATTTGGTCAAAGGACAATTGACAAGTCCCCTATTGGAACGATCTATCCGCTATGCCATCAAACAACGCCATGACATGGAAGAGCTCCAAGAAAGCAAGGCTCAAATTATTCAGCAGGACAGATTGGCATCTTTGGGGTTACTGGCCTCGAGCCTGGCCCACGAAATAGGAACTCCTATGGGGGTAATCCGCAGTCGTGCCGAACTGGCAGAATCAAAAGCAGGAAACAATGAACTTTTAAAAAAAGATTTGCACATTATTATTTCTCAAATTGATCGTATCACAAAACTCGTTCACTCGTTGCTTCATTTGGCTCGGGAACAGAAATCTGAACTGGGTGCTGCCGTTGACATCAATCAGACGATTCAAGACGTGTTAAACCTTCTGGAACATGAATTTGAAAAAAGTAATATTGCTTTAGTAAAACAATTCCCTGATCGCTATTTTGTAAAGGCAGAGCCCGGTCCTCTGGGGCAAGTCCTGTTGAATCTTTTGATTAATTCTATTCACGCAGTAGAAGACGCCAGAAAACAAAATCAAAATCGGAAATACGAAGTCATTTTAAAAACTGAAGCGGTTGATGATTTTATTAAAGTAATCGTACAAGACAACGGCCGTGGCATTTCTGAAGAAAACCAACGTAATTTATTTAAGCCTTTTTTTACAACCAAAGAACTTGGTCAAGGAACAGGGCTTGGGTTAGCAACGTCTTTTAAAATTGTTGAATCTTGGGGAGGTCAGCTTTCTTTTTCAAGCCAGCTCGGCGTGGGCTCTGCGTTTTCAATTAAATTGTCGCGTCTACAAATTGAAGACAAAATATTATAAGTAACGATTGTTTTGCACCTGTTGGAGAGTCATCTGCTTTATAGTTTATTTTAATTTTCTTTATAGATGATAACAGTCGATTTAGGAAACTGGCGACTTTCTTTTAGACACATATCTGTGTCTGATTTCTTTACAGATATTATTTCCTCGTCAAAAGAAATGACATAGGAACTTTCGATTAAACCTGCTAAAGCTTCTGTAAATAAAAAAAGGATTCAAATGAAATCACTAACTGCACTTTTAGTTTTAGTTTGCATGTCATCATCGGTATTCGCTGCTGAATTTCAATGTGATAAGGCCGCTGCGGAACAAGCCATTTCATTTCTAGGTGAACATAGCGAATTTGTGGGGGACTTAGAAATAGGTAAGTTTAATCAACTTTCTGTTCTTTTGGCCTATCAGACGTTTCTTGAATCGCAAATCGCAGCCACCCCAGATCAAAAGCAAGTGCTCCTAGCAAAAGCGATAGAGATCTGCGGCGATAGAGATTAGTTAAAATCTTCATTTAAACTAAATTTCATTTTCTGGCCTTCAAAATTGAAAGCTAGCTCACAGGATCGCAGTGCGATGGCATTTTTACGAAATGGCCACTTCGATCCATATAAAATGTCTCCAACAATGGGAGCTGCCAAATACGAAAGCTGAGAGCGGATTTGATGAGTTCGTCCGGTTAACAATTTAATTTTTAAATGGCTGATTGCTTCTGACACCCTTGTTTGCTCAAGGATTTCTAGTTTACACTTATCCCAGCCGTCATTTGCATCTTCCGATAATTTTTTCGGAGTCCCCGGCGAGGGATCCATATAGTGAGTCAAAATCTTGGGTAAAATACGATCGGTTTCAACTAAAGCCACATATTTTTTTTCGATTTTATGTTCAATCATCTGAATATTAAAATCTTTTACAAACTGCTTTTTCTTTCCATAAACAATCAAACCGGCTGTTAACGTATCTAATCGATGAGTCACAAAAAGTGGCGTTTTTATAGCCAAACTGGTTTGAGTCAGAGCATCTTCAATTACATTATCAACAGACGGATGACTGGGGATTCCTGATGGTTTATTTAACACCAGAAAATATTCATTTTCAAATATAACCAAGGTTTTCCAAGAATAGTTGCAATCATACCTTCGCGGCTGAGTGTGTACACGAAACACACTGTTTTTTAGAATCCATTTGTCTTTTTCTTGGCGATAATTATCAACATAGATCGCACCCAGCTTGGCCAGCTGTTTAAACCTTTCATAACTAATACCCAAAACATCCTGTACAACTTCACTCAAAAGAACCGGCTCAGAGCTAGAGAAATGCTTAACACTATCAACAGAATACGACCGCAATGGCACTGCCTTTTCTTTGAGTTAACTGGCTATCATTTTTAGTCTTCATCGTCTTCGTCTTCAAAGGGATCGTTTGTCCAATCAAAGAGTTCGATTTCGCCTGTATCCGCTTTAAGTGATTTTGTCCCTGGAATCCCATCTGGCTTTTGTCGTGTCGTCAGAATCACACTACCACTAGGCTCCACTTGTTTTTGAAATGCCAAAGCCGATTTGCTTTCTATGGCTTTCAAAATCGGTCGGACTAAATCAGACGTGATATAGTTTTTCCAAAATAAGCAGCTCACCTGACGTTTTGATAAATTAGTAATGAAATGCTCAGGGACATTACCTTCAATATCAGCATAGGCAAATTCGGCATCCAGTGCTTTAGCAAAGGCCATCGTTATCTCGGCAAACTCTCCACATATTTTTATATCTTGATTAGTCAAATCATCTTCAAAGTCTAATGCTAACAAGATGCTTTTTTCTTGCGCATAGATCATTAACTGGATTTCGTAATCAGCCTTCATATAGTAACTGCTGTCGTCCGCAAATGCCTTATTAAATTTTGGCTGCGACGGCGCGACCATCCACTTAAAATCTAAAATAATACTTTTTATTTCTTTAATTTGCTTTTCTGAAACTGGTTCTTTGCACCAAATTCGACCTAATAAACCTTCAACTATTTCCATTCAGATAAAGTAAATCTCAAATCGAACTATGTCTACAGATTATGCCTAAAGATAACGTTCTGCTGGTCCTAAAGTCTTATGTTTCTGGCGTGTTATTCTCATTAAGTCGCCAGCAATCCCTTATTTGTAAATTGAACGCCGATACCACTGCTAGAGCCTGAATGGGCTTCTCCGCTGCGCACCCAAACGACACGGCCATCAAGCTGCAGTGATTTTTTTGTGGGTGGGTTTTCCTGTTTGGGTAAACTCACTTTCAATGTATGCCCAACGCGCAAGTGCATACCTTTGTATTCTATAAAGGCTCCGCTTGCAGAATAGTTTTTCATTCGACTTGGGATCAGCAAGCCTGTTTCCATAACTACCATTCGAACGGGCTCGTCCGTTATAAACCGAGGAAACCGTTGCGTCGCCCCCAATGAACTGTCTTGGATTAATTGACTAATCATTCCTCGAAGCACTTGATCACCCAACGGAACTTGTAACGTGATGACATTCCCCATCTCGGCTACTTGTTTATAGGCATGGATAGAAATTTGCTGAGTTAAAATTATAAATTGTGATTTAGGATTTTTTTGTGCAAACGGTAATATCCAACGCAGCTGACGTTCATTTACACAGTCACACGAGTATAATACAAAATCGAATAGATCAGTTTTGAATCCTGAAGTCACATCCCTTAAAAACATTTTTTGAACGCTTTGAAATTGAAACATATCTAAAAAATATTCAGGAAATGCCGGAGAGTTTTCAACTTCGATAATTAATGCAGTTTTGCTAACCATGACTAGTCTATCGCCGTATCATCAAGAATCTTTAATTGACTCAGGTCTAGCTTTGTTGCTTATAAAAATCTGTGATCTTTCTTACGTGCTTGATATTCAACAGATTTATTCAACTGCCTAGGCGAAAGACCATATAATTCTTTTGTATGTAAATCAGCTAACGCTTCATTAATAGACTTATTATTGTCAATTACATCAATATAATTCCTAATTTTCAGAATGAGCTCATCGCCGGCTTCGTGTAATGCTTCATAACGAATTTCACCCAAACCTAGAGCTTTCCAATCTGCAAGATATGGTAACGCCGTCTGCGCGCTTGAATTGTACATAGTATTGCGACACTCATGATCTGGTTTAATCCAATGAAAATGACCAAACTGATCTTTCAGCTGCACTTTATGTTTTTCACATGGTTTACCACAGTCCTTGTAACTTTTTCCCTTACTTAAAAAGGCGGCAAATACACAATGCTCCATGTGGAAACTAGGCATGGATTGATGAATGGTTACTTCCGCTTTGCGCGCGTCTACATGTTTTAATAAACTAACTGTCTGATCAAAATTTAAATCATAGGACAAACACACAGTGTTCAACCCGTTTTGAGTCAAATATTCAAACGTTTTATGATTAGTCACGTTTAGACTAAAATCACCTTTAAGTTCCCCGTCAAACTTTTGAATATTTCTAAAATAAAAAAGCGCGCCTAAATTTCTAACCAAGATAAAATCAGGATTCATCGAGTGAATAACTTTTAAATTAAGATACTCTTGTGGTTTTAGAATACGCGTCGTAGCAATACCTACCTTGATACCCATTTTTTTTATATCTTCCACGGACTCTTTGTAGTCTCGACCGAATTCAAAATCTAAACCTACAGATTTAATTTGCGCAGTCTGAACTGTCCCGACCCGAAGAGCTTGAAGCAAAGAATGAACTTGGTCTTTATTACGCAATAAAATATTTAAAGATACCTTGGCGTTTGGCACTGTCGCTTTTTCCACAGGTAAAGAATAATCCGCAACCGTGACATCTGCCGAACTTTCAATTTTATTTTCCGCTCTTAAGCGTGTTAATTCCGCAAATAATTTTTGTCGAAGATTTTTAATTTCTTTGTGATTCAAGAACAACGAAATTCCGGCCACTAAGTTCGTATGGAATGATTTACGATCTAGTTTAAACACCGTATTCGCCAAAGCCGAAAATTCATCATACAACCCATCTTCCGTTAGCGGTTTATTTTGAGCCTTCGACAGTATGGTTTCAGATTCTAATTTCAGACTAAAGCGATCGTCTTGAACTTCAACAACCAAGGGTTGTCCTTCGTTCAGCACAATCTTTACTGCAACTGCGATTTTTTTAAACGTATTCTTGTCAGTTAATGACTTTTCAATTTCACGTTTCTGACTTCGATCGTGATTCAAATAGACACTAGAACCAACGGCTTCGCGGTTAATCACTGTGGAATTTGAAAACTCGACAGTAATAGCATTCTTTGCCTGACTGATGGAATAAATAGAACCGCCATTTTTTTGGTCCGCTTCGAACCACAACAAACCATCTCCATTTTCAATAGCCATACTGTTGTTATTTAATTCGATAGTCATGGAACTCTTTTGCACCATCACTATGCGGCCAATATCTACACCACGATGTGAGCCAAAACGACCGTCCACCAAGTCCTGATGATTTACGCCATGTAACCAGCCCGAAAAAAAACCTCGCGAGTATTCGACGCCCATTTTGTTTTTTTCTTTTTCAATCTGCTCACCAGTGAACGAACTATTTTTAATTGTCTTATCGATTGCAGAACGAAACGACTTGGCCACTTGCGCCACGTAGTCTGGTGTTTTCAATCGCCCTTCCACTTTAAAACTTTTCACGCCCAGTTTCATCAGCTCTGGCACCTCAGCAATACCACACAGATCTTTTGGTGAAACAAGATAGGATTTATCAACTAGATTTTTAGTTTCCCCGTCTACAATAAGATCATAACTAAAACGGCAGCTTTGAGCGCACTGACCGCGATTAGCGGACCGACCCCCTATAGTTTCCGATGTAAAACACTGCCCAGAATAGGATACGCAAAGCGCGCCATGAACAAAAACTTCAAGTTCTTTTTTGGTACGTTCTGCAATGAGTTTAATTTCTGGCAGTGAATTTTCTCGCCCTAAAACAAATCGGCGAATATCTAAGTTTTCCAAAAACTGAATGGCTAAATCATTCGTAATCGTCATCTGCGTCGAGGCATGAACAATTTGCTCTGGACACATATCTTTAATGATACGCACTAACCCTAGATCTTGAACGATCAAGGCGTCTGGCTTCAGCGGTAACACTTTCTTGATAGACTCAATAACTTGGGGCAATTCGTTTTCAAAAATAACGATATTAAATGCTAGATTCACTTTTACACCATTCAAATGGCAAAGCTGAATGATTTGCTTTAATTCTTCGAGCTCAAAATCATAACTGCGGCCGCGCGCATTGAAACCAGGAAAGCCAACGTAAATAGCATCGGCACCATTCTGTATTGCTGCTTCGGCCATTTCTTTTTGGCCGACGGGTAAAAGTAATTCAAAATCAGCCGCCTTCATTTTAATTTTACCTCTAAATACTTTTTAGACTCACTCAAAATAGATTTGAAAAAATTTTGAATAGCTCTGCGTTCGTCTGCATCCGCAATCACGTTATCAAAACGATGGACAATGCCGTTCTCCCGTTTTTGATCAAAGAACTCTAACTGCTTTGCTTTTTTAATTTCCCAAATTTTTTTTGTCAGGACCAAACGACGTTGAAAAAGCTGAGCTAACTCGCCATGAATGTCATCGATCTCTGAACGGATTTTATCGATTTCGTGCATGGCCAGTTTTACCGTTTATTCAATATTTCCGCAAGGATAGCGAAAAATACTGTAAAAACTACTGTCCAGGCTAGCGACAAATCCCCTGAAATAGAACCGAACTCTACTGGGAACCAGTTAAACATACTTAGAAGCACGTCTCAATGTGAAACGTATCGTTAAATGATGTCAAGGATCACCTAAAAAATACCGAAAAATTAGAGTATGAAAAATATAATTTTACTCTCGTTTTCGATGATGGCGTTCACCCTTATTTCCTGTACGCGAGCGTCTAAAACCGAAGTCACTTCGCTCAAATTCGATTTCTCAAAAGTCAGCCAAAAAGGCGTCGGCATTATCCCCCTCACGGCACTTCCAACAGGAACTGAAGTTTGTTACGGCGTAAATGTTCTGGCCAGCGATCTGGCTGTAAAAAATGACAAGTGTGCACCAACTCTTGGGGTTTTTGCGGGCTTTATCCCAGAAGCAAAAGAACTGTCTCTGGAGATTCCGTTTGGCAAAGATCGTGAAGTACAGCTCTACGCATTTTTACCTAAATTAGGCTCTGCCTGCATCGATGTAAATCAGGGTGGCGACAGCCTGGATCCAAACAGCATTTATCTTGTTGGCAAATTGTCAAATCTCGTTTTTGATCAACCTGAAATGTCGCTGGCAATGCCGGTTTCCTTTCCCGGTGTCGCTCATAGTATATATTCCGATTTGAAAATGGATTCATCGTGTTTAAAATCGGGAACACCTCCAACTGTTGTCGATCCTAACGCACCGGTTGTATTACGTTCTACTTTGAATACAAGCACCATCACATCCAATGGAGTTGATGAAACCATTCAATTACACCTGTTAGTTAAATCCCCTATGCCCGTTAATTTTCTAACTCTTTCCCATGATGGCCCAAATGGAAATATTTCTTCAGGTGGCGCCGCTCAAATGTTTTATGCATGCACTTTATCAAATATTGCGATGGCCGGTCATATTTG
>Ga0075163_10013710_pt1 | contig 10493 bp, 6 predicted proteins | sample JI1023141ADNA_FD_71478 | JGI IMG/M metagenome (GOLD analysis project Ga0075163, IMG submission 71478) | Wastewater effluent complex algal communities from Wisconsin, to seasonally profile nutrient transformation and Carbon sequestration -... | ecosystem: Engineered > WWTP > Effluent > Algae... | reverse complement strand
CTCGCATTCTGGCAGACTCACTACGCGAGCCTGGGCTTCGACACCTTCATGGTCAGCTCCGGCGGCGGCAAGACGCTCGGCACCGAGGGCAACATCTCGCTCATCGACAAAATCCAGCCCGACATCGTGATCGGGATGCCAACCTTCATCTACCACGTCTTCCACGAGGCCGTCGCGCACGGCAAGCACTGGCCGAATCTAAAACGCATCGTGCTCGGCGGAGAGAAAGTCGCAGGAGGACTCCGCGCGCGGCTCCGCGAACTTTGCGCCGCCCTCGGCAGCCCAGATGCGCACGTCTTGAGCGTCTATGGTTTCACCGAGGCGAAGATGGCCATTCCCGAATGTCCAACGGCATCCGGCATCGCCATCAGCGGTTTTCACCTGTCTCCTGATCTTGGGATCGTCGAGATCGTCGATCCCAAATCAGGCCGGCTGATGGAAGACGGCCAGCCCGGCGAGATTGTCTTCACGCCGCTCGACGCACGCGGCACGGTCGTGCTCCGCTACCGTACCGGCGACATCGCCGAAGGTGGCATAACCTGGGAGCCGTGCCCGCACTGCGGTCGAAAATGTCCGCGCATCCTCGGCCCGATCTCGCGAGTGAGCGAGGTGCGTGAGATGAATTTCGACAAGATCAAAGGCACGCTGGTGGACTTCAACGTGCTCGAGCATCTGCTCGACGATCAAAAAGGCGTGGCCGCATGGCAGCTCGAACTGCGGAAGAAAAACGACGACCCGCTCGAGATCGACGAGATGCTCCTGCACCTGACACCCGAGCCCGGCATCGCACCGAATGACATCGCGCGATTGGTCACGCGCCGCTTCTGCGAAGTGACCGAACTCTCGCCGAACGAAGTCCACTTTCACACCATGCCCGAGATGCGCGAGCGCCTGGGCATCGGTCGGCTGCTCAAGGAAGAAAAGCTCGTCGATAACAGGCCAAAACCCGGTCCGTCCGTCACGCAAAGCGGCCCGCCTGCCATGCGGAACGACACCGTGACCTTCACCAACCTCCAACCCGCCTCTCTCCTCACATGAAAACGCTCTTCATCATCGACGGCGTCCGCACGCCGTTCTGCAAAGTGGGAACCACGCTCGCTGAGATGGATGCCGTCGATCTTGGTCGCGCCGCCATCACGGGCTTGCTCACGAAGACAGGCATTGATCCGAACGTGATCGACGAAACCATCTTCGGCTGCGTCGGCCAGCCCGCGAACGCGCAAAATATTGCCCGTGTGATCGCCCTCCGCGCTGGCATTCCCATTGCAAAACCAGCGATGACCGTTCACCGCAACTGCGCCTCGGGTCTCGAAGCCATCACCACAGCTCACGAACGCATGGCAGCGGGTCACGGAGATGTGTTTGTTGTCGGCGGAACCGAGAGCATGTCGAACATGCCTCTCTACTTCTCGCGCTCAGCCGCGATGAAGTTCGCCTCGCTGTCTCGCGTGCGCGGACTTGGCCATCGCGTCGGTGCAATGAGCGCCTTCCGCTTGAAGGATTTCATGCCCGTCATCGGTCTCAAGCTAGGCCTCACCGATCCCGTCTCCGAACTGAACATGGGCCAAACCGCCGAACTGCTCGCGCGTGAATACGGCATCAGTCGCGATGCGCAGGACGCCTTTGCCACACGCTCGCATCTGCGGGCCACGCAAGCCTCTTGGGCGTTGGAGCGTGAGATTGTCCCGATGTATCCCGGCGGCACACACCGCACAGCAGTCATGACCGACAACGGCATTCGCTCGGATTCGTCGATGGAGAGACTGGCGAAGCTTCAACCGCTCTTCGACTCGCAGACCGGCAGTGTGACGGCGGGCAACTCCTCGCAGATCACCGACGGAGCCGTTGCCTTGCTCGTCGCGAGCGAAGAAGCAGTCGCGCATCACGGATGGAAGCCAATCGGACGGCTCGTCGATTACGCCTTCACCGGCTGCGATCCCGCGCGCATGGGTCTCGGCCCTGTGCAGGCGATCAACGCCGTGCTGCATCGCACGAACAGCAAACTCGATGACCTCGACGTGATCGAAATCAATGAAGCCTTCGCAGCGCAGGTGCTCGCCGTTTTGAAATGTATAAAGGATCCCGACAGCGCGCGTCGCGCCGGTTTGGACGAGCCGCTCGGCGAGATCGACGATCATCGCCTGAATCCGTGCGGCGGCGCCATCGCGCTCGGTCATCCCGTCGGTGCCACCGGTGCGCGCCTCGTTCTCACCGCGTTGCGTCAGCTTCACGACACCGACAAGAAGCGCGCACTCGTATCCATGTGTGTAGGCGGTGGCCAGGGTGGCGCTGCCATTCTCGAAGCTCTTTGACTGATGAATCCAAAACCAACCTCAAGCCATGAACACCATCGTCCTCGATCCAACCCAAGATCCGGAACAGGACTTTGCCCTGCGTCCGGTCCGTGACCGCAAATCCATCTCGACTCAGCCCGCGTTCCGCATGGAGGTCGATTCCGACGGCATCTGCTGGCTCACGTTTGATGCGCCAAATTCAAGCGCCAACGTCTTCAATGAAGCGACGCTGCGCGAACTCGACGAGCATCTCGATGCAATCGAATGCGATGCCGAGATCAGAGCGCTCGTCATCCGAAGCGCCAAAGACAAAGTCTTCGTTGCGGGTGCTGACTTGAAGGCGATACGAGCACTTCCTCCGACGAAGCTCTCAGCCTTCATTCAGCTCGGCCAGTCCGTCTTCAGCCGCCTCGCTGCGCTGCCGATTCCGAAAATCGCCGCCATTCACGGCGCGTGTGTCGGCGGAGGATTTGAACTCACGCTCGCCTGCGATCATCGCATCGCGAGCGACAGCGATCTCTCGCGCATCGGACTGCCCGAAGTGCAACTCGGCCTGATCCCCGGCTGGGGCGGCAGCACGCGGCTGCCGAGAATGATTGGCCTGCCAAAAGCACTCGGACTCATCCTCACGGGCAAGCTGCTCAAGCCGGCGCAAGCGAGGAAGCTTGGCGTCGTGGATCAAGTCGTGCCGCGCGAGCACCTCGATGCTGTCGCCGCCAAGCGGTGCAAAATGCCCGCTCGCTCTCGCAGGCCGAGCAAACTAGATGCGCTCACCACCTTCCCATTTGTCCGCGCTGCCATCGCATGGAAAGCAAAGCGCGATCTCGTCGCGAAGACTCGCGGCCTCTACGCCGCGCCGCTCAAAGCGCTCGAAGTCGCGACCCAAGGACTCGGTAAGACGGTCCGCGAATCACTCCATCTCGAGCGCGATGCCCTTCTGGAACTCGCGAAGACGGGCGAGGCCTCGCGCTTGATCGATCTGTTCTTCCGCAAGGAGGAAGCCTCAAAGAAGCCGCCGACCACAGGTCACGCGATGCCCGTTCATGACGCGACGGTTGTCGGCGCTGGCGTCATGGGAGCTGGAATTGCCCATTGGATTGCCTCGCGTGGCACCCGCACACTGATGACGGACATCTCGACGGACGCGATCTCGAAAGGGCTGTCGCGCATCTCATCGCTACTCGAAGAAGGCACCAAGCGTCGCGCGATCACGAAAAAGGAAGCGCGCGAAACTTTGGACCGCGTGAGCACCACGCACGCCAAGGTGCCACTGCATCATCACCAAATCATCATCGAAGCTGCGACGGAGAACATGGAGGTGAAGAAGAAGATCTTCGCCGACTTGGCCAATCGTTGCGCGCCGGACACGATCCTCGCGACGAACACATCAGCGCTGTCAGTCACCGAACTCGCAACAAGCGTGCGCAACCCCGAGCGCGTCATCGGCATTCATTTCTTCAATCCTGTGCACCGCATGCCGCTGGTCGAGATCATCACACACGCTGGCAACACGCCGGATGTAATCGCCACCGCAGTCGTGTTTGCACAGCGCATTGGCAAGACTCCGGTCGTGGTGAAGGACAGCCCTGGCTTCGTGGTGAACCGCATTCTCATGCCGTATCTGCTGGAGGCCGTACGCCTGTTTGAAAGCGGCACGCCAGCCGAAGTGATCGACGACGCGATGCTCGAATTCGGCATGCCCATGGGACCGCTCCGTTTGCTCGACGAGATCGGACTCGATGTCGCCGCACACGTCGGTAAGACGTTGACCGCAGCATTCCCCGATCGTCTCCCGAAAACCGATTTGCTCGACCGCATGGTTGCCGAAGGAAAACTCGGCAAGAAATCTGGCGAAGGATTCTACAACTACGCGACAAAACAAAAACCCCACGCCAGCGCCGACAACGACACAGGAATCCAGGAGCGACTGGCGCTGATCATCAGCAACGAAGCCAAGCTCTGCCTCGACGAAGGCGTCGCCGCGAGCGCGAGAGACATCGACCTCGCCATGGTCCTCGGCACCGGCTACGCGCCCTTCCGAGGCGGACCGCTTCAGCATTTTGCAGAGTACAACGGGCTACGAACGAACTCCTCAACCATCCCAATCCCATGAAACCTCAAACCGACAACAACCCATCACTCATCGACACCTCGAAGATGTCGGCAGGACAACGCGCGGCATTGGAAATGGCCGAGGCTGCGCGCGACGAGCGCCAAAACACCGGGCTTGCCGCCGGCATCTTCTTTGGCGAACCGGATTTCTCCACTCTCGTTCCGTTTCCAAAACAAAGCGTCGAAGATCGCGATCAAGGAGACGCATTCATCTCGCGCCTCAAGCGATTGCTCGACGAGCACGCCGATCCGGACGCGATTGATCGCAATGGCGAGATTCCAGATGAACTCCTGCGCCAACTGGCCGCGCTCGGTGCTTTCGGCATCAAGATTCCGACCAAGTATGGCGGACTCGGCTTGTCACAGACGAACTACTCGCGCGCCGCGATGCTGCTCGGTGGCGTGTGCGGCAATCTCACCGCGATGCTCTCCGCGCACCAGTCCATCGGTGCGCCGCAGCCTTTGATTCTGTTCGGCACCGACGAACAAAAAGAGAAGTATCTGCCACGCTGTGCAATGGGCGAGATCTCAGCCTTCGCGCTCACGGAAGAAAACGTCGGCAGCGATCCGGCCCGCATGAGCACGACGGCGACACTCGACACCGACGGCGAGCACTACCTAATCAACGGCGAGAAGCTCTGGTGTACGAACGGCACGAAGGCTGGACTCATCGTCGTGATGGCGAAAACGCCGACACCGCAAAAGCCAAACGCGACCACCGCATTCATCGTAGAGACGAAGTGGCCTGGAGTCGAAGTCATGCACCGCTGCCACTTCATGGGCCTGCGCGCGCTCTACAATGGCGTGATCCGTTTCAAAAACGTGCGAGTGCCAAAGGCAAACATCCTCGGCGGCGAAGGCAAAGGATTGAAGGTCGCGCTCACCACTCTGAACACCGGTCGCATCACCTTGCCCGCTGCTTGTGCGGGCCTCGCAAAGCGCTGCCTCGACATCTCGACGCGCTGGGCAAGGAAGCGCGAGCAATGGGGTCAGCCCATCGGCAGGCACGCCGCCATCGCCGACAAGCTCGCGCGGATGGCCGCGAACAGTTTCGCCATGGAATCCACCGTCCGTTACGTTTCCGCGCTCGTCGATCGCGACAAACACGCCGACGTCCGCCTCGAAGCCGCCATCGCCAAACTCTGGGGCAGCGAGCGAGCGTGGGAAATCGTCGATGACACCATGCAGATTCGCGGTGGCCGCGGCTACGAAACCGCCGACTCCCTCCACGAACGAGGCGAGCCCGCCGAACCCGTCGAGCGTCTGATGCGCGATTCCCGCATCAACACGATCTTCGAAGGCAGCAGCGAGATCATGCGACTCTTCATTGCCCGCGAGGCACTCGAGCCGCATCTGAGGATCGGCGCAGCCGCCGTGAACTCATCGCTTCCGATGAAAGCGCGCGCCGCAGCCGCCCTGAAGGCTGCCCGTTTCTACGCGAAGTGGTATCCCCTAAAATGGCTTCCGCTCGGCGCAAAGACGAACGGAGCGGCGATGCATCCCGAGCTGCGCGGAGAGATCAAGGCGATCTCCCGTCTCAGCAGCAAGCTGGCGCGCACGCTTTTTCACGCAATGGCGCTCAACGGCCCAAAGCTCGAGAAGCTCCAGGTGCTGCTCGGCCGCTTCGTGGACATCGGCGCGGAGTTGTTCGTCTGGTCGTGCGCCGTGGCACACACGGGAAGCAAGCTCGTTGATCTCGGGACGCAGTCGGCGGAGGGAGCTCAGTTGCTCAAGCTGGTGCGCTACTTCGGCAAGATCACGCGCGGTCGTATTGCGGAGCTGTTCCGTGGGGTTCGATCGAATGCGGATCGGGAGGGCTATGCTGTAGCGAAGGCGCTGATCGAGTAGCTCGGACACTCCTGTCCGCTCTGATGCAACCCGGACAAGAGTGTCTGGGTTACAGTTCCCCGCGAAACACGCACCGCGCGTTTGGAGTCTCGTGGATCACGATCTCAGCGAGACCGGGGAGTTGCGGAGCCAACTTGCGCCAGAGCCAGGCGGCCATGTTTTCGATGGTGGGATTTTCGAGGCCCTCGATCTCGTTCAGGTAGGCGTGATCGACCTGCTCCATGATCGGCGCCATCGCCCGTGAAATCTCAGCGTGATCATAGACCCAGCCGATGTGAGGATCGACCTCACCCTCGATGGCGATCTCGACCTTGAAGCTGTGGCCGTGCATGTTCGTGCATTTGTGGGTGCCGGGAAGATTGGGCAGCGTCTGAGCTGCCTCGAAGCGGAAATCTTTGATGATGCGTGCTCGCATGGTCGGTTCAGTTTGAGGTTCGTGGTGTCACCGCTTTCGCGGGAGCAAGTCGGATGCGCGTCCGGGGAGACGTGTCAGAAGCGTCATCGACCGGTGTGGCGGCAGGGATGTTGGCTGGTGAATCTTTTTGCGCACTGAAGACGCTCAATCGCACGCGAAGCATCCGGCCATCGAATGGCGTGCTGTCCGGATAATCCTTCGCGCCTAGGACGCCGAAACTCTGGCCAACTTTCAAACCTGCGGAGGGTTGCCTCGGGAACCCACCGGAGAAAGGAGCCACCGCTGTGATCTCGCCCTCGCCAGTGGCAGAGAGCGACAATGTTCCATCCGTGCCAATGATGGCGCGGAAACTCACTCGTCCAGGCTTGATCGCGCCGATGGTCGCAGCAGTGGTTTTCCCATCAAGGAAGACACTTAGCGTCGGCTGGCCAGCCACAAAATGAAGCGCGTAACCAGCCTTGGAGTCACCCTGCGAGACGATCGAGCTGTTCAGATCAACGGCGGGATTGAAATCGACGGTGACGTCGAGATAGACTCCCCTGCCCTCGATCTTCGGAGACTCAGCGGGCGTCAGGTCATCTCCGGCCTGCAAATTGAAATCCTCCCCGCCATCGGGCGAGCGGCCTGGGGCAACTTCGGCGATGGTGCGCGATGCAGACCTGAACTCCTTCGGGAACCACTCGGCGAGCGACTTCTTCAAACTGCCGTGCTCCGGCTTCGCGGCGAGATTCGTCCACTCGTGCGGATCAGCCTGGTGATCGTAGAGTTCCTCGCTGCCGTCTGTGTAGCGGATGTAGCGCCAGCGCTCGTCGCGCGCGGCGTAGCTGGCATTCGCGCCACCGCCCATTGTGGTGATGATCGGACGGCTGCGCACGAACGAAGGATCCTTCAGCAGAGGCACCAGCGTCTCGCCATCGAGATGCTCGGGTTGCTTGAGCAGCGCCAGATCACAGATCGTCGGGTAAAGATCGATCAGGCTCACAGGCTGGCTTGAAACAGAATCCTCCTTCGTAATTCCAGGTGCGAGGATTGTGAGCGGGATGTGCGTCGTCTCCTCCCAGAGCTTGCCTTTGTGCCACATCTGCTTCTGGCCGAGATACCAGCCGTGGTCGGAGGTGAACACGACCACTGTGTTCTTCGCGTTCGGCCCAGCGGATAGCGCATCGATCACGCGACCGAGCATCGCGTCGCAAAAGGAAATGTTCGCGAGGTAGGCGCGGACGGCGTCCTTCCAGAGATTCTTCGACGTGATTTTCTCGTGGTAGCCCTCGCCACCCTTGATGTGGCCCTTGGCAAATTCCGGCACATCGTCGAGATCATCGGCTTTCACCTCGGGCAGCACCACGTCTTCGAGCTTTCGGTCATCAAAGTATTTTTCCGGCACATACCAAGGCGAATGCGGGCGATAGAGTCCGACCGCGAGGAAGAATGGCTTGTCGTGCTTCTGGTTGAGGAACTCGGATGCCCATCGCGTCACCTGTCCGTCATCGGTTTCCTCTGCCGCAACCGGGATGCCACCCCAGTCCCAGTGCCAGATGTCGAGGCCGTTGAAATTGCGGCCGGTGTGAACGGGCAGATCAGGAATCTGCACTCCGGCCTGCGGGAAACGCATCATCCATGCGGCGTCCTGCTCAAAACCACGCCGCCCACCATGCCAGCCTGCCAGCCTGCCATCGGGTCCGCCGTGATTCGCATGGAAGACCTTGCCGCCAGCGGCAGTGATGAAGCCATTGGCCTTGAAATACTCGGGAAGCGTCGGCTTGCCGCGCACTTGAACCGAGCGCCGCCAGTCCTGCTCATTCCCAAACACGCCGCTCGACGATGGCAGCATCCCGGTAAGCAGCGAGGTGCGCGACGGATTGCACAGCGCGTAGTTGCAGTGCGCGTTGATGAACCTCATGCCCATCTTTGCCAGCCGGTCCATGTTCGGCGTCCGCGCCTGCGGATGTCCGCCCAGCCAGCCGACCCAGTCATTGAGGTCGTCCGCGATGATGAAGAGAACATTGGGTGCGCCTGCTGGCGCATCAGCGACGGGCGTCTCCTCGACGATCTCCGCCTTCGGGGCCGTGATCTTGACAGCCGAACGCTTCTTTGCCGCCATGGCCGATCCGCACGCGAACACTCCAATTCCAGTGAGAAGTGCAAGACGGTAGAGCGTGGAAAACGGGCGGATCATCGGCGCTGACAGGAGCACGGGCGCGGCGGATTGCCAAGCAATGAAAAGCCTGCCGCAAAGTTCGATTGTCTTTTGCAGATTCGCCACGCCTGCGCCACTCTCCGCCGCCATGCGCATCATCACCGGCAGCGCGGGAGGCATCCCGATCAAGGTTCCGAAAGCTGAGACACGTCCCACGACGGACCGTGTGCGGCAGGCCGTTTTCTCGATGCTGGGAGAGGAGGTCGTCGGGGCGCGTGTGCTCGACCTTTTTGCCGGGTCGGGAGCGCTCGGACTTGAGGCCCTGAGCCGAGGCGCGGCCAGCGCGCTGTTTGTCGATGAACACCCGGCCGTCTGCCGGGTGATTCATGAAAACCTGGCCAAATCGAAACTCAAAGGTGCGGAGGTGCGACAGGGCGATGCCTTGCGCGTGCTGCCATCGCTGGCCCGCACAGGTGCGCAGTTCGATCTCGTCTTTGCCGATCCACCCTATGCGCACGGCAATGTGGATTTCACCGACCGTCTGCTCGCCAGCGATGATCTGCGTGCCGTGATGGCACCTGGTGCGAGTTTTGTCTTTGAATGCCGGGTGACAAAGGATGGAAACGATTCATGGTCGGACTGGCAAATCGAGCGGGACCGCGAGTATGGTTCCACTCGCATTCTGTGGCTGAGAAAACGTGGAGATGTCGAGAGCGCTGAGTCTGATCCTTTATAACCTGTGCCTGCCTTTCGGCCTTTTGGCCATGGCACCGGGCGCGCTCGTGAAGATGCGGCGGCGCGGCGGGAAATGGAGCGACTTCGGCCAGCGCCTTGGCCGTTACGACGAAGCCACACTCTCGGCAATCAACGCACTGCCGCGTGCCGGAGGCCGCTTCTGGATTCATGCCGTCAGCGTCGGCGAGGTCGAGATCGCAAAGAAACTCATCACTCGCCTCCTCTCGACTCGTGCCGAGTGCAGCGTCGTCCTTACCACCACCACGCCCACTGGCCGCGCACTGACGCGCGAGTTTGCGGAAAAGCACGCCAGCCGGGTAGTCGCGCTCTACAGCCCGATTGATCTACCATTCGTCGTCCGTCGTGCCTTGCGCGCCCTTGATCCCTCGAATCTCGTGCTCGTGGAGGCCGAGGTGTGGCCGAATCTGGTGAACGCCGTTTCTCACGCCGGCATCCCCATCTCACTGGTGAATGCGCGGCTCTCCCCGAGATCGGAGCGCCGCTACCAAGCCTTTGGCTTCCTCGTGAAGCCGGTGTTTGCCTTGCTGGATGAGGTGCTCGCGCAGGAAACGGAAGATGTACCGCGCTGGGCCGGACTCGGTGTCGAGGCAAAGCGAATCACTCGCACAGGCAGCGTGAAGTTTGATCCCGAAGGCGTGCCAGCAAGCGATTCGCGGCTCGCAGCCTTTCGCACGCTGCTCGCGAATGCGGGTTGGCAGGAGTCAGCGCCGGTCCTGCTCGCCGCGAGCACGCATCCCGGTGAGGAAGCGGAGATTGGCAAAGTCTTCAAGGCCCTGACCTCCGAAATCGCCGGCCTGAAATTCATCATCGTACCACGACACGTCGAGCGCACGGCGGAGGTGGCCGATCAATTGCGAGGCGTCGGCTTGCAACCCGCCCTGCGAACCGATCTCGAACACACCGTCGCCGAGACGGATTGCATCATTGTGAA
>Ga0075163_10013709_pt1 | contig 10493 bp, 6 predicted proteins | sample JI1023141ADNA_FD_71478 | JGI IMG/M metagenome (GOLD analysis project Ga0075163, IMG submission 71478) | Wastewater effluent complex algal communities from Wisconsin, to seasonally profile nutrient transformation and Carbon sequestration -... | ecosystem: Engineered > WWTP > Effluent > Algae... | reverse complement strand
CGACCGGCGGCGTGGCGGCCAGGAACGGCCAGCACGCGCGCAGCGCCTCCTGGTTGCTGGTCAGCATGCGGTGGGTGTTGACCACGCCCTTGGGGTCGCCGGTCGAGCCCGACGTGAACAACACCTTGGCGATCGTGTCAGGGCCGATCGCGGCCCGCGCGGTGGCCGGCCCCGCGGCCGCCCGCGCCAGCGCCGCGGCGTCGAGCCAGCGCGCCGGCGGCAAGCCCACCGCCGCCAGCGCCGCCGCGTACGGCCCGTGGGCCTCGGCGTAGACCACCGCCGGGGCGACCACGTCGACGACGTAGCGCAGCCGCGCGAACGTCGACGAGGCCAGCGCGTAGGCGGTCGACACCGGCACCACCGGCGCGCCGACGTGCATCGCCGCGAGCGCGACCAGCGCGTGGCCGATCGAGTTGTCCGACAGCACCAGCACCGGCGCGCCCGGGCCGGCGCCGCGCTCGACCAGCGCGGTGGCGACGCCCGCGACCGCCGCGTGGGCGGCGCCGTAGCCGAGCCGCCGCCAACCGCCGTCGTGATCGCGCTCGGCCAGGAACGCGCGGTCGGGCGCGGCCGCGGCCCAGGCGTCGAGCCACGCCAGCACCGTCGGCGCGGGCGGCGGCAGCGGCGCGCGCGGCGTCAGGATGATCCCGTCGGCCGCGGCCGTGACCTCGAGCGCGGGCGACAGCAACGACAGCGGCGCGGCCATGGCGCCGACTGTACCGCCGCGCCGCGCGCGTCACCGCGCCCAGTAGGCCTCTTCGTCGAGCCCGTCCTCGCGCTCGGGCAGGCCGCGGGTCAGCCGCGGCGCCGCCTGCGCCAGCACCTCGAAGCTGACCCGGTTGGCGTAGCGACAGACCTGGCTCATCGACGAGTAGGTCAGGAACGGCCGGACGTGCTTCGACGAGCCGGGCACCCGCGCGTGGTGGTAGCGGTTGGCCGCCATGTCGTGCAGCAGCGCCGCCAGCGCCGCGTCGCCGGCGCCGTTGGTGCTGGTGATGCGCTCGGGCCCGCCGTGGTACGGCGCGATGTGCGCGAACACCTTGAGCGGCCGCGCGCAGGCGGCCCGGCGCATCGGCCGGCTGAACTCGTAGCGGTTGAACTCGGGCAGCGCGCCCGGCAGCAGCGGGTAGCGGGTCTCGCGCTTGGCCTCGTCGTCGGTGTGGCCGGCCAGGTACAGGCCGGTCGGCCCGGCGGTGCACAGCACCAGCTCGGTCAGGTCGAGCGCGCGCTCGCACGCCAAGAGCGGATCGGCCAGGCCGGTCAGCGCCTCGGCCTCCTCCTCGTTCATCGCGACCACGTCGACGTGATCGCGGATGAAGCCGCGCCAGAACTCGGGCCGCTCGGCGATCACGAACCTGGTGCCCAGCGTCAGCACCACCGGCACACCGCGGGCCCGGGCCAGGCCGATCGCCCGCAGCGTCGCGTCGGGCATCGGATCGCTGGGCTGGCAGCGCAGCAGGTAGGCCGAGATCACCAGCGCCGAGGCGTCGTCGAACACCGCCGCCGGGATGCTGGCCGGCGCCAGCGCGTTCATCTGGCCCTCGCTGATCGCGAAGCTGCGCTCGCCGTCGGGCGTGACCAGCGCGAAGCAGCGACCGATCGGGCCGTCGACCGGCTGCAGGTGGTCGAGGTTGACCTGGCTCGAGGTGTTCGACAGGTAGCGGTACCCCGAGGTCCCGACCCGGATGGTCTCGCTCATCACGCCGAGCAAGATCGACGCGTCGTCGGCGAGCAGCGAGTAGTTGTGCAGGGTGTTGCCGACGGTGCCGCCGGCGAACTCCGACGTGATGAGCTTCGACGCCAGCAGCTCGTCGTACAGCGCCGCCGCGCGGTCGCTGGCGATCACCGTCGACGCGCCCCGCGGCAGCTGGTAGCGCGTCAGCAGCTCGTCGGGCACCCGGGCGTCGATGTCGACCAGCGTCTGATCGATGCCGACCACGTGGGTCCGGGCCCGCGGTCCCTCGACGCCGGCGTGGGCCAGCAGCGGGTCGCGGGCGTGGACCGGAAAGTAGTGCTTGTGCTTGCGACGACCGGGGAAACGCACGAGCCGCGCAGGGTACCACCGCGCGGCGCGCCCGCGGCTACCAGGACCACGGCGGGCCGCCGGCGGCCGGCCGCGCCAACCGGCCCGCCACCGCGTCACCGCTCATCGGATCCGATCGCTGATCAGCGTGCGCAGGTGGTGCGGGTCGAACGGCTTCTCGACGCGCTGGTTCGAGACGCTGTCGAGGAACGCCCGGGTCGACGAGGTGAAGGCGCCGCCGGTGAGGAAGATGATCCGGTCGGCCAGCGCCGGATCGCGGCGGCGCAGCTCGTCGTACAGCTCGACGCCGGTCATCTGCGGCATCATGATGTCGCACAGGATCACGTCGAACGGCGGCGCGGTCGCGAGCAGCGCCATGGCCTCGCCGGCGCTGCCGACCGAGATCACCGCGTGGTCCGCGGCCAGCGTCCGCCCCAGCGCCTTGGTGATCATCGGCTCGTCGTCGATCACCAGGATCCGGCCGCGCCGGCGCGGCACCGGGTCGATCAACGGCGCGGGGCGCTCGCCGGAGTCCTCGCGCCGGGCCCGCGGCAGGACGATCCGGAAGGTGGTGCCGCGTCCGACCTCGCTGGCGACGGTGATCGTGCCGCCGAAGCCGGTGACGATGCGCTGGCAGATCGACAGCCCGAGGCCGGTGCCGACGCCGACCGGCTTGGTCGTGAAGAACGGCGTGAACAGCCGCGCCAGCACCTCGGGCGGCATGCCGCAGCCGGTGTCGGCGATCTCGACGACCACCTGCCCGTCGGGCGCGACGCCGGTCGTGACGGTGATGGCGTTGTCGTTGGCGCGCCCCTCGGAGATCGCCTGGGCGGCGTTGACGACCAGGTTGAGGAACACCTGGCCCAGCCGGGTCTCGCTGGCCTGGACCGGCGGGGTCGGCCCGAACTGCTTGATCAGCCGGGCCCGGTGGCGGACCTCGTTCCACGCCATCCGCAGGGACGACTCGAGCACGGCGGTCACGTCGACCGGGCCGGTGGTCTCGGCCTCGGGCCGCGAGAAGATCTTCAGGTCGCGGACGATCGTGCGCAGCCGCTCGACGCCCTCGCGCGCGTCCTGCAGCTCCTCACGCAGGTCGCGGATCTCGGGCCCGAGGCCGCGCCGCTCGGCCAGCTCGACCAGCTCGCGCGCCGCGAGATCGAGGTTGGCCATCACGCACGCCAGCGGGTTGTTGAGCTCGTGGGCCACGCCCGCCGCCAGCGTCCCCATCGACGCCATGCGGTCGGAGATCAGCAGCTGCTCCTCCATCTTCTTGCGCTCGGCGCGCAGCGCGACGTCGCGCAGCTCGCGCTCGATCGCCGGCACCAGCCGCTCGAGCCGGCCCTTGGCCATGAAGTCGTGGGCGCCGGCGTGGATCGCCGCGACCGCGATGTCCTCGCCGACCGTGCCCGAGACGATGATGAACGGCAGGTCGCGCCCGTGGTCCTTGACCTGCTGCAGCGCGAGCGGCGCGCTGAAGCGCGGCATCGAGTAGTCGGAGATGACCACGTCCCACGGCTGGGTCAACGCCACGGCCAGCGCCTCGGGCGTCTCGACCCGCTCGGCGGTCACCGCGAAGCCACCCCGGCGCAGCTCGCGCAGCACCAGCAGGGCGTCCGACTCGACGTCCTCGATCTGCAACACCCGCAGCGGCCGGGTCACGCGCCCCTCGCCGGCGGCGCTGGTTGGTTGAGCACCAGCCAGTACAGGCCGAGCTGGCGCACCGCCTCCATGAACTGCACGAAGTCGACCGGCTTGCGCACGTAGCTGTTGATGCCGAGCCGGTAGCTACGGATCCGGTCTTGCTCCTCGACCGACGAGGTCAGCGCGACCACCGGCAGGAGCCGGGTCCGCTCGTCGGTGCGCAGCGCCTCGAGCACCTCGAGCCCGTCGAGCTTGGGCAGCTTCAGATCCAGGAGCACCAGCTGCGGCATCACCGCGAGGTCGCGGTCGGCGTAGGCGCCGCGCCCGAACAGGTAGTCGAGCGCGGCCACGCCGTCGCGGGCGACCACCACCGGGTTGAGCACGTTGCTCTTCTTGAGCGCCCGCAGCGTGAGCTCCTCGTCGCGCGGGTTGTCCTCGACCAGCAAGATCACGTTGTCGATGGTCATGGCGAGCGGTCCTCGGCGCCGAGCGTGAAGTAGAAGCTGGCGCCGGCGCCGACCGCGCCCTCGGCCCACGCCTGCCCGCCGTGCCGCGCGACGACGCGGCGCACCGTGGCCAGGCCGACGCCGGTGCCGTCGAACTCGGCCGCCGCGTGCAGCCGCTGGAACACGCCGAACAGCTTGTGCGCGAACGCCATGTCGAAGCCGGCGCCGTTGTCGCGCACCCGATACGCGGGGTGGCCCTCGTGGACGACCCGCGCGAACTCGATGCGCGGCGCGGCCTGCTTGCTGGTGAACTTCCAGGCGTTGCCGAGCAGGTTGTCGAACACCACCGCCAGCAGGCGCGCGTCGCCGCGGTCGCGCAGGCCGTCCTCGATCACCACCTCGACCTGCCGCGCCGGCTCGGCTTGCTGCAGCCGGAGCACCGCCGCCCGCGCCAGCGCGCTCAGGTCGACCTCGACGCGGTGCAACTCGCTGCGCGTCACCCGCGACAGCGCCAGCAGGTCGTCGATCAGCTGCGCCATCTGTTGCGCCGAGCCGCGCACGAAGCCCAGGTACTTCTGGCCATCGGCGTCGAGCCGGTCGGCGTAGTCCTCGAGCAGCGCCTGGCTGAACCCGTCGATGCTGCGCAACGGCGCCCGCAGATCGTGGGCGACCGAGTAGCTGAACGACTCGAGCTCGCGGTTGGCCGCCTCGGCCGCCTCCTTGGCCCGCGCCAGCGCCTCCTGGGTCTCCCGCGCGCCGGTGACGTCGCGGGCGATCGCGTAGAGCGTCTCACCGTCGGGCGCGCAGGTCCACGACAGCCACCGGTACGAGCCGTCCTTGCATCGGTAGCGGGTCTCGAAGTCGACGGTCGCCTGGCCGGTCGCCAGCCGCGCGACCTCGGCGCGGACCGCGGCGCGATCGTCGGGATGGACGAACTCGACGAACGGGCGCTCCAGCCACTCGTGGCGCTCGTAGCCCAGCGCGTCGAACGCCGGGCTGACCCGCTTGAAGTAGCCGTCGACGCCGGCGACGCAGATCAGGTCCAGCGACAGCGCGAAGAAGCGCTCGATCACCGCACGCTCATGGGCGACCTCGCGGGTGCGCCCGGCCAGCGCGGCGTCGAGCTCGACGGCCCGCAGCTGCTCCGTCACGTCCGAGACCACGTGCAGGATGGTCCGCACCGCGCCGCCGGAGGTCAGCACCGGGATGTTGCGCGGCAACCAGTGCTTCACGACGAACGCGCCGTCGGGACCGCGGACGTCGTAACGCTGCATGGCCATCGTGTCGGGCGCGCGCGACGTCAGCACCCGGTCGAGCGACGCGCGCAGGTTGCGGACACCATCGGCGTCGGGATCATCGGGGTTGTCCGGGAACACCTCGAACAGCGGCCGCCCGATCATCTGGGCGCGGGTGGTCAGCGTCGCCGCGAGGTACGCGTCGGTGGCGGCCAAGATCGTCAGATCCGGCGCCAGCACCATCATCGGGTTCGGCGCCGCCTCGAACAGCATCTGAAGGTCGGTCGCGGTGAGCACCGGCGCGGCCGCCACCGCACCACCGAGGGGATCCACGTCGCCCGTCATCAACGGCAGTGTCACCGCGATCGCGGGCGCCCGCAATACCCGTATTCCGGTGACTGCACGCTGCGGTTGCGCACCGTGAGGCCTCGCTCACCGAGCCCGGTCCACGCTCACCCGCCAACGGTGAAGCGCTCAGGCGCGCCCTGGCAGCTCGAACCGATCGAGCTCCATCACCTTGGTCCACGCCGCCACGAAGGCGCGCACGAAGGCCGGCGCCGCGTCGGCGCTGGCGTAGACCTCGGCCAACGCGCGCAGCTGCGCGTTGCTGCCGAACACCAGATCGACCCGGGTCGCCGTCCAGCGCGGCGCGCCGGTCGCGCGGTCGCGCCCGACGTAGCCGTCGGCGGCGGGGCTCCACGCCGTACCCATGTCGAGCAGGTTCACGAAATAGTCGGTGGTCAAAGCACCCGGGCGGGTGGTCAGCACGCCGTGGGCGGCGCCGGCGACGGTGACGCCGAGCACGCGCAGGCCGCCGATCAGCACGGTCAGCTCGGGCGCCGACAGCGTCAGGAGCTGGGCCCGATCGACCAGCAACGCCTCGGGCGCACCGGCCACGTCGGCCGCGACGTAGTTGCGGAAGCCGTCGGCGCGTGGCTCGAGCACCGCGAACGAGGCCGCGTCGGTCTGCGCCGCGGTGGCGTCGGTGCGCCCCGGCGTGAACGGCACCACCACGGCGTGTCCGGCGGCGGCGGCGGCCTGCTCGACGCCCACGCCGCCGGCCAGCACGATCAGATCGGCCAGCGACACGCGCTTGCCGTCGGCCCGCCCGGCGGCGAACTGCTGGCCGACCGCCTCGAGCGCGCCCAGCACCTTGCCCAGCTGCGCCGGCTGGTTGACCGCCCAGTCGCGCTGCGGCGCCAGGCGGATCCGCGCGCCGTTGGCGCCGCCGCGCTTGTCCGAGCCGCGAAACGTCGACGCCGACGCCCACGCGGTCGTCACCAGCTCGGCGATGGTCAGCCCGGTCGCGCGGATCGCGGCCTTGAGCGTCGCGACGTCGGCGGCGTCGACCAGCGGGTGATCGACCGCGGGGACCGGGTCCTGCCAGATCAGCACCTCGGCCGGCACCTCGGGGCCGAGGTAGCGCGCGCGCGGGCCGAGGTCGCGGTGGGTCAGCTTGAACCACGCGCGCGCGAACGCGTCGGCGAACTGCGCGGGGTGCTGGTGGAAGCGCCGCGCGATCGGCGCGTAGCGCGGGTCCATCCGCAGCGCCAGGTCGGCGGTGGTCATCATCGGCGGGTGGCGCCGCGCGGGGTCGTGCGCGTCCTCGACCAGCGTCGCCGCGGCCGGGTCGGTCGGGATCCACTGGTGCGCCCCGGCCGGGCTCTTGACCAGCTGCCACTCGTACCCGAACAGCATGTCGAAGTAGCCGTTGTCCCAGGTCGTCGGGTGCGGCTTCCACGCGCCCTCGATGCCGCTGGTGGTGGCGTGCGCGCCGACGCCGGTGCCGAACGCGTTCCGCCAGCCGAGGCCCTGCTCCTCGAGCGGCGCGCCGGCCGGCTCGCGGCCCACCAGCGCGGTGGGCCCGGCGCCGTGGGCCTTGCCGAAGGTGTGGCCGCCCGCGATCAGCGCGACCGTCTCCTCATCGTCCATCGCCATCCGCGCAAACGTCTCGCGGATGTCGCGCCCCGACGCGACCGGATCGGGCGTGCCGTTGGGGCCCTCGGGGTTGACGTAGATCAGCCCCATCTGCACCGCGCCCAGCGGGTTGGCCAGCTCGCGATCACCGGAGTATCGCCGATCGCCGAGCCAGGTGTCCTCGGCGCCCCAGTCGATGTCCTCTTCGGGCGCCCACCGATCGACGCGGCCACCGGCGAACCCGAACGTCGGCAGCCCCATCGCCTCGAGCGCGCAGTTGCCGGCGAGGATCATCAGGTCGGCCCACGAGATCGCGGCCCCGTACCGCTGCTTGATCGGCCACAGCAGCCGGCGCGCCTTGTCGAGGTTGCCGTTGTCGGGCCAGCTGTCGAGCGGGGCGAAGCGCTGCGTGCCGGTGCCCGCGCCGCCGCGCCCGTCGGCGATGCGGTACGTGCCGGCGCTGTGCCACGCCATGCGGATGAACAGCGGTCCGTAGTGGCCGTAGTCGGCCGGCCACCACGGCTGCGAGTCGGTCATCAGCGCCCGCAGGTCGCGCTTGAGCGCCGCGAAGTCGAGGCGCGCGAAGGCGTCGGCGTAGACGAAGCCCGGGCCCAGCGGGTTCGCCTCGACGCCGTGCTGATGCAAGATCGTGAGGTCGAGCTGGCCCGGCCACCAGTCGCGGTTCGAGCGGCGGGCGCCGGTGGCGTTGGCGCCGTGCATCACCGGGCAGCCGCCCGGCGCGGGTTGGGAAGAATCAGTCATCGTCGCCGCTCCTGGATGAGGTGTTGGCTCGCGATCGCCAGCGCGAGGCTACGACACGGCCCCGCGGGCGTCACCGCGTCTCACGGTTCGACGCCGACGGCGCCTCGGGAGTTGCGCCTCCCGCGCGCAGGCGGTCTCGTCGCGCCCGGGTGACCGCGCGCGGGCGGTCGAAATCCCGCGGCCGGCGCACTATGCTGGCGCCTCGCGCTGGAGACCTCGATGAAGCCCGCCGCACCGTCCGACGATGCTACCGCCCTGATCGACGCCCGCATCGCGGGGCTCGCCGACTGGCGCGGCGCGACCCTCGCCGCCGTGCGCGCGGTGATCCGCGCCGCCGATCCGACGATCGTCGAGGAGTGGAAGTGGGGCACGCCGGTGTGGTCGTGCGGCGGCATCGTGTGCACCGGCGAGAGCTACCAGCGCGTCGTCAAGCTGACGTTCGCCAAGGGCGCCGCGCTGCCCGACCCGTCGCGCCTCTTCAACAGCAGCCTCGACGGCAACGTCCGCCGCGCGATCGACCTGCGCGAGGGCGAGGCGCTCGACGCCCGGGCGCTGACGGCGCTGGTGCGCGCCGCGGTGGCCCTCAACCGCGCCGGCGCGTCCGGCAAGGCGGCCGCGCGGCCTGCACGCGCGCGCCCCGCCGCGGCGGTGACGGCGAAGGCCACGGCTCGCCCGACGGCCAAGGCCAAGACCACGGCTCGCCCGACGGCCAAGGCCACGGCTCGCCCGACCGCCAAGGCCGCGACCAAGCCCCGCACGACCGCACGCTAGCGATCCGAGCGTAGCGCTGGCCGCCCCGCTCGCGGTAGCGTTGGTAATGCACAACCTGCACGGCCGGGGGGCTGGGGTGTTCGTGCGCCTCGGCGCGCTGGCGATGATCATGGCCCTGGGCTGCGGTGACGACGAGCCGCCGCCCACCGATCACCCGCCGACGATCGACGACGCGTCGGTGACGACCCCGGAGGACACGCCGGTCGCGATCGCGCTGGTCGCGGTCGACGTCGACGGCGACGAGGTCACGATCGCCGTGGCGCCGCCGAGCACCGGCGAGGTCACGGTCAGCGGCCACACCGTGACGTACACACCCGCCGCCGACTTCGTCGGGACCGTGACGCTGGCGGCCACCGCGACCGCGGGCGGCGCGAGCGACACGGCCACGCTCACGATCACCGTGACGCCGGTCAACGACCCGCCGGTCGCCGTCGACGACGTGCGCGCCGCGGCGGAGGACCAGCCGCAGTCGATCCCGGAGGCGATGCTCACCGCCAACGACACCGACGCCGACGGCGACGCGCTGACGATCACCGCGGTCACCGCCCCGACCGGCGGCACGGTCGCGCTCGGCAGCGGCACCGTCGAGTTCACGCCCGCCGCCGACTTCGTCGGCGACGCGACGTTCACGTACACGGTCAGCGACGGCACCGACACCGACACCGCGACCGTGACGTTGCAGTTCGGCGCAGCCAACGACCCGCCGGTCGCCGGCGCCGACACCGCCACGACCGCCGAGGACACGCCGCTGGCGATCGCCGCCGCGACGCTCACCGCCAACGACACCGACCCCGAGGGCCAGACGCTGGCCGTCACCGCGGTCGGCGGCGCCGTCAACGGCACCGTCGCGCTGGCCGGCGGCACCGTCACCTTCACGCCCACCGCCGACGCCAGCGGCACCGGCTCGTTCACCTACACGGTCAGCGACGGCGTCGCGACGGCGACCGGCACCGTCACGGTCACGATCACCGCGGTCAACGACCCGCCGGTCGCGGTCGCTGACGCGCGCACTACCAACGAAGACACCCCGCTGGCGATCACCGCCGCCTCGCTCACCGCCAACGACACCGACGTCGACGGCGGCGCGCTCACCGTCACCGCGGTCAACGGCGCCGTCAACGGCACCGTCGCGCTCGCTGGTGGCACCGTCACCTTCACGCCCACCGCCAACGCCAGCGGCACCGGCTCGTTCACGTACACCGTCAGCGATGGCGCCGCGACGGCGACCGGCACCGTCACCGTCACGATCACCGCAGTCAACGATCCGCCGGTCGCCGTCGCCGACGCCCGCACCACCGCCGAGGACACGCCGCTGGCGATCACCGCCGCCTCGCTCGCCGCCAACGACACCGACGTCGACGGCGGCGCGCTCACCGTCACCGCCGTCGGCGGCGCCGTCAACGGCACCGTCGCGCTGGCCGGCGGCACCGTCACCTTCACGCCCACCGCCAACGCCAGCGGCACCGGCTCGTTCACGTACACCGTCAGCGACGGCACCGCGACCGCGACCGGCACCGTCACCGTCGCGATCACCGCGGTCAATGATCCGCCGGTCGCCGTCGCCGACGCCCGCACCACTGCCGAGGACACGCCGCTGGCGATCACCGCCGCGTCGCTCACCGCCAACGACACCGACGTCGACGGCGGCGCGCTCACCGTCACCGCGGTCGGCGGCGCCGTCAACGGCACCGTCGCGCT
>Ga0075163_10013708_pt1 | contig 10493 bp, 8 predicted proteins | sample JI1023141ADNA_FD_71478 | JGI IMG/M metagenome (GOLD analysis project Ga0075163, IMG submission 71478) | Wastewater effluent complex algal communities from Wisconsin, to seasonally profile nutrient transformation and Carbon sequestration -... | ecosystem: Engineered > WWTP > Effluent > Algae... | reverse complement strand
CTGGCCTACGCCCGCATGCGCATCGCGGCCAAGCTCGGACTGAAGGGCTACCAGCCCTACGAACGCCTTGGGCTGTGGCTGCGCCGCGAACTGAAGCCGATGGTGGACCGCGTCCTGCTGTCCGACGCTTTCCTGGGCCGCGGCTTGTTCCGGGCGGACGTCGTGAGACGGGTCGTCTCGGAGCACTACAGCGGCTCGAACCACACGTTCCTGCTGATGTCGCTGATCTGCTTCGAACTCGGGCAGCAGATGCTCGAGCAGCAGCTCAACGATCCGTCCCGACACGCCCCCGGCAACTGACGCTGCGCCCAGCGCGCGGCCCCGGTCAGGTCGGTCCGGTGCGGGCGTCCCTGGCCGAAAGCGACCTGAAGTACGAGCGTCCCTCTCGCGCCGCCCAGATGCCGGCGCAGGCCCCCACGACACTCAGCGCCACGTCGGTCACGTCGGGGTAACGCCCGACCACCCACCCCTGCGCATACTCGATCGGTGCAGCCACGGCGAGCGCCAGCAGGATGCCGGTCCGCATGGTCCGGGTTGGTGGGGCACCCTGCTGTTGCCGTCCCAGCACGAAGCCAAGCGGCAGGTAGAGCAGCAGGAGTTCGATGGTGTGGCTGACGGTGTCGAACGACGTGTTCACGTAGTAGCCGAAGAACGGGATCCACTGCACCGGCTGGTAGCTGTCGGCGAGCCGAAAGGGGGCCAGCATCTGGAGCGCGGCGCCCACCGCCGTCAGGAGTGCGACGACGAGAGTGAGCAGGTGCGCGCCTGTCGCGCGTCCTGCCGCCCAGGCACTCGCCCCGAGAACGCAGCCAAGGACACGAGCCGCACCGTCGGCCAGCCCAGGCTGGCGCGCGCCAATGAGCACCTGGCTCCCTTCGAGCCCGGTGACCAGCAGTGCGGCGAGTCCTGCGGCCGTGGGGGCCGGTGCCTGCCGACCCATGGCGCTCAACCATGCCGCGAGCGCGCCGGTGAACAGGGACGCCTGCAGCAGGGCCGTGCCTTCATCGTCGAGTCCGTTGAACTGCCAGGGGTTCCGGAGCAGGAGCCGGACCTTGTGGCCGACCGTGCCGACGTCCAGCGTGACGTCGAACGGTTGCCAGGTCGAGAGACACAGCACGCCGAGGAACACCAGCATCGGGTAGGTGGCCGGACTCTCGAGCAGACCGGAACGGCCGAGCAAGTCGACGCCGCGAAGTCCCACGTCGCGGCCGAGGAGCGCGGCGAGCGCGCCAGCGAAGGCGCCGGCAGTATTCGTTGCGAGGTCCGTGAGCGAGGACGTCCGGTCGATGGTGAACAGCTGAAGTGTCTCCACCCCGGCACTGAGCAGCGCGCCGAACGCGACGACCGCAAGCATCGAGAGCAGAGGATGTGTCGACCCTCTGCGCCGCCAGACGAGAACGCCCAGCGCGCCGAAGGGCACGAACAGCAGGATGTTCTGCACGACATCCGGCACCGACAGACGGTCCACGGCGTGCAGCGCCCAGGGGGTGGTCTGGCCGACGTGGGCCAGGCGCGCAGCGGCGTGTCCCTCGGGGTCGAACGCGAACGGCAGGGTCGTGCCGTACACGATGAACAGCGCCGAGAGCAGCCAGAGCCAGCCGAGGAGGCCGCTCCGTGCCGTCGCGCTCACTTCTGTGTCAGCCACCGCTCGAGCGTCCACGCGCTCCACAGCGCGTAGCTCTCATCGCCAGCGCCCGAGCGCTGCCGCTCGAAGCGACGACCCAGGTCACCGAGGTCGATCAGGCTGCCGATCTTCGCGGAGGGAGCCAGCACTTCGTCCCGGAAGCGGTTCGCGTACTCGCGCCCGATCCAGGAGCCTATCGGCACCGTGAAGCCTCGCTTGGGGAGCGACCACAGCGCGCCGGGCAGACGCCGTCGCGCGAGCTGCCGCAGCAGTCGCTTGCCTTCCCCCGCCACCTGCTTGCGCGCCGCCGGGATGCGGAACGCGAGTTCGACGACGCGCCGGTCGAGCAGCGGGCAGCGGACTTCCAGGCTGTGCGCCATGCTCATGCGGTCCACTTTGACCAGCGGGTCGTTCGGCATGTAGACCTTCAGGTCCGCGTACTCCGCCCGCTGCAACGCGTCGGTGGAGCCGCAGCGGTTGTACGCATCGGTCACTGCGGCATAGACCGGACTGGTCGCGGGATCCCGCGATGGCGTCTGGCCCAGCAGTCTGCGGACGTCAGCGGGCTTGAGGAACGAGAGGTCCGAGTAGTAGGCGGTCGCCTCGTCCCGGCCGAGATTCTCGAGCAGGGTGCCTGCGCGCAGCGGACGCGGCAGCTTCCGCGAGCGGGGCCACCGCTCACCCAGCCAGCCGAGCGCCGTGGACCTGCCACCCGGAAGCCACCTGCGGGCGGACGCCTCGAGCGCGAGCGGCCCGTAGCGGAAGTCGTACCCCGCGAAGGTCTCATCGCCGCCGTCGCCGCTCAGCGCGACCGTGACGTGGCGGCGCGCGGCCCTCGAGACATACCAGGTGGGGATCGCCGACGAGTCGGCCATCGGCTCGCCGAGCCGCGCCACGACCGGAGCCAGTACTTCGTCCAGGTCGGGCGCAATCTGCTCGGGATGATGGTGGCTCTTGAAGTGCGCGGCGACGAGTCCCGCCGCCTCGAGTTCGTTGTGCGCCGCGTCGTTGAAGCCGACCGAGGCGGTCACCAGCCTGTCGCCGAGCGCCTCCGCCATGTAGGAGACGATCAGGCCCGAGTCGATTCCGCCGCTGAGGAATGCGCCGAGCGGTACCTCGCTCTCCAGCCGGTCGTGAACGGCCGTCCGCAGCGTCTCGTCGATGCTCGCGAGCAGCTCGGACTCGGGCCGATGGTCGGTGTCGAACTCGCGCACGTCCCAGTACTCGCGGGTCTCGATGCGACCGTTCGCGATGCGGAGCCAGTGGCCCGGGGGCAGCTTGCGCGCGTGCCTGTAGATGGTGTCGGGTGCGATGAAGTAGCCGAGCGCGAAGTAGCCTTCGAGCGCGCTCAGATCCAGATCGTCGCGCCAGCCCGGCGCATGCCGGAGGGACGGCAGCTCGCTGCTGAACGCCAGGACGCCCTGGTTCAACGAATAGAAGAACGGCTTCTTGCCCAGCCTGTCGCGGGCGGCGAAGAACGTGTTGGTCCGCCCATCGTAGATGGCGAACGCGAACATGCCTTCGAGCCTGTCGACGCACCCGGCGCCGTACTCCTCGTAGGCGTGGAGAATCGTCTCCGTGTCCGACGATGAGCGGAACTGGTGGCCCCTGGCCTGGAGCAGCGGTCTCAGCTCCCGGTGGTTGTAGATCTCGCCGTTGAAGACGATCCAGCACGAGCCGTCCTCGTTCGACATCGGCTGGTGCCCGCCCGCCCTGTCGATGATCGCCAGGCGACGCTGACCCAGGATGCTGGCTGGTGCCTCGTAGATCCCCTCACCATCAGGTCCGCGGTGACTGATGGCGTCGTTCATCCGCTGGACCAGCGGGCGCGTGCCCGGCGGGAGCGGACCCTCGATCGACACCACGCCACAAATACCGCACATCAGCCTGCTCCAAGTTCGCGGTACACCGCCGCGTAGTCGTTCACCATGCGGTCGAGCACGAAGTGCGCCTCGACGCGCTGTCGTCCCGCCGCGCCCATGGCGGTGCGCAGAGCGCGGTCGCGCCCCAGCTGCCGGAGGGCGTCCGCGCATGCGGCCGGCTCGCGGGCCGGAATCAGGACACCGCAATGCTCGTCCACCACCTCGGGTGTGCCGCCGACGCGGGTCGCAATGACCGGGAGGCGTGCGGCCATGCCTTCGAGAATCGTGAGCGACACGCCTTCGCTGACCGACGTGTTCACGTACGCGTCGCAGCCGGCGAGCCATGTCCGCGCATCATTGCGGTGACCGAGGAAGCGAACGCGGTCGCCGAGTCCCAGGCGTGCCGCCTCGGCCTCGAGCGCCGCGCGTTCGGAGCCGTCGCCGATGACCAGCAGCAGCAGCGGCACGTCGGCCGCCGCGTGCACGGCGCGGAGCAGGATGCCGAGATCCTTCACCGGATCGAGGCGCGCGATCGTGGCGAGCACCAGCACGTCGTCGGCGACGCCGAGCGACTGCCGGACCGACGCGCGGTCCTCGGGGCCGGGGGCCGGACCCAGGTCGATCCCGTTGTAGATGACGCCGACCGCGTTCGCCGCGAAGCCCTCAGCGACCAGGTGCAGGCGCACGTCGTTGGATACGCCGTAGGTTCGGGCGGCGAGCTGACGCAATGCGCCGTTCGCGAGCCGGCGCTTGGCGGATGGGCCGGCATCCGAGAGGCGGCCATGCTCGGTGAAGACGATCGGCGTGAAGAGACCCGCGAGGCGGGTGCAGCCGCTGTACACGAACGGCGAGTAGTGATGGGCGTGGATGACGGTCGCTCCGTGCCGTCGTGCGACCGCCGCGACCCGGCGGCCCAGCGACGGATGGAAGCCCGGCTGCCGGTTGAGGGCATGGACGGCCACGCCGCGCGCTTCGACCTCGGGTGCCCAGGCACCCGCGTCGTCGAGGCAGCAGACCGCCGTGGGAATCCGGCCGTGCAGACGCGTGGCGAGTTCGATGACGAGGCGTTCGGTGCCGCCTGGATTCAGGCCGAGGACGACCTGCAGGACGCGGACGCCGCTCACAGTGACGCCAGGGTGCTCCGCGCTTCGTCCGCTCCCGGGAAGTCGCTCTGCAGCTTGAGGGCCGTTTCCAGCGCCGCCCTGGCCTTCACCTTGTCACCGGCTTTCGCGTACGCCATGCCCAGGTGGTAGTGGAAGGTGGCGTTCTTCGGTGCCCGATCCGTGGCCTCGCGCAGCGCCGTGATGGCCTGCGACGTCATGTTCTTCTTGTAGTAGATCCAGCCGAGCGTGTCGTTCACCTCGGGGCGCGTCGGCAGCTTGGCCTTCGCGGCCTGCGCGAACTGCAGGGCGATGTCCGGGTTCTCGCCCGAGTCGATCATGATCCAGGCGAGGTTGTTGGCGGCCACTGCGGCGTTGGGGTCCTTCTGCAGGATGTCCTGATAGCGCGTCTTCGCGTCGCCGGTTTTGTTCTGTGCCTCGAGAATCATTGCGGACATCGTCGAGGCGGCGACCGAGCCGCTCTGCCGCGTGGCCATGTTGTCGAACTCCTGCCTGGCCGCATCGAGCTTCTTCTGGGACAGGTACAGGCTGCCGAGCATCTGGTAGGCCATCAGGTTCTGAGGATCGACCTCGACCGCCTGCCGGAAGAGCTGTTCGGCCGTGGTCATGTCGTTGGCCGCGGCGTAGGTGCGGCCGGCGAGCAGGAGCAGCGTGGGATCCTGCGGCGAGACCTTCAGCGCCGCATCGACACGACCACGCGCCGCATCGACGTTCTTGCCCGCCACGTCGATCGCGATGAGTCCGTTCAGCGCTTCGACCGACTTCGGGTTCAGTTCGATGGCCTTGTCGAAGTAGCGCCGGGCCGAGACCATGTCCTTCTTGGTCAGCATGAGCGAGCCCATGGCGGACTGGACCTCGGAGACGTTCGGGCTGCTGGTGACGAGGGTCTTCAGTTCAGTTTCCGCGCGAGAGGTCGTGCCCTCGGCGAGGAGGGCGCGGACCAGCAGCAGGCGCGCCGAGACGTTGCGGGGGTCGGAGCGAACGGCCTCCTCCGCGAACTGACGTGACGTGGCCGTGTCCCCCTGGCTGAAGTGAATCCGGGCCAGCTGCGCCTGGGCGGCGGCGGCGCGCGGGTTCAGCCGCAGCGTCTCCTGGAAGGCCTCGATCGCCTTGGGGTTGTCGTTCTTCGCGAGCAGGATCAGGCCGCGGAGATACTGCACCTCGGCGGAGAGCGCATCGACCTTCGCGGCGGTCTCCGTCTGTTTCAGCGCCTCGTCCAGCTTCTGATCGTTGAGCAGGTACCGGGCCTTGAGCAGCAGCGCCTTGCTGTTCTGCGGGTCGGCCGCGAGGATCTGGTCCACCTGCTTGTACGCGCCGTCCTTGTTCTGCTTGTCGTAGTCCAGCGCGGAGAGGCGGAGCTGGGCGTCGCGCCCGAGCGTCTTGTCGCTCGAGAGCTCGGTGAAGAGGATGGCCGCCTGGTCGCGCCGCGCCGTCAGGAGGTAGTAGTCCGCGAGCTGCATCTTCGCGTCGGTCGCCTGCGGGGCCTCGGCCGCTGCCTTGAGGTACTGCTCGGCCTCTTCGGCTCGTCCCGTGGACAGGGTGAAGAGCGCCATCGCGCGGTTGGCCATCGAGTCCTTCGGGTCGATGGCGAGGGCGCGACGGATCGTCGCCTCGGCCTGGTCGCGCGCTTCGACGGACCAGTAGAAGTTGGCGAGCGCCAGGTACGGCTGGACGCTGTTCGGCGCGAGGGCGACGGCACGCTGGAGCGCCTGCTCGGCCGCGTCGCGGTTCCCGCGGGCGGTCTGCAGCGCACCGAGCGTGGCGTAGGCGCGCGTATCGTTCGGATCGATCCGGATCGCTTCTTCGATCTCGCGGACCGCGCCGTCCATGTCCTTCAACCCGGCGAGCGCGTTGCCGAGCATGATCTGGGCATCGACGTCGTTGGGGTTCTTCTGAAGCAGCCCCTGGGCGCGCGTCTTCGCGTCCTCGAACTGCCCGAACATCAGCTGGAAGCTGACGGCCTTGATCTGGAGATCGTGCTGGTCCGGCAGCAGGTCGGCGGCGCGCAGGTACTCGCGGTAGGAGTTCGGCACGTCGCCGATCTGCCCGTACGTTTCGGCAAGCTTCAGGCGGGCCTCACCCGAGCGGGGTGCCTTCTGGACTGCATTACGGTACTGGATCACCGCCTCGCTCAGCTTGTTCTCGGCGACGAACTTGTCACCGCTGGCGATATAGGCCTTGCGAGCCTCTTCCGGGTCGCTGGAGCAGGCCGAGGCGAGCGTGAGGAGGACCAGCGTGGCGGCGAGTTTCGTTGTGCGTGACATGGTGTTCAACACTCAGGACGGCAGATATCGACCGAGCAGCGGGTAGAGCGTCTGGGCGAATGCGATGGCGCGCTGTTCCGCCTCCGCCTCCGCACCCTGAATCGGGACGACGATGCGCACCAGCGCGCCGTCTGTGCGATTCGTGCGGATCGCGTCGAGGACCAGGTAGAACTTCCCCCAGTATTCGCTCGCGATCACGCGCCCCTGGCTCTGGTACCAGTACAGGACCATCTGGCGGTCGAGCCCTTTTTCGATCACGTATCGGTTGACGGTGACGTTTTCGTCACGGGCCTGCTCCGTCGCCCGCATGGGGATGCCGATCCGCGAAAAGCTGACGGGGCTCCAGCCGGCCCCGGGCAGGCAGTTCAGGGGCGAGTGCATCGTGTCGCCCTGTCGCTGGCTCGCGTAGTACCCCACGTAGAGCGACAGCGGCTTCTGGCTGGCGTCGGTGTACATCCGGTTGATGTACTCGTCGACGCCGAGGACGGCGAGGGACCGCTCGTCGAAGTCCGGCGCTTTCTGGCCGATCCAGTTCGAGATCAGCAGCGGGCAGGACTCGAGCGGCTGCTTGATCGGCACGGGCTCGGCGCGCATGACTGACGTCAGGTACGCCGAGGTCGCGAGCATCAGGGCCGACGCCACGAGCAGACGGACGGGAGCGTTCACGGCGCCACCTCACTGCGGGGCCCGACCGGCACCGGGAAGAATCTGAAGATCAGTTGCTGCACGGCCAGCAGCAGCCCGAAGGCCAGCACGAACATCAGCCAGCCGGAGAAGGTATGCAGGAATCCCGTGGCGGCGTCCGGCCCGACGTAGGCGGCTGCGACGCCGGTCCCGGCCACGCGGATGCCGTTGGCCGCGATGGCCACGGGCACGGTGCAGGCGGCAATCGCGACCCTGGTCCAGCCCCGCTCGTCGGAGAAATACCCGAGCACGATGCCGAGTGTGAGCAGCGAGACGAGCGACCGGATGCCGCTGCAGGCCTCAGCCACCTCGAGTGTGGTGTTCGCGAGCACGATCACATTGCCTTCGCGCAGGACCGGGATGCTCAGCGCCTGCAGCGCCCATTCGCCGCAGCGGGACGCCAGCAGCTGCAGGGGAAACGCGATCTCGTTGAAGACGATCGCCGGCAGCGGGATCATCAGCAGGAGGAATGCGATGGGGAAGGCCAGGATTCGGAGGTGCGCCCATCCGCCAACGAACAGCGTCAGCCCGATGGCCATGCCCACAATCGAGACCCGCGTGAGGAACAGCTCGGCGCCCAGCGTCCCGACGACCAGCACCGCAAGGCTGCCGGCGATGGCCAGAAGGCCAAGGGCAGACGGCCTCGCGGGAGTCGCACGCACAGCCCCGCGACGCTCCCACGCGAAGTAGAGCGCCAGCGGCACGATGAAGAACCCGTGCGAGTAGTTGTCGTCGTGGCCCCAGTCGTACACCAGCTTTTCGATCACCCGCCAGTACGCGAGTCCGAATCCGAGAAGCGCGGCGAGGACCGCGAGGGCCCAGGGTCGGCTGATCATGGAGCGCAAAAGAAAAAAAGGGCGCAGTAAACGTTAGACCGTTTACCGCGCCCTTGTCTAATGGCCGCTGAGGCGGGCCCTCAGCGGCAGTTCGGATTCGCTCTGCGGACGCCCAGCCGACGAAGCGGTTGCCGGGCGAACGAGTGGTTCTTACTTCGCGGACTGACCCGACTTTGCACGACGGCGGGCAAGCGCCGCAACGCCGAGCAGACCCGTGCCGAGCAGGACCATGGAGGCCGGCTCCGGAACCGGCGGCGGCGGGTTGTAGTTCGCCGAGTAGCTCAGCGAGTACGACGTGGAACCACCGGTGCTGTAGAGCGACGACAGCGAGCGCGCCGGCGTGAACTGGAAGGTCAGCGTGGTGACCGGGTTGGTCGAGCCGAGGATCGCCAGGAAGTTGGCGCTCGGACCGGTTCCGCCCGTGTACGCGAAGTTCGTCAGGTTGACCGAGCCACCGGAGTTGAGGCCGCCGCTGGTGCCGAAGGTGAAGATGTCGGTCCAGGCCACGGTGGCCGAGAGGACGCCGCCGCCGATGGTGTCGACCAGCGAGAACGTGCCGTTGCTGCTGGTGACCGACGCCGTCTGGAAGGTCGTGCCGCTGACCGGTCCGAACGCGTAGTTGCCACCGATGGTGCCAACCGCGCCGATGAGCGAGTTGGTCAGGCCAATCAGGGGGCCGGTCACGGCGAAGTCGCCCGTGAAGTTGAAGTTGCCAGTGTTACCACCAGCGAAGTTGATCGCGCCCGTGCCGACGTTCGCCGCCGAGAAGCCGATTGTCGATGCCTGCGCATTGCCAGCGGCAAGACACATCATCAAACCCGCAAGAATTCCCACAAACCGTTTCATCAATATCTCCTTCGAGTACCCGTAGTAGCTGAATCCGTTTGACCGTAGCTTAGCAAGCTTCGATCCCACGATGCCGATCTTTCTGGTCAGCGAATGGATAAGTCATCGTTAGTCGTTACCAATAAGAGTCTTACGGCCGTATTGCTGAACTGGTTCGGCGCGGCGCCAGTCTCTGAACAGGGCGAAATATGTCCGTCTTTGGCAGACTTTCATCGGTACCGACTGTCCCTTGGAGACTATCAGGCTGACTTGTCAGGCCCGAGCGGGTCGTCCGCCATTGGGCAGACTTTTGGCTGCGCCGACAGGGACCGTCAGCCCCTCCGCAGGAGCCGCAAATACCACCGTTTCCGCGGGATTCACGCAGATGGTGCGGACAGACCCTCTGGCTGGAAGGAAGGCATAGCCTTTGCTGAGCTGCCATCACGGCCGCCGGTCAGACACTGTCAACAAGTCCCCTAGTTATATCCCCTTCTACCCGCGCGCCCGATAACGGATCTCGAAGTGATACCCGTGCGTCTCGAACACGGGCTGCAGCGGATGCTCGCTGGCCAGTCCGACAGTGGGAACCTGCAGGCCGAACCCGACGGCGCGACCCCGGCGTTTCGCTACGAACTGAGGCGTCCGGCTGGCGCGGCCCTGTCGCTCATGGTCTGTGTGCGGTCGAACGCCGGAATTCCCCTCGCGTCCGCCGTCGTCGACCTGCGGCCCGGAGATGAGGCCGTGGTCGTCCCGACGCTCCCGCTGCTCGCGATGGAGGGGTACGCGCACCTGAAGCCTGAGGACCGCCGCGCGGTCGAGAGCCGAGTCTGGTCAAGGCGTGCGTTCGTCACGCTCGAACAGGCGTGACCGGACCATCCCATGCTGGCCCCGCTCTCGCGTTCACTCGCCTATAACCTGGCCCGCCGCACCGGGCGCGTCCAGACGCGTCCGCTGAACCTCACGTTCAGCGTCACCTACCGGTGCAACGCGAAATGCCGTACCTGCAACGTGTGGAAGAAGCGGGTCGAAGACCTCTCGCTCGCCGAGTACACACGCCTGTTCGACGCGCTCGGTCGGTCCTTGTACTGGGCGACGTTCAGCGGCGGCGAACCCTTCATCAGGCCGGACCTCATCGACATCGTCATCGCCTGCTATGACCGGTGTCGGCCGTCGATCGTCACGATCCCGACCAACGGGTTGCTCCGTGAGCGGATCGTCGAAGGTGTGGCGCGACTGAGCCGCCACGCGCCCGACCTGCAGATCATCATCAACTTCTC
>Ga0075163_10013707_pt1 | contig 10494 bp, 9 predicted proteins | sample JI1023141ADNA_FD_71478 | JGI IMG/M metagenome (GOLD analysis project Ga0075163, IMG submission 71478) | Wastewater effluent complex algal communities from Wisconsin, to seasonally profile nutrient transformation and Carbon sequestration -... | ecosystem: Engineered > WWTP > Effluent > Algae... | reverse complement strand
CGCGATGCTTGGGCCAGGTCCAATCCCCGGACGATACCGAGCCGTGCGCTCAGGCTCTGCAACAAGAGCGCCATCAGGTTGCTCATCAGCAGCACCCACAGTAGCTTGTATCCATACGCACTGCCACCCGCGATGTCCGTGGCCCAATTGCCCGGGTCCATGTAGCCCACACTCACCAGATACGCCGGGCCGATGAAGGCCAGCATGCGCCGCCATCCCTTTGCCACCGGAACTGCAACACTGCCGTGTACTTCGCTCAGGGACCGGGAGTCGGTGCTGCTCATACCGTTTCCATTTGCAAGTGATGCGCTACTTGCGCAGAAAGGGTAAGGTGGCTACCGGAACGGACGCGCACATCCAAACTGCCATCGAAAGCATGAACGGTATCCACCGTTAGTATACTGCCCAATCGCAGACCTTTCTCGCTGAGGAGATGCAAGAGTGCGTCGTTGCTTTCACCCACCCAGGCGATACGGACGCGTTCACCGGCAATGCACGTGGTAAGCGGCCGTGTATCACGCTCTTGCACGCGGCCGGAACGATCGGGGATGGGGTCGCCGTGCGGATCGAAGGCCGGATGCCCGAGATAGGCATCAAGACCGTCCACCAGTTTCTCAGAGGAGATGTGTTCCAGTTGTTCGGCCACGTCATGCACCTCGGCCCAGTCGAACCCAAGGCGTTCCACGAGGAAGGTTTCCCAGAGCCTGTGCCGCCGAACGAGTTGGAGCGCGTGTGTGCGCCCTTTCGCTGTGAGCTTGACACCATAGTAGGGTTCATGCTTCAGAAGACCCTTGTCCGCCAACTTCTTCAGCATGTCCGTTACGCTGCTGGCCTTGGTGTGCAAGCGCCCCGCGATGTCCTTGGTAAAGGCGCTGTCGCCGTCCTGCAACAGGGCGTAAACGGCCTTCAAGTGATCTTCTTCGCTGCGGGTAAGCATTTGGATACGACAAAAGTAGAATATAAATTAGGTAAGACTAAATAAACCTCTACTTTCGTTCCATGTATCGTTGGATGGGCCCCTTGGTCGTGTTGCTCACCTCCTGCGCCGGTTTCGAGCCGGCATCGCCCGAAGACGATGAGTTGTTGGATGGTCCGGTGCAAGGCTTGAGCGGCGAGGAGACGCTGCGTTTCCTGCGTGGCGACGTGGCTTTCAACGATGAGGTCTTCCACTCGGGGAATGGGCTCGGTCCGGTCTTCGTGGCCACACGTTGCGGCTCCTGTCACGCCGGTGACGGCCCAGGACATCCCTCCACAGCATTGACGCGGTTCGGGCAGACCGATGCTTCGGGTAATTCCTATCTGGACCAAGGTGGTCCACAGTTGCAGCACCGGGCACTTCCGGGTATTCTTCCTGAGACGGTCCCTGTGGGTGCGCCTTCCGCGCGCTTCCTTCCACCCTTGAATACAGGCCTGGGTTTCTTGGATGCCGTAGCGGATGCCGACATACTTACCTGGGCGGATGAGAACGATGCGGACGGCGACGGGGTCAGTGGCCGACCGAACTGGGTGTTGTACAAGAGCTATAGTCCGTTGCGACCCGGCGCCATGGAGCAGGATGAACGCGTGATCGGACGTTTTGGAAGAAAGGCGGGTGCCTATGACCTACTTCAACAGACCGCATCCGCCTACAACCAGGATATCGGTGTGGTCAGCAGCTTCGAACCGATCGATCCCTACACGCACGAGGAACAGGACCCGGAGATCGGCAACGGTACGGTACACGATGTGGTCTTTTATCTCCGCACACTAAAGGCACCGATACAGCGCAACCGTGATGATGCCGATGTGATCGCAGGTTCGGCTGTGTTCACTGTGATCGGTTGCGCGAAGTGCCACCGGTCATCCTTCACGACCGGCGACAGCCCGATCGCCGCATTGGCCTACAAGGCGTTCGCACCCTACACCGACCTGCTCATGCACGACATGGGTCCTGGTCTGGACGATGGCTACACGGAAGGCACAGCGACCCCAGCCGAATGGCGGACACCTGCGCTATGGGGCTTGGGATTGTTCCCGGATAGCCAGGGCGGTAGCTATTTTCTACTGCACGATGGCCGTGCGCACAGCATCGAGGAAGCCATCGACATGCACGGTGGCGAAGGGCAAACTGCTCGTGATGCGTTCAACGCGCTCTCCACTTCCGAACGAGCGCAGTTGATGTCGTTCCTCCATAGCCTATGATCATGGATCGTCGTTCATTCATCCAGAAAGGTTGCCTCGTCTGCGCGGGGGTCATCGCTGTGCCGACGCTGTTGTCTTCCTGTGGAAGTACGCGTGCGGTAATGGGCACCGTGGAAGGCGAGGACCTTGTGATCCCCGCATCCAGTTTCGTGGACGAGAAAGGCGTTCAGCGGAAGTACGTTGTTGCCGCGCATGACCAATTGAAACAGCCGATCGCGGTATTCAAGGAAGGCAATGACTTCCGGGCCGTGTTGATGCGCTGTACGCACCGCGGAGCTGAATTGCGTGTGACCGGCGATCGGTTGGAATGCTCGGCCCATGGAAGCCAGTTCGACAGTCTCGGCGTTGTGCTCGAAGGCCCGGCGAGTTCCCCGTTACGTGTTTTTCCCGTAGTGGAGCGCGACGGCCGTATCCTGATCTCGTTGAAGGCATGAGGATCTTCTTCGCGATCGCTGTCGGTGTGTGGTGCGTCGTTTCACAAGCACAAGTGGATTCTTCCTTGTTCAAAGGAGCGCCCAAGGTGGATACCGCGAGCGTGGGCCGGTTGAACATGGATGCGGTCTACAACAGGCCCTTCCTGACCTTCGACAAGATCCCCGTAAGCATCGGTGGTTATGTGGAGGTGAAGGGTGAGCACCTGGGCACCGATGGTGTGAGCGAAGGGCTCGCGTTCTCATTGCAACGGATGACCTTGTTCGTCGCCTCGTCCATTCATCGGCGCATCAAATTCCTCAGCGAAGTGGAGTTGGAGGAGGGCGGGCGCGAGATCGCCATCGAGTTCGCCGCGTTGGATCTGGAATTGCATCCCTTGTTGAACTTCAGGGGAGGCATCATCATGAACCCGATCGGTGCCTTCAACCAGAACCACGATGGACCGAAATGGGAATTCTGCGATCGACCGCTCTCGGCCGTTCAACTGTTACCCGCCACCTGGAGCAACGTCGGTTTCGGCGCGTTCGGGAAACGATCATCCGGCGCGTGGACATTCGGCTACGAGGCTTATCTCACCAACGGCTTCGATGCCAGTATCATCAATAACGACCAGGACCGTACGTTCCTCCCTGCTGCCAAGCAGAACCCCGAGCGGTTCAACGAGAGTTTCAATGGCGTACCGCTCCTAACGGCGAAAGTTGCCGTGCGTCACCAACGGGTCGGGGAGATCGGAATTAGTACCATGGGTGGGGTCTACAACAAGTTCCAGGATGATGGGCTTACGCTGGACAAGCGCCGTCGTGTGGATGTGCTCGCCATTGATGCGAACAGCCGCCTACGCAAGTGGGGCACGAGCTTCGTGGGCGAATGGGCATGGGTGATGGTGGATGTGCCGTCAACGTTCACGCGGCAATATGGATCACGCCAGCGGGGAGGGTTCCTCGATATCATTCAACCCGTTAAACAAGGGCGGCTTTTCGGTTTCGAGAACGCCGTGTTGAACGTGGCCTGCCGGTTCGAGCGCGTGGATTGGAACGTCGGCACCTTCAACGAGACCGGAGGTGAGATCGGCGACGACGTTTGGGCGATCGTGCCGGCGGTGAGCTTCCGCCCCTCCCCGGAAACGGTGATCCGACTGAACTACCGTCATCTCCGGCAGCACGATGTGCTTGGCAATCCACCCGCCATCACGGGAGGCTTCCAGTTCGGCGTGGCCAGCTATTTCTAAGAACCTGTTTGCAATTTCCCCTTTTGAAGCGAGCGCTGAGGATTTGGCGATCAGACGAGATGCGGGAACAGGAGCATAGCCAACGCTACGTGACTGTTCCCGCAGCGAAGTATGGTCGCCAAAGACCAGCGCGCAGCCAAATGCGGGGATTGCAAACAGGTTCTAAGGCAGCCGGTACCTTCGCGCACCGATGTACCGGTTGCTCCGCCCGTTGCTCTTCCGCCTTTCTCCCGAGAAAGCGCACCGCCTGACTTTTTCGCTGCTTGAACTGCCCGGAGCTGCCATGCTCAGCGGTGGGGCGCTTCCACCCAAGGAAGCAGCGCTGGAGGTGATGGGCCTGCGTTTTCCAGGACCTGTGGGCCTGGCAGCGGGAATGGACAAGGACGCCAAGCACGTAGATGCCCTGGCACGCATTGGTTTCGGATCGATCGAGATCGGTACGGTCACGCCGGTTCCGCAATCCGGTAACGACCTGCCACGTTTGTTCCGCTTGAAACCGGACCGCGCCCTGATCAACCGCATGGGATTCAACAACGGTGGTGTGCAAGCAGCCGTGGAACGCTTACGGAAGCGGAAGCCCGGCATCATTGTCGGTGGCAACATCGGGAAGAACAAGGTCACGTCGAATGAAAACGCGATCAGTGACTATGTGAAGTGTTTCGAGGCCTTGCATGAGGTGGTCGACTACTTCGTGGTGAACGTCAGCAGTCCGAACACGCCCGGACTCCGTGCGTTGCAGGAGAAAGGACCGTTGCTCGCGATACTGAACGAACTACGTTCACGCGATACAGCGAAAAGCACGCATCGCCCCATTCTGCTGAAGATCGCTCCCGACCTCACCAACGAGCAATTGGAGGACATCGTCTCGGTGGTGAAGGAGAGCGGTATCGCTGGTGTTATCGCCACCAACACGACCGTTTCGCGCGACGGACTTCGCACGTCGAAGAACGAGGTGGATGCAATGGGTGCTGGTGGAGTTAGTGGAGCGCCTGTCAGGAGGCGGAGTACCGATGTCGTTCGCTACCTCCGTGAGCGCCTCCCGAAACCAGTCGTCATCATTGGTGTCGGAGGCATCGACAGTGCCGAAGCCGCGATCGAGAAGTTGGAGGCCGGCGCGGATCTGGTACAGGTGTACACCGGCCTGGTCTACGAAGGTCCAGCGCTGCTGAAGCGTATCAATCAAGCCTATGTGCGATGGAAGAGAACGGCGTGAAGCTGATCGAATGTCCGCGTGATGCGATGCAGGGCATCGTGCCGTTCATTCCCACCGACTTGAAGGTCGCATACTTGAACACCTTGCTGCGCGTGGGTTTCGATACCATCGACATCGGCAGCTTCGTAAGCCCGAAGGCCATTCCGCAGCTGGCGGATACGGCTGAAGTGCTCGCGCGCATCGATCGTTCCGGTTCGCGTTCAAAGTTGTTGGTGATCGTGGCGAACGAACGCGGTGCGGAACAAGCCGTTGAACACGAGAACGTGACCTATCTCGGCTATCCGTTCAGCATCAGCGAGACGTTCCAGCAACGCAATACCAATACCAGCATCGAAGGTTCGTGGCACCGTATCGCCCGCATCGCCGAGATCGCCCAAGTGGCCGGAAAGGAGCTGGTCGTCTACATCAGTATGGCCTTCGGAAATCCGTACGGCGATCCGTGGAACGCGGAGGTGGCTCTGCATTGGACGAACCGCCTTGTGAAGGAACTGGGTGTGCGCATCATCGCGTTGAGCGATACCGTGGGCGTTGCCAAGCCGGAGGACATCAGCAGTATGTTCGGTGCGCTTATTCCCGCTTTGCCTCATGTCGAATTCGGTGCGCATTTGCACTGCACTCCGCACAATTGGCCCATGAAGACCCAAGCCGCTTGGGATGCTGGATGCCGCCGTTTCGATGGTGCCATAAAGGGCTACGGCGGTTGCCCGATGGCCGAGGACGAGCTGGTGGGGAACCTCCAGATGGAATTGTTCGCGCGCAGCCTTGAGGAACGCGATGTCAGTACGGGGCTTGACCTTACACTATTGGACCACAGCGTGGCGTTGGCAGGAACGGTGTTCCCGGTGCATTGATCTGGGGCCATGAAAGCCGCTATCTGGAGAACGATACGCCCATTGCGCTTCGCGCTGTTGGCCTATCTAGTGCCCGTTGTGTTACTGCTGATGTTCATTGTCGATATGATCACTGTGTGGAGAGGCGATATGCTTTTTTGGGTGTTGTTCCTTCTGTCGTTATTGCCGTTCGGCTTCATCGGCACATGCATCGCAGCTTTCGTTACCGTGAAGGGATGGAAAGGACTTACCGGCCGTTCCCTTCTTTTTCACTTGGCCGTGTTGGCCTACGGAGTGGTGAACATGGGAGGAGGCATCCTCGCCTTGCTTCTGCTCTATGTGGTGGTCGGGGGAGCCTGAGAGTAGAATTGTCTACGCCTTGTTAAGCTCCAGTACTGTGATCTCCGGTGGCATGCCCACACGGCCGGGGAACCCGATGAAGCCGAAGCCACGGTTCACGTAGAGTTGCTGGGCTTTTTCCGCGTAGTGCCCGGCCCAGTGCTTGTACACCCACTGGGCTGGACTGTACGTGTAGCCGTTGATCTTGACACCCAGTTGTGCGCCGTGCGTGTGACCGCTCAAGGTGAGATCGATACCCGTACCAAGCACTTGTTCCTCCCAATGGGTAGGGTCATGGCTCATGAGGATCCGGTAGGGTAGTTGCTCGCTTCCGCGCATGGTCTTGGATAGGTCTCCGTACTGCTGGAAGCGTTTCCCCCAGTTTTGCACGCCCAATAAGCCGATGCGTTCACCGCCTTGTTCCAGGGTCAGGTTTTCATCCAACAACAATCGGAATCCCATTTCGTTGTGGATCCCCTTCAAACGCTCCAAGTTCGCTGCCTTTGCACGGGGATCCTCCCATTTTACATAGTCGCTATAGTCGTGGTTGCCGAGGATGCTGAACTTGCCCAGTCGTGCATGCAGGCCAGCCAGGACCGGTATGAAACGTTCGGCCTCGTCGGCATAGTCGTTCACCAGGTCACCGGTGAACAGGATCAGGTCCGGTGACTGGTCGTTGATCAGGTCGATGCCTTTCTGGACGATCGAAAGATCATCCCCATAACTACCCAGATGCATGTCGCTGATCTGCACGATCCGCAACCCCTGGAAGGCAAGCGGAAGATTCGTGGACTTGATGGGTACACGGGCCACGTTGAAACTGCGCCTTCCCTTGGTGACCCCATAAAGGACCCCGGCGAAAGGCACCACGGCCACGATCAACCCCAGTTGGCTCAGGAAATTCGCACGATCGATCGATTCGCCGGTCCCATCCGATGCCCCGGGCAGCAACTTGGACCAGATCCAACGTCCTAGGTGCAGGAGGTCGTCAAGACCATGGAAGACCACCATGACGACCTTTGGAAGGAAGAACAGCAGGAACAATGCGACCAAGGAGAACACATAACTGTGATCACGCCGCACCTGCGGACCTTGCATGCTGATCACCGTCCAAATGAGCACCCCGAAGATCCCGATGGAGACGATCCAGTACAGGAAGCGGATGATGCGCCGCAGCGTGAGGGAGTGGTTCGCGAGCGCCGTATTCACACCTTTGTACGCGTACAGGTCGATCAGCACCAGCACGACGAAGAAGATCATGAAATTGCGGACGGCTTGTGGGGACATGGGAACGATAATGAGCTGAAGGAACAAAGTTCGTTTCTTATTGGATGGTACGTTAACAACGATCCACGAGCGGTCGATCCAAAGCGGATCAGCGCTCACGTAGTTCGCTCCACGCTTTCCCCACCACCGCGCGCTGCACGGGTTTGAATCCGGCAATGGTCAATTCCATGGTGCGCTCCAAGGTCGTGGATGCATTTATCAAGGCATACTGCGTTGAGCCATCCCATTGAAGGGATACGTTCGAAAATGCCCGCCCTTTGCTCAAATATCCAGCGGCAGTGTCGGTCAAGTACACAGATAACATGAAATCCGTGGCCAAGGGAGCGTTTTGCAGACCGCGTTCCTCGCAATAAGCGATCAATCGCTCATCGGCAGCGACGGCTTCCAAGTAGCTGAGGCGGGTATCCCCGATCTTGTCGTCCGCCCCGATGTGCGAAGCCTGTGCACAAATGCACAAAAGCAGGATGATAGGGAACACTGCGCGGTGGTATTGCCCAAGCACTTGCGCCATGTAACAACACCCACCTACTATGAGGACCGGAGTAGCCATCAGTAAATAGCGATCGGTGAAGAAGTTCAACGCAGAGAATGCCCAGGCCGAAACAATGATCAGGAACGTCAATGGAACTATGCTGGCCCGCTCTCCTTCCTTTTGTTTGAAACCGAGAAAGAACTGGAAGAACAGTACTGTCAAGATGAACATTGTAGAAAGGGGCTCTGGTATGAACGGTATGGGCCACCGGCCCCAAAGTGCCTTGATTGCGGCAACAAAGAGCCCAGCGGCGATCACACGCTGCCACCAAACGCCACCCTTCCAAAGCAACGTGCAAAGGATGATGCTCGAATAAGTGAAGACAACTCGTCCTTGCTCTTCGAACAGTGCCAGGAAGATCACACGGCTTTTGTAGGCCACGTCCTTCAGGTCCCAAGTGAGCAACCCGATGTGTTCTGGAAAGAACACCCAACCGAACATGGCGTATTGGATGCCGAAGTACACTACCATGATGGCAATGGGGGCGATCGCGACAAAAGCCCATTTCAAGTGATGCTTGCGTTCCGTACGCGGAGCCAACAACAGTTGGGTCATCTGCCATGCAGGGAATGCCACTATCGCAGCCAGTCCGGACTCCTTGGTCAGCAGCGCGAACGAAGCAAAGAGCACGAACCCAATGGGTCGCTGTCGAAGGAACTGGTGAAGGGCGAGCAGTACCCAGAGTGCCAGCATCAATTCAGGCAGAAGAAGACCGCTTTGTGCTAAGAAACCCTCATGCGTCGCTACCAACACGGCCATTCCAAGACCTATGGCTCCGCTATGCAGATCTCGACCAACGAAAAAGACAGTAGCAAGGAGTGCGACGGAAATGAACAAGGCGAACAAGTGCAGGCTCGTCGCGCCAGGTCCAAAAACGAACGCCCAAGCTGCAGCCAGCGCGTGGAACAAGAGGGGGTGCCCACGCGAAAGTGAAACGTCTATGGCATCAGGGAGCAAGCTCAACCCGTTCGCGAACATCGCCCTCACCGCAGGAGCATATACCCATGCTTCATCCCAATAGAAAGGGACGGACATCCACTGGGAACGCCACAGGACGAACGCAACTGTCAGTAGAAGGAACAGGATGAAGAAGCGGTCGCGATAGAAGGATGGGCGAGCCGACGCGTCCGATATCATGTTCGACGAAAGTAAGACTGATCGTAGATGGGTTTCGCCTGGGATCGGGCAGCGTTCGCCTGCACCAGCACGTCCTTCAAATACATTTGCCGATGATGTTGTCACGGAGTATCGTCTTTTACGCTCTCCACGCCCTGGCCAGTGTCATGTGCTTGCGATCACAGGCCCAGCAAACCTGGCGCAGGACCTATGGCGGCTATGGCACGGAAACGGCTTCAAGCGTGCAACAGGTCGCCGATGGCGGCTATATCGTATCAGGAACCTGTGGAAGTTTCGGCAATGGGGCCTCGGATATCTACGTCCTTCGCTTGGATCCCGACGGAGTGCCACTATGGTCCAAGACGTATGGTACCAATGGGGTAGAGCAAGGCGTCGGATGCAGGGAGCTGAACGACGGTTACATCATCGCTGGTTCAAGTTCATTGGGCGAGAACGGCGGCTATGATATGCTGCTCATTCGAACCGACCTCAATGGCACTGTTCTTTGGCAACGAGAATTCGGCACGGCGGAATGGGACCTGTGCAATGCCCTTGAGACTTTCGATGATGGGTTCCTGCTGGGTGGGGTCACCTATGGGAACGGTGCTTTTGCCGGTCAGGCCTATTTCGTTCGCACGGATCTGAATGGCCAAGTACTCTGGACCCAGCAGGTGGAAGAGCCTTTGGGCTCAAGTTGTAGGGCACTATCGAGTTCAGCGAACGGCGCTTTCGTTGCTGTTGGTCATGTTGGCACACCGGGAGGAATGGATGACGGCTACATCGCCAAGTACGACATGGATGGTGCGCCGGACTGGTCTTTGGTCGTAGGTGGGGATAGCACCGAGCAGTTGGATGGGGTGGTCCTTACCGAGGACGGGTATGTAGTGGCCAATGGCGTCACTGCAAGCGAGAATACCTTCACACAGATCTATTTAGTGGGTGTGCAGCTAGACGGCAGTTTGGAATGGGAACGTTTCATTGGGAGTATGTCAGATGCTTGGGGCACTGGAGTGATAGAAGCCCATGGTTCAGGGTTTGCCATTACCGGATGCAATACCCTCAACCTCGGTGAGCCGGATATGATCTTCACGCGGACGGATGATGATGGTAATTTCCAAGTCGGCAACAACTTCGGAGATGGTCGCCCCGCTTGGGGGCAAGCCCTTTCCAGAACCAGCGATGGTGGGTATGTTCTGGCGGGATGGAGCGAGGACTATGGCCCTGGTCTCCGCTCAATTTACGTTGTCAAGACGAATGGCGACGGGCAAACACAAAGCCTCACCGTGACACCTTATTTCGATCCGGTAGCCGTTCCAGAGCATCACATCATGCCTAA
>Ga0075163_10013705_pt1 | contig 10495 bp, 9 predicted proteins | sample JI1023141ADNA_FD_71478 | JGI IMG/M metagenome (GOLD analysis project Ga0075163, IMG submission 71478) | Wastewater effluent complex algal communities from Wisconsin, to seasonally profile nutrient transformation and Carbon sequestration -... | ecosystem: Engineered > WWTP > Effluent > Algae... | reverse complement strand
AATGACTCGTTCAGGTTGAACTCTAGTCAATCACAGTTGTTCTTTATTTGATTATGAGTAAAAAAATTGTCATCGCCGGAGGTACTGGGTTTGTCGGGAATTTTCTGACTTCAAAATTTAAAGAAGATGGCTTTGATGTCTGTGTCATTTCGCGAAATAGTAATGTTCGATGGAGCGACAAGCCTGCATTATTGAGCGCATTGGAAGGATCAGACACGTTAATTAATCTGGCGGGCAAGTCTGTCAATTGCAGGTACAATGAGAAAAACAGAGCACTTATTTTAAGTTCGCGTTTGGAAACTACCAAATTATTGGGTGAGGCAATTCAGCAATGTGTGAATCCCCCGAAGCTATGGATGAATGCCAGCGCTGCGACCATTTATCGTGATGAATTAACAAGGCCGAATACTGAGTTTGATATAACATATGGTGATGGTTTTTCAGTGGAGGTGAGCAAACAATGGGAGCAAGCTTTTTATAGTTTCACTCTTGAAAAAACGCGGCAGATAGCTATGCGAATTTCGATTGTGCTGGGAGAGAATGGAGGCGTAATTCCTGTTTATAAAAATCTGGTTAAATTCGGATTAGGTGGCAGACAAGGTGATGGACAACAAAAATTCAGTTGGATTCACATTGACGACTTTTATCGCATAATTCGGCACGCACAAGAAAGCAAAGAAATAAATGGCCCATTGAATTTCGCTTCGCCACATCCGATTTCCAACGAGAGATTGATGAGTGAGTTTCGCAAGGCCATGGGTGTCAAATTTGGGCTGAACGCTACAAAGTGGATGTTGGGAATTGGAGCTCTTTTGATAGGCACTGAACCTGAACTCATATTGAGAAACAGATGGGTCGTTTCTCAAAAACTGATTGATTCAAAATTTAAATTTCAGTTTCCAACAATAGAGGACGCACTAGCAAACCTTGTGTAATGCGTAACATGCATTCATGATAGAACGTAGAAGGTAGTTCAATTTAATGCATGCTCTACTCGAAAGTAACTCACGAACTTCGTATAACTGGACTACCTGCCGAATGTTTTGCAGTAGTCTCCGACTTTGCTTTTTGGTATACTTGGAACTCGAATATCTTGCATGTTAGTTTGGACGGGCCTTTTGAACAAGGGGCTCAAGGGGTTGCCATTCCGACACTTTACAGAATAACACCAATTCGAGTTTCTAGCGTATCGGAAAACGAATTCATTCAAGTGGATTATACTATTCCTTTGGGAGTAGTGAGAGCCACGTACGAATTTAAGTCAGTGTCCCTAAGCGAAACAAAAGTGAAGGTTAGCACTGAAATTAGAAGTTTTTATGGTTGGTTTATATTTCTATACAAACGTGCACGATACAGAGAGAATTTGATTCAGTCGCTTGAAAAGCTTCAGAAACGATTGTCGGATTTGAAGTCTAACAAAACAAATTAATTCAGCGATGGCTCTATTTCAAAAGAAAGTCTCACATCAATCGGTTCTTAGTGGTTTGCCATTTGAGTATTTTGAAGTGATAAGTAATGTTTCTAAATGGTATTTATGGAATCCAAACATTCTTCATGCGAGTCTGGCAGGACCATTTGAGTCAGGCGCAAAGGGTTCATGCATGCCTCAAGATTATACATACACAGAATTGATGATTGGAGAATCGGTAAGGAATAGCATCGCAGAATTGATATTTTTTGTACCAGCAGGATCCATAACAGTGAGGTATGAATTGAATCAAGTAGCAGAGAACGCAACGCATGTTAAACGCAATGTTTGTTTGAAGGGGATTTTTGCATATTGTCGTTTTATTGTATACAAAAAGGCATTCTTAAAACATTATGCTGAAACATTGAAAGCGCTAGAAAAGCAAGTGATGATTGTTCGCCAGCAGCCTGGAACATCAACGCGTGGCTAGTCTTCTATAAAAGACATTCATTGAAACAAAATAAAAGGCCTCAATTGAGGCCTTCTTTTTTTATTTAGTGTTGAAGAGTTTTATCGTTCACTTAGCACTTCTGTTTCTTTGTTATACTCATCAGCGGCGAGCCACAATTCATCTTGTTTTGGAGCTTCCATAAAATAGCTCCCGCCTCCAATTGCAATTCCGATGGCCATCACAGGATTAAATTTCACCGCGCCATTCGCATTCGCAATAAGATTTGCCGCTAAAATTCCGGAACCAATTCCAATCATGCTCAATTGAAGGATTTTGTAATTGCGGTGTTTTTTCAAGTGAATCATACTTGATGCGTTGTCTTTCAGATCTATTTTTAAATTACTGTAAGTTGCTTTTCGTATTGAAGTTTCTCCCATTGAAGATTCTCCCAAGGTGTAGTATTCGAGTACCTTTCCGGTAGCAAGCATTGGATCTTGGTTGTTGTTTGTTCCTTCCGTTTGTAGTTCGTTACTGCCATAAACTGAAAGATCAATTTCTTCATAGAGATTGATTTTTCCCAGGATAATTCGCATTGCATATCGTTCTTTGTTCATGCCGTGAATGCGACCTAAATTGGCGAAATACCCGTGGTTGTTTTGGAAGTATTCTACGGTATTGCTTTCATAGCTATCACCATTCATGCTGAATACTGGCGTTTGCATAATTGGTGTTTCGTATACCAAGCTTTCGCCGGTGACTACATCTCCAGAGTAAAGGACAACTTTGTGTTCTTTTTGAGTAAGTTGCGCCTGTCCTGCGATGAGGGCGATGCTGGCAAGGGTGGTAAAAAGTGCTTTCATCTTCATTGAAAAATATGCACCTTGTACGGGAGATAAAGGATATCGTTGCGATTTAATGAATCTTTTTTCGAAACATATCCTTACAACAACCAATTGATTACATCGAACGAAGCTGGATAGTGGCTTTTAATGGTTCTTCTCTTGAAGTTAATTAGTTTTCAGATTCCAGCTCTTTCAAGATTTTATTTACATCTTCTTCTGTGCTTGTAAGTTTTTCCTTGCAGACTTTAATAAGTTCTGAAGCGCGCTTTACCTTGGTGCTCAATTCATCAACAGTGATTTCCCCTTGTTCAATTTCAGTGACGATCAATTGCAGTTCTTCAAACGCTTTGGTGTATGTCATGCTTTCTTTCATGTTGTTCTTATTCAATCTTTTTCACATTGCTTTCAAATGAGCCATCAAACAACTGTGTCAACACATTATCGTCCGGTTTTAATTCATTGGTTGACCGCACTGCTTTTCCATGTAGCAAAGTAATGCTAAAACCTCTTTTCAATACATGCAGTGGATTTAGAATTTCAACGTTTTTTTCTAAAGTTTGAACTGCAACTTGCTGATTTGAAATTCTTGATTTACTGCCTCGAACCAACGTTGTATTCAAAGTCGAGATGTCTTGAGCGCCTTGTTGAAGAATCCCTTTTATGTCTTTACCTAACGATTGCGCCATGTTTTGCACGCGATTTTTTTCTGTTCGGAATCTAAAGCCTGCTTCTTGCATCATCGATCTTGAAAGCTGACTCAAATGATATTTATTCTCGGAAATCATGCCGATTGCCAAATGTTTGTAAAGTCTGGCAGTATTTTGTAACAGCCCATTTTTCTCATGTAATTGCTGTTTAGTTAGACGAATTATTTTGACTTTTGACTCACTCAATGGCACTGAGAAATTGTGGAATTTTTGAATGAGAAACTCTGCAATTTTAGTTGGTGTAATGGCATTCTGAAATGAAGTCATTTCACACACAGTTTCGTTGGTAGCATGACCGATGCCCGTGAGCACCGGCAATGGGAATAATGCGATTGTTCTTGCAAGCGAATAATTGTTATAACACGAAAGTCCAACATCACCGCCACCGCCACGAATAATGGCAACTACATCGAAATGCGATTTTACTTTTTCAATACGCGACAATTGAAAGTTGATTGAGTCAATTGCGTTTTCTCCTTGCAAAATGGCAGGGAAAAGCATATGGAAGAAGCGGTAGCCGTATGGGTTGTTTTCAATCACTTCCATGAAATCTGCATAGCCTTTGCTCGTTTCTACGGATATTATTGCAATCCGCTGAGGTAGAAGTGGAAGTAAGTGATTTTTGTTTTGATAAAAGATTCCTTCCTTTTTTAGTCTTTCAATGCTGAGTTGTTTTTCCAGTTCGAGATCGCCAAGTGTATAGCTCGGATCGATATCCATGATGTGCAATGAAAGGCCGTATTGCGCATCGTACTTGATTTTTGCTTGAAACAGAATTTTGATTCCATCTTTCAACGGTTCATGTAGCAAATTCAAAAAACGTTGATTGATGTTTAAATAATCATCACTCCAAAGCGTTGAGCGCATTTGGGCTACCACGCGTCCATTGATCTTTTCCACAAGTTCAGGATAACAATGCCCGGAGTGACTGTAGTAGTTCAGCTTGTTCATTTCGGCTTTGATCCAAAATGGAGTTGAATAGCGCTCCGCCAAGGTTTTTTGGACACTTTTCGCAACCTCGGAGAGAGTAAATACGGTTTTATCTCGAATTATTTCTGACATGCTGTGATGGATGAATGTGTGTTGGTGTGCGTGTCATTTAGCGTTGGTAAAAATCCCAAATCGACTTGGTAATTTGTGCCATAATAGAGGCGTTCGTGTCATCCGATTCTGATGAGTTTTTTATGAAGACTGCTAAACAAAAGTGCGTGTCGTTGTCCAAAAGAATGATACCAGCATCATTGAATGCGTCTGAAATTTCCGAGGTTTCGTTGCGATTTCCAGTGCCTGTTTTGTGACCAACAAGGGTCCCAGCTGGAAGCAAGCCGCGAATACGGTTTTTGCCAGATGTTGCTTCAATCATGGCTTTCCAAATTGTTTTTTTACTTTCTTCACTAAGAATACTGTCGTTGTAAAATTTTTGAAGCAATAAAACCATCGCCTTGGGTGTCCCATTATTTTTGGTGATATCCTCCGAAAGATGCCAATAGTCTGTGCCTATGTTGATGCCCGACACGCCAAGTTTTGAAATGTATTCGTCAACAACAGAAGGGCCTCCAACTTGATCAAAGATCACGTTGCTGGTGATATTGTCGCTTTGTCCAAGTGAGTATGCCAGGACTTCAGGAATGCTAAGTTGAACATCGTTTTCAGGGTGATCTTTGCGCAAAGAACTTGCTGTTTTTTGTGTAAAATCATGATCGGTTATAGGGATTTTTTTATTCCGTTCGATTTTTCCTAAGTCTACAAAATGGAGTAGGGTAAGGGCTTGTGGGAATTTGGCTACGCTCATCAACGGAAAGGAATCATCTCCATGAATGGATAACGTATCTCCTTCGGGCCCGATCAACGCCATGCCAATTTCTGCTTTTGCATCTTGAATGATAGAATTTATTTTTTCGCGTAACGGAGTATGATCAATTATTCTATCTTCAACTATGGTCGGTTCTTGTTTCGGTGGAGTCGCGCATGCAAGAAGTAAAGTGGTGATTAGAAATAACACTAGCGTTCGCATTTCGATTTTGGTTTGCAACAAAGAAAATGGATAGAATTGTTTTCAAGTGAATTGTCAATAATTATTTTTGTGGGAATGAGCGGCTAAATGCGTGCTAGGATGCTTTCGTGATTCATGCCATCGCCCAAAAATGGGTGTGAGCTTTTTTATATTCAATCGATGCGATTGCCCAGATGCTCAAGCTTTATGTTCCGATTTTAAAATAAAATGGAAGCAAAAATGAACTTCTGACGTTCGCGCTTGTAACAAACATTTAGAACATATACCTTGGCTGAGAAAATTCCAATGTTCGAGATTATGTTCGCATCCCTCTACCAAAGATTAAGATGAAACGAGTTTTGCATATATTACTCTTGATTTGTTGTATTCGTGTTCCATCGAATGCTCAAACAAACAAAGGATGGGATGTGCCTGCAGTAAATTCTGAGAAGATCAGTGGTGAGACATACGCATTGATCATAGGCGTTTCCAAGTATAAAAATTTGCCGTCTCAATTGAAGTACGCTGATAAGGACGCTTTGATTTTTCATCAATACTTGAAGGCGAGTGGCGTAGATGAAAACAAAATTCATGCGCTTATCAATGAATCAGCCCTGAAAGGAACTATATGGGCCGAGGTGGAGTATTTATTGGATGTCGCGAAACGCGGGGATATTGTGTATGTTTATTTCAGCGGCCATGGTGACGTAGAAAAAAAGACAATAGGTCGAAAGGCATATCTTTTACCTTATGATTCAGAAACGCATGGTTATGTCAGCTGTGCCATAGGTATTCCGGATTTAAAAGATTATTTCGGCACATTGAGTGCTCAAGGCGTGCAGCTCATTTTTATTGGAGATGCTTGCCGCGTTGGGAATTTGGTCGGCGGAATAGAAGGCATCTCAGCCACCGCTGCTTTGTTACAAGAAAAATGGACAGACGAAATTAAAATATTGTCGTGTCAACCTGGTCAACTCTCTCAAGAGAGTAAGCAATGGGGAAATGGTCGTGGTTTGTTTTCGTTTGAGTTAATCAACGGTTTGTGTGGTTTAGCGGATTTCAATAAGAATAATGAGGTCACACTCCGTGAATTGGAATTGTACTTGATGCAAAAGGTTCCGGAAGCCGCAGATCCGCATAAGCAGGATCCAATTATTGAAACAACGAATAAAGACTTTGTTATTTCGTATTTGAATGATGAGAAATTGGCATTGGCCGCTTTGCCTCAGCAACCATTGCTTGCCAGCATTGATATGAAGGGTTCGGAAGAGTTGCTGCTTGAAAGAATGAGTGATTCTATACGATTGAATCACGATCGATTTCAGTCTGCAATGCAAGTAGGAAATTATTTAAAGTTGAGGCAAGTAAGTGAAGAGATAGAAGCAACATTGCGCGCAACTGCAAACAATGCACAGCGGAAAGATGTAAGTTATTATGAGGTTCTGCCCTCAGCGTATTATTATTATCAAAAGATTCCAATAGCGGATTCTACGAACATGCTCACGTCGTATATGAAGCGGAATATTTCGGCAGAGCTGCTGAACAATCTCAGAGATTTCGAAGCTTTGATGAATGGAGATTCGGTTTCGGCAGATTCTAAACTTGCCAAGTTGGCTTACAATCTGAATCTTGCTGAAGCGCGGGAATTAATTCGTCAAGTTGGAGTAGAATCGATTGTATTGCAGCAATTGATTGGCGATGCTAAATTAAAAAAATTGGGTTTTTATTCAAGTAGGGTGCTTGTAGAAGCAACAGGTTATTTAGCAACGGGTAACACAAAAGCGTTGCTCGCAAGTGCATCCATGCTGGATAGTGCAATTCAGTATACGCCGGAAATGCCAAGATTGAATAGGGTCAGAGGGCGTGTTGCGGAGTTAGAAATAGAAAATTCCATAATAAATGTGAGACCGCCTTCGGATTTTTATGAAAGGGAGGTGAGAATACAACCAAAAAACCTGGCTGCTTGGAGTGATTTGGTGAGTTATTCATTGAAGATGAATAGGTCGAATAAATTGGTAAATTTTGTTCAATCGCTCACAACGGAAATGAAAATAGCAGATCCGTTTTTTGCTGATTTTCTCCCAGCTTTTGTACACTATTCATTAGGCAGAAATGATTCGGCTCTGTTTTATTTTGAGCGCATACTGCTATCACAGTTTCAATGGCAGCATGATGAAACGGATGGTGAAGTTTTATTTATGATAAGCAGATTTAAACTCTTACAAGGTAAGTGTAGGGATGCGAGTGCTATTTATGATGTGGCAATTTCAAAAGGATATCGCGATTTTGAAGCGCCAGAAGATCTTGCTCAGTGCTTTGTAGAAAAAGGAAATAAGGAACAAGCCATGAAGTATCTGAGTCTTTGTGAATCAGGTTATGATGATTTAGATCATAAAAAAATGGCCAGAGCATATGCACAACTTGATGAAGAGGAGAAGACACGATATCATGTTGACGAGGCCATTAAAATTCGGGGACGAAAATTATATTCGGCACTGTCGCCTCATAATCGTCAGCGGTTCTCAAGTGTGAAAAATGCATTTGAAGCATTGACGAGATTTTATGATAGGAATAAATAGGAGTGATTTTTTTGCTCTTGATTCATTCTTTAATTTTTAAGCTTTCTGTTGCCTTGTGCTAAATTTTACTGTGCAGATTAGATGTCCTTCATGTTACCCAATCTAGAATCACCTTTTTACCGCACCTAATGGTCAGGAAGGTATATTTTATTTTATTTACGGCATTAATTACTTATAGTTTACAAACTAACTGCCTGAGATATTCATAAAGAAAAGTTTTTGTTAGACTTCAAATTTTTGCAAGAAACGATTGGCGAAATAGAATTTACTGACGCGCTTTGTTACGTACTTACTTTTGTTGTATGCATTATAAAATATTCTTAGTTTTAATGTTCTTGTTTGTGACAGGTGCAACAAGAGCTCAGCAATTTGAAAACTATCGTCCGTTATTGGACACTACTTTGTTTTCTAAATCGCTTGGCTTTGAAAAGGGCATTGCTATAACGGTGCCGATCGATTGGCAAAATGATTTAGATAAAAGATTCCCATTGATTGTAATTTTTGATAAACAGAATCAAAGGAGTCACAACTACATCTTGCAAACAATTGATTATCTCACCAGCACAGATCAAATGCCTTCTTGTGTCGTTGTAAGTGTGAATTCAGAGGGTGCACATCGTTACAATGAAACGCAATATGTTATTGCTGACAAAGACGGTAAGGCAAAAGAAAATGAGGTGTTTATTTTTGATGAGCTCATTCCGTTGTGTGAAAGGATGTATCATGCATCTAATTTTCACATGTTGATCGGACATTCGAGGTATGGTTATTTCACGACTGCAATGCTTACCACACGAATGGATCAAATACATTCTGTCATTTCATTGAGTCCATTCTTTCATCAAGACAATGTGAGTCTCACTGATTCTATTAACAATCTTAAATTGGATGGACTTTCCTATACAAGATATTATCGTTTTGGTATTGGCAATGATTACCCTGATGATTTTTTTGAGATGGATTCTATTGTGCGTCAAATTCAGAACCCATTTTTTAATGCAAAAGGGTATCACTTTAAAGAAGCCGATCATTACGCTACACCTGGCCTTACGATCGCCACAGCAATCTATGAGATTTTCGAAAAATGGTCGGTTTTGCAGTTGGCTTATTTTTCAGATGACATGTCGAATTCGCAGAGTCACAAGTCGCTCGAGAAAAAGGTTGAAACAGAGTATGGGGCTCCGTTATGTTTTTCGCTTGGTATTCTGAATGGAAAAGGGTGGAATTATTTTGGCTTGGAACGTTATGAAAAAGCGATTGAGGCTTGGGAGATTATGATGGAAAAATATCCGAATTTTTCGGAAGGTTATCTTTATATAATGGAGGCGCGCAAATTCCTTAAAAGTGACTCCAAACGAGAACGTAACTTGTTTCTTGCATCACTCGAGAGATCTTCTTTCTATTCGCCATCTGAAAAGGCAGATTTGCTGAAGGAGCTTGAAAGGATCGAATAGTTGTCGATTTGGATTCATTTGCGCTCCATTTCTTTTTTTCTGTCTCCAATTTTATGCGATTCTCCATGTCAGATTGTTCAGTGTTTATTTTATTTATTATCTTACAAAACAGATGAAGGAGATTTTATGAATACAGAAAATGGCCTACTTTCACTCATCCCTCAAAGTCGTTTTCATGAAATGTGGTAGACCACACGAAAAACAGGAAACGGAAATTGAAATGAGATACTCGATTTTTTTTAAAAGGTCATCAACGCCAATCCAATTTTTGAACGATTAAAAGACTTTGAATGCGAAACATACTGTTTTTGATTCTTTACTTTTCTTTATCGACACAAGCACAAGTCGTGGAAGTTGTTGGCAGCATGATTGAAGATTTGAAGTCTGAAGAGCAGAAATTGAACCTCATCATGTCATCTGACACTTCGCTTGTTGCTCGCCATTATGAAATGGCATGTCTTTTTTCACTAAAAGCAGAATATGAAAAGGCATTTGAACATTTAACAAAAGCAATTTCATATGGTCTTCGTGGTGAGGATGCATTAACGGATACAGATTTAAATCCGCTGCGAAAAGATTCTTTGGCATGGTTAAAAATTGACGCATTGCTAAATGCGCAATACATCGCTCGAAATTCAAGCATTACAAAACCGCAATTGGGTATAGTGCTGTGGCGACTTGGGATAGAAGATCAGCGATATCGAAGTTTAAATAAAAACAACAAGGCCAAAATTATTCCTTTGAATGTTCATGACACGGTATTAAGTAGGATTAGCCAACTGAACTTAATCATAAAGAAGCATGGTTGGCCGGCATATTCTGAAGTTGGAATTGAAGCAGCTGACGCAGTTTTTTTAATATATCAACATAGTGATGCACGAACAATGAAAAGGGTGTTGCCTATATTTATTCAGAAGGCCAAGGAAGGCGATGCTGATTGCAAAAAGGCTGCAATGATGATTGATCGTTATTTGGCTTATAAGGAAGGTGTTCAGATATACGGCACACAATCATTTAGAAAACGGGCTTTGGGAAGTGAAGTGAGTGAGGAGGAGTTACGT
>Ga0075163_10013704_pt1 | contig 10496 bp, 9 predicted proteins | sample JI1023141ADNA_FD_71478 | JGI IMG/M metagenome (GOLD analysis project Ga0075163, IMG submission 71478) | Wastewater effluent complex algal communities from Wisconsin, to seasonally profile nutrient transformation and Carbon sequestration -... | ecosystem: Engineered > WWTP > Effluent > Algae... | reverse complement strand
CGCTCTGCCGTCGGCGATCTCGGGACGCGGCGAATCCTTGTCCAGAAATGCCTGGATCCGGCCGAGCAGATGGGACAGCGCCGCGCCCTGATCGCGGGCGATCTTGCGGAAGAAGAAGTCCTGCGCCTGGATGGCGGTGGTGCCCTCGTACAACGAGTCGATCTTGGCGTCACGGATGTACTGCTCGATCGGGTAGTCCTGCAGGTAGCCGGATCCTCCGAAGGTCTGCAGCGAATCCGTCAGGTAGCGGTAGGCGGTCTCGGACCCGAACCCCTTCACGATGGGCAGCAACAGATCGTTGACGCGTTCGGCGGTCTGCGGATCCGCGCCGGACACGATGGCGGCCACGGTGGGATCCTGGTGCGCCGCGGTGTACAGGTACAGCGCGCGCAATCCTTCGGCGTAGGCCTTCTGCGTCAGCAAGGACCGTCGCACGTCCGGGTGATGCAGGATCGTCACCCGTGGCGCGGTCTTCTCTGCCATCTGGGTCAGGTCGGCACCCTGCACGCGCGTCTTGGCGTACTCCAGAGCATTCAGGTAGCCCGTGGAAAGTGTGGCAATCGCCTTGGTGCCCACCATCATTCGGGCATACTCGATGACCTTGAACATCTGGGCGATGCCGTTGTGCTCGTCGCCCACCAGCCAGCCCACGGCAGGCTTGCCGTGCTGACCGAACGTGAGCTCACAGGTGGCGGACGCCTTGAGCCCCATCTTGTGCTCCAGGTTCGTCACGTAGACACCGTTGCGCTCACCGATCTCACCGGTCTGCGGATCGAACAGGAACTTCGGCACGAAGAACAGCGACAGTCCCTTGGTGCCCGGGCCCGCACCCTCGGGGCGGGCCAGCACTGCGTGCACGATGTTCTCGTAGATGTCGCCGGTATCACCGTTGGTGATGAATCGCTTGACCCCGTCGAGGTGCCATGTGCCATCGGGTTGCTCGACGGCCTTGGTGCGCCCGGCGCCCACGTCGGAGCCCGCATCCGGTTCGGTCAGCACCATGGTGCCGCCCCAGTTGCGCTCGGCCATGAGTGTCGCCCAGTGCCGTTGCTGTTCGTTACCGAGCCCGTAGATGATGTCGGAGAGCACCGGCCCCGAGTGGCAGATGTAGGCGGCGGGCTGGGCGCCGAGAGCGAACTCGCCGATGGCCCAGGTGAGTATGGCCGGCGCCGGGAGACCACCGACAGCCTCATCGAGACCGACCCGGAACCACTCGCCGTCTTGCCAGGTCCGCAGCGCGGCCTTGAACGGTTCGGGGTAGCTGACGGTGTGCGTGGACGGGTCGAAAGTGGGCGGGTTGCGGTCGGTTTCGGCGAAGGCCTCGGCAACCGGCCCCTCGGCCAGCCGGGCTGCTTCGCTGAGCATCTCACGCACCGACTCGCCGTCGAGGTCGCCGAACTCACCGGTGGCCAGCGCTTTGTCGATGTTCAATGCCTCGAACAGGTTGAATTCGACATCGCGGACGTTGGAAATGTAGTGCCCCATGCGGTGAGAATAATCCGGCAATCGGCTCACGTCCCGACGATTCGGATAGCTGTGAGTGCCGCGGCGCGTCGGGTGTTCATCAGTTGTTCACCGGCGACCTGCAGATATGCCGGAATATCAAATGCCGACCTCGGCGTTCATTCCTTATGCTTGAACTCACAGATTAGGAGGGGCACCGATGTTGCTCATCGAGCTCAACGTCGCCGGCCGTCGCTTCACCCGGCAGCTGGGTGATCGCCCGCGCCCCGTGGAGCTGCTCACCCGGCTCAACAAGCAGCTGCGGTTCTCCCGCGCAGCTTAGGCGGCCGTGCGCCAGCGCGCACAGACGAATTCGCCGTTGCGACCCACGTCGATCAGCTCCCACTCCGAGCGTATCGGCAGTAATCGAGCGCCGGCCCCCAGGGTGCATGGCGCGTAGGTGACCACCATCTCGTCGATCAGGCCGGCCGCCACGAACTGTGCGGCGGTCGCACCGCCGCCGACCACCCAGACATCCTTGTCTCCCGCAGCGGCCACCAGCTCGTCGTGCAGGTTGGTGACGTCACCGTCGAAGGTGCGCACCGGGTGCCCGGCCGCCACGATGCCGGGCCTGCTGGTCAGAACCCAGCTGGGCTGTGCGTACATCCATTGGCCCGGTTGATTTTTCACGATCCACTCGTACGTGGACGACCCCATGGCCAGGGCGCCGACCTCGGCGACGAAGGCCTCGTAGCCGAACGGACCGTTCGGGTCGAAATCGCGGGTCACCAGCCAGTCCAAGCTGTCCGTTTCATCGACGATGAAGCCGTCCAGCGTGGCGGCGGTGAAGTAGATCGTCTTCATTTCATACCCTCTGCCATCTCAGTCCCTTCGCATCCATTCGAGTGGGTCGCCGCGGTGCACCTCGATGCCGTGGCGGATCAGCATGGCGCGCACCACTTCCCGCCGGTGCGCCGAATAGGTGAGGACGTGCGCGATGATGCCGTACAGCTGGAAGGACTCGGGCGGGTCACACAGCGCGTCGATCACGGTGTCGGCCAGCCGGCCCTGCTCGCCGTAGTCGCGCACCATCGCCGTCCAGCGCGCCGAAATCTCCTCGTGGTCCGCCGCCAAGCGCCGGGCCGGTCGGATACCGGGGCGCGCCGGCTGGTCACGCCCCTCGATACTGGCCAGCCATACCTCCTTGGTCCACACCAGCGCATCCAGCACCGCGCCCACGCTGGCTTCCTCACCATCCCAGTCCAGGATCACCTGACCCGGCGAAATCGTTTCTACCCATTGCGATTCCGTCAGCACAGTGGCCGCTCCGATGAGCGTCGCGGTGTCGGCGATATCGTGCGCGATCATCAGCAGCGAGATGTCGGGGCGCTGCGCATCCCCGGGACTGTCCAGCCACAGCGACTCCGGCGGATGGAAATGCACCCCATTGGGCGCGGGCAGCCGGAAACCGACGTCGGCGGCCTGCGACGGGGGCACCCCGAACGCGCGCCGGAACGCGCGGGAGAACACCTCCGGTGCCGACCATCCCTCGTCGAGCGCCACCGCGGCCACCCCTTCCCCGCGTTGCAGCCGCCAGGCCGCCCGCTCCAGCATCACCCGGCGGCGCAACGCGGCCGGTGGTTCGCCGGTGAGCCGGCTGACCTCCCGGGAGAAATGGAACTCCGAGGCGAAACTGCTGCGTGCCATCCCGGCCACATCGGTGTTCGCGCTGTCCACCACCGAGTCGAGGAGCTCACGGAGCCGATCCCGGCGCGGCCCATTCGGCTGAACACTCACAGCTTGGAAGTATCGCGGCAACCCCCGACCGGCGACATGACATTTCCTGCTGGACCGTGGAACTAGACTCCGGACTCGGTGAGTGAATTCGATGCGCTGTGCGCCAACGACGGTGATCTGGCCGACCTCCGGGTGAGGGTGCGGCGGTTCGTGGCCGCCGACCGGGATCGATTCGGCTGGAAACCCGAGATCGATTCGTGGTTGACCAGCTGGGATGCCGGTTTCAGCGAACGGCTGGCCGACGCCGGATTCGTCGGGCTGACCATCCCGACCGAGTACGGGGGGCACGGGCTGGGCTTCCTGCACCGCTACGTCGTCACCGAGGAACTGCTGGGCGCGGGGGCACCGGTGGCCGCGCACTGGTTCGCCGATCGCCAGGTCGCGCCGTCGCTGTTGAGTTACGGCAGCGAGGAGCAGCGCCGGCGGCTGCTGCCCGGCATCGCGGCGGGCCGGCTCTACTCGGCGATCGGGATGAGCGAACACGGCGCCGGCTCCGACCTGGCCGCGACCGCCACCCGCGCCACCCGCACCGGTGATGGCTGGCTGCTCAACGGCACCAAGGTGTGGACGAGCGGTGGGCATCGCGCCCACTTCGCGATCGTGCTGGCGCGCACCAGCCCGCTCGACCCCGAGCACCGGCACGCCGGGTTCAGTCAGTTCATCGTCACGCTGGATGCGCCCGGTGTCACCATCAGCCCGATCGTGACGCTGGACGGGCACCACCACTTCAACGAGGTGACCTTCGACGATGTCGCCGTCGGCGACGCCGACCTCCTGGGCGAGGTCGGCGACGGCTGGCACCAGGTGACCGCCGAACTCGGCTTCGAACGCAGCGGTCCGGAGCGCATCCTGTCGACCGCCATCCTGATCTTCGGGGTGATCAGAGCGCTCGGCACCCAGCACGTCGACGATCGCACCGCTGCCGAGGTCGGCGATCTGATCGGACGGGCGATGGCGCTGCGGCAGTTGTCGGTATCGGTGGCCCGGGCGCTGTCCGATGGCCAGGATGCGGCGACCAGGGCCGCCCTGGTGAAAGACCTCGGGACGCGTTTCGAGCAGCAGTCCGTGGAGCTGTGCGCTGACCTGTTGGACTACGTCGACGACGACGGGGACCTGCGCGCGATCCTGGCCACCGCCCGGCAGCATTCGCCGATGTTCACGCTGCGCGGCGGGACGAACGAGGTGCTGCGCGGTGTGATCGCGCGTGGGCTGGGGGTGCGGTAGTGATGGACGAGCTCAAGCAGCTGGTCGACGATATCGGCCGCCGATCTTATGACGCGCAGTTCGGCAAGCGCCGGCTGCCCGAGGTGTTCGACACCGACCTGTGGCACACCCTGGACGAGTCCGGGCTGACCCGGCTGATCACAGAGCAGGACGCCGGCCCCCGGGAGTTGGCGGTGGTGCTGGCCGGGCTGGCCCGCCACGCCGCAGCCGTGCCGATCGCCGAGACCGATCTGCTGGCGGGCTGGCTGGCCGCCGAGGCGGGGTTGGAGGTCCCGGCCGGACCGTTGACCGTGGGGATCGGCGCGGGCGGGGTGGCCCGCGATGTGCCATGGCCGACGGACGCCGCGATCGTGCTGGCCGCCCGCGAGGCCGACGGCCTGTACGTCGGACTGCTGCACGATCCGGAGGTGACCGCCGGGCACAACCTGGCCGGCGAGCCGCGCGGCGCCCTGGAGTACGACACCGACGGCTTGACCGGGTTGGACCCGGCCGTCGGGGACGAGCTGGTGCGCCGCGGCGCCTGGGCCAGGTGCGTGCAGATCATCGGCGCGTTCGATGCCGCGTTGGAGCTGACCGTCGCGCACACCAGCGAGCGGGTGCAGTTCGGGCGCGCGCTGAGTAAGTTCCAGGCGGTCCAGCACTCGCTGGCCGCCATGGCCGGCGAGATCGAACAGGCCAGGGCGGCAACCGATCTGGCCACCGCTGCGGTGACCGATTACGGATTCGGCCATGCCAGGGCGGACTACGCGGTGACCGTGGCCAAGGTTGCCGTCGGCCGCGCCGTCACCCCGGTCACCACTATCGCCCATCAACTGCACGGCGCAATCGGGGTCACCATCGAGCATCAGCTGTGGTCGGCCACCATGCGGGCGCGCAGTTGGAGCGATGAGTTCGGCAGCACCGCCGGCTACGCCCGCCGGCTGGGCCGGTGGGCGCTGCAGGCCGAGGACCCGTGGGATGTGCTGATCAGCTCGCCGACGTCATGAGTCCAAGACCTGGCTGATGCGGGCCTCGACGTCCCCGAGGCCGGCCACGTCGATGCCGAACCGACCGGTGATCTGGTCGAGCACGTCGGCCGCGGAGTTCAGCCGGATCTTCTCGGTGCCACCCCCGGCGTGGATGGCGAGGTTGCGGCCGCGCAGATTCCAGCGGGCATCGTCGGTGACCAGGGCAACCGACAGGCCGACGACGAACACCGCATCCGGGTAGGTCGAGGAGTACCAGCTGCCGATGCTGAGGTCGACGAGCGGCTGGGTCCGCAGGCTGAACTGGTAGAGCGGCAGCCAGTCGTCGTGAATCCGGGTCTGCAGTGCCATCCCCTCCGGATGTTCCACCAGCCGGTAGGGCTCGTGGCGGGTCTGTTGCACCGGACCGGCCTGCAGCCGGATCGGTGAGCTCAACGTCTGCCCGCCGAAGCCCACGTCGACGAGGAACCGGCCCTCCTCGCCGGGCACCGTGACGGCCAGCACGTTGTGGGTCAGCCCGGCCTGCGGAGCGCCGGGTGGCTGCATCCAGACGACCCGCCCGGCCAGCCGGTCCACGCCGTAGCCCAGGTCTTCCAGCACGTAGCCGAGCACGCCGTTGTTCTCGTAGCAGTAGCCGCCGCGGCGGCGGTGCACCAGCTTGGCCGTCAGCGCCTGCGCGCTCAGATCGTGCACCGGGATGCCCATCAGCGGATCGAGGTTCTCGAACGGGATGGACCGGTTGTGCCCGGCCACCAGCGCATGCAGGGTGTCCAGCGTGGGTTCGACCGTGCTTCGATGATCGATGCGGGCGAGATAAGCGGCGGTATCGGGTGCCATGCACCCATCCAACGGCCTCAACCGCAGTTCAGGTCAAGTTTCTTTGACCGGCGCCCGGGTTTCGTGCAAAACTAGAACACGTTCTAATTTTACTGGAGGGGACCTCATGAGCTCGCCGGATATCGATCCCACCGAGATCACCAAGTTCGATCCCAGCCTGACCGAGAAAGTGATGGGGTGGCTGCGGCCGTTCCTGAAGACCTATCACCGCTCCGAGGTTCGCGGACTGGAGAACTTTCCCCACGGGGGCGCGCTGGTGGTGTGCAACCACTCGGGCGGCCTGTTCCCGATGGACGTCCCCATCTTCGCCGCGGACTTCTACGAGCGGTTCGGCTACGGGCGCCCGGTGTACACGCTGAGCCACGCCATGCTGATGATCGGACCCACCGGAGACTTCTTCAAGAAGACCGGCTTCATTCTCGCCAGCCATGAGAACGCCGACGAGGCGCTGCGCTCCGGCGGCGTCGTCGTGGTCTTCCCCGGGGGTGATTACGACGTCTACCGCCCCAGCACCGATGCCAACAAGATCGACTTCGACGGTCGGCAGGGTTACGTGCGCGCCGCCATCAACGCCGGGGTGCCCATCGTGCCGATGGTCGGCATCGGCGGCCAGGAGACCCAGCTCTACCTGTCCCGCGGCACCTGGCTGGCCAAGCGTCTGGGACCGATCGCCCGACTGGCACGCACCAAGATCGTGCCGCTGTCCTTCGGTTTCCCGTTCGGCCTGTCCGCAGTGGTGCCGATGAATGTGCCGCTGCCATCGAAGATCGTCATGCAGGTGCTGCCCCCGGTCGATATCGAGGCCGAGTTCGGCGACACACCCGATATCGACGAGGTCGACGCGCATGTCCGCCGGGTCATGCAGAGCGCGCTCGACGACCTCGCCGAGGAACGCCGGCTGCCGGTGATCGGCTGATGGGAATCCTCGATCTCCCCCGTCACTTCGCTCGCCCCGCCGTGGACCGCGTCACCGGCACCGCCGGCCTGATCGGCACCATGGTGCGCGCCGGCGTCATCGCCCCGTTGCGGCCCGACAAGTACCTGCGCATCGGGGCCGCCATGGCACGCGAGAACATGGGCATCACATCGGGTTTCGCCAGTGCCGCGCAGCGCTGTGGTGACAGGGTCGGGCTGATCGACGAGCTCGGGGCGCTAACCTGGACCGAAATCGACCAGCGTGCAGATGCTTTGGCCGCCGGATTGCAGGCGCTCCCTTCCGGGGAGCCCCAGGTGGTGGGCATCATGGCCCGCAACCACCGGGGTTTCGTCGAGGCGCTGATCGCCGCCAACCGGATAGGTGCCGACGTACTGCTGCTGAACACCTCCTTCGCCGGCCCCGCGCTCGCCGAGGTATGGGAGCGCGAATCCGCCGGACGGCCCAGCGCGGTCATCTACGACGAGGAGTTCACCCCGACCGTCGACCGCGCCCTGGCAGGGGCACCCGAGGTCGCCCGCGTCGTCGCCTGGACCGACACCGCGCAGGACGGCCTCACCGTGCAGGGACTGATCTCCGCTCACGCCGGCCGGCAGCCGCGTCGCGCCACGGAGAAGTCCAAGGTTGTCCTCCTCACCTCGGGCACCACCGGAACCCCGAAGGGCGCCAAGCATTCCGGCGGTGGGCCCGAGATCCTGAAGGCAATCCTGGACCGCACACCATGGCGCGCCGAGGAGCCGGTGGTGGTGGCCGCGCCGATGTTCCATGCGTGGGGCTTCTCCCAGCTCGCGTTCGCCGCGTCGATGGCGTGCACGATCATCACCCGGCGCAAGTTCGATCCGGAAGCCACCCTGGCACTGGTGGACACCCATCGGGCCACCGGATTGTGCGTGGTGCCGGTGATGTTCGACCGCATCGTCGAATTGCCCGACGAGATCCGAAACCGCTACAGCGGACGCACGCTGCGTTTCGCCGCGGCGTCGGGTTCCCGGATGCGGCCCGATGTCGTCATCAAATTCATGGATCAGTTCGGCGATGTCATCTACAACAACTACAACGCCACCGAGGCCGGCATGATCGCCACCGCGACACCGGCTGATCTGCGCGCCGCCCCCGACACCGCAGGAAAACCGGCCGAAGGCACCGAGATCCGCATTCTCGACCCCGAGCTGCGGCAGCTGCCGACCGGCGAGACGGGCACCATCTACGTGCGCAACTCGACCCAGTTCGACGGCTACACCAATGGCAATACCAAGGACTTCCACGACGGTTTCATGAACTCCGGCGATCTCGGTTACCTGGACGCCGACGGCCGGTTGTTCGTGGTGGGCCGCGACGACGAGATGATCGTCTCCGGCGGCGAGAACGTCTATCCCATCGAGGTGGAGAAGACACTGGTGACCCACGACGCGGTGGCCGAGGCCGCCGTGATCGGAGCCGACGACGAGCAGTATGGTCAGCGACTGGTCGCGTTCGTGGTCCTCAACGCCACCGGGGGCGAGCGAAGCGACGGGGAAAATACCGGGGGCGAGCGAAGCGACGGGGAAAATACCGGGGGCGAGCGAAGCGACGGGGAAAATGACCGGGCCGTGGATGTTTTGAAACAGTTTGTCCGGGACAATCTGGCCAACTACAAGGTGCCGCGAGACATCGTCGTCCTGGATGAACTGCCGCGCAACAGCACCGGAAAGATTCTTCGCCGTGAACTTGAGGACCGCATTCCTGGGTAAACCTCGGCCTCTGCTGGGGGCGACGGCCGAACTGGTCAACGCCGCCAATGCGGTGCGCCCGTTGGGCCGCAAGGGCTACAGCACCATTGCGACCTTCGCCTTCGGGTGGCCGACATCGGAGAACGCCCCATTGCTGTTCACCGGCTCGGTTCTCGACGTTGTCCGGCGAGCGGTGCTGGGACATTACCGGACCCGCAACGGCCGGATCTCGTTGGTGGCCAAGGCTCTCACCTGGGGACTGCTGGCGCTGGTACAGCGTCGCGAGGTCGTCTCGAAGCGGTATTTCGAGGATCCGCTGAAAGCGGCGCTCGGCGCGGACTATATGGAGGCCGAAGAACCCGAGCGGCGCCCGCGCGGCGTCTTCGGGACCGGCTGGACCCGGCGGCGCTACGTGCACGAGACCGCGCGGTACGGCCGGCACGCGCCGAACCTCGCCGATATCTGGATGCGACCGGACCTGCCGCGGGACGGTAAGGCGCCGGTACTGCTGCAGATCCCCGGTGGCGCCTGGATGATCGGGATGCGCCGCCCGCAGGCCTACCCGATGCTGAGCCGCTTGGCCGAGCGGGGCTGGGTCTGCGTGTCGATCGGCTACCGGATCAGCCCCAGATACACCTGGCCCGACCACATCGTCGACGTCAAACAGGCGATCGCGTGGGTGAAGGAGAACATCGCCACCTATGGCGGCGACCCCGAGGCGGTCTACATCACCGGCGGTTCCGCCGGTGGGCACCTGACGGCGCTGGCCGCCCTCACGCCGAACGACCCCAAGTGGCAACCCGGTTTCGAGGACGCCGACACCTCGGTGGCCGCCGCGGTTCCCATCTACGGCCGCTACGACTGGTTCACCGACACCGGCAATGGCAGGCCGGAATTCATCAAGATTCTGGAGAAGTTCATCGTCAAACTGCCGTTCGCGGCGAACCGGCAGGTCTATCTGGACGCCTCACCGATCACGCTGGTGCACAGCGACGCTCCGCCGTTCTTCATCCTGCACGGTGAGGATGACTCGGTAATCCCGGTACGGGAGGGCCGCGATTTCGCCGACGCGCTGCGCAACGTTTCGAAATCCCCGGTCATCTACGCCGAGATCCCGCACGCCCAACACGCATTCGATTTCTTCGGCTCGGCGCACGGGCACAACACCGCCGCCGCGGTGGAGCGCTTCCTGAACTGGGTGCGCGGCCCGGGATAGCGGCATGTCGTCCGAACAGTCGATTGTTCGCCGGGATTCCCACTATTAGCGTCGGTGACAATTAGGACGAGTGGGAGGTACTGGTGATCGACAACAGGTTCGTCGGCCGCGCCGGCGCCCTCGCTGTCATGTTGGGCATGGGCATCGCCATCACGGCCGCGCCACCAACGGCAACCGCAGACTCCGGCACGACACCTTCAAGCGACACGCCTTCCAGCACCGCAGCACATCCGGAGTCCTCGCCTCACGTCCCCTCGACGGCCACCGCGAGGACCGGCCGGCAAACCGTGGTGTCAGCCGCCCGCACCCGGACGGCATCCCCGCGCGTTTCCAGGCGAGCAGTGGATCCCCGTATCCGCACTCGGGCCACC
>Ga0075163_10013702_pt1 | contig 10497 bp, 6 predicted proteins | sample JI1023141ADNA_FD_71478 | JGI IMG/M metagenome (GOLD analysis project Ga0075163, IMG submission 71478) | Wastewater effluent complex algal communities from Wisconsin, to seasonally profile nutrient transformation and Carbon sequestration -... | ecosystem: Engineered > WWTP > Effluent > Algae... | reverse complement strand
GGGGCGCACGACCTTTTTGCCATCCTCGACGATGAGTACAGGGCAATAGACCATCGGGAAAATGCGGTTGTCGATTTTCGGCTTGAGCTCGCGTCTATGGATATCTGCCAGCTTGCCCTCCAGCTTGGCAATGTTGTCCGTCGCAATCCGCTGCTCATTGAGCGCCGTCTTGGTTTCCTTCACCAAGAGCTTGTTCTGTGCCACTTCAAGGCGAACCCGCTGCTTTTCCAGGTCGGCCTCCCAGTCAGCTTCCTGCTGGACATTGAACTCTCGGATGGCATTGCGCACGGAGAGCTCCTGCTCACCCTTTGGGTGGGCAAAGGACATGTCCATGCCCCTTGGGGTCTTCATCTTGAATGAGCCTTGGCGGCCCAGATAGAGCTTCACGAACTGCTTGATGTCGATGTCCGCGCCAAACTCTTTGACGTAGTGGTTGTAGTCCGCCCAGACCTCAGCCGAGTAGCACATACCTACTGCCTAATGTGGTGATGGTCCGATGATACCGCCCATCCCTGACATGCTGGAAATAGCTAGCGTGTCTTCAAAAAATATGCATTCCTGGTACCAGCATAGCCCTCTATGCTTCCGTAATATTTGCAAAGCAGTGGCCGTGGGAGAAGAGTTTCACGGTGCAATCTCCGTAATTTTATGGCCTGTAAGTGACTGAATATGAAAATAAAGAGGACTGACTTTTAATCTTTTGGTCGATGGTTCGAATCCATCACGGCCCACCATCACGAATCATGCATTCAAGCCGACATTTCGCTCGGCTTTTTTTGTGCTCGAGGTGTCCTAAGCACGCTTTGAACACAGAAGGTACCCAAGTTGCTCAAATCAGCGCGTGGCAACGCGCAATGGACGGGCCTGACAATGCACCTCTCCGACAGAGATGAAACGAATCTAGACCCTTCCACCACAGACTTCTTCGCCTACGGTGGACGTACTCCACCTTGCTGACACGAACGTTTCAGACAAGCCCCACTCTGAGGGGGGTGTCAGCCAAAAGGTACGTCAACAAATCGGTATGTGTTTTTGGATGGGCAGTCTCGCGTTGAGCGACTGATAGGTGTACAAATGTACACCTATGGAGACCTTGCCCCCCAAACGTGCCGCCGTACTGGCTTTCCTCCGTGATCGGGTCGAAGGACACGGCATGGCGCCCAGCCTGGCCGAAATCGCCGCGGAATTCGGTTTCGCCTCCCGCAATGCCGCCCAAAAACACGTGCAGGCGCTGGTTGCCGATGGCCTGATCGAGCTCGCCCCGGGCCAGAAACGTGGCATCCGGCTGGTGGGTGGGCGTGGACCGGGGCAGATGCTTGCGTTGCCTGTGCTGGGTCGGGTTGCTGCCGGGCAGCCCATCGGTGCGGACATTGGCCTGGACCAGCAGGTATGGCTGGACCGCACCCTGTTTTCGCTGGTCCCCGATTACCTGCTGAAGGTGCAGGGCGATTCGATGATCGACGACGGCATCCTGGACGGCGACCTGGTCGGCGTGCATCGCACTTCCGATGCGCGCAATGGTCAAGTGGTGGTGGCGCGCGTCGATGGCGAGATCACGATCAAGCGCTACGAGCGTGGTCGCAAGAGCATCCGCTTGCTGCCGCGCAACCCCGCGCATTCACCGATCGTGGTGAATGCCGATCAGGACTTCGCCATTGAAGGCGTTTACTGCGGATTGGTCAGGCAAGGTTGATGGGCGCCGTCGTTGCACTGGAGACGCTGTTTGCTGCGCAGACCCTTTGGCATGCAGGGCGCAGTGCGAAGATCAGCGCGGAGGGCGAACCCACGGGACACGCTGAATTGGACGCACTGCTTCCGCAGAATGGCTGGCCGCGTCGCGCACTGACCGAACTGCTGTTGCCCGCTGATGGCGTGGGCGAGTTGAATTTGTTGTTTCCTGCGCTCGCGCGCATGACCCAGGCCGGCCATCCAGTCGTAGTGATCGCACCGCCGTACATTCCCTACGCGCCCGCTTGGCAGGCGGCAGGCGTCGATCTGTCCCAATTGGAAATCGTCCACGCCTCGCCGCGTGATGCGCTGTGGGCATTCGAGCAGTGTTTGCGCAGTGGTGCGTGTGCAGCGGTGCTGGGCTGGCCGCAGCAGGCCGATGCGCAATCGTTATGGCGGTTGCAGGTGGCGGCCGACAGTGGCGATTGCTTGGGCTTTGCTTTCCGCGACCGTAAACATGTTGCCAATGCATCCCCTGCCGCGCTTCGCATGGAGCATGCAGGCGGACATTGGCACGTACGCAAATGTCGCGGCGGGCAACTTCCCTCGCGCACGTTTGCGCTGGCGACGCATTGAGCCGCACGCATGTTGTGGGCCTGCATACTGCTGCCGCAGCTGGCGCTGGATTCTGTCCTGCGGCGTTTGCCCGACCCTGACAAACCGCTCGCGCTGGTCAGTGGACCGGTGCACCTTCGCCACCTGCACGCCGTCAATGCCGGCGCCGCACACGCGGGCCTGAAACCCGGCATGCGCCTTTCCGCCGCGCATGCGCTGATGGCCGATGTCGCCACGATACTCCACGATGCACAGGCGGAAGCGCGCTGGCACCGCTTCCTTGCCGCATGGGCGTATCGGCACAGTTCGCTGGTCAGCGCGCAGTGGCCGGGCTGCGTGGTACTGGAGGCGCGCGCCAGTTTCAAATTGCTCGGCCCATGGCCACGCTTCGAAGCACGCCTGCGCGAGGAACTCACAGCGCTGGGGTTCACGCATCGCATCGCCCTGGCGCCCACGCCCCGCGCAGCCCGAGTGCTGGCCGGACTGCGCGATGGACTGGCGGTGACTTCCGCACCCGCACTGCAGGATTTGCTGGCGAAGGTGCCCGTGCGCCGCGCGGCCTTGCCCGAAGGCGTGGGCGAACGCCTGTATCGCATGGGCGTGCGCGACATTCGCGCGCTGCGTGCACTGCCGCGTGACAGCTTGCGTAGGCGTTTCGGGATTGAACTGCTGGAACACCTGGACCGTTTGCATGGCGAAGCCGACGATCCCCTGCAGTACTACGCACCACCCGATCACTTCGACAGCCGCATCGAACTGGGTTACGAAGTCGAACACCATCCGCCACTGCTGTTCCCGCTGCGTCGCCTGATCAACGACCTGTGCACCTATCTGTCCATCCGCGATGGCGGCGTACAGCGCTTCGTGTTGCGGTTAGAGCATGAGGAGCAACAGCACACCGACGTGGAAGTGGGCTTGCTGGCCGCCGAGCGCGAAGCGGCGATGCTGTTCGAACTCACCCGCAATCGCTTGGAGCGTGTGGCGATTCCCAGGCCGGTGGTCGCCATGCGCCTGCTGGCCCGCGAACTGCCCGCCTTCGTGCCTGCCTCGCGCGATCTGTTCGATACACGTGCACAACAGCAGCTGCCCTGGCCGCAACTGCGTGAACGCCTGCGCGCACGCCTGGGGGATGAAGCGGTCTATCGCGTCGTGCCTGCCGGCGACCCGCGCCCCGAGCGTGCATGGCGTCGCGATGATGGCCGCCCGTTGCTGTCGCCAGCGCTGCCGCCCCGTCCAAGCTGGTTGCTGAAGCAGCCCATCCCGTTGCGCGGGCATGACCTGCGCATTCTGTCCGGCCCCGAACGCCTGGAAAGCGGGTGGTGGGATGGCGAGGATGCGAGACGCGATTACTACGTCGTGGAGACGGCCCAAGGCCAGCGCGCCTGGGCGTTCGCTCGCGTGGGTGAGCTGGAAAACTGGATGCTGCACGGCTGGTTCGCATGAGTGGTGATGGCCTGGATGGCGTGGACCGCGACACCCCCGGTGGACGTCCGCCGCGTGCGGTGGAAGTGGCAGGCCGCATGCGCATTGCCGCCAATGACGATGCCTCGGCTGGCGAGTTCCCCGCGCATGCGGAACTGCATTGCCTGTCGGATTTTTCCTTCTTGCGTGGAGCTTCCAGCGCGGAAGAATTATTTTCGCGTGCCGTGCGCTGCGGCTATGAGGCGCTCGCAATCACCGACGAGTGTTCACTGGCGGGCATCGTCCGTGCATACGAAGCCTCGCGCGCCAGCAAGATGAAGTTGATCGTGGGCAGTGAGTTCCGCCTGGAGGACGGCCTGCGCCTGGTGCTGTTGGTGGAAACATTGGCTGGATATACCCAGCTATGCGAACTGATCACGCTGGCTCGGCGTGCGGCAGGCAAGGGCAGCTACCGCCTCACGCGTGACGATATCCGGGCGCAGTTCTTCAATACGCCGCCGGGCGTCTTCGCGCTGTGGCTTCCTGGCAGTGAGCCAGAGATGGAGCAGGGCATGTGGCTGCGCGGGATTTTCTGCGAGCGTGCTTTTCTTGCGGTGGAGCTGCATCGCGAACAGGACGATGCCGCGCGGCTCGCGGCCTTGCTGGGCGTGGCCGCGCAGTTGCAGATGCAGGCCGTGGCGAGCGGTGACGTGCACATGGATGTGCGTCGCCAACGCGTATTGCAGGACACCATGACCGCCATCCGCCACCGCCTGCCGCTGGCTGATTGTGGCGCGCAGTTGTTTCCCAACGGCGAACACCACCTGCGCACGCGCCACGCGCTGGGCAACATCTATCCACATCGCTTGCTAGCAGCTTCATTGGCGCTGGCGCGTCGCTGCACCTTCACCATGGACCAGATCCGCTACCGCTATCCAGCAGAACTGGTGCCGGAAGGACATACGCCCGCCACTCATTTGCGCGCACTGACTGAAGCCGGGATGCGCAACCGCTGGCCGGACGGTGCTCCTGTGCACATAGTCGCGCAGATCAACAAGGAACTGGCGCTGATCTCGGTGAAGGAATACGAGGCTTTCTTCCTGACCGTGGAAGACATCGTCCGTTTCGCACGCGAGCGTGGAATCCTGTGCCAGGGCCGCGGCTCGGCGGCGAATTCTGCGGTGTGTTTTGCGTTGGGGATCACCTCGGTCAATCCCGCGGAGAGTCGGCTGCTGATGGCGCGGTTTATTTCGGTGGAACGTGACGAGCCGCCGGACATCGACGTGGACTTCGAGCACGAACGCCGCGAGGAAGTGCTTCAGTACGTCTACGCCAAGTACGGACGGGCACGCGCTGCCCTCGCCGCCACGGTCATCTGTTATCGCGGCAAGAGCGCGGTGCGTGACGTGGCCAAGGCGTTCGGCCTGCCGGATGACCAGATCGCCTTGCTGTCGGGATGCTTCGGCTGGGGCAATGGTGAAACACCAATGGAACAACGCCTGGCCGAAGCCGGTTTCGACTGCAGCAATCCGCTGATCGCCCGCGTGCTCGCGGTCACGGCCTCGTTGAATGGCCACCCACGGCATCTGTCGCAGCACGTCGGCGGTTTCGTGATCTCCGATGCGCCGTTGTCGACCGTGGTGCCGGTGGAGAACGCGGCGATGGACGAGCGCACCATCATCCAGTGGGACAAGGATGACCTGGAAACCATGAAGCTGCTCAAGGTCGATTGCCTGGCGCTGGGCATGCTGACCTGCATCCGCAAGGCGGTGGAACTGGTGGAACAACACCGCGGCTACAAAATCGATATTGCCAGGATTCCCAACGACGACCCGCCTACCTACGACATGATCCAGGCCGCCGATACGGTGGGCGTATTCCAGATCGAATCACGCGCGCAGATGAGCATGCTGCCGCGCCTCAAGCCCGCCTGCTTCTACGACCTGGTGGTGGAGGTGGCCATCGTGCGGCCCGGTCCCATCCAGGGCGGCATGGTGCATCCCTATCTGCAGCGGCGCATGGGCCGCGAACTGGTGACGTATCCCTCACCACAGATGGAAGAAATCCTCGGCCCCACCCTGGGGGTGCCGCTGTTCCAGGAGCAGGTGATGGAGCTGGTGATGCACGCGGCCGATTACACCGATGGCGAGGCGGATCAGTTGCGTCGTTCCATGGCCGCCTGGAAATCCGGTGGCGACATGGAGCCGCATCGCTTGCGTGTACGCGAGAAGATGACGGAGAAAGGCTATGCGCCGGAGTTCATCGAACAGATCTTCGAGCAGATCAAGGGATTCGGCTCTTACGGTTTCCCGCAAAGCCACGCCGCCTCGTTCGCCAAGCTGGTGTTGATCAGCTGTTGGCTCAAGCGTCACGAGCCGGCTGCGTTCGTGTGCGGCCTGCTGAATGCGCAACCGATGGGGTTCTACAAGCCCAGCCAGATCGTGCAGGACGCGAAGCGATCACGTGGGCAGCGGCAGGGCGTGGAATTCCTCCCCGTCGATGTGATGCACAGCGACTGGGATAACCAACTGGTCGGCGGCGTGCCGCGAGCAAGCGGGGGAAGCATCGGCGTACAGCCTGCAATACGGCTCGGGCTGCGACAGATTACTGGGTTTTCCGAGCAGGCCGCCGATGCCATCAGTCGTGCCCGTGCAAACAGTGGCTTCCGCGATGTCACCGACCTTTGCCTGCGCGCAGGCCTGGATGAAAAAGCGCGCAATGCCTTGGCCGAGGCCGGTGCACTGCAGGGCCTGGTTGGCAACCGCAACAATGCACGCTGGATCATGGCCGGCGTCGAACGCCAGCGTCCGCTGTTTCCCGGCAGCCCGGAAGAATCGGTAATCGACTTGCCGGCACCGACGACAGGCGAGGATGTGCTTTCCGACTACCGCGCGTTGGGGCTGACGCTGGGAGCGCATCCCATGTCCTTGCTGCGCGAGCGGATGCGTGCACGACGCCTGCTCGGTTCACGCGAATTGCAGGACAAGCGCCATGGCAGCCACGTGCATGCGGTGGGGCTGGTCACCAACCGCCAGCGTCCCGCTTCTGCCCACGGCACCATGTTCGTGACCCTCGAGGACGAGCACGGCATGGTCAACGTCGTGGTCTGGGAGCACGTGGCACAGCGCCGCCGCAAGGCGCTGCTGGGTGCCACTTTGCTGGCGGTGCGCGGACGCTGGGAACAGGTCGATGGCGTGGCCCACCTCATCGCGCAGGACATGCAGGACCTCAGCGATCTGCTGGGATCCTTGCGCACGACGTCGCGGAATTTCCATTGATGCTGGCCCGTGCCTGTGCACAGGATCTGTTCGCCACGGCCTTGGTGCAGCTGGTGGACGATGGCGAGGGTGGTATCCGCTACTGGCCCGGTTTTGTCTCCGATGCGCTGGCAAAGCAATGGTTCCAGGCGCTTCACTCGAAAGCGGCATGGACGCACCTGCAGCGCCCCATGTACGACCGCATCGTGGATGTTCCCCGCCTACTCGCTTCGTATCGGCTCGACGTCACGCCGCCCGAACTGCCACTTGCCGAGATGCTGGCCCGCATACAGCAGAAGGTGCCTGCGCCGTACAACGCCGTCGGACTCAATCTCTATCGCAATGGCGACGACAGCGTGGCCATGCACAACGACAAGCTGCATACCCTGGCCGGCGGATACCCCATCGCGTTGATATCGCTGGGCGATCCGGAGTCCTACAACCACTTCGCCGTGGGCTGGGCGCATGCGATGAACACGCCGCTGCAGTGGACCAAGCAGGTCGCCTCGCATTGGGGGGGTACGCGAAACGGCACCGTCGTGCACTGGCCCAAGGGCATCCAGGCCAAGGGCGAGCAGCGCATGCAGTTCGCGCATGTCATCGACGTGGCGCCGACCATCCTGGAGGCGGCGGGCATTCCCGAGCCGCTCTCGGTCGACGGCATCCAGCAGGACCCGATCGACGGCGTCAGCATGCTGCATACCTTCAACGATGCAGGGGCGCCGGAACACCACGAAACCCAGTACTTCGAGGTCATGGGCAACCGCGCCATCTACCACAAGGGCTGGACCGCGGTGACCAAGCACTACACGCCCTGGATCAACACGCCCAGAGTCCCGCTGGACGAGGATGTCTGGGAGCTTTACGACACCAACAAGGACTGGAGCCAGTCCAAGGACCTGTCGAAGGACATGCCGGACAAGCTGCGTGAGCTGCAGCGGCTGTTCATCATCGAAGCGACGCGCAACAAGGTGCTGCCGCTGGATGACCGCATGTTCGAGAAGATGAACCCGGATACCGCTGGCCGGCCGGTGCTGATCAAGGGCAAGACCCAGTTGCTGGCCGGTGGCATGGGCCACTTGGGCGAAAACTGCATGCTGAGCATCAAGAACAAGTCGCATACCGTCACGGCGGAGATCGTCGTGCCGGAAGGCGGTGCCGAGGGCGTCATCATCGCCCAGGGCGCCGACATCGGCGGCTGGGCCCTCTACGCCCTCAACGGCAAGCTCAAGTACTGCTACAACTGGGGCGGCTTCAAGCACTACATGGTCGAAGGCGCCACCACGATGTCGCCGGGCGAGCACCAGGTGCGCATGGAGTTCGCCTATGCCGGCGGCGGCCTAGGCAAGGGCGGCAAGGCCACGCTGTACGTGGACGGCAAGAAAGATGGCGAGGGCGATATCGAAGCGACCCTGGCGAACGTGTTCTCGGCCGATGACGGTTGCGACGTGGGCAGGGACGGCGGCTCTTCGGTTTCGCCGGACTACGTAGCCGGAAAGAACGCCTTCAATGGCAAGGTGAAGGGTGTAGTGCTTTCGCTCGGCGACGACGATGGCAAGCATGTGATCGATCCGGCGGATGCCATACGCATCGCCATGGCACGTCAGTAAGCGTTTGCACCAGTGCCGGCAGCAGTACGCTGCTGCCGGCACATGATTCTTGATCCGGGCCACTTCCACTGCAAATCAGTGGAAGTGGCTTTTCTTCATCCGTCATGTGATGGCGAGATGTCTTGCGATTCGCAAGATTGTTGCAAGGGGCAACAATGTTGTCCGCTACATGTGCCGGTTAGTCTCGGCCTACAGCTGCGATTCGACCGGCAGTACCTTCATCAGCCACGCCATGAAACGCCGCGAGGTTGGTGCATCCGGTTCCTTGCGAAAGGTCTGCGTACCGTCGGTCCAAACGGTGCCCTTGTCATCAACGCTGACTTTCCATGCGCGCTGCGGCGAGGTCTGGCGGTCGAAGATGCGCGTCAGTTGCTCGGCCAGCACCGGGTGCGACACCAGCACGCCTTGTTCGCTGTTGAGTGACGTCGAGCGCGGATCCAGGTTGTAGGAGCCTACGAACACAGTATCTGCATCCACGATCATGGCCTTGGTGTGCAGGCTTGATCCCGACGAACCACCGAGGCTGAACCGGGAAGGCTTGTTGCTGGTGGGCTTGAGTTCCCACAGCTGCACGCCACCGCGAAGCAATGCAGGCCGGTATTCCATGTAGCCGCCGTGCACCGCAGCCACGTCATTGGCGGCCAGCGAATTGGTCAGGATCAGCACGTTGCGGCCGCCCTGCGCGCCTTCTACCAGGAGTTCGGTACCCTTCGCGCCGGGAACGAAATACGGGGAAATCAGGCGCAGTTCCCGCTGCGATCCGCGCATGGCCGGCACCAGCACCTTCAGCACCTCGGAGCGCTCCGCCTGTGGCAGGCGCGTCTTCATGGGATCGTCGCTGACGAAGGTCCATTCATGGCTCCAGTGAAGCTTGGTCTCGCCATGCAGCAGATGCTGGACATTGGGATCGTCGCGCAGCACCTGCGCATATGGACTGCCACGGAGGTCCGCGGCGGCTTGGTCCAGTACGCCACGCAATTGCGCCAAGGCTTCGTCGGTCACGGCTTCGGGCGCAAGCTGTTCGATCGGGTAGTTGGACGTCGAATTCCAGAAGCGGTCGAAATTGCGGCTGACCTGGCCGACCACCGGGCCGGCCATCAGCAAGTCGAGATCGACGAAATTGATGCCGTCGTGCGCATCGAAATATTCATCGCCCAGGTTGCGACCACCCACCAGCGCAATGCGGTTGTCGGCGATCCAGCTCTTGTTGTGCATGCGGTGGTTCAGCCGCGAGAAGCTGGTGCCGAACTCGCCCACCTTGCTCAGGGTGCCGCTGCGGCTGGCCATCGGGTTGAACAGCCTGACTTCGATGTTGGGGTGTGCATCCAGGGCTGCGAACCCGTTGTTCTTTGCGCGCGCATCCAGGTCGTCGACGAGGATGCGTACGCGCACGCCACGATCGGCGGCTTTCAGGGCCTGCAGTGCCAGCAGCTTGCCGGTCAGGTCGGCATGCCAGATGTAGGTCTGTATATCCAGGCTCTGGCTTGCGCCCTGCGCGGTGAAAGCGCGGGCTGCGTAGGCCTCGGTTCCGGTGCTGACCAGATGGAACCCCGATTGGCCGGGGCGGCGCTGTTCGGCCGGCACCACGAGCTCAGCCAGCTTGCCGCTGGTCGCAGGCGCCGCCGCGGATTCATCGGCAAGCTCCATGCGTTGCGGCAGCGATGCGCAACCTGCCAGCAGCAGGACCAGCGATAGGGCAGGGGCGATGCGCATGGTGGACGTCCGGGCGGGGTCAACGGGCTTGATAGCACGCTACCTGCACGCCGGCAATGCGACCCTCAGCCCATGGCGCGCACGGCGTCCAGCACCTGTTGTCCGTAGCGTTCCAGCTTGGCACCGCCGATGCCACCCACCTTGCTCAGTTCGTCCATGCTGCCGGGTCGCTGTTCGGCGATGTTGCGCAGGGTGCTGTCGTGGAAGATCACGTAGGCCGGCACGTTCTGCTC
>Ga0075163_10013701_pt1 | contig 10497 bp, 9 predicted proteins | sample JI1023141ADNA_FD_71478 | JGI IMG/M metagenome (GOLD analysis project Ga0075163, IMG submission 71478) | Wastewater effluent complex algal communities from Wisconsin, to seasonally profile nutrient transformation and Carbon sequestration -... | ecosystem: Engineered > WWTP > Effluent > Algae... | reverse complement strand
GTACTCGTCGCGGTGTATCGTCGTGTTCACGACAGGGGAATCGCCCGCGTCTCGCCGTGCTTCATCAGCCAGATTTTCTCTGGCGCCAGTTGGTGCTGATGACACGCTGTCAGCAGATCACGTGGCGGATCATCGAAGGCTTCTTGGGTGAGCATGAAGGTGCCCCAATGCACGCCCATCGCCAGCTCGGCTTCAAGATCCAACATCAGGCGCACTGCATCATCGGGACTGACATGCATTGGCTTCATGAAATCACGCGGTAAATAAGCGCCAATCGGTAATGCCAAAAAGTCGATTTTGCCGATGCGTTGGCATATCGTTTTAAAGTCATTTGAATAGCCGGTATCGCCGGGGAACATGAAGCGCCACAATTTAGATCTAGTGCGCTGCCATTCGAGCGCAAAGCCACCCCAAAGCGAGGCATTGGTGTCGAAGGGCGTGCGTCGGCTCCAATGTTGGGAAGGCGTGAAATGAAGACGTAAATCGGAACCCAGATCCACGCGATCCCACCAATCCATCTCGACCACATTTGAAATGCTGCGCGTGTCGAACCACGCTTTTAATCCCAATGGCACAAAGATGCGCGGCGTTTGGCCGCTGGTCATCAATTGTGCAATCGTCGCATCACACAAATGATCATAGTGGTTGTGCGAAATCAGCAAAACGTCTATCGGTGGCAATTGCGCCGCTGTTAGTGGTGCAGGCACACGGCGCGGCGCGCCGAGACGACCATAGGGGCCGGCGAAATCAGCTAGCGTCGGGTCGATCAGAATATTCAATCCAGCCACTTGCAACAAAATGGTGACGTGTCCCAACCAGGTCACCACTGGCGCAATTTGCCGCTGCGCTAACTGCGCATGATTGACTGGCGTGCTCCAATCAATAGCAAATTTCTTGTAACCCCCTTGTGGTGCATGTTGCGGCCTGAAATCGCCACGCAGCGTACGCCATGCCATGTCATGCCAAGAGAAATTACCAATCGCAACTTCGCCATTGGAATTGCAAAAGCCGCCTTCGCGGTGATGGGCGGGCTTCATTTCAAGCTACAAACCGAGGCAGCAGGTTGAACTCAATGATCAAGCCAGAAAAAATCGCCGCGCCAATCCAGACGTTGTGCCGAAACGCTTTGAAGCAGGCTTCACGCGCTCGCCCACGAATCAGAGTGTAGTGATAGCCGGCAATGAGCGTCGCGATGGCAATGCCGGATTGATATCCCCACGACAATTTTTCTACAACGCCAACGCCGCAGAGTATTGCCAAGGCGATTGCGTAGCTTGCCATCACCGCCGCTACATCAAATTTTCCGAATGTAATCGCCGATGTACGAATACCGATTTTCAAATCGTCTTCACGATCTACCATGGCGTACTCGGTGTCGTAAGCAATTGCCCAAAACACGTTGGCCAGCAACAACCACCAAGCAAGGCTTGGCACCATATCGTGCACCGCTGCGTATGACATTGGAATGCCAAAGCCAAAAGCCACACCCAGATAGGCTTGCGGAACGGCGAAAAATCGTTTGGTAAAGGGATAGCTCGCCGCCAGAAAAACGGCAAACACCGACAATTCCAGCACCATCTTCCCCAGCGGCAATATCAACATTCCCGCTGTCACTGTCAGCCCGCCCGCCAGCCACAAGGCCTCTTGGCGACTGACCTGCCCGGTAGCGATGGGTCGATCTTTGGTACGCTCTACATGGGCATCAAAATCACGATCGGCGTAATCGTTGATTACGCAACCCGCAGAACGCATCAGCACCGTGCCCAGACAAAATATCAGCACCAGTAATGGATCCGGCGCGCCACCCGTCGCCAACCATAGCCCCCATAAAGTCGGCCAGAGCAAAAGCAGGGTGCCAACCGGCTTGTCCAAGCGCATCAATTTTTCATACAAATCGACACGTTGTTTAAATTCAATTAAGGTCATTTGATGAATTGTACTGGCGCAAAGAGTAACAAGCTGCTGGACAGTAACTAAGGAAATACTTATGCTGAGTCGATGTATTCTGCACTGCAACGCACTAAGTGGCGGTTAATTCCAACTGCAGCGATTGGCTCCATAGTCCTCGCTATGACGCTGGTGGCAGCATGTTTTTTGCTATACCAACGTCAGCAGGCGATTGAGTTGGCTGCCGACCAGATTTATGACGTCGCCATGCCAACCATGTCTGAAGCAACTCGGATGGTTCGCGGTCTTGAGCGCTTGGCGCACACGGGGCAAGCGCTAATTTGGATTGACGACAAAGAACAGCGGCAGGTGATGCGCCAAAGTCTGGATAGTATTGCAATGGATGGCGTCTTGCAGGGCGATCCTGAGCTACGTGCGGCAATTAACGAGGCATTTGCGACACTTGACTCAAATCTAGCCATGCTTAGGCAAAAGGGTAATCCTGCGCGCGCTGAGTGCCTGACGCGCTGGCAACCCGTTGCACAAAAACTGTTTGATTATTCCGAGCGGGTTGGTTACACCGCATCAATGGCAGCGAGCGATGATGCCGAGCGCATTATTCTTGCGACACGCGATTCACGTGACCGCTTGCTGCATTTGGTGCTTGCCTCACTGGCTATTTTTGCGATAAGCCTCAGTGCGTTTTTCGTGATGATTGTGCGGCCGCTGATTCGCCTTTCCAGAACGCTGACTACAGCGCAACAAGGTTTCTACGGCGCCAGCAAAGAAGAGACATTTCGTGAATTTCAGGCACTCGCTGACGCAGCAGATGCTTTGGCCAGCGGACAACGTGCACTCATTGCCAGTAAATTTGAACTCGAGCAGTTGGCACACACCGATGTCCTCACCGGGCTTGCCAATCGCCGTCAATTTATTGCCAAGTCCGAAAGCGAACTATCACGCCATGACCGTTACGGCGATGGCACTTCATTGATCATGTTTGATCTCGATCACTTCAAATCAATCAATGATCGTTACGGTCATGAAGGCGGCGATGCGGTGCTGAAAGCGATCGGCACCGGTCTGGCTGGTTTGGTGCGGCGCGTCGATTTACTAGCGCGAATCGGCGGTGAAGAGTTCGCTGTTTTGTTACCACAACAAAATTTTGATGTGGCGATTTTGACCGCCGAACGTCTGCGTGCAGCGGTGGAAACAATGAGGGTCGAAACTTCGGCAGGTGCAGCGATTCGCTTCACGGCAAGCTTTGGCGTGGCACAGCACGTACAAGGAGAATCGCTTGAAGCCCTGATGAATCGCGCCGATGTAGCGCTGTACGAAGCCAAAACATTGGGGCGCAATCGTGTCGTGTTGGCGGCGCAAAGTGCTGACCATACGCCTCAGCAGCTTGAAATAACAGCGAACATCAAAAATAGAAAAGCTGGAATTTAAGCTCGCGGATGTGGCGCTGAGGTAGCCACTAGCGGCAGAAAAACTTCCGTCACCAAGAGTCGCGCTGCGCCTCGCGTAAACAAAGCACGACGAGCCATCAGCGCGAGGGGTTTGCCGGTTGGTTTGCCGTCGGTTGTATCGTCGCACCAAGTCTGCGCTGCACGATACAGCGGATGCCTGACATCAACACGGTGATACTGCAATGGTCCAGCACTGACTTGCGGATCGGTGAATAAAACTACCGCTAAAGCATTCCGGCCGGCGCGGCGTAATAGGCGCATCGCCGGCGCGTTGGCCAAAGTGTGTGCAAACACCCAAGGCACACCATCCACCGTCAACACAACTTCGCGAATCATCAGCGATTGATTGGCCTGCCGACTTTTGTTCACACCAAGAAACCAGCGCTCGTCGCGATTGGGTACTGCTCTGGTTTGTCGCACGCGCATCACGCGAGTGGTTCCGTAGCGTTGCAGACGTGCAGTCAATGAACCGCTTTCGCGCAGCCAGGCAGACATAATTTTAGATCGCAGAAAATCGCTACTAACACCCGGTCGCAAATCTAACGGCAACATCGGCAACCAGCCGCCACCATCCATCGAATAAGCGCGACGGTCGGGGCGGTGTAGATGTAATTTCAGCTTCATAGATTCAGTTTATGCCTTGAGTAAATCTTCTCGTCCGCCGAGCCAGCGGGCGAGGTGCATGTCGACCTGTGTCGTCGACTCGTTCAACATTTGTTCCGCAACACGACGCGCGTTTGCGACCATGTCAACATCTTCCAAATCGGCATAGCGCAACAATGGCATGCCGGATTGTCGCGCGCCGATAAATTCGCCCGGGCCGCGTAAATGCAAATCCTGATTGGCGATTTCAAAGCCGTCATTGTTCTCGAAAATAATCTTTAAGCGTGCGCGCGCCAGCTGCCCGAGTGGTTGCGCGTAGAGCAAGATACAGGCGGAATGCGCTGCACCACGGCCAACGCGGCCACGCAATTGATGTAGTTGCGCCAAACCAAAGCGCTCGGCATGTTCTATCACCATCAGGCTGGCGTTGGGCACGTCCACGCCTACTTCTATCACCGTGGTCGCCACTAAAAGTTGAATTTCGTTGGCGGCAAAAGCGGCCATCACAGCAGCCTTGGCGTCGGCTTTGAGGCGGCCATGCACCAACCCGACTTTTACGTCGGGCATTGCCTCCACCAGCATGGCAAAAGTTTCCTCAGCCGTTTTGAGTTGTAGCGTTTCTGATTCTTCAATCAGCGGGCAAACCCAATAGGCTTGGCCGCCCGCAATGCATGCCGCGCGCACTCGCGTAAGCACATCTGCGCGGCGCGATTCGGCGACCAATTTGGTGACCACTGGCGTGCGTCCAGGCGGCAATTCGTCGAGCACCGAAACATCCAAATCCGCATACAAACTCATCGCCAAAGTGCGTGGAATCGGTGTTGCGGACATCGCCAGTTGGTGCGCGTACTGGCCTTTGTCTTTGAGCGCCAAACGCTGACGTACACCGAAGCGATGTTGCTCGTCGACGATGGTGAGTCCCAGTTTTTTGAACTCGACATTTTCTTCGATAAGTGCGTGGGTACCGATGACCAACGGCGGCGCAACAGGGAATTCGCAAAGCACTGCTTTGCGCCTGTGAAGCGGGTCCGCTGTGCAAAGCGGACACTGTGCGCCATTTCCAACTGCGGCAATTACTTCCCGCTTGGCTTTGGCTTTTAAGCTGCCCGTGAGCCACGCTACCTTCAGCCCCAATGGTTCTAACCACCCGCTCAATTTTCGAAAGTGTTGCTCGGCCAAAATTTCCGTCGGTGCCATCAGCGCAGCCTGGTAGCCCGCCTCTACCGCTTGCAACATCGCCAAGGCCGCGACGATAGTTTTTCCGCTGCCGACATCGCCTTGCAATAGGCGCTGCATGGGATGCGGCTGCACCAGATCAGCAGCAATTTCACGCCATGTCCGAACTTGCGCGTGAGTTAATTCAAACGGTAAGCTGGCCAACAGTGCCTTGGTCAATTGTCCACTCGCCACTAATTGTGGTGCACTGCGTGTGCGCCTTGCGGCATAGGCACGACGCAAACTCAATTGCTGGGCGAGCAGTTCATCAAATTGCACGCGCCGCCATGCCGGATGCTTGCGCGACTCAAGATCGCTCAATTTCACATCTGGCGGTGGCGTATGCAAGAGACGTATCGCGGCGGCAAATTCCGGCAAGCGGAGGGATTTCAGCATTGCCTTCGGCAAGGTGTCGTGCATCGCATTGGCCGCTTCGCTACGTTCCAATGCCCGCGCAATCAAGCGGCGCAAAGTGGCTTGACCCAAACCGGCGGTGGTCGGATAAATCGGGGTCAAACAATCCGGCAGTGCTTGCGCCGCGCCTACAGTTTGAAAACGTGGATGAATAATTTCTTCGCCCAGATAGCCTTCATGCACCTCGCCGAAAACGCGCAGCCGCGCGCCGATTTGCAGCATTTTTTGTTGGTTGGGATAGAAGTTCAAAAAGCGCAGCGACATTGCGCCACTGTCATCCACCACCCGCGCGATCAATTGTCGACGCGGGCGAAAAGCAATTTCGCAATCGACGACTTCAACTTCAAATTGCGCCGCTTCACCAGAACGCGCATCGGCAATTCGCGTGATGCGCGTTTCGTCTTCATAGCGCAAGGGCAGATGCACAATGAAATCTGCATCCGTGCGCAAACCCAGCCGCGCTAGCTTGGCGGCTAAGGTGTTAGTGGATTTTGGTGTGGCTGCGGGTTTCAATCAACGACCAAAATCGCATCGGCCTCAACCGAGGAACCACGTGGCAGTTCTTTTACGCCGACTGCGGCGCGCGCCGGGAACGGCTCCACCACATAACGCGCCATTACTTCATTGACCTTGGCAAAATTGCTCAAATCGGTCAGATAAATATTCAACTTAACTGCGTCGTTCAGGCTAGCACCAGCGGCTTCGGCGACGGCTTTGAGATTCTCAAACACGCGCACGATCTGTGCCTCGATACCTTCGACGAGTTGCATGGTGACGGGGTCAAGCGGGATTTGTCCGGAAAGATAAATCGTCTTATCCACTTGTACCGCTTGCGAATAAATACCAATCGCAGCGGGTGCGGCAGTGGTTGAAATAATTTTACGTGCGCGGCTCATGGCGGACTTTCTTGGAGGAATGGTTAAGGTTCAATATGCTAGCGCGAATTGGCGTTGCGTCGGCTCGAAACTCGCGTTACAAAAATCGCCGAATCCTTTGATAATGGCGGCAACTTTTCCCGTCGTGAATTCCGTATGAATAATGAACTCGTAATCGGTTTAGTTTCCATATCAGATCGCGCCGCTGGCGGTGTTTATGCCGATGCTGGAATCCCGAGTTTGGAAGCCTGGCTTGGGCGTGCCTTGGCTTCGCCGTGGCGAGCGCAGACGCGATTGATCGCTGACGAACAAGCACTGATCGAGTCGACACTAATTTCCTTGATTGACGAATGTGGCTGCCATCTGGTGCTCACCACTGGGGGAACCGGGCCGGCGTTGCGTGATGTCACGCCGGAAGCTACGCTGGCAGTTGCACACACCGTGTTACCGGGCTTTGGCGAACAGATGCGGCAGATTTCCTTGCAGTTTGTACCGACTGCAATTTTGTCGCGCCAAGTCGGCGCGATTCGGCGCCATGCGGGTGGTGCGGCATTAATCGTTAATTTGCCCGGTCAGCCCAAAGCGATCACGGAAACGCTGGAAGGGCTCAAAGACGAAAACGGGAAAGCGCTCGTGCCGGGAATATTCGCCGCGATCCCCTATTGCATCGATTTAATCGGTGGCCCTTATGCGGAAACTAAGGCCGAAGTGGTGAGCGCGTTCCGTCCCAAAAGCGCGCGGCGGCCTACACCCGACTAACTAAACGACTGAACGAAAAAGTTAGCCACCACGTAGCCAGGACCGCTTTCGAGTACTTCGCGTGGATGCAATCGTGCGTTTTTGTCATCGAGCGCAAATTGCAGCGCGACTTTATCTTCCAGCGCCGCCGGTGGCAGCGCCATTCGCGCGTATTCGCCAACCACTGGCAGATCCAATAACAATGCTTCGGTTTGAATGCCGCCGGCATCGGCAATAACGCCGCGCGGAGACAAGGAAATCGTTTGGATCCCAACGCTGCCCTGACGGGCATCCGTGCGAACATAGCGACGCACCACGCCTGCGACCCAATTGTTGCCGCCCTCAGCTTGCACTGCCAGCAAGACCCCGATACTAACCCACTCTTGCCGACCTTCGCAAATTCGCGCACTCATTCCACCGAGGCTTACGTCATCGGCCTCCCAACGATACAGTCCATTAGCACTTCCGACATCACCGGTGATGTGACGACGCGATGATGCGAGCCCATACGCAACATGCAATCCAGATTTGACCGGTCGTCTGGCGTGACTTCGTGTGGGCGGGGTGGGCGACCAATAGCGCGACAAGTGTTGGAGCACGCGTGTCACTGTATCGGCATCATATTGCGCACCGAGTACAACGTTGGCAGGAACGCGCTTATCGCGCTTGATTACTTCAATTAATTCGTCAATCGCAACTAAAGCTCCGCCGCCGCTAAAAAACCGCAAGGTCGCACTAGGTTCTGGCGTTTTGGCCATGCGTGTCGGTGGCAACGGTTTGGTAATGTCCACCCAGTACATATTGTCGCGACGTAGTTCTTTGGTAAAAATAAACCAGTGCAAAAAATGCGAAAGGAGGCGGCTAGCGATATCAATTTCGACCAAGCCGAGCTTGTCTGGCGAAGACGAATGCAACAGCAATATTTTTAGATACTCAAGCTCAATACTGCTGATACCTTGATTCGGATAAAGCTCGACTTCTCGCGATTCCAATTTTGAAGCGACCGCACGCCAATAAACCTCACCGACCGCAGCCCAAAAATCAGCACCAGCTGGTTTGTAGTGATACAGCTCATATTTGCGAGACTCTGCATGCGCATGAATCAAGCGGGCATAGATCGGCAGCAAGTTTGTCTTTACAGTTTTTTTGCTCTCTGAATCGACTCCGGGTGAATCAAATCGGCTTAAGCAGCCTCTGTAGGCCTCAGCGAGCTTCGACCAGTAAGCAAACCCGGCGTCCCATAGGCTACTTTCACTGCTGCGCTGAGTCTCGGCGCCAGTCATGCGGGATAAGTACTGTCTTGTCAGACGACGCGCTTGTGGAGTCGCGGCATCATCGATTTGCATTATTCGCTCAAGTCGGAGCGACAACTTGATGTCATCAAACTCAACCAGGGCTTCAAGCCAGACCGCAGCCTCTTCGAGCGCACTCAGCGGTTCGCGCGCCACAAGGTCGGCGCAGATACGCTTTGCCTCCCGTGGATCGGCTAGGGGGTGACTTACTTTGCTGGAAAAAATACCGAAGACGCTCATAAGCTAGTTCGCTTGAATTCCGACCGGTTCGAAATGTTTGGCACTGCGAGCGTCCAAGATACCACCACCAGCGACAGAAAACAGCATATTGCGGCGCACAAACGCAATGATTTTCGGCGTGGCTGAACGCTATATCCGTTAACATGAGGCATCCAATTAACAGCGACGACGCCATGCAGCAATATCTGGATTTAATGCGCCACGTGCAAACCCACGGTCAGGAAAAATCCGACCGCACCGGCACCGGCACCCGCTCTGTGTTTGGCTGGCAAATGCGCTTTGATTTGGCCGCCGGTTTTCCTTTGCTGACCACAAAAAAATTGCATACGCGCTCAATCATTTACGAACTGCTGTGGTTCTTACGTGGCGACACCAACATCAAATACCTGAAGGAAAACGGGGTCTCGATTTGGGATGACTGGGCCGATGCCGATGGCAATTTGGGTCCGGTCTACGGCCATCAATGGCGGCATTGGCCTGGAGCGGAAGGAAAGGAAGTCGACCAAATCACTCAGCTCATCGACGGTCTGAAAAAAAACCCCGATTCGCGTCGGCATATCGTCAGCGCGTGGAATCCTTCCGATATTCCAAAAATGAAACTGCCGCCTTGCCATGCACTGTTTCAGTTTTATGTGGCGAATGGCAAGCTCTCGTGCCAGCTCTATCAGCGTAGCGCAGATATATTTTTGGGCGTGCCGTTCAACATTGCTTCTTACGCGCTATTCACACTGATGGTCGCGCAAGTATGTGGCTACGCGCCTGGCGAATTTATTTGGACAGGCGGCGATTGTCATTTGTATAGCAACCACTTGGCGCAAACCGAATTGCAACTTTCGCGCGATTTGCGGGCGTTGCCGACAATGACTTTGAATCCCGAAGTGAAAGATATTTTCGCCTTCAAGTTTGAAGACTTCACCCTCAGTGGATATGACCCGCACCCGCATATCCCGGCGCCAGTGGCGGTTTAGCTTTGATGGCAGCGAAAAACTCAGCCGCATGGACGCAATTGCAGCAGCACGCCAAGGCATTTGGCACAACGCATCTGCGTGATTTGTTCGCCAAGGATGCGCAACGCTTCGAGCGTTTTTCGCTGCAACACGATGGCATCTTGCTGGATTTTTCCAAGCAACGGATCAATGCTGAAATCTTGGCTGCGCTGCATGCGCTATGGCACGCCGCCGAAGTTCCGGCGTTGGCAGCACGCATGCGCGCGGGTGAATTGATCAACCACACCGAAGGCCGCGCGGTGATGCACACCGCGTTGCGCCAGAGCGGCAATGCGCCAGTCAATGTGGGTGGAAAAAACCTGATACCGGATGTGCATCGCGTGTTGCAGCAGATGGAAGAATTTTGCGCGGATATTCATGGCGGCGCTTGGCGCGGAGCGACCGGCGAGCCGATTCGACAAATTGTGAACATCGGTATCGGCGGCTCTGATCTCGGCCCCAAGATGGCGGCGCGCGCACTGGCCGCGCATCACAACAAAAATATTCGCGTCGATTTTGTCTCCAATGTCGATGCGGCTGATCTGGCTGGCGTTCTGGAAACTTGTGCCCCAGCGAACACGCTATTTATCATCGCCAGCAAAACTTTTACCACGCAAGAGACTATGCAAAATGCCGCCTCAGCACGCGCATGGCTGGTCGCTGCGCTTGGCGAAGCGGCGGTGGCAAAGCATTTTGTCGCCGTGTCGACCAACTTAAAAGCTATCGCTGAATTCGGTATCAACCCCGAAAACAGTTTTGAATTTTGGGATTGGGTTGG
>Ga0075163_10013699_pt1 | contig 10498 bp, 6 predicted proteins | sample JI1023141ADNA_FD_71478 | JGI IMG/M metagenome (GOLD analysis project Ga0075163, IMG submission 71478) | Wastewater effluent complex algal communities from Wisconsin, to seasonally profile nutrient transformation and Carbon sequestration -... | ecosystem: Engineered > WWTP > Effluent > Algae... | reverse complement strand
ATGGGTGTGAAAGCTGTTGTTGGCGGTCTTAACTCTCTGGAAGGAATTCCAGGCGCTTTGATCAATCAGTATGTGATCGGATCTACATTGAATAACAATGTTGAACCTACCACTGTTACTCTGGCTGATCTGGGTACTTCAATGAACAATCGTTACATCAACGCTTTGGTTAGATTAGAAAACTATGAGTTCATCACTGGCGATACTTCTAAAACATATTCTGATACTTCAGCTTACAAGAGTACTCAGAACCGACTGATTTCACTGGGCTGCGGAAGTGGTTTACAAACTGTGGTTCGTACCAGTGCTTATGCAAGTTTTGCCGGATTGCGTTTGCCAAAAGGTAACGGAAGCATCACTGCGATCTACACCATTTTCAAATCATCACCAACCAGCAGCACAACTACCAAACAGCTGATCATTCGTGATACTGCCGATGTACAGTTTAATAATGTACGTTGTGGTGCACCTCCGGTAGGAACTGTTGTATTATTGAACGAAGATTTCGAAACACAATCTGCTAACACAACTGCACCTTATAACCCAATCAGCATCACTGGCTGGAATAACCTTCCTGAACTCGGAACAAGAACTTATGATGCAAGAATTTTCAGCAGCAATAAATATGCATATGTAAGTGGATTCGGAACAAACCTTCCAGACGTAAAATCATGGTTGGTAACTAAAGCCATCAACCTCGATGCAACAACCAGCGAAAAACTGAGCTTCGATACCAAACAGGATTTCCTTTTATCTACCTATCCTGGTGGTACCAACGTAGCTGCAGGTTTGAAAGTGCTGATTTCAACTGATTATACAGGTACTGGTAATCCTTGGGCTGCAGGTGTAAACTGGTCTGATATTACCTCACTGGCAACATTATCACCAGGAAGTACAACTTCAGCTTTCCCATCTGCGTATACGCCTTCAGGTTCTATTGATATCAGTACTTACTCTGGTACCATTTATATTGCATTCAGGTATGAAGGAGCTGATCCGAGCGGAACAACATCAGATAAAACATCTGCATGGGAAATAGATAATGTAAGGGTACTCGGACTATAATTCCATGACCAACTAATCAATCATAAAGAGCCATCCTGCATTATGCGATGGCTCTTTATTCAAATAAAGCGGCTTTGTCCGCACCTACAAAACAGCCTGTTATGAAAAAAATATTTACACTACTGCTGGTCTTAACATCACTCTTTTCATTCTCGCAATCAACCACATTGGTGATCAGCCAGTTTTATGGAGCGGGTGGAAATACCGGTGCAACCCTTAATGCTGATTATGTTGAACTGCATAATATATCTGCAGTGGCACAAAGCACTGCCGGGATGTCGATTCAATATTCTTCTGCTACCAATACCGGAACCTGGACGGGCGTATCGGCACTTCCAACAGTGTCTATCCCTGCTGGTGGATATTACCTTATTCAAATGAGTTCTACCGGAGCTAATGGAGCAGCATTACCAACACCTGATTATGTTTCCAATCCTACCATCGCAATGAGTGGTACGAATGGTAAAGTAGCCCTGGTGAATAACCTTACAGCACTGAGTGGTTGTCCGGCAGCTACTGATGTGATCGACTTAGTTGGTTACGGAACTGCCAATTGTTCTGAAACTGCTACCACACCAGCATTAACTACCACTACAGCAGGTATCAGGAACAACAACGGTTGTACTGAAACCAATAATAATTCTACAGATTTTACCATGGATGTTCCTGCACCAAGAAACAGTGCAAGTCCGGTATTTATTTGTGGCGGACCTGCAGGACCTTCTATTACAACTACAGCATTAACTGCTTTTGGTAATGTTTGTGTGAACACCACCATCGGGCCAAATAGTTTTACCATCAATGGTACTAACCTTACAGTAGCCGATATTACTGTTGGTCCTTTAGCAGCTTATACATTCTCTCTCACTTCAGGTGGAACCTATACTGCATCACTTACAATTCCGCATGCAGCCGGTACCGTTAGTATACCTGTATTTGTGAAATTTACACCAACAGCCATTGCTTCTTACAATGGAAACATTCCTGTTAATGGTGGTGGTATCGCCGCTGCTGTGAATGTTGCCGTTCAGGGAGCAGGTTCAAATGTGCCTCCATCTTTAACTACCGGTGGCGCCAGTGCGATTACCAGTACTTCTGCTACTGTAGCGGGTAGCATTCCATCAAGTGGTTGTACTGCAGTTACTGCTTATGGTATTGAATTCAGTACGGTGAATGGTTTTGTGCCGGGTACCGGAACACAGGTGTCTTCTACCAACCTTGCTGGTAATTCTTTCACCAGTGCTTTGGCTTCATTAGCTCCAGGCACAACTTACTATTATGTAGCTTATGCAACCAACCAGGGTGGAACAGGTTACGGTACGCAGTTGTCATTTACTACAGCTCCGCCTACCACACCTAATTTCGGATCAGCAACGCTTACAGGTTTCGGTAGTGTATGTGTAAACACTACTGCCGGACCAAACAATTTTATATTAACCGGTTCTAACCTTACCTCTGCGGATATCGTTGTTGGTCCGTTTGCTGGTTATACCTTCTCTTCAACTTCAGGAGGTACATATACAGCATCACTTACCATTACACAAGGCGGGGGAAGTTTTTCTCAACCTGTTTTTGTGAAATTCACTCCAACAGCCATCGCTACCTATAATGGAAACATTCCGGTTACCGGTGCAGGTGCTCCTGCAGCCAGCGTTGCTGTTACAGGAGAAGGTGTGAATGTGGCTCCATCATTAACAACCGGTGCTGCCAGTGCCATTACCAGTTCATCAGCAACGCTTGCAGGTTCAATTACTTCAATCGGATGTACTGCAGTTACTGCTTATGGTATTGAGTTCAGCCTGGTAAATGGTTTTGCAAATGGTACTGGTACACAAGTGCCATCAACGAACCTGGCTGCAGGTAGTTTTACCTCAGCACTTGCGTCTCTTGCTCCTTCAACTACTTACTATTATAAAGCCTATGCAACCAATGCAGCAGGTACAGCCTGGGGCACTCAGATGTCGTTTACAACTGCAGCTCCGCCACCAGCAGTATTAACAGCTACAACTCTGGCTGATTTCGGAACGAACTGTCTGAATACAACTGCTGGTCCGAACTCATTTGATGTGAGTGGTACCAATTTAACCACTGCAGATATCAAAGTAGGTCCGCAGGCAGGGTTTAGTTTTTCTACATCTGCTACCGGTACATTTGAAGACAGTCTTTTCTTAACACAGGCAGGTGGATCATTTACACAAACAGTTTATGTACAGTTTACACCAACTGTAGAAGCTATTTATGATGGAAACATCAGGGTAGCAGGAGCAGGTGCTCCGGCACTAACGGTACCGGTTACGGGAAGTGGTGTGAATACACAGGCTTTTGTTGTTTCTGATGATACCACATTGGTTAATCCTAATAATGTTATCGCCAGGGGTTCAATCCTGAATGATGGTTGTACACCGGTTACTGCTTATGGTATTGAGTACAGTGGAATCAATGGCTTTGTTGCTGGAACTGGTACTAAAGTTCCTTCTACCAACCTGAGTGGCACTTCTTTCTCAAGCAGTTTAACAGGACTTGTACAGAATACAGCTTACTATTACAGGGCTTATGCCATCAACAATGGTGGAACTGCCTACGGTGCACAGAAGACTTTCTTCAGCCCTGCTATTTCTGCCGGACTGATCCTTTACAACACACCGGTAATCCGCGGTACAAACCTGCATTTCTCTCTGAGTGGAATCAAGCCAGGTCATTATGCAGCCAGGATTTACAATAGTGTTGGTCAACTGGTTTACCAGAAAGACATGATCGTTCAGTTGAATTTTATCGACGATAACTTAACACTGCCAGGGTATTTACCAATCGGACCATATACCTTCCAGATTTATAACCATGAATTGAGAATTCAGAAATCATTTATGGTTCAATAATATTTTTTGAGATAACAGCCTGAAAGGTCCTGTGCAAACAGGGCCTTTTCAGTTTTATACAGGTGTCAAGCTGACAGCAAAGCACTAATGGTATTGAATTTGACTATTAATAGCTAAATGTAATTTTTATGCAAAAAGGCAATATAAGGGTACAGACAGAGAACATTTTTCCCATCATTAAGAAGTTTTTATACAGCGAGCATGACATTTTTATCCGTGAACTTGTCAGTAATGCAGTGGATGCCACCCAGAAATTAAAAACCCTCTCATCAATTGGTGAAGCCAAAGGTGATCTGGGTGAACTAAGGATTGACATTTCCATTGATAAAGACAAAAAGACCCTCAGTATTGCCGACAGAGGTTTAGGAATGACAGGGGAAGAAGTAGACAAATACCTGAACCAGGTTGCATTCAGCGGAGCCGAAGAATTCCTTGAAAAATACAAAGGACAGAATGAAGCGACCATTATCGGGCATTTCGGCCTGGGCTTTTACAGTTCTTTTATGGTGAGCGATAAAGTGGAAGTACTCACCAGATCATTCCGGGAAAATGCCCCGGCAGTAAGATGGGAATGCGATGGTAGCCCGGAGTTTACCCTGGAAGAAATTACCAAAGAAGAGAGAGGAACCACCATTGTACTGCACCTGAATGAGGAAAGTGCCGAATTCCTGGAACCTGAAAGAATCAGCAGAGTGCTCGAAAAATTCTGCCGTTTCCTGCCAGTGCTGATTTATTTTGAAGACAAACAAATCAACAATCCGACACCGGCCTGGACGAAGAAGCCCTCTGAACTGACCACAGAAGATTACCAGAATTTTTACAAAGAACTGTATCCGTTTGGTGAACCACCATTATTCTGGATTCACCTGAATGTTGATTATCCTTTCAATTTAACGGGTATTTTATATTTCCCGAAAATCAAACAGAGTTATGAAATTCAGAAAGATAAAATACAGCTGTACAGCAACCAGGTTTTTGTAACCGATGAAGTAAAAGACATTGTACCGGAATTTCTGATGCTGTTACATGGTGTTATTGATAGTCCGGATATACCGTTGAACGTTAGCCGCAGTTACCTGCAGGGAGATCCGAATGTGCGTAAAATCAATGCACACATCACCAAAAAAGTAGCCGATAAGCTGGAAGAAATTTTCAACAATGACCGTAAATCATTTGAAGAAAAATGGGAAAGCCTGGGTCTGTTCGTGAAGTACGGTATGATGACAGATGATAAGTTTCTTGATAAAGCCAATAAGTTTTTCGTGATGGAAGATACAACGGGTAAGTTCCACACGATGGAAGAATACAGACTGGCTACAGAAACATTGCAGAAAAACAAAGAAGGCAAACAGGTTGTATTGTATACCACCAATCCTGTTCAACAGGATGCCTTTATCCAGCAGGCAATAAAGAAAGGATATGTAGTAGTGAAGATGGAAACGCTGGTAGATGCTGCATTTATCAACAATGTGGAGATGAAATGGAGTGATACCCAGTTCACAAGAGTGGATGCTGATATTGCAGATAACTTAATCGACAAAGCAGAGCACACAGAAAGTGTATTGAGTAAAGATGATACAGATAAGTTGAAAACATTGTTCGATAAGCCTGTTGAAGGAATGCACCTTACGGTTGATATAAAAGGATTGAGTACAGATTCAGTACCGGTAACGGCTACACGCCCGGAGCTGATGCGCCGCATGAAAGACATGGCTGCTGTTGGCGGTGGAATGGCTTCCTGGTATGCGAATATGCCCGATGAAGTGAACCTTACAGTAAATGGCAATCACCCGATTTTTAAATCTATTCTTGCAGAACCGGATGCCGGCAAGCAGGAGAAGCTGGTGAAAAACCTGTCGGACCTTGCTTTGCTTTCCCAGGGATTATTGACTGGAAATCAACTCACCAGTTTTATCAACCGCAGTGTTGAGTTGATGGAAGAAAAAGCATAAAGATTTTTTGATTGAATTAGAAAAAGCCCGGGATAACCGGGCTTTTCTATTAGTTGTATTTAACGTGATGTGTTATTAAAAAGATTCAACTAATGAACTTATATTAATCAGTATGTTACTGGATTTCAAACATCAGGGAACAAAATTTGAGTTTACAGGAGCACAAAAGTTAAATCAGGGAACCCTCCGCCATCGGGGTGTAATCGATGGCGGTGCCCTTTTTGGTTCCTTTTTGGGCACGTGTTCCTATATGAAATTATAGGAAAACAAAAAGGAACAAATAAAAACTATTGAAGCCTTACATAAAATAACAAATGCAAAAAGAGCTTAATAGCTCAGCTCGTTTTCATTTAATTATTATACATTTTACTGATGTTGAAATCAATTACTTTGAGTTGCAGGGTTGTTTGTCCGTTCCACTCATTTTCATCCAGGGTAAACACAATATCGAGCGGATGTTTCAGCTGAAGCAGGTGAAATTTTTCTGCCATATTGAATCCAATGCCGGTAAGCGTGGCATGGCCTTGTTTCAGTACAAAGCGGATATGTTGTTCTTTCAGCAATTTAGAATAGCCGGTGTCAACAACAGATTTGGCAATAAAGACCGGCTTCATGTTTTCGGGCCCGAAGGGTTCCATCCGGCTGATCGTATTGTAAAATGAACTGCTGATTTCTGAAAATTGGATGGTGTGATCAATGATGATTTCAGGAATTAGTAATTTCTGATCGATGGTATTGCTAACAACTTCATCAAATTTACGGGCAAAGGCATCCACATTTTCCGGCAGAAGGGATAGTCCGGCAGCAGCAAAATGACCTCCGTAAGCCACCAGGAATTCCCGGCATTCATATATGGCTTCATAAAGGTTGAAGCCGGCTACGCTTCGGGCACTTCCGGTAACAAGATCGCCACTTCGTGTAAGCACCACCGTTGGCCGGTAATAATGCTCGATCAGTCTTGATGCAACAATTCCTACAACACCTTTGTGCCAATGCTCACGGTAAACCACAGACGATTTTTTATTTTGCAAATGGATATCGCTGCGAATGATCTGCAAAGCTTCATCGGTGATTGAGCTGTCGGCTTCTTTCCGGTCGCTGTTATCAGAATGAAGCATGGCTGCCAGTGTCATCGCTTTTTCTTCATCTTTTTCGATGAACATCTGCACGGCTTTCCGGGCATCATCCATTCTGCCGGCAGCATTAACTCTAGGTGCAATGATAAAAACCACATTGGTGATGGTTAATTTTTTTTGTGCATTGCCCAGTTTTATCAATGCTTTGATTCCGGGGGATGGATTGTTATTGATTTGCTGCAGCCCATGAAATGCAAGGATCCGGTTTTCCCCGGTCATAGGTACAATATCAGCAGCTATTGCAGTGGCCAGTAGATCAAGGTAGCATAAATAAAATTCAGGATCAATGGAAAAATGATCAGCAAGTGCGGTCATGAGTTTGAACCCTACGCCGCAGCCACATAATTCTTTGTATGGATAAGGACAGTCTGCCTGTTTTGCATTGAGAATAGCTACAGCTTCAGGTAATTCTTTTCCCGGAAGATGATGATCACAAACAATAAAATCGATACCTAACGTTCGGGCATATGCGATTAATTCAACGGATTTAATGCCACAATCGAGGCAAACGATGAGTGTAAATCCATTCGCCGATGCATAATCAATACCGGCTTTGCTTACACCGTATCCTTCGCGGTAACGGTGTGGGATGTAAAAATCTATCCGCTCTGTATTATAAATCTTACATAAGAAGCCATACATCGATGCAACGGCTGTTGTGCCATCTACATCATAATCACCGAACACCAGGATTTTTTCTTCTTTTACAATGGCCTGTTCAATCCTGTCTACTGCAGCACGCATGCCTTTCATCAGCCAGGGACTGTCTAAATCGGAAAGGGAGGGAAGGAAATATTTTTTTGCAGCTTCGTAATCAGTAATGCCTCTTTGAACAAGAATTGCACAAAGGGTGCTGCTGATATTCAGGTCGTGTTGAAGCCTTGCTGTTGCTGCTTCATCAACAGGTAATATATTCCATCTTTTTTCAGACATTAGTATTTACGGTCGGTTGTATAACGCACCAGTTCTTCCAGCGCTTTTCGTACAGGAGATTCGGGAAATTTATATAGGATGGCCAGCGCCTCATCCCGGTATGCATTCATCTTTTGCCTGGCATATTCAATACCACCCGCTTCTTCTACCGTACTGATGACAAACTTAACACTGTCGGGTTTTTTATTTTCATTTTTCAGGATGTATATTAACTTCCTGCGGGTGCTTTTATCAGCTTTGTTGAGTGTATATATAAGCGGAAGGGTAAGTTTTTTTTCACGGATATCATTGCCGGTAGGTTTGCCAACATTGTCGCTTCCATAATCAAAGAGATCATCTTTGATCTGAAAAGCTATTCCCACTTTTTCTCCGAAATCTTTCATTTGTTCTGTTATACCGGCATCTTTACTGGTACTGTATGCGCCTACTGCACAGGCGGAAGAAAGTAGTGAAGCAGTTTTGTTTTTGATGATTTCGAAATAGATGGATTCATCGAGATTCAGTTTACGGGATTTTTCCATCTGTAATAATTCCCCTTCACTCATCTGGCGAACAGCATCCGAAAGAATATGCAGGTGTTGAAAATCTTCATTGGAGGTTGATAGCAGCAAACCTTTTGAAAGCAGGTAGTCGCCAACCAGTACGGCAATTTTATTTTTCCAGATGGCATTTATGGAAAAAAATCCCCTTCTTTCCAGTGATTCATCAACCACATCATCGTGCACCAGGGTGGCAGTATGCAGTAGTTCAACCAATGCGGCAGCCCGATAGGTACTCTCATTTACTTCACCATGTAATTTGGCACTCAGGAAAACAAACATCGGGCGGAGTTGCTTGCCCTTGCGTTTGATGATGTACTTCATGATCCGGTCGAGCATAGGAGTTTTGCTGCGAACAGCATCAGCAAACTTTAATTCAAAAGTATCCAGCTCCTTTCCGATCGTATTTTTTACAAAGTCCATCTAAAAAAGAGGCAATATACTGCAGTCGAAGCCCTTGTCAAAGAATTTTATTGGGCCCCAAATACTGAAAATCAGCCTGAAATGAGATTTGTATGCAGCATATTTCAGCCAAATGCGCTCTGGAAAGGGGATGCATAAGGCTTTATAAATGCCTGAAGACTAAATAAATGCTAAAAAATTTTGGTTTTTGGTATGCATTAGATAAATTTGCGTTTAATCAACTCGTATATTTAGAAAATTATCAATCATTAAGTTATGGCAAGCAAAAAGTACAATTTATTATTAGCGGTGCTCTTACTTCTGGCAGGTGAGACATTTGCGCAAAACCAACCTGGGCCGAAGTCTACCAGCGGTTACGATGTCTACGACTCAACGGTTATTACCCGTAAAAGACAACCACAACAGAACGAATTCTGGAACAATGCTTACAATTTCCCTGCTAAACCACGCAATATGTGGGAAGTGGGTGTTTCCGGTGGTGCATTTAACATTTCCGGTGATGTTCCAAGCGTATTCCCAACCTTAGGTTTCGGAGTACATGTTAGAAAAGCTTTTGGATATATCTTCTCGCTGAGATTGCAGTATATCAACGGTACAGCTAAAGGGCTGAACTGGAATGCTTCTTACAACTATGCTAAGAACCCTGCTTTTGCAAAATATTACAGTGCTCCAGACAGGAGAGGTGCAGTTCCAACAACCACCATCCCTGGTCAGGCTGAAGAACTGGTATACTACAACTACAAGAACCAAACGCAAGACCTGAGTTTACAAGGTATCATTACTTTGAACAATGTTCGTTTCCACAAAAACAAAACTGGTTTCGTAATTTATGGTGGTGCCGGTATCGGTGCAACTGCATATGAAACAAAGATCAATGCCAGGAACGAAAGCGCAGGTACTGATTACAGCGATTTGTTCACAACAATTTTCAATAATAACGAGTACAAATACAGCAACAGAAAAGACATCCGTAAAGCCCTGAACGACGGAATGGATGACACTTACGAAGAAGCTGCAGAAAATCAAGGTGAAAGAAGGCCTAAACTGGGCAAACAAACCCTCGATTTCTCTACTACTGTAATTGCTGGTATCGCCTTCAAATTAAGTAAGAGACTGAACATCGCTCTTGAAAACCGTCACACTTTTGTGAAAGACGATTTATTGGATGGTCAGCAATGGCAGGAACATCCGGTAGGTGATGCTTCGCTCACTTCTAACTGGGATTCTTATAACTACCTTTCACTGGGTGTTAACTTTAACCTCGGTGCAAAATCAGTTGAACCATTGTGGTGGCTGAACCCACTGGATTATGCTTATGGCGAACTCAACAACCCAAGGCATACCAAATTCCCAAAACCACAGTTTGATGATTCTGATGGTGATGGTGTTCTTGATCAACTGGATCGTGAACCAAATACACCTGCAGGTTGCCCTGTTGATACACATGGTGTAACAAAAGATACCGATGGTGATGGTGTTCCAGATTGCAAAGACAAACAACTGATCACTCCAACTGAGTGCCAGCCTGTTGATGCTGATGGTGTTGGTAAATGCCCAGAACCAGATTGCTGCAA
>Ga0075163_10013698_pt1 | contig 10498 bp, 7 predicted proteins | sample JI1023141ADNA_FD_71478 | JGI IMG/M metagenome (GOLD analysis project Ga0075163, IMG submission 71478) | Wastewater effluent complex algal communities from Wisconsin, to seasonally profile nutrient transformation and Carbon sequestration -... | ecosystem: Engineered > WWTP > Effluent > Algae... | reverse complement strand
GTTCCTGCACAACATTGGCGAAATCGACGGCGAGAGTTGCGTTTCGCCCAACGATGCCTTGGTGGCGGCGCCGTCGCAGACTTTCGATTACATCCTGGCCAACCCGCCTTTCGGCAAGAAAAGCAGCATGAGTTTCACCAACGAGGATGGCGAGCAGGAGAAGGATGAGCTGACTTACAACCGGCAGGATTTCTGGGCGACGACTTCAAACAAGCAGCTCAATTTCGTGCAGCACATCCGCAGCATGTTGAAGACGACCGGGCAGGCTGCCGTGGTCGTGCCGGACAATGTTTTGTTTGAAGGGGGTGCCGGCGAAACGGTGCGCCGGAAGATGCTGGAAACCACCGACCTGCACACCATCCTGCGCCTGCCGACGGGCATTTTTTACGCCAATGGCGTCAAGGCGAACGTGCTCTTCTTCGACAACCACCCGGCGCGCAAGGAAGCGTGGACACGGGAGGTTTGGGTTTACGACTACCGCACCAACATTCATCACACGCTGAAAAAGAAGCCGCTGCGCTATGAGGATTTGCAGGACTTCGTCGCCTGCTACAACCCGCTCAATCGCTTCGAGCGCCGCGAAACCTGGGAGGCGCAAAGCAACCCGGAGGGTCGCTGGCGCAAATTTGGCCTCGATCAGATCGTCGACCGCGACAAGACCAGCCTCGATATTTTCTGGTTAAAGGACAAGAGCCTGGCCGATCTCGACAACCTGCCCGAGCCGGATGAACTGGCCGGGGAAATTATCGAAAATCTGGAAGCCGGCTTGAACAGTTTTCGGGCGATTTCGGCCGCCTTGCAGTAAATTTTTGAACAAGGAAATCACATGCAAAACATCCTGATCATCATCAATGCCGCGCCCTACGGTAGCGAACGCTGTTTGTCCGCCCTGCGTCTGGCCATGGCGCTGGCTGGCAACGATGCCAAGCCGGCGATCCGTATTTTCCTGATGTCCGACGCCACGATACTCGGGCTGCCAAACCAGATTGATGGAGCCGGCAACGGCTTGCAGGGCATGGTCGAGCAACTGGTCGGCCAAGGCGTCGATATTCGCCTGTGCCGAACCTGTGCACTGGCCCGCGGCCTTGGCGATTTACCGCTGATTCCCGGTACGGCAATCGGCACGCTGGTCGAACTGGCCGAGGCGACGCTGGTCGCTGACAAGGTGATTACTTTCTAGTGTGCTGCTTTTCAGTTCACAGCACCGCTGGCTAATTTTTTGTCATTCCCGCCTCTCAACAAGCCTTGCTCTGAATCAGACGCAAAATGGCCCGGCATGACTACGCCGGACAGCACATCACCTTGTCTCGGCAAAGTTTTAGCATTGAGACATTTTGTCCAACCCAAAGACGAACCAGACAAAATGTCTCAGCCACTCAAAAAGCTGGAAGCTGATGATTTCATAGTGTTCAATGAGTTATCCAAGGTGGTGCGATTTTTGCAATAAGTTCCCTGCTGCGACACGGGGTCGCATCCTGAGAGGGAAAACAAATGAACATGAACAGGCGGCAGTTCTTCAGGGTCTGCTCCGCCGGGCTAGGGGGGTCGTCCATCGCGCTGATGGGTTTCTCACCGACAGCAGCCCTTGCGGAAGTACGAACCTATAAGCTGGCCCGCGCCACCGAAACGCGCAATACCTGCCCGTATTGCTCCGTGGCCTGCGGACTCCTAATGTATTCGATTGGCGACAAGTCGAAAAACGTCCATCAGGAAATCATCCATATTGAAGGCGACCCGGACAATCCGGTGAACCGCGGCTCGCTGTGCCCCAAGGGAGCTGGTTTACTCGATTTCGTCCATAGCCCGAACCGTCTGAAGCACCCGGAAGTGCGTGAAGCCGGCACCAATGAGTGGAAGCGTGTGTCCTGGGACGAAGCTTTCACCCGCATCGCGACCCTGATGAAGGAAGACCGCGACGCCAATTTCATCGCCAAGAATGCCGACGGCGTCACCGTCAATCGCTGGCTGAGCACCGGTTTCCTCGCCGCTTCGGCCTCCAGTAATGAATCGGGATACATCACCCACAAGGTCGTTCGTTCGACCGGGATGATCGCATTCGACAACCAGGCGCGTGTTTGACACGGTCCGACGGTAGCCAGTCTGGCTCCGACATTTGGCCGTGGCGCAATGACCAATCACTGGGTCGACATCAAGAACGCTGATGTCGTGTTGGTGATGGGTGGCAATGCCGCAGAAGCACACCCGGTAGGATTCAAATGGGTTATTGAAGCGAAGAAACTGAACAAGGCAAAACTCGTTGTCGTCGACCCACGTTTTACGCGCTCGGCCTCGGTGGCCGATTTCTACGCGCCCATCCGTACCGGTACTGACATCGCCTTCCTCGGCGGCGTCATCAATTACCTGTTAACCAACGACAAGATTCATCACGAATACGTCAAGGCATATACCGATTTCAGTTTCATCATCAACAACGACTACAGTTTCGATGATGGCATTTTCTCCGGCTACAACGCGGAGAAGCGCAGCTATGACAAATCGAGCTGGAATTACGTGAAAGGCGAGGACGGCTACGTCAAGACGGACCCGACCTTGCAAGATCCGCGCTGCGTCTTCCAGATGATGAAGCACCACTACAGCCGCTACACGCCGGAAATGGTCGAAACGATTTGCGGCACGCCGAAGGATGCCTTCCTCAAAGTGGCCGAAATGATGGCCTCGACAGCCGGCAGCGACCGCACGATGACCATCCTGTACGCACTGGGCTGGACCCAGCATTCGCAAGGCTCGCAGATGATTCGTACCGGCGCGATGGTGCAGTTGTTGCTAGGCAACATCGGCATGGCAGGCGGCGGCATGAATGCGCTGCGCGGTCACTCCAATATCCAGGGGCTTACTGACCTGGGGCTGATGTCCAACTTGCTGCCGGGTTACATGACCTTGCCGAGCGAGAAGGAATCCGACTACGCCGCATACATCGCCAAACGGACACCCAAGCCATTGCGCGCCAACCAGCTTTCCTACTGGCAGAACTATGAGAAGTTCCATATCAGCCTGATGAAAGCCTGGTTTGGCGATGCCGCAACCCAGGAGAATCACTGGGGCTTCGACATGTTGCCCAAGCTGGACAAGGTGCATGACGCACTGATGGTGATGGACGACATGTATCAGGGCAAGATGACCGGCTATTTCTGCCAAGGCTTCAACCCGCTGGCCTCGTTCCCGAACAAGGCAAAGCTGGGCGCGGCGATGGCTAAGCTCAAGTACATGGTCATCATCGACCCGCTGGCCACCGAGACTTCCGAGTTCTGGAAGAATTACGGCGAGTTCAATGACGTTGATCCGAGCAAGATCCAGACAACAGTGTTCCGTCTGCCATCGACCTGCTTTGCCGAGGAAGATGGTTCATTGGTCAGTTCCAGCCGCCTGCTGCAATGGCACTGGAAGGGTGGCGAGCCACCCGGCGAAGCGAAGACCGACCCGGCGATCATGGCCGGCATCTTCCTCAAGCTCAAGGCCATGTACAAGGAAAAGGGCGGCGCCTATCCGGACGCCATCCTCAACCTGACCTGGGCTTATAAAGACCCGCACGAACCGGCGCCAGAGGAAGTGGCGAAGGAGTACAGCGGCAAGGCACTGGTCGACCTCTACGATCTTAAAGACCCAACCAAGCTGATTCGCAAGGCCGGCGAACAACTGGACAGTTTTGCCCAGTTGCGTAATGACGGCACGACGAGCAGTGGTTGCTGGATTTTCTGCGGCTCATGGACGCAGGCCGGCAACAACATGGCGCGTCGTGACAACAGCGACCCGTGGGGCAATGGCCAGACCTTGAACTGGGCTTGGGCATGGCCGGTCAATCGGCGCATTCTGTACAACCGTGCCTCCTGTGACCCAAGCGGCAAGCCGTTCAACCCGAAGAAAAAGCAAGTGTGGTGGAACGGTACGGCGTGGACCGGTTCGGACATTCCTGATTTCAAGGTGGACTCCAACCCGGCCGATGGCATGGGGCCGTTCATCATGAACCCGGAGGGTATTGCCCGCTTTTTTGCCATCGACAAAATGGCGGAAGGGCCCTTCCCCGAGCATTACGAGCCGTTTGAAACGCCGATCGGCACCAACCCGATGAATAAGAACCCGAAGGCCATAAGCAATCCGGCAGCGCGGGTGTTCAAGGGGGACATGGAAGTGTTCGGCAATGCCAAGGACTTTCCGTATGCCGCGACAACCTACCGTCTGACCGAGCATTTCCATTACTGGACCAAGCACTGCAAGATCAATGCGATTCTGCAGCCGGAACAGTTCGTGGAAATCGGTGAGGAACTGGCGAAGGAAAAGGGCATCGCCAGTGGCGACCGGGTCAAGGTGCGCTCCAACCGAGGCTTCATCAAAGCCGTGGCGGTGGTGACCAAGCGGCTCAGGGGGCTGAATGTGAACGGTCAGCGGGTGCATCACGTCGGGATTCCCATTCACTGGGGATTCAAGGGCGTGGCGCGGATGGGTTTCCTGTCCAACACCCTGACGCCGTTCGTCGGTGATGCGAACTCGCAGACGCCGGAGTTCAAGTCCTTCCTCGTCAACATCGAGAAGATCTAAGGGAGAACTGTTATGGCACTGCAATCGCTAGACATCAAACAGCGCTCCGCGACCACCACGCCGTCGACTCAGGCACGGCAGACGGTCGAGATCGCCAAGCTGATCGACGTATCGACCTGCATCGGCTGCAAGGCTTGCCAGTCGGCGTGTATGGAGTGGAACGACCTGCGTCCGGAAGTTGGCGTCAACGTCGGCGTCCACGACAACCCGGCAGATCTCGGGGCAGGTGCATGGACGCTCATGCGCTTCTCGGAAACGGAGGAGAACAACAAACTGGAGTGGCTGATCCGCAAGGATGGCTGCATGCACTGTGCCGACCCGGGTTGCCTGAAAGCCTGCCCGTCGCCTGGCGCGATCATTCAGTACGCCAACGGCATTGTGGATTTCCATCAGGATAGCTGCATTGGCTGCGGCTACTGCCTCACCGGCTGCCCGTTCAACATTCCCCGCATCTCGAAAGAGGACAACAAGGCCTACAAATGCAGCCTGTGCTCTGATCGGGTCGCGGTCAACCAGGCCCCTGCCTGCGTCAAAGCCTGCCCGACTGGCGCAATCCAGTTTGGTAGCAAGGAGGACATGAAGGACTATGCCGAAACGCGGGTCGCCGACCTCAAGGAACGTGGCTACAAGCAGGCCGGCTTGTACGATCCACAAGGCGTGGGCGGCACGCACGTCATGTACGTCTTGCATCATGCCGACAAGCCCAACCTCTATGCCGGCCTGCCGGAAAATCCGTCGATCAGCCCGCTGGTTGCTCTGTGGAAGGGGGTTGCCAAGCCGCTTGCTACACTGGCGCTGGCCGGCGTAGCGTTAGGCAGCTTGTTCCATTACGTGACCAAGGGTCCGAACGAAGTCTCGAAAGAGATCGAGGACGAGATCGAACGGGAAGACCGCGAAAAGGAGGCTGCAAAATGATCCGCGATCCGAAAGACCTAAAGCGTTATGAGCCGAAGGAACGGGCTAATCACTGGGTGGTGGGGATCAGCTTCATCCTGCTCGCTCTTTCCGGTCTGGCCTTCTTCCATCCGGCCTTCTTCCCGCTTACCCAGTTGTTCGGCGGCCCGACCTGGGCGCGCATTATCCACCCCTACCTCGGGGTGCTGATGGCGCTCTCTTTCCTTGGTTTGTACTTCCGCTTCAAGCATCTGAACAAGATCACGGCGGCAGACAAGGAATGGCTGGCCAAGGCGCAGAACATGGTGAATGGCAACGACCACGACATGCCGGAACAGGGCAAGTACAACGGTGGCCAGAAAGTCATGTTCTGGGTGATGGCGATCTGCATGCTGTTGATGACCGTTTCGGGCCTGCTCATCTGGCGCGCCTGGTTCGGCTTCGACATCACGCTCGTCCGCATGGGCGCCGTGGTGCACGCTGCTGCTGGCGCCGTGATGATCGGCATGATCTTTGTTCATGTTTATGCCGCCATCTGGGTCAAGGGCACCATCCGCGCCATGTGGTACGGCACCGTCACCCGGGGCTGGGCCAAGCAACACCACCGCGGCTGGTATCGCCAGATCACCGGCAAGTAAGTTTTAGCTATACCTTGCGTTCAGGGGGCGCTGCGAAGCACATTTCGTATCCCCCGCTTTTTTTGAGCCCACATGCAGACCCAAGCTATTGATTTTCACCCGCCGACTGAAGAAGCTGCGCCTTTTTTGTTGCCGGTCACCACTCGCCTCTTTGCCGAGCGCGCCGATCGTTTTGCCGCGCTGGCCAATGGCCACAGCCTGGGCGACTGGCTTGACTTTCTTGGCCAACTGACCCGCGCCCAGCACGCGGCACTGCAAGCCCTCCCACCAATGCCACTCCCGGATGCGGCGACGCTGGCCCAGGCGCGCACGCATGGCATGCCACCGCTTGACCCTGCGTTACGGCCAGCGGCCTGGCATGACGTACTGCGCCAACTCGTTCACTCGCTCCAGCACGACGCCCCGGCAGGCATGCAACAAGTGCTTGCTGTGCTTTCGACGGCATCCGACGCCACGCTTGAAACGCTGGCCGATACGCTGCTCAGCGGAGAGCCAAGCGCAGAAACCAGCGCCCGACTGCCCTTCGTTGCCGCATCGCTGCAAGTCGTCTTCACCGCCCTGTCCAGCCAGCTCGACGCGACGCAGTTGCAACGCCTCGACGCCCCCGGCGTGTGCCCCTGCTGCGGCAGCCCGCCGGTCGCCAGTATGGTTCGCCTCGGGGCCAGCATCAACAATCTGCGCTACCTGCACTGTTCCCTGTGCAACACCGAATGGAACGTGGCACGTGCCACCTGCACCGCCTGCAACACCGACAAAAGCATCGCGCTGCATGAGATTGAAGGCGCCAAGGGCGCTATCCGCGCTGAGACCTGTGACAGTTGCAAGACTTACCTGAAAATCGCCTATCAGGAGAAAGACATTAACGTTGACCCGGTGGCCGACGACCTCGCCACACTGGCACTCGACATGCTGGTCGACGAAGCCGGCTATGCGCGCAGTGGCCCCAACCTGTTGCTGATCGGGGCTAGCGCCTAAGCTTATTTATCCACCTTCTTTCTGCCCGGTTCGGGTGAAAGCATATGAACGAAAAAAAACATCTTCCTGCGGTCGACCGGGTTTTAGCCCAAATTCCCGCGCTAATTGAAATACATGGCCGCCAGCTCGTTACCGGCTGCGTTCGCGCCGAACTGGCCGCCGCCCGCGAGGGCATCAAACACGGTCTGCCGCTGCCCGAAGAACCAGCCCTGCTCAGCGCCATCCGCCACCGTGCCGAGGAGGCCGGCCAGGCCAATCTGCGGGCCGTTTTCAACCTAACCGGCACGGTATTGCACACCAACCTTGGCCGCGCCCAGCTCTCCGAGGAAGCCATCGCCGCGATGGTCGATGCCGCCCGCTCACCTTGCGCACTGGAATACGACCTCGCCTCCGGAGGCCGGGGCGACCGCGACGATCTCGTCTCCGCTCTGCTGGCCGAACTGATCGCCGGTGGCTCATCAGACATTGCCGCGACCATCGTCAATAACAATGCCGCTGCCGTGCTGCTAACGCTTAACGCGCTGGCTCAGGGCAAAGAGGCCGTAGTGTCGCGCGGCGAACTGGTCGAGATCGGTGGCGCCTTCCGCATCCCCGACGTAATGCGCCGGGCCCAGGTCAAGCTGCATGAAATCGGCACGACCAACCGCACCCACGCCAAGGATTTCCAGGAAGCGATCAACCCGAAAACGGCGCTGCTGATGAAGATCCACACCAGCAACTACGCCGTCACCGGCTTTACCGCTGCGGTCGACGAGAAAATCATCGCCGAAATTGCCCACGCCGCCGGCCTGCCTTTCGTCATCGATCTCGGCAGCGGCACGCTGTGCGATTTCGCCGCTCATGGCCTGCCCGCCGAACCGACGCCGCAGCAAGCTTTGGCCGCTGGTGCCGACATCGTCACCTTCTCTGGCGACAAGTTGCTCGGCGGCCCGCAAGCCGGGCTGATCGTCGGCCGCAAAGACTTGATTGCGAAGATCAAGAAGAACCCGCTGAAACGCGCATTGCGTGTTGGCAAAACCACGCTTGCCGCACTCGAAGCGACGCTGCGCCTTTACCGCGACCCGGACCGCCTGGCCGAACGCCTGCCCACCCTGCGCCTGTTGACCCGGCCGGCGGTCGAGATCGAAGCCCTCGCCCAGCGGCTGCTGCCAGCAGCACAAGCTGCCCTCGGCGCCTTGGCCGGTGTTTCCGTCGAACCTTGCAGCAGCCAGATCGGCAGCGGCGCCTTGCCGGTCGAACGTCTGCCGTCTGCGGCGCTGGTCTTCCGCCCAACTGCAAAAAAACCGGGAAAAACCCTGTTGACCGTGGAAGCCGCCTTCCGTGGCCTGCCGACGCCGGTCATCGGCCATATCCGCGACGATGCTTACCATCTCGACCTGCGCTGCCTTGAAGCGAAGGATGAAGCACGTTTCGTCACCCAGCTGGCCCTGCTGAAACTGGCATGAGCTTCTTCGCCGACCTGCTGCGCTGCGCGCCGTTGGCACTACGCCGGACAAGCGGAATGAGGGTGCACACGATGCTAAGTCACTTCACACACCAATTATTCCCCGCCCCGCCGTTCGCCCCTTCGACAAGCTCAAGGCAGCCTCTGAGTAGCCCGCCAAGCAGGCGTATCGAAGGGCAATTAATCGGGAACACGCAAACCCCATGATCATCGGCACCACCGGCCACATCGACCACGGCAAGACGACGCTGGTCAAAGCCCTGACCGGGGTCGATTGCGACCGCCTGAAGGAAGAGAAGGCGCGCGGCATCACCGTCGACCTCGGCTACGCCTACACCGAAAAGCTCGGTTTCATCGACGTGCCAGGTCACGAAAAGCTGATTCACAACATGCTGGCTGGCGCCACCGGTATTGATTTCGCACTGCTCGTCATCGCCGCCGACGATGGCCCGATGCCGCAGACCCGCGAGCATCTGGAGATCATCGAACTGCTCGGTATCCGTCAAGGCGCCGTCGCCTTGACCAAAATCGACATTGCTACGGTCGACCGGAAAAAACAGGCAAAAACGGAAATCACTGAACTATTGGCCGGCACTGCCCTGGCCGACGTCCCGATTTTCAGTATCTCCGCCACTACCGGCGAAGGCATTGCCGAACTGCGCCACCACCTCGAAGCAGCTGCCGTCAGTTCGGAACAGCGCAATCCCGGCGGCAGCTTCCGCCTGGCCATCGACCGCTGTTTCACCCTCTCCGGGGCGGGTACCGTCGTCACTGGCACAGCCTTCGCCGGCAGCGTCAAAGTCGGCGACCAATTGCTGCTCTCGCCGCCCAACAAACCGGTACGCGTGCGCAGCCTGCGCGTTCAGGATGCCCCGGCCGAGGCCGGCCATGCCGGGCAACGCATCGCGCTGGCGCTGGCCGGCATCGAAAAAAGCGAAGTCGAGCGCGGCATGTGGATCGTCGCCCCGAACCTGCACGCCCCGCTGCGCCGCTTCGACGCCAAGATCCGCGTCCTCGCCGGCCAGCCGCCGCTCAAGCACGGGACGCCGGTGCACCTCCATCTGGGTGCTGAAGATGTACCGGCCCGCATCGCCCTGCTCGGCGCCGATGAAATTCCGCCGAGCAGTGAAGATTGGGCGCAAATTACCGTCGACTCGGGGGGCAGCCGTTGTCTCCATAGTCGTGACATAGGCGCCCTGGCCGGCGACCGCTTCATCCTGCGCGATGCCTCGGCTCGCCACACCATCGGCGGCGGCCGCGTCCTCGACATTTTCCCGCCCAGCCGCAAGAAGCGCAGCCCGGAACGCCTGGCCATGCTTACCGCGCTGGCCGATGACAATCCGGCGGTGGCGCTGCAACTGGCCACCGAGCAGCAGTTGGCCGGGGTCGACCTCGACGCCTATGGGCTGAACCGCAATCTGGATGCCGCGACGCTGCAAGTAATCAGCGCCCAGCTCAAGCTGAAATTGGTCGGCAACACCGCCTTTTCCCCAAGCCATTGGCAGGCGCTCGAAAGCCGGCTACTCGCCGCCCTCGCTGCCGAACACGAACGCGCCCCCGACATGCCCGGCGTCGAACGTGACCGCCTGCGCCGCCTGACGCTGCCCACCCTGGCCCGCCCGGCCTTCGACAGCCTGCTCAGCACGCCGCTGAAAGATGGCCGCATCGCCCAGAGCAACGCCTGGCTGCACCTGCCGGAACATCGCGTCCAGATGTCGGCCAGCGACAGCGAGCAGTGGCTGGCCTGCCAGGCATTGCTCGATGCCGAGCCCTGCAACCCGCCACGAGTCCGCGACATTGCCAAGTTCACCGGAGCTACCGAAGAAAGTGTGCGCTCGCTTTTCAAACGCGTCGCCCGCCTCGGTGAAGCCTACCCGGTGGCGCACGACCACTATTTCACTGCCGCCGCCGTTGCCGACCTGGCCCGCCGCGTCGCCGCCCTGAACGCCGAACACGGCTTCGCTCGCGCCGCCACGCTGCGCGACCAAATCGG
>Ga0075163_10013696_pt1 | contig 10500 bp, 6 predicted proteins | sample JI1023141ADNA_FD_71478 | JGI IMG/M metagenome (GOLD analysis project Ga0075163, IMG submission 71478) | Wastewater effluent complex algal communities from Wisconsin, to seasonally profile nutrient transformation and Carbon sequestration -... | ecosystem: Engineered > WWTP > Effluent > Algae... | reverse complement strand
TGCATCGCAATCTAGGAATTTTCACAGGGCGTAATCTTCCATTAGAACAATTGTTCCTTCAATTTCAGGGCAAGGAAAATGGATTTACAAAAGGACGTGACAGGTCATTTCACTTCGGTACTAAAACGCACCATCTTGTTGGAATGATTTCTCACCTTGGTCCACAATTAGGTATTGCAGATGGAATTGCTTTGGCGAATAAACTTTCCGGAGCACAAAAGGCAACTATTGTTTTCTCAGGCGATGGTGGGGCAAGTGAAGGAGACTTTCATGAGGCATTGAATGTTGCTACAGTTTGGGATCTTCCAGTAATATTTGCAATAGAAAACAATGCATGGGGACTTTCCACTCCAAGTCGAGAGCAATTCCGTTGTAAACAGTTTATTGATAAGGCCATTGGATATGGCATGCCTTCAGAAGATGCGATCCAAGTAGATGGCAACAACATTATAGAAGTCTATAATGCCGTTAAAAAAGCGGCAGAAAGCATTAGAAAAAATCCACGTCCGATCATGATCGAATTCATGACTTTCAGGTTGCGTGGCCATGAAGAAGCCAGCGGCACTAAATATTATCCTGAAGGTATTATTGAAGAATGGGAGAAGAAAGACCCCGTAGATAACTATGAAGCTTGGCTACTCGAAAAAAATTACATCCGCGAACAAGATGTGTTAGAGATAAGGAATGAATTAAAGACAGAAATTAACGACGCGCTCAAAGTCGCATACGCAGAACCTGATATTAATCCTGACACAAGTAAAGAATTCAATGATGTCTATGCACCATTTAGTAATATTAGCATCGCACCCCAATCTTCCGGCAAAACGGAGAAACGTTTTATTGATGCTATAAGCGATGGTTTAAGACAAAGCATGCAAAAGCACCAGAATTTGGTACTCATGGGCCAAGATATTGCCGAGTACGGTGGTGTTTTTAAAGTGACAGAAGGATTTCTTGAAGAATTTGGCAAAGGCCGTGTGCGCAATACACCACTTTGCGAGTCTGCTATTATCGGCACAGGCTTAGGACTATCAATCAAAGGAATGAAAGCTATGGTCGAGATGCAGTTCGCGGATTTCGTGACTTGCGGATTTAACCAAATCGTTAATAACCTTGCAAAGCTTCATTATCGCTGGCAAGAGAATGCCGACGTAGTCGTGCGAATGCCAACCGGAGCAGGTGTTGCTGCAGGACCATTTCACAGCCAAAGCAATGAAGCCTGGTTCTTTCATACCCCTGGTTTAAAAGTAGTTTATCCTGCCTTTCCTCACGACGCAAAAGGATTGTTGTGTCAAGCATTTGAAGATCCAAATCCTGTGATCTTTTTTGAGCACAAAGCTCTATATCGAAGCGTTTCCAGTGAAGTTTACAATGACTACTATACAATTCCATTCGGTAAAGCCAGTGTTATCAAGACGGGCAATAAACTGAGCATCATCACATATGGAATGGGCGTGCATTGGGCACTTGATTTCCTCAACAGCAATCCAGACATTGATGCTGATCTGATCGACCTAAGAACATTGTTGCCATTGGATACTGAAACTATATATGAATCTGTGAAAAAAACAGGCCGAGTAGTTGTTTTGCATGAGGATAGTATTACCGGTGGCATCGGCGCTGAAATTGCATCACTCATTACAGAAAATTGCTTCGAATATCTTGATGCCCCAGTAAAACGATGTGCAAGTTTTGACACACCAATACCATTCAACGCAGCCCTCGAGAAGAACTTTCTTGCCAATAACCGATTATCCTCTGTTGTTGCTGAAGTTCTTAAATTTTGACACACTTAGAGAGCGCAGGCGTATCAATTTCATGAAGTACGCATAACACAAGCGTAACAGACAGGTTAACTTGTGGAAATTCTTTTGCAGTCAGAAATTACTGCTATGAAAAACCGCATTTTGTTGTTCCTGTTCTTATCATTTCCAGTTTGTCTATTGGCGCAAAAGAGCTCTATCACTGGTAAAATTGTAGATGAATCAACTGGAGAGGATTTGGTTGGAGCAGTAGTGCAGATTGAAGCACTTGGTCTTGGAGCGGCATCGGATCTATTTGGAACATACACAATTCAAAATGTACCAGCGGGAACACATGAGCTCACGGTATCTTACATATCCTATCAAACAAAAAAAATCACAGATGTTATAGTCGCAGAAGGAAAAGCGACAACATTAGACATAGCCCTTGGAAATGCTCCAATAGAAACGGGCATTGTTAATGTTGTTGACTTCAAAAAAACCAATACAGAGGCTTCTGTTCTCATGGAGATGAAAGATGCCAAAGGTGTATTGAGCGGAATGAGTGGAAAACAAATTGCCAAAACACCTGACCCTGATGCAGCAGCTGTAGCTAAAAGAATTCCCGGGGTAACTATCATTGATAATCGATTTGTGATGGTGCGCGGCTTACAAGAAAGATACAATGCCGTAACATTGAATGGCGCTCTTGCGCCAAGTCTAGAAACTGATGTTAAATCATTTTCGTTTGACCTAATACCAGCAGGCCTTATTGACAGACTACTTATTTATAAATCTCCATCACCAGACATACAAGGTGAATTTGCAGGCGGTGCCATTGATGTTATCACGAAAAACTTTCCAGATGAAAACTTCGAGGTAAAAGTCTCTTATCTCAGTGGAATTAGGCAGGGCACGACAGGAGAATTATTTCGCACAAATAATGTGACCGATAAGGATTGGCTTGCTAACGGAGCATCTTCTCGATCTCTTCCATCAGAATTTCCGCAAAACCTTCGCACAGTTGCATCTTCAGAAATTGAAGCCATTGGTAAAAAATTACCAAATACATGGGGATATGAGAATTCAACAGCACCAATTGATCATAGACTTTCGGCATCAGTTGGAAAGCAGTTCAATCTAAAAAAAGGAAAACTGGGTTCGATAACCGCCATCAACTACAGTCGATCATTTCAATTCACAGGATCAAACATTGGCAACTACAATGTTTATGATTTCATCAATAACGAACCAGATACCACTGAATATTACACCGACAGCATATACGCTGCTACACACAAAGTTGGTTTGATGCAAAATTTTGGATTTAAAAATGAGCATCACGAAATCAGTTGGAAAAATTTCTACAATCAAACAGGAATGGCAGAGAACACCTTCCGAACAGACACAGACATTCAGAATGGTATCTTGAGAAAAAGTTATCAGTTTCGTTATATGGACCGCGCGTTGTACAGCGGCCAGCTCACAGGCAAGCACAAAATAATGAACGAAACAGGAGAAGTAACATGGGTTATTGGATACAACAAAACAAATCGAGATGAGCCAGATATGCGCAGAATGATATATCAGCAACCATTGGAAGATTTGAGTATTCCTTATCAAGCTGTGGTCGCACCATCTGCTCAGCCGTTCTACATGGGTAGGCTATTTATGGAATTAGAAGAAACATCGCTCATTCAGTCTGCTTCATATCAGCACTACTTCAACGTCTTTAATGCCCCAGAAGAAGAAAAAAACAAATGGGCCTTCCTCAAGGCGGGTGCGTATCTTCAACAAAAAGACAGAACTTTTTCAATTAGGAACATCGGATATAGATCGAATAACCAGTTTGATTATAACCTCACCACCTTGCCGCTAGAAGAAATTCTTTCTGAAGAAAACATCAATAGCACTGGCGGTTTTACTATTGATGAAGATACAAAAGGATCAGATCAATATTCGGCATCCAATGATTTGATTGCTTATTATCTCATGCTGAATTTACCCATTAAAAATTTCAATGTTTCTGGAGGAGTTAGAATTGAAGACAACACTCAAATACTAAATAGTAAAACTACACAAGGAGCTGCTATCGAAGTAAACAAACATGTAGTATCTGTATTGCCGTCAGTAAACGTTTCTTATAATTTGACCGATAAATCGCTGGTTCGCGCTGCTTACGGAAAAACGGTGAACAGGCCCGAATTCCGAGAGCTAGCACCCTTCTCGTTCTATGACTTCGTTCAGAACTTTGTAATTCAAGGAAATCCTGATCTAGAAGTTCCTGTAATAACAAACTATGATCTCCGCTGGGAATATTATCCGAACCCAACAGAATTTATAAGTGCCGGATTGTTCTATAAAGACTTCCTCAATCCAATTGAATTGTCACTTAATCCAGCATCGACTCCATGGAATGTTGATCCATACAACGCCGTGCGTTCATATAGCTACGGCGCCGAAGTAGACGTTCGCAAATCAGGCAGAGGAATCACCGATAACCGCTGGATAGGAGACTTGAGCGTTGTTGCCAACGCATCATTGGTGAAGAGCGAAGTAACAATCAAAGAAGGTGTGAGTGAAACAGAAAACACTCGACCAAGAGCGATGATGTTTCAGTCGCCATATGTTGTTAACGCGGGACTTTACTTCCAAGACGACACTTTAGATATTGCGGTGAGTGTGCTTTACAATATTATCGGCGAAAGACTTTTCCTTGCAGGTATTAATGGACTGCCAGATGTATATGACATGCCACGTAACATTATTGACATCTCCCTAACTTTAGGAAGCGGACTTGTTACTCACGGTAAATACAAAAACTTAAAGTTGAAATTTGGAATTCAAGACTTACTGAATCAGCAATATCTTTTATTACAGGATGGTAATGAAACCAGTGGTCTCGAGCGTGAAATTGATCAGAGAAGACAATACTTCCAGAGAGGTACGTATTATACCATTGGTCTTGTATATGAGTTCTCTAAAAAATAACTGAACACCACTCATTCATCTTTGACTTTATAACCATCAACAATCTGAAACAATAGATTTGCTTAACATTTGAGGTTAATTTCACGACAAGAAAATCACAAGAGTAACGTAAGAGTAATCCGTTCGTCATTTAGTGTTAACATAAAAATTGGACGTTTGTATTGTTAAAATCAATACAATGAAAAAAATTCTATTCTACCTAATTATTTGCTTGTTAACGATGCAAGCAAGTGCACAAATTATCGTCTCGGGTGAGATTACATCTAACACCACATGGACGAACAACAACATTTACATTATCAGCGGATGGCTTTATGTGCGGGATGGCGCAGCCCTCACTATTGAACCTGGAACTTTGATTAAAGGAGACTTTGACTCAAAAGGTGCTTTGATCATTGAAAGAGGTGCTCAACTTATCGCTGACGGTACTGCAGAGCAGCCAATTGTTTTCACATCTCAAAAAGCTCCAGGCGAAAGATATTATGGTGACTGGGGAGGTGTTATCATTTGCGGTCGTGCTTCTATTAATGTACCTGAAAATGTTGGAAATGGCACAGCGGCTGGAGAAAACATCATTGAAGGCGGAGTTGGCTCCGTTTATGGTGGCGGTGCAAATCCGAACGATGACGACAATAGCGGAATATTAAGATATGTTCGAATTGAATATGGTGGCATTGCATTTCAACCAAATAGTGAAATCAATGGACTCACATGCGGTGGTGTCGGCAGAGGAACTACTATCGATCACGTGCAAGTATCTTTTAGCGGTGATGATGCCTTTGAATTTTTTGGAGGTACTGTTAACTGCACAAATCTCATCGCATATAGAAACTGGGATGACGACTTTGACACTGACTTTGGATATAGAGGTAAAATTCAGTGGGCACTTTCTGTGAGAGATCCAGAAGTTGCAGACGTTTCTGGATCAAACGGATTCGAATCAGACAATGACGGACAAGGCACTGGCAATACTCCTATAACAAGTCCCGTTTTTTCTAATGTGACTATTATCGGCCCACTCGCATTCAGCGAGACCATAAACTCTAACTACAAGCGTGCACTGCACTTGCGCAGAAATACCAGAACAAGCGCATTCAACTCAGTCTTTGTTGGATATCCAGTAGGACTTTTTGTTGACGGTTCTGCATCGCAAAGTAACGCAACTAACAATGATTTGAGATTCAAAAACAATGCACTTGTAGGTATGACCGATACTCTTGCCGCGACGTCATCTGCCAATCCTAACAATATCAATGGCGCTTTCGACATTAACAATTGGTTCTCGAGCAATGGCAATAGCAACAGCATGATCACAAGCCTAGGCGAACTCATGTTGAATGATGTGAGTTTGGAGCATCCAATATTGACATTGAATGCCGGATCGCCTCTTGAGTCTGGAGCAAGCTTCACAGATGGATACCTTTCAGATTCATTCTTCACCCCAACTTCATATCGTGGAGCTTTTGGAACTGACAACTGGACAAATTGTTGGGCTGAATGGGATTCACAAAATGCAGCATATAACGGAGCTATTAACTATTCAATCACTGCCAGCATCGGCATTGTAGGAAGTTCAGTAGTTTGTCCTGGAGAATCAGTAATGCTATTCGCCAATACATCTGCAACAGGTGACCTCAATATCTCTTGGAGCAATGGTGATGAAGGATCAGAGATCATCGCAGAGACGCCACTCAATATTAACTTCACTATAGTGAATGACAGAGGATGCTCAGCGATATCAGAAGCTATAGATTTAACAAACTATCTAGCACCATCAGTAGCAATAACAGCAGCTGGATCAACATCATTCTGCACAGGAGGTTCTGTTACCATTAGTTCAAATCAATCTAGTGGTAACGTTTGGTCGAATGATGCTACATCAAGCAGCATTACAGTAAATTCATCAGGCACATACAGCTTAACATACACGGATGAAAACGGTTGCGCAGCAACTTCAAATTCAATTGAGGTATCAGTTAGTGACTCGCCTGCTCCAACTATCAGCACAAGCGGAACCACGGAGATTTGTGAAGGCGAAACAGTGGTGCTTACAAGTAGCATAGCAGATACATATCAGTGGAATCTCAACGGAAATGCAATTGCCAATGGTGACACCCAAACATTGACAGCCACTGAAGAAGGAGCTTATACAGTTACGGTTACAAATACCGATCAGTGCAATGGTGTTGGAACGTCTTCATTCCTTGTATTATCGGTTAATCCTACACCAGCAGCATCCTTTGATTATGATGCAGAGAACGGCAGTGCTGAATACGAATTTAACAATAACTCAACGAATGCTAGTTCCTATAGCTGGGATTTCGGAGACGGATTCACGAGCACAGATGCAAATCCAACACACACATTCAGCACAGGTGGTTCGCACACAATAACCTTAACCGCATTTAATGGTGATTGCAGTGACGTTACTACAATTACAATAACAGATGTATCAATTGAAGAAAATTTCAACAACACATCAGTTCAGCTTTATCCAAATCCGACCGATGCCGACGCAACCCTGCAAGTTTCAACAAACAATCGCACAACACTGCAAATTTCCATAAGCGACATCACAGGTAAACAAGTTTTGAATTTAATGCCTATCTCATTTAGCGGAACACAATACATTACAATTCCAGCTTCGCAAATAGAAAGCGGCATTTACTTCTTGAACATCTTTGATGGTTCAAACGTGCAAGTTGTAAAGATGGTAGTTAGAAAATAGCATACTTAAAAGAAACAGATAAGAAGCCCGCAACAGTGTTTGCGGGTTTTCTTTTTCACACCATTTCATTTCATAATAAAATTCATTACCTTCATAAAAATTATTTGATCAAAATTGCTTCAAATTATTGTCCATATCTTATTGGTGATCTCCTTGGTTTATTTAGGGGTGTGTCTTGTTTATTTTCTTTTTCAGGAGAGGTTCATATTTGTGCCGACATTAAAGACAGATCCATTCACATCAAAAATTGGATCTTATTGTGAAGAGCATTTCATTAACACACCATACAACGGAAAAATTCATGCTTTGCATTTGACCATTGAAAATCCCAAAGGAATAATCTTTTATCTCCATGGGAATACAGGGAACCTTAAACGTTGGCAGTTTATGGCAGAAGAAATAAGTAGTTATGGTTATGATGTCTTCGCTATCGATTACAGAGGTTATGGTAGGAGTCGCGGAAAAAGATCCGAAGCCATTTTGCATCGTGATGTTGAGCATTGTTTTGACTACATTCAAACAAAATACAAAAACAAAAAAATAATTATCTACGGAAGATCACTAGGCTGTGCTTTCGCAACCCGACTTGCGAGCAGAAGAGAATCCGACAAACTAATTCTTGAGACTCCATTTTATAACATGCATGCCACAGGTAGATATTATTTGCCATTTCTTCCAGTGAAATTTTTGTTGCGATATCATTTCAGATCAGATTTATATATTAAAAATGTAAACACAAAAGTTTACATTTACCATGGAACAAGCGACATCATTGTTCCGCATAGTCATGCATTGAGACTTTATCAAACCGCTATGGCAGCAGATAAATCTGTGACATTAACAACAATACCAGGTGGTAAACACAGCAATCTTAGCAGTTTTCCGTTGTTCAGAAAACATCTTGAGCAAGTACTGGATTAACAATCTTAGAAGTTTCGTCATCAATGTTGTTCACCCCCAATTATGCATTTGAGTTTTGTTTTCAGTTAATCATTTTTAGACAGCGATAACCACACACTCGTAACAGCCTTAACAATACTTCATGAAACAGTAACACTTGTTTCATAAACACACAACAAAGCTTGCAGACTTTTGAGACTCAGCTAAAAGCATTTGTCATCAAAAGAACAACATAATATTCTCGCCAAAGAACTAGCGCATTACACGCGCGCGATCGGACATCCGGCTCGCATTGCAGTGCTTCTAGCCATTGCTGCCAAAGGAGAAGGCATGGTAAGGGATATCGTAGAAGTTCCGCCTCTTTCAAGAGCAACGGTGCTGCAGCACCTGAGAGAATTAAAGCGCGCTGGACTTATACTTGGTAAGATTTATGGGGCCAAAACCGAATATCAAATTGATTTCAAAAAACTGCAGGACTTCGATTTGTCCTTCAAGAGTTTTTTGCAAGAGGTTCAGGTAAAGAATTCATAACGCTGCATAACGTTAACTTAATACCACGGCAATAATTAAGTGTGTTCAGGGTAATTCCTTTGCCTTATGAAATGGTTGATAGTTCTATTCTTGGCATTCAGCAACTTTCTTGCTTTTGGCAATGGTGATCCAATTTCAAAAACCACTGTAGTTAGCGGTATTGTCATTGACCAGCACTCGTCCGAATCACTCACTGGTGTAAGGGTTTCAGTTGTTGGCACGGATATTTTCACTTTCTCAGATCGTGATGGCAATTTTATTTTAGACCAAGTACCTACAGGAAATATTGAACTTTCATTCCAGTTGGTTTCATTCAAACCAGAAGTCAAAAATCTCAATACTACTGAAGTCAACAATTCCACATTACTTATTAACCTGATCGAACGCTAGATCGAAGTAGCGGACTTAATAGCCAATCTCTTAATACTGGCTTAACAAATAGATTTCGAAAATCGATTGATTTACAATCAATTAAAAAACTTAACATTGAAAACAGAACATCAATGTTAACACTACGTTACATTCGTGTTTACGAAAAGCAAATGAATTTTCTTAAAATCCGAATGTATATGAAAACGCTAATCTCCATAATCCTTGTTTGTGTGGTGTCGCAAATGTCAATTGCGCAAGTAACCGAAAAAGAAGGTTTGTACTATAACAACAACGGCGAACTATACACAGGCAATCACGTCACATTAAACACCGACGGCACCATTGAAACTTCAATGATGATAGAGAATGGACTACTTCATGGCGAAGTAAAATTCTACGATCAAAAAGGGCTGCTGCAAGAAACAGGTTTGTATTCGCAAGGTTTGAAGGAAGGCAAATGGATTCAGTTGAACTCTGAAGGCAAAACCATAGGAGAGGCTTATTATCGTGAAGGTCTTAAAGATGGTATTTGGACAGTTTGGGATGATCAAGGAACAAAAAGATATCACATGGTTTATAGCCTTGGCAAAAAAGTCGACACCTGGAAAATGTGGGATGAGAATGCTTCGCTAGTTTCAGAAAGAATCTATAACGACTAATCGCGTCTTAGTTGTACCCGATTGACTTCATCAATTCGGTATTGTTGCTGACTAGCCATGGGCCATCTAAGTCCGCCCAATCGCACATCGGCGACAAAACTTCAGCAGCATTGCAGCCTACAGAAGATTCACTCATACACCCGATCAATACTTGCATATTGGAAGATCGCGCTTGACGTATCATTCGCGAAGCTTCAGTGATTCCTCCACATTTCTGGAGTTTAATATTGATGCCATCGAAAGCTTGACCGACACCTTCGATATCAGTTATGCCTTGGCAAGCTTCATCTGCGATCACTGGAATATTCAAAGTTGACCTCAACTCTTGTGTTTTGTTACTATCGCTCTTAATGAACGGCTGCTCGATCATAATACAACCACTATCTGCCAATTTCCTGCAAAAATTCTTCGCATACTCAAGGTCACTCCACGCTTGATTAGCATCAATAGCAAATGGCATATCCGAATATTTCCGGTATGTCTTAAGCATTTCGTCATCATGAATGCCGTCCATTTTTAGTTTAAAAAATTGAAACCCAGAAGACATTCCATGGTTCAATTTTTCTGTAAATTCATC
>Ga0075163_10013695_pt1 | contig 10500 bp, 8 predicted proteins | sample JI1023141ADNA_FD_71478 | JGI IMG/M metagenome (GOLD analysis project Ga0075163, IMG submission 71478) | Wastewater effluent complex algal communities from Wisconsin, to seasonally profile nutrient transformation and Carbon sequestration -... | ecosystem: Engineered > WWTP > Effluent > Algae... | reverse complement strand
AACTTCAAATAGTAGTCTATCAGAATGCCGCCCAATAAGAAGGCTAAGCTTATGCAGGCAGGTATGTATTTTTTCCATACTGATCCCACCATTTTACCCGAGTGCTCATGTTCATGGGAATTAGCAATTGGCTTTAACAAATCATCTGCATGAGCCTGTCTGTACACTTTTTCCTCTAATGAGCAGCACGTCATATTGCCTTGATCATCGTAGGTATGCTCATGGTTGGGATCTCTATTAATCATGTTATTAGATTTTAATGTCCACCTTCTTCTTCGCTATTCTTGATCTTAGACAAAATGGAATAAGCTCCTTTTATCACAACTTTTGAATTTTCATCAATCCCTTCCGGAACAATTACTTCAGTATGTCCCAGCTCGCTACTCCCTGTTCGAATTTCAACCATAGTAAAGTGTTGTCCTTCATCGTGTGGTTCGTCCTTATTACTTTCTCCTATACGTTCCTTCTCTTCAGCCAAAACAAATATGTATTTCTTACCTTGAAAATCTATGATGGATTCATCGGGCAAGGCTGGCACTAAAGCGCCACCTGTTTCAACATTTGCTTTCAAATACATACCCGGCAATAGCTGCGTGTCTTCCCTATCAATATGACAGTGAATTCGAATTGTTCTATCAACACTGATTTCGCGGCCAATCAGGTACACAGTAGCCATCCTGTCGGTGGTTTCATTGGCCAATACGAATCGAACTTTTTGACCAAGTTTTATTTTCGGAACATCTTTCTCAAAAACAGTCAGCTCGACATGGAGGTGTTCTGTGTCTACAATTTCGAATAGAACGTCAGACGGATTGACGAACTTTCCAATGTTTACATTTACCTCCGTTACATAGCCATTGATTGGAGAATATACATTACCTGTGCTTGTGATATTTCCCTCTTCAAGGGCAACAAGATTAATGTTAATCATCTTTAGTTTTGCTAAGAGCGCATTCTTTTTGGCACGCCATGTTTGATAGCTGGACTTGGCTTGTTGCAGTGCTTTCTGTGAATTCACATTCTCTTTCGCCAATTCCTTCTGACGCTCATAGTCAGCATTTGAAAATTCAAATTGACTTTTGGCTTCGAGGTAATCCTGTTGCATTTGAATGTAATCAGGATTTTCTATTACAGCTATCAATTCTCCCTTCTTCACTCGTGAACCTTGAAGCAGCCCTGTGCTTTTAAGGAAACCTCCTAAAGGAACTGAAACGCTAACCATTTGCTGAGGGGGTGCATCCAACACACCGTTTACTTTTACCGTGCCACTAATTTGTAGCCGTTCGATCTTGCCTAACGTGATACCCGCAGTTGTTACCTGAGCGGCTGTAAGTTCAACTGTATTTTCCTCTTCTTCATGGTGCTCTTCAGTTGCTACCTTCTCTGTAGCTTTTTCGCCACAAGAAACTATGAACACGGAGACGAAAAGACCAATAACTATATATTTTAAAATGTATTTCATGGTGCTACTATTTATTACCTGATAAAAATTCGATGTAAATGATATTTTGGTTATACTCATTCAATGTTTGTAGGAACCCTTCTTTTATTTCAATAGCATTACGAATGCCTAAAAGATATTCCGCATAACTGATTTCTCCACTGCGAAAAGCCGTCTCTGATTGTCGTAAAATTAGATTGGCATTTGGCAATGCAGAGTCGTGATAGTATTCCAGACTGTTTTTGTTTTTTGTGTATTGTTGCAAAGCCTGATCCATCTGACCATTCAATGAAATATGATGATACTCGTAGTTACTTTGAGCAGCTTGATGATTATACTCGGCTGCCCTAACCCGCCCTTGATGGGGAACGAACCACAATGGAATTGAAACACCAACCTGAAAACCGTTGAAGCGATCACTTGATGAAGCAATTGTGCCGTTCTCTACATTGGTTGTTCCAATCAGTGTCTGAGAAAAGAATCCTACCAATAGATCGGGAGCAAATTTTGCTGACTCAACTTTTTTCTGACTCTTCGCGACTTCTATTTGCTGACGCATAAAGGCAAGCGAAGGGTTGGAAATTAGAGCCATGCTATCGGGTGATTCATTTAATTTGATTTCAGTCAATGTATCCTCTGCAATCTCAGGCAACACATCACTATTCAGCAATGTTTTTAATTGAGTCCGCAAGCCAAGGATATCAGCTTCACTTTTTCGAAGTTGATTCTTTACTTCATTCCGCTGCGCTTCGGCAGTGGTTTTTTCGAGCAGGTTAGTTTCTCCAGTTTTATAACGCAAGGAAGCTGCTTTCAGAAAACCTTCATAGATACTGTCTTGCTGCAATAGCAACTCGTGACGCGATTGTGTGAAGGCAAGATGATAATAAACTTGCTTAACCTGATAAACCAATTCATTTTCTGTTTCTGCTTTTTTCAATTCGGATGAAGCCACGAGCGACCGGTTGAGACTTCCCTGACTTCCAAGAACAGCAAATGGAATAGTTTGTAAAACAGTAATGTTGTTATCGTTTTTCGCATAGCTGTTGTACTGCCCTCTCATGAAAGTAATATCAGTCTTTGGCAAGTCGAAGGATGTTTTCTTCAATTGCTTTTGATACTCTACTTCGTATGAAGCAGCTTTGACGCCAGCATTATTTTTCAATGCAACATCGATGGCTTGCTGAACAGTCATTTTACTTGACTGAGCAAGTCCAGTAAATACTGAAAGACAAAATGTAAATACGATTGCTGTTCTCATATCGATGAAGTGTTTACTTGTTTGGAACCAATTTTTTCAAAATAAATATAAAGGCAGGGAAGTACGATCAGTGTCAATAGCGTGCTACTTATCAATCCACCAATCACAACAGTGGCAAGAGGTTTTTGTACTTCTGCTCCAGCACTGGTTGCAAGTGCCATTGGCAAGAAGCCAAGAGAGGCAACAGCAGCTGTCATAAGTACAGGGCGTAACCTTATGCTGGTTCCCTTTCGGATAATTTCTACTAAGTCAGTTAGGCCTTCTTTTTTTAAACGGTTGAATTCGGCAACAAGAACAATACCGTTAAGTACGGCCACACCAAACAATGCGATGAAGCCAACTCCTGCAGAAATACTAAAAGGCATTCCCCGCAACAATAAGGCAAACACTCCACCGATTGAAGCCATTGGTATAGCGGTGAAAATGAGAATGGATTGTTTTATCGAACCAAATGTCAAAAACAAAAGGATGATAATGAGAAAGAGGGCTCCTGGTACTGCTAATGACAATCGCGCTTGAGCTTCCTTTAGGTTTTCAAACTGACCTCCGTATGTTGGATAATATCCTGGTGGAAAGTCTATTTGTCTATCAATTTTGTCTTTGAGCTCTTCAACAATGCTAGCTACGTCACGACCTCTCACATTGAAGCCCACAATGATTCTGCGCTTTGCGTCTTCTCGTTGAATTTGATTCGGCCCGATTTCAAATTCAACTTCAGCAAGTTGCTTTAAAGGTATTTGCTCCCCTTTTGGAGAAGAGATGAAAAGGTTTCGAACATCATCAATATTCTGACGGCTCTGAGAGCTAAGTCGAACCGTGAGATCATATCGTCTTTCACCTTCGAACACCCGTCCTGCGGCTTGTCCCGCAAAGGCTGTATTGATGGCCTGGTTTATTTCTTCAATGTTTAACCCAAACTTGGCAACTTCATCCCGGTTGATGTTAACAACGATTTGCGGAAGGCCTGTCATTTCTTCAACATACAAATCGCGAGCACCTTCCACCGATGCAACAATTTTTGCCACCTGTTGCGATAGGTCAGTAAGTACAGTCAAATCTTCTCCAAAAATCTTCACTGCCACATCCTGTTTTGCTCCGGAGATTAATTCATTGAAGCGCATTTGAATGGGTTGTTGAAATCCAAATGTTACTCCTGGTAAAGCCTCCAGTGCCTCGCCCATTTTTTCTGCAAGTTCTTCTCTGCCACTGGCTTTCGTCCATTCATCTTTATCTTTCAGAATTACCATCATATCGTAGGCCTCAATAGGCATAGGGTCGGTTGGAATTTCTGATGAACCAATTTTGCCGACTACTTCCTTCACCTCGTCTGGAAACTCGCGCATCAAAATTTCTGCTGCCTTTGTTGACGCCTCTACAGTATATGATAAACTGCTTCCTGTCAGTACCCGTGTCTCTACAGCGAAGTCACCTTCCTCAAGTGTTGGTAAAAATTCTCCACCCATTCCAATAAAGAAAACAAGGCTGACAGCGAATATCACAACAGATGAAACCACTACGACAAACTTGTGCTTCAATGCTCCATTGATTACAGGTTCGTACATTCGATGGAAGAAATCCATCATTCTGTCGGAGAAGTTGCGCTTGTGCTCTGTGTTCTTACTCAAGAAAAGCGCAGACATCATTGGAACGTACGTAAGTGAAAGAAGGAAGGCGCCAAGAATAGCAAAACTTACAGTCTGTGCCATCGGCTTAAACATCTTGCCTTCAATTCCTACTAACGCAAGAATGGGCAGGTACACGATAAGAATAATGATTTGTCCAAATGCAGCGCTTTTCATCATCCGTGAAGCAGAATGGTGAACCCTTTCATCCATCTGTTGCTGATCAAGCCGCCCTACTTTACTAGTGCCCAGGAAGTGCATGGTAGACTCGACAATGATAACTGCACCATCTACAATTAATCCGAAGTCAATTGCACCAAGGCTCATAAGATTACCCGATACTCCAAAGACTTGCATCAGAGAAACTGCGAATAGCATGGAAAGTGGAATAACAGAAGCTACCAAGAATCCTGCTCGGAAATTGCCAAGAAACAGCACCAGAATAAATACTACTATCAGCGCCCCCTCTATCAGATTTTTTTCTACAGTTCCGACTGCGCGACCTACCAGTGCACTTCGGTCGAGAAAGGGTTCGATGGTTACTCCTTCAGGCAACGTCTTTTTTATCTGCTCCATTTTCTCTTTCACCCGATTCACCACTGCACTGGAGTTTTCACCTTTCAGCATTAAGGCGGTCGCACCCACTACTTCACCTTTATTATTATAAGTCATTGCGCCATAGCGATTAGCAAAACCGAATCGAACATCAGCCACATTGCGGATAAGAATGGGTATTCCTGCTTCTGTATTTTTAACTACAATCTTACCGATGTCATCAACCGAATTGATTAATCCTTCACTCCGGATAAACCATGCATTCGGTTTCTTATCAATATATGCCCCTCCGGTGTTCTGATTGTTTTTTTCAAGGGCGGTAAATACATCAGCAATGCCCAGATTATAACTGCGCAATTTGTCGGGGTCAAGCGCTATTTCATATTGTTTTAAAAAACCTCCAAAGCTTGCTACGTCTGCCACACCCGGTGTGCCAAGCAATTGCCTTCGAACAATCCAGTCCTGAATGCTACGAAGTTCCATTGCATCGTATTTTTCTTCGTATCCTTTTTCGGGTCTAACGATGTATTGATATATCTCACCAAGACCAGTTGTTACCGGAGCCATTTCAGGTGTGCCAACACCTGGAGGGATCTGACCCGCTGCAACTGTCAACCGTTCGTTCACTTGCTGTCGTGCCCAATAAACATCCACATTGTCATGAAAAACAATAGTAACAACCGAAAGTCCGAAGCGTGAAAAACTTCTGATCTCTTCAATGTCCGGAATAGTGGTCATTGTTTGCTCTACCGGGAAAGTAACAAGTCGCTCAATGTCCAGTGCAGATTGCGAAGGAGCTGCTGTGATAATCTGTACTTGATTATTTGTGATGTCGGGCACGGCATCAATGGGAAGTTGTGTCAATGAATAACTTCCCCAGGCGATCAAGGCTATCGTAAATAGGCCTATGATCAGTTTATTTTTTATCGAATATTGAATGATCTTGTCTAACATATTTTTATTAGAAGTGATGAAGTGTGATGTGCTGGATTAAGCAAATTAATCCAAGACCGATAATCAAGGCCATGACATATCCTAAAATGTCTATTGACGTTCTGAATCCAGAACGATTTTTTTCTTGCGCATAGCGCACAGTTAAAATGAAATTATTGATTGCAACTGTATGACAGAACTGTCATACAGGAGATTATTCAGGCAAGTTTAGGTGGCTGCCAGATTGAAGTTGCTTCATTGAGCAAATCCATTTCAATATAGAGTGTTGCTACCTCTGTATTGTGTAAAAATTTAGAAAATGAAAGCTCAGATGATTGATTCATCTGAAGATGGGCGGCACAGCAGGAACAGATACAGAATGGCGTGCAGAAATCCAGCTTTCCATTAGCATGGTCGTGGCTGCCATTGTCCACAAAAGTAATTCCGTTCTTCTTTCCGTCTATACACGTCTCTTTATCACTACAGGGGTAACCCGCAAGGAATAATAGATATAGCGTAAACAGTAAGCGAATTGTTCTCACCTTACAAAGGTAAACGAAAAAACCATGCAATAGGGTTGCAAATGCCCAAAATTCCTCTCAATAATTAATTTAACAACTATAATTCAACCTCTTCCTTAAGAAATTCTTTTGTTCCTTCCTTGGCGAGAAGTGTTAAGAAGCATGATACTCTTGAATGGTTGTGTCAATTATGAACCAATCTTTTTCAAAGGACGATTAGGATATAGCACATCAATGATTTTTATTCATCAAGACTCAGAGGCCATACAGAAGAGAGAAGCTATCACTTTCGTAAAGAATAAATATCCCAAGAGCCAACAGTACAATCGGCATAATAACATGTCCGTATTTGTTTAAAGATTTTGCTAACAACGGGTGATGTGCCAAATATTTTGCGACCATGCACCAGACATAAACCATTATTAGGAAGGTCAGAAGAAATTGGAATTTCTCTTGCACAGTTAAGGTCGTAAGTAATGGAACATACACCCCGATGTTATCGCCTCCATTGGCAATAGTTACTCCCGCAATAGCAAAGATTCCAAAGTTTTTGTTTTCGAGTTCCTTTTGATTGTCCTGGTCATCTTCTCCTTTTATCATCTCAAGAGTTTGCTTTATCGCTAAGTAAATAGGAAACAATCCCAAAAAACCGACATACCTCTGATCAATGAAATTGCCAATTATAGAACCTATAAGAGAAATTATGACCAGGGCTGCGATGCCAAAGTACTGGCCTGTAATAATCTTTGAAGACTTATATTTCCTGTTTCCAAAGAATAACATCAGAATAAAGATGTCATCAATGTTTGTTGATACAAATGCTAAGATCGATGTGATGAAGTTTTGAATCATTTTATACTCCTTAAAATAATACGAACTTTTATACTTTCTGGTGAATGATATGAAGCATTGCAAGTTCTTTTATAATACTGTTTCATACTATTAATTTAAGTAAGTTAGATTTGTGTAATGAAAGAATCAACTGATCTTTTCGGAATTCCCGTCCCATCAACTGACAAGGTCTTTCTGACTTTTGTTGTTATTCACATTGCCATTTCTCTTGCTTGCGTGATCAGTGGACTTCTTGCAATGCTCGCCAACAAGGGTGGAAAGAGACATTCGATTTATGGTGCTGTTTATTTTTGGACCACGCTTTCAGCATTCGTAACCATTGTTATTCTGTCCGTTATGAGATGGCCGCATAACATTCATCTGTTGAGCATCGGAACTCTTGCTATTGCACTTACATATACCGGACGTAAATTGGCAAAGTCACAACCTAAAAACTGGACTCGCTGGCACACGATATGCATGGGAATGTCTTATGTATTGCTCTTGACTGGATTTTACGTTGACAATGGAAAGAACCTCCCCTTCTGGAGATTATTTCCTCAATGGTTCTTTTGGGTTTTTCCTGTAACGGTTGGCCTTCCTATCATTCTGAAAGTTTTAAAGACGCACCCATTGAATCGGGTAAAGCCTAATACAGATTAATTACAGCAGGAAGCTCCTTTTTGAATTGGTGGGCATTTCATTGTGCCATAAGAACAAAATACACAACAGTCTCCATGTATTGGTTTCAAAAGCGTTTTGCAATTTTCACACTCATAGAAATATTGACACGCATCTGTTGGCATGGTCTCCTCCTTCTTGAAACCACAGCTGGGACAGGTAATGATTGATTGCAATTCTAAATCCTTTATTTTCGGCTCCATACTATAATGACTTTGTTATATACTCCAACCGTTCAGTCAATTTGCTACCACAAAAATACTTTGATTGATCAACCCAGGTTCTTGACGGTCCAAGTTGGTGAGCGTATTCAAAAGGACGAGGCAAGCTCTTATTCCATTTAGCATCTTTATCAAAGAACATGTAAATATCCCAGGCCTGCTCTCCGGAAGGATTGATCGCTTTCGCGGCCACATCTCCAAATTTATTTTCCGCATCAAAAAATTGCACGATATTCTTGTTCTTAAAAAGCGAGGCTGCACGGAAAGCAGTATTTTCTTTATCGCTTTGCAGCATGTTAGTCCATACTATTATTACCGACAAGTCTTTCTTAGCCATATTCTCTATGATTGCTTTTTGCACAGACTCGGCACCTTGAAGGCACCACTTGCAGGTTGAAGAAAGTATAGCTACGAATTTTGTTTTTTCGGGATATTGATTGAATGCTTCTTGAATCTGCTTTACATCCTTCAGAACAATTAAGTCCTTACTTATTTCTTTGGGAAGATCACCAGTTGGAATCTGGCAGGAGCTTGCCGTACAGTTTTCTTTTCCCTGCAGCAATGAGCTGGATGGAACACCATCTACTTTGTAGCCTGTACTATTGATAGCAGCAATGATCTTATCCTTGTCAACCTTCTTCTCATCGAATTCAACTATCGTGGAACCTTGATCGTAGGATGCTTTTACAAAAGAAACACCTGGCAGTTTCTTTACTACACTTTCAATGTGTAATTCACAGCTTGCACAGGTCATGCCCTTTACAGCAAATTCAACTCTTTTATTCTTGTCTTGAACTGACGTAACAATCTCAGAATTGCCTTTAAAAAGATACTTCGAGTAACTTGGAAAGGAGATCAGTAATATTGAGAAAATAGTAATGACCCCTAGAAATTTCTTTGAATTAAAGAATGAAGTCTTTGTCTCGCATCCGCACTCGTCTTCCTTCTTTTCTTTAAATGATTGAAACCACGCGAAACCAAGAATGAAAACCGTTGAGGAAATAAGATAGGGTCTTAAAGGTTCTATCCATGTGAAAGTAGATGCGATGCTACCCGTTCCCGCGGCAATTGTCAGAACCGGAGTTATACAACAAAGTGACGCTCCTAATGCAGTGAAGACGCTCATTAAAACTTGTGTTTTCATAACAGCTCTAAAATTTTATTGTTCGTAATTAGTTTAAACATGGGTTTAAGAATGTCTGAGTAACCTGTATTAACTGAGTAGAAAATTGTTTGACCAGTTTTTTTCGATTCGATTAATCTTCCATCTTTTAGTTTTCGCAAATGCTGCGAAATTGCAGATACCGACATTCCAAGAATATCACTTAGATCACATGGGCAAAGTTGCCCCTCTTCCTGCAAAAGAAATAGCATTTTAAGGCGTACCTCGTTACCCGCAAGGGCCATTGCATTTGCAAGAACACCCACAGACTCATCAACCTGCTTGATTTTCTCCCTACATTCTTTGATTTGATTAACATCAGCAAGCACTCGAATGCAAGTAGTAGAACTCATCTTGTAGTATTTAAGAAAGTGCTAAAATACTAAAGTAATAGATGCTTTGCCATCGTTAGACAAAAAAAAAATTGCAAATGCTGTTATAACCTGAAATTTATAGCATTAATTACCGGTAATGGGTAAGGATATTTTCAACTTCTCCCAATAAATGCTAATCTCCCCTTCCTCAATTACATAACGAAGTCTTTCCTGATTAGTCTCTTCTGTTTCAGGCTTAACTGCAATTCGAACGATGTCTTCTTTCTGATTGTAGTCATCTGCCAAATGTTGATCCCAATTCTTGTTAACGATGATCGTCCATTCTTCCTTTCCGGGGAGGGTGAATAGAGCATACTTTCCAGCAGGTACTGTTACTTGACCAATTACAACCTCTTTATCAAAATCAATACTTGTTGCCCGGTGAGCCCCTGTCACCCAAACATTATTGAATGGAACGAGGCCTCCCCAGATCACTCTTCCGCGAACGGCTGGTGAATGATAATCGATTGTAATTCTCACATCTCCTATACTCCCAATCGCTCTCGCTTTCAGACTTCCCTTCAACGTATCTGGCTCGGCTTGCTTTTCTATGACACGGACATCTTCATTTTTTGATTCAGTTTGAGATGATTGCTTTACTTCTTCGTTGCTTTTTGTTTTCGAACAACTAAACAACAGTGTGACAATCGCGATGCTGATAAATGTTTTCATTGAGTAAGGATTTAGGAAGTTATAAGTTTATACTGGCCACTTTGATATTCTTTTCTTTGTCGTCAGTCCAAGCGAAGATTAACTGATTGCCAGACTTGGTCATTTGCGGAAAACCACTGGCACGGGGTTCTGACGATGAAGCAATTGTAACGGACGGTTCTTTCGTACCATCAAAATTTACTTTTGCCGCTTTAATAACGGCACCCTCCATCCAACAAACCATTACTGA
>Ga0075163_10013694_pt1 | contig 10501 bp, 11 predicted proteins | sample JI1023141ADNA_FD_71478 | JGI IMG/M metagenome (GOLD analysis project Ga0075163, IMG submission 71478) | Wastewater effluent complex algal communities from Wisconsin, to seasonally profile nutrient transformation and Carbon sequestration -... | ecosystem: Engineered > WWTP > Effluent > Algae... | reverse complement strand
GCCTCGATGATCTGGCTGATCATGCCCTGCTCGATGATCGAGTAGCTGCGCGGACCGAGGCCGGTGCCGAGGAACAGGTCGGTGATGTCGCGGCGGCGGCACTTGGCGCCGTTGAGGTAGTAGGTGCTCTGGCCGTCGCGGCCGACCGTGCGCTTTACCGAGATCTCGTTGTAGGCGGCGAATTCGCCGGTGACGGTATGGTCGCTGTTGTCGAAGATCAGTTCGACCGTGGCCTGCGCCACCGGCTTGCGCGCGGAAGAGCCGGAGAAGATCACGTCGGTGAGCGAATCGCCGCGCAGGCGGCTGGCCGAGCTTTCGCCCATCACCCAGCGCACCGCGTCGATGATGTTGGACTTGCCGCAACCGTTGGGACCGACCACGCCGGTCATGTTGGTCGGCAAATGCAACGTGGTCGGATCGACGAAGGACTTGAAACCGGACAGCTTGATCGTGGACAGGCGCATGCGGCGTGGATCCGACCTCGGCGCACCGCCTCGTGGGCCGCGCGTCCTTCAATGAAATTTTGGGTTAGGAATGCCCGGCAACCGATTGATTCTTATTGCCGGTTCGCGGCAAAAAATGCCACAGACGCAGGGAGTATAACGAGGCTAGCCGGCCTCGTCCGGAGTCTGCGCACGGATCGCCAGCGCATGGATATCGGTCTGCATCATCCCGCCCAGCGCAGCGTAGACCGCTCGGTGCCGCGCGAGTGGCGACATGCCTTCGAACGCGACGCTGACGATGTGCATCGAGAAATGCCCGTGGCCCTGCGCACCACCGGAATGCCCGGCGTGCTTGTGGCTGTCGTCAGCGATCTCGAGCAGGCTCGGAGCGAACGCGGCTTCGAGCAGTTCGCGCATGCGCTCGATCCGCTCGGGGTTGAGCCGCGGGATGTCGGCGGCGGTATGGCCGCTCACGGCAGCACCGGGCGGAACGGGCGCACGTCCACCCGCGTGTAGACCCCGGCTTCGACGTAGGGATCGGCGTCGGCCCAGGCCCGGGCCGCTTCCAACGATTCGAACTCGGCGATGACGATGCTGCCGCTGAACCCGGCCGGGCCCGGATCCTCGGCATCGATCGCCGGGCACGGCCCGGCCAGCAGCAGGCGGCCGGCATCGAGCAACGCCCGCAACCGCGCCAGGTGCGCGCCACGCGCGCCGAGCCGCCGTTCCAGCACACCTTCCCCGTCGTGCCCCTCGATCGCGTACCACATCGTTCGCTGACTCCATGAACCCGGAACGGGGATTGTAGGCGGGCCGCTGGACAGCCCCCGGTTCTGCCCGTAACCTTCGCCCATCGTTTCGAGGCCGGAGCCGGCCCGCGGTGCGAAGCCTGCACCCCGCCGCCCCGCCATCCGCCCAAGCCACCGCCACGCCGCCGGCCTTTCCCACGGCCGGGTTCGTATGCGGCCTTGCGCAACCGCGATCCGCAGTTCAGGCAAAAACCGCCCACGCCCCGTGCGTGCGCTTATGGCGAGACCGAGTGGCCCGGAGGGGGCCGCCCAGAATGACCGCAGACCCCGCGCAAGACGCGCCCCAGCACAATTCCGCGAACCTACCGCAGCAGCAGGAAATGCCGCTGGCGATGGTGCTCGGCCAGCCGGTCGTGGAGATCCCCAAGGATCTGTACATCCCGCCGGACGCGCTGGAGGTCATCCTCGAGGCGTTCGAAGGCCCGCTCGACCTGCTGCTGTACCTGATCCGCCGGCAGAACCTGGACATCCTCGACATCCCGGTGGCGGAGATCACCCGCCAGTACGTCGACTACATCCAGGCCATGCACGAGATGCGCTTCGAGCTGGCCGCCGAGTACCTGGTGATGGCCGCGATCCTGGCCGAGATCAAGTCGCGGATGCTGCTGCCGCGGCCGGCGAGCGAGGACGGCGAGGAAGGCGACCCGCGCGCCGAACTGGTCCGCAGGTTGCAGGAATACGAGCGCTTCAAGAAAGCGGCCGAGGACCTCGACACCCTTCCGCGCCAGGACCGCGACACCAGCATCGTCACCGCGTTCGTGCCCGACCGCGCGACGTTGCGACTGCCGCCGCCGGTGGACATCCGCGAGATGTTGCTGGCGCTGCACGAGGTACTCAAGCGCGCCGACCTGTTCTCGCAGGTCGCGATCAAGCGCGACGCGCTCAGCGTGCGCCAGCGCATGGGCGACCTGCTCGCGCGCCTCGCCGACGGTCGCTTCCAGCGCTTCGAATCGCTGTTCGAACCGCGCGAAGGCCGGCTCGGCGTGGTGGTGACCTTCCTCGCCATCCTCGAACTGGCGAAGGAACAACTGCTCGACATCGTGCAGGAAGCGCCTTCCGCGCCGATCTACCTGAAGTCGCTGGCGGCGAACAACACCAACGAGCCGCTGCAGTTCTCCAGCGAGTTCGACGATACAGACGCCGCGAACGACGAATGAAACGAGTTGGTGGTTGGTCGTTCGTGGTTGGTGGAAACCGCGAACCCGCTGCCAACCACGAACCACAAACGACGAACTGACGCATGGACCAACAACTCATCACCCGCATCGTCGAGGCCGCGCTGCTCGCGGCCAGCCAGCCGCTGGCGGCCACGCAACTGCACGCCCTGTTCGTCGGCGACGCGCTGGAGGAACAGGTTTCGGCGGGCGAAATCGACACCGCCCTGCGGGAACTGCAGGCCGCCTGCGCAGACCGCGGCGTCGAGCTGGTGGAAGTCGCCAGCGGCTGGCGCTTCCAGGTCAAGGCCGACGTGCACCCGTGGGTGGCGCGGCTGTGGGCCGAACGCCAGACCAAGTACACCCGCGCCACCCTGGAAACGCTGGCGCTGATCGCCTACCGCCAGCCGATCACCCGCGGCGAGATCGAGCAGATCCGCGGCGTGGCGGTGAACAGCAGCATCATCAAGGCGCTGGAGGAACGCGAGTGGATCCGCGTCGTCGGCCACCGCGACGTGCCCGGCCGGCCGGAACTGCTCGGCACCACCCGCGGCTTCCTCGATTACTTCGGCCTGCAACGCCTCGACCAGTTGCCGCCGCTGTCCGAACTGAAGGATTTCGGCGAACTCGAACCGCAGCTCGCGCTGGGCGATGTCGCCATGCCGGCTCCCGGCGACGTCGGGTCCGAAAACGATTCGGACATCGATTCCGATTCCCACGACGCGGATGCCGATGCATCCGGCGCGATTCCCCAACACGATGATGGCAAGGACGAGGCGGATTCCGCCGCATCCTCGTCGGAGCACGAAGATGAGTAAGTCACCGAAACGCCCGCTGTCGCTGAAGCGCGACGCGAACCCCGCCGAATCCAGCAAGCTCGAGGAACGCCTGCACAAGGTCCTGGCCCAGGCCGGGCTCGGCTCGCGCCGCGCGCTGGAACAGCGCATCGCCGAGGGCCTGGTCAAGGTCAATGGCGAGGTCGCGCGCACCGGCATGAGCGTCAGGAGTGGCGACAAGGTCGAACTCGACGGCCGCAGCTTCGTCGCCAGCGCGCTGACCGAACCTGCGCGGGTGCTGATGTACAACAAGCCGGAAGGCGAAGTGACCACGCGCGAGGATCCCGAGGGCAGGCCGACGATCTTCGACACGCTGCCCGTGCTCAAGGGTGCTCGCTGGATCGCGATCGGCCGCCTCGACATCAACACCACCGGCCTGCTGCTGCTCACCACCGACGGCGAGCTGGCCAACGCGATGATGCATCCCTCGCGCGAAGTCGAGCGCGAATACGTTTGCCGCGTGCGCGCGCCGGAAGGCGAGGATTCGGTTTCGGACAAGATCGTGGACCGCCTCGCGCGCGGCGTCGCGCTGGAGGACGGGCCGGCGAAATTCGATGCCATCGAACGCATCGGCGGCAACGAGGACGGTTCGCACGACTGGTTCCGGGTGCTGCTCAAGGAAGGCCGCAACCGCGAAGTGCGCCGGTTGTGGGAATCGCAGGGATGCCAGGTGTCGCGCCTGAAGCGCGTGCGCTACGGCAGCATCGAACTGCCTGCGCCTTTGCTGCGCGGCCAGGCGCAGGAACTGTCGACCGAACGCGTCGAGACGCTGCGCCACGAATTCGACCTCGAACAGGGGCCGCCGCCGGCGTTGACCCTGCAGCCGGTGGTCGGCCAGCGCCGCGCCAGCAAATCCACGGTGCACGTCGGCGCCGAACGCCGGCAACAGGGCTACGTCAACGGCCACAACGCCGCCGACGAAGGTCGCGAACTGCGCCGCTTCGACCACGTGCGCGAAGACCGCGGCCGCCGCGGCCCGCGCAAGCCGCATGGCGGATTGACCGTCAGCGGCGAACAGGCCGCGAAGCAGTCGCAGAAGCCGTTCAAGCAGCGCAAGGACAAGCATTCGCGCGCGTTGCCGGACGGCAATCCCGCCGCGTTCCGCAGCTGGTACGTGCCCGATGGCGTCGACACCGGCCCGAGCGGGCACCGCAACGCCGGCGATCGCGGACCGAAGAAGCGTTTCGGCGCGCCCGGCAACAAACCGCGACCGCAGGGTGGAGGATTCGCCGGCGACCAGCAGCGCGGCCCGCGCCGCGAAGGCGGTTTCGGTGGCGGCGAAGGTCGCCCGCAACGCCAGGCCAAACCGTACGGGCATCCCGGCAATGCGCCGAATTTCCCGTCGGACCATGCCGGCGGCGGCTTCAATCCCTACGGAACGCCCGGCGACCAGAAGCGCCCGCGCGGTCCGCGCCCGGGCGGTGCCGGCAAGCCCGGCGGCGGTCGTCCGTTCAACGCATCATCGCCTCCAGGAGCACGCCCGCGTGGCCCGCGTCCGGGTGGCGGCAATCGCGGTCCACGTGGCGGCGGTCACCAGGGCGGCGGGAACCACGGCGGACAACGCTGAGGGTTCGAAGCGCACGGCATCCGATTCACGCTTCACTTCCGCCACACTGTTCCGACACGACCTGCTCACGCACTGCCGGCAAGCTGCCGGCATGCGAACGCAATGGGATGTGGTCGTGGTCGGCGCGAGTTTCGCCGGCGCGGCCTGTGCGCTGGCCGCGCGCGAATACGGGCTGCGCACGTGCGTGCTGGAACGCAAGCGCGACCCCGGCATCAAGCTGCACACCACCGGCATCATCGTGCGCGAAGCCGCGGAAGGCACCTGGCTTTCGCGCCTGCCGCCGCAACTCGTGCATCGCGTCGAAGGCGTGCGCCTGCATGCGCCCAACCTGCGCTGCATGCGCCTGTCGCGCCCCGACTATTACTTCCTGACCACCGACACGCCCGGCGTCATGCGCTGGCTGGCTGGCGAATTGCGCGACGCCGGCGTCGAACTGCGCCTGGCCACGCCGTTCCAGCACGCCGAACGCGAGTGCGACGGCTGGAACGTGCGCGACGTGGGTTCCACGCGTTTTCTCGTCGGTGCCGATGGTGCGAAGTCGCGCGTGGCCGAACGCGCCGGGCTCGGGCGCGTCCGCGATTTCCTCTACGGCGTGGAATACGAATTCGACGGCCTGCGGCTCGCGCAAGCAAACGCACTGCACTGCTTCCTGTCGAAATCGTTCGCGCCGGGCTACATCGGCTGGGCCGCGCAAGGCCCGACGGGCGTGCAGGTCGGGCTGGCGGCGCGCCATCGCGGCACGCACGCGACAACTCCGGACGCCGAAGCCTTCCTGCGCCATGTCGCGCCATGCATCGGCATCGACGCGGAACGCAAACCGGACGCGGTGCGCGCGGGCTTGGTGCCCTGCGGCGGCCCGATCCAACGCATCGCCGCCGATAACGTCATCCTCACCGGCGATGCCGCCGGCATCGTCTCGCCGCTCACCGCCGGCGGCATCCATTCGGCGTGGAAACACGGCTGGGCCGTGGGCGAAGCCATCGCGAGGCGTTTGCGCCACGACGGACCGCCGCCGGAACAGGTCGCGCAGCAGGTCGCGCCGAATTACCGCACCAAGCGATGGCTGCGCCGCGCGTTCGACACGCTGCAGGCGGACTGGCCGTTCGATCTGCTGATCGGCACGCCGCCGCTGAGATGGGCGGCGGAACGCGTCTATTTCAATCGCGGGCGCGGCGCAGGCGCATTCAACGTTCGAGGCTGAAGCGGTCGCCGTCGAGCATCGCCGGGAACTTCACGCGATGCTCGATCAGCGGCGCGGCCTGCAGCAGCATGGTCGACACCACTTCCTCGTCGGCGGCCTCGCTGAGCGGATGGCCGAGGAAATCGATGGCCGCGCTGTCGCCGCTGTAATGCAGGCCGTTGCCGTCGGTGCCGACGCGGTTGACGCCGACGACGTAGCACAGGTTTTCGATGGCGCGCGCGCGCAGCAGCGTCTGCCACGGGTAGGCGCGCGACGACGGCCAGTTCGCCACGTACAGCGCGAGGTCGTAATCCGGCAATCCCGGGCGCTCGACGTCGTGGCGGTTGCGCGAAAACACCGGGAAGCGCAGGTCGTAGCAGACCTGCAGCAGGATCCGCCAACCGCGCCATTCCACGCTCACACGATCATGGCCGGCGGCGTAGCGCTCGTGTTCCTTCGCGAACGAGAACAGGTGGCGCTTGTCGTAATGCGCGAGGTTGCCATCGGGCGTGGCGAACAGCATGCGGTTGAACACGCCCTGCTCCGTCCGCAGCTGCACGCTGCCGGTGACCGCGGCATCGAGCTTCGCGGCCTGCCCGCGGATCCACGCGACCGTCGGGCCGTCCATGGTTTCGGCCTTGCCGATGGCCTCGTTCGAGAAACCGCTGGTGAAGGTTTCCGGCAATACGACGAGATCGGTGATGCCGTGCAGCGGCGCGATCAGTTCGCCGTAGTAGGCGCGATTGCCGGCCGGATCGTGCCAGCGGGTTTCGCCCTGGACCAATGAGACTCGGAGGTTGTTCATGGTTCTTGTCCCTGTGGGAGCGGCCTTGGCCGCGATTGCTTTCAGCAAAAGGGATTCGCGAGCAAGCTCGCTCCCACAATTGATTTACCTACAATTTCCGCAACCGCTCGATCGCCGCATCCAGGGTCGCCTCGTTCTTGGCGAAGCACAGGCGCACCAGGCGCTGTCCGGCCGGCGGGGTTTCGTAGAACGGCGACAGCGGAATCGCGGTCACGCCCTTCTCGATGGTCAGCCAGCGGCAGAACGCGAGATCGTCGAGGTCGCTGACCGCGGAATAATCGACCAGTTGGAAATACCCGCCAGGCACCGGCAGCGGCTTCAGCTTCGTCGCCAGCAACTGTTCGCGGAAACGGTCGCGCTTGGCCTCGTAGAACGCACCGAGCTGTTCGTAGTGCTCGGGTTCCTCGCGGATCATCTCGGCGAAGGCGTGCTGCGCAGGGTTGAAGGTGCAGAACACGTTGTACTGGTGGACCTTGCGGAATTCGGCCGACAGCGCCGGCGGCGCGATGCAGTAACCGATCTTCCAGCCGGTGCAGTGGTAGGTCTTGCCGAAGCTGGAGATGACGAACGCGCGTTCGCGCAGCTCCGGGTAGCGCAACGCCGATTCGTGGCGCGCGCCATCGAACACGATGTGTTCGTACACCTCGTCGCTGAGCAGGACGATGCCGGTGCCGTCGAGGATCGCGGCGACTTCGCGCATGTCCGCTTCGGACAGCATCGCACCCGAAGGATTGTGCGGGCTGTTGATCATCAGCATGCGCGTTTTCGGCGTGATCGCCGCACGCACCGCGTTCCAGTCCGGAGCGAACGTGGCCGGATCCAGCGGGACGTGCACCGCCTTAGCCCCGGCGAGGTCGATCGCCGGTTCGTAGCAGTCGTAGCAGGGATCGAGGACGATGACTTCCTCGCCGGCGCGCACCACTGCGTGGATAGCGTCGAAGATCGCTTCGGTCGCGCCGCTGGTGACGGTGATTTCGCTGTCGGCATTCGGCTTCCAGCCGTACATGCGCTCGGTCTTGTCGGCGATGGCCTGCCGCAACGCCGGGATGCCGGTCATCATCGCGTACTGGTTGTGGCCGGCCCGCATCGCGCGTTCGAGCGACTCGACCAGGCGTTCGGGCACCGGGAAATCCGGGAAGCCCTGGCCGAGGTTGACCGCGCCGTGTTCGGCGGCGAGCTGCGACATCACGGTGAAGATGGTGGTGCCGACCTTCGGCAACTTGGTTCCTGGGGCCGGGAAAACGGTGGAATCGGTCATCGGCAGGGAGTGGCTACAATGAGCCTCTTTTTTAGCATGATTGCCCGGCCGCCCCGTGACCTCGCGCGACTCCGACCACGCCGTACTCGAGTTGATGCACGCCTACCTGGACGCCGAGTACCGCTGGGCACGGGATGGCGAATGGCCGCCGCTGGCGATCGGTCACACCGCGCCGGACCTGGAAGCCGCATTCCCCGACGCCGGCGTGTTCGGCCTGCTCTCGGCCTGGAACCCGCATTCGGTGGAACGCCCCGAGGAAACCAATCGCGCCGCCGACGCGGCCCTGCACCTGGCCCTGCGCGACAGTGGCGCGCTGTACCTGCCCGGGTTTTCCTCGGCACGCAACCGCAGCTGGCGCGAACCCAGCTGGGTGACCATCGACCTGCCGCTGCCGCAACTCGACGCCCTGTCGCGCCGCTTCGGCCAGTTGGGCACCCTGTATTGCCACCGCGGCACGGCATTCCGCCTGCGCATGTACGCCGACCGTCCCGCGGGCGCCGACGACAGCCTTCCCGTCGACTGGATGACGGCCGGCGGCTGATGCCCGCATCCGCCACCATTCCCGCGCTGCTGTCCGTGCGCGGACTCGCCTTCGCCCGTAACGAACAGCCGGTGTTCGGGCCCCTGGCGTTCGACGTCGAACCCGGCGAGGCGCTGCTGGTGCAGGGCGACAACGGCACCGGAAAGACCACCTTGCTGCGCGTGCTGGCCGGACTCCTGCGCGCGGAGGCGGGCGAAGTGCGCATCTCCGGCACCGAGGCCGACCATGGCGCGCGCAGCCGGCATGTCGCCTACCTCGGCCATCTGCCGGCGCTGAAGGCCGATCTTTCCGCCGAACAGAACCTGCGTTTCCTCTGCGGCCTGCATGGCGCGCGGCCCGAGCGCCGCATCGACGCGGCGATGGCGCGGGTCGGGCTCGCCGGCCACGACGACGCACTGGCGCGGCAGCTTTCCGCCGGGCAGAAGAAGCGCCTGTCGCTGGCGCGCCTGTGGCTGTCGCCGGCGCCGCTATGGCTGCTGGACGAGCCCTACGCCAACCTCGACCTCGACGGCATCGCGCTGGTGAACGCGCTGGTCAGCGAACACCTCGCCGAAGGCGGCGCGGCGCTGGTCACCACCCACGGCGCCTATGCCGCGCCGCCGGTGCGTACGCGGATGCTGCAGTTGTCGAATGCGAGGGTCGACGCATGAACACGCCCGGCCTGCGCGCCAGCGCCGCCGCCCTGCTCGCGCGCGACCTACGCCTGGTGTGGCGGCGTCGCGGCGATGCACTGCAACCAGCGCTGTTCGCGCTGCTGGTGGTGGTGCTGTTCGCGCTGGCCGCGGGCGGTGAACGCGAATCCCTGTCGCGGCACGCGGCCGCGGTGCTGTGGCTGGCGGTGCTGCTGGCCGGCCTGCTCGCGCTGGACAGCCTGTTCCGCGGCGATGCCGAGGACGGTTCGCTCGAACAATGGCTGCTCGCGCCGGTGCCGCTGCCATGGCTGGTGGCGGTGCGCGTATTCGGCCACTGGTTGACGACCTCGCTGCCGCTGCTGGTCGCGGTGCCGTTCCTCGGTGAATTGTTGTTCCTGCCGCATGCGCAACTGCCGGTATTGATGCTGTCGCTATTGCTCGGAACGCCGCTGCTGGGCCTGCTCGGCGCAGTGGTCGCCGCGCTGACCGTGGGCATGCGCCGCGCCGGCATCCTGGTCGCACTGCTGGCGCTGCCGCTGTACGTGCCGGTGCTGGTGTTCGGCGCCGGCAGCGTGGCCGCGGCGGCACAGGGGCTGGATGCGGGCGGCGCTCTGCTGTTGCTGGGTGCCGGACTGGCGATTTCGCTGGTTTTGGCACCGCTGGCAGCGGCAGCGGCGCTGCGCATCGCCCATAATTAGCACCTGCCACAAAACCTGCTGCGCTCGGCAGCTTGCGCGCGGGCGGTGCTCGGAATCCTCATTGACCTCCACGTCAACTCCGGTTCCTGCGCTCCGGCCGCACGCGATCTGCCTTCGCTCGCGACGGTTTCGAGGCAGGCGCAGTTCCTGGAAAACCATGTAAATGAATCCCGTCCTCCGCTGGTTCCACCAACTCGGTTCCCCGCCGACCTTCGACCGCTTCGCCGCGCGCTGGGCGCCGTGGGCTTACGGGCTGGGCATGGTGGCGATGGCCTGGGGCATCTACGGCGCGCTGTTCCAGGTGCCGGCCGATTACCAGCAGGGCGACAGCTTCCGCATCCTCTACATCCACGTGCCCGCGGCGTGGATGAGCATGGCCGTGTTCGCGCTGATGGCGCTGTATGCAGCCATTGCGCTGGTGTGGCGGATCAAGCTCTGCGAAATCCTGGCGATGGCCTGCGCGCCGGCCGGCGCCGCATTCACCCTCGTCACCCTCGCCACCGGTTCGATCTGGGGCAAGCCGATGTGGGGCACGTGGTGGGACTGGGATCCGCGCCTGACCACGGAACTGATCCTGC
>Ga0075163_10013693_pt1 | contig 10501 bp, 6 predicted proteins | sample JI1023141ADNA_FD_71478 | JGI IMG/M metagenome (GOLD analysis project Ga0075163, IMG submission 71478) | Wastewater effluent complex algal communities from Wisconsin, to seasonally profile nutrient transformation and Carbon sequestration -... | ecosystem: Engineered > WWTP > Effluent > Algae... | reverse complement strand
AAGACCGCAGGCAAAGGTGATTCTGTCAACTATGAACACCGAAGGAGGACTTGCCGAAGGCGAGTCCTGTTCAATGCCACAGACCTTATTCTTTTTACGGACTTAAAACTGAAAATGAAACGGAAACGAAGGTGTCCCTTAACGATTCGTTTCGGCAAAGACATTGCTAGTTTACTTCATCTTCGGGTGTGGCAATCGAAGATGAAAGATGTTGTCTCTGATTACCGCGATCACATTCGAGTGGATCGTTACGAAAAAATCACTTGGCTCTTGAAAGAAGGATATGGCTTTTTGTTCAACTTTAGAATAAAAGAACACACAACAGGACTTATTTACACTGTACGCATGTACAATCGTAAAGACTCACGTTGTGTTGCAGAACTACCAAAACATTACTGGTCAATAAAAGAACTTTACTGAGTTAATGAAACGAAGGTGTCCGTTAACCGTTCGTTTTGGTAAAGACATTACATCCCTAATCAGTTGGTGGATTTGGAGACTTAACATGATTCACGTTAACAATGATTTTAAAAGACACGTTCTTAATACAGATTGCAACGGAGCAGACTGGTTGTCTGCTTACGGATTCGCAATCAACTTCAGAACAAAACTTCCCGATTGCAAGATTGGAGACATTTTTAGCTTGAAAAGAGGAACAAGCAGACAGTGTAAATTACCAGTCAATTACTGGTCAATAAAAGAACTTTATTAGACTTAGACTAATGAAACGAAGGTGTCCTTTGGTGGTTCGTTTTGGCAAAGATGTCGCATCACTTATTCACCGTTGTGTGTGGCAATTGAAAATGGATGACATAATGATTGATTTTAAGACACATGTTAACAACTTCCCAGACTCAAGACTGTTTCTCGTGGCTGTGAGGAAACAAATCAACGAACAAAAAACATTAGCAATGCCATTTAATTACCGAATTGATGCTCTCTCAAGTGTTTTCATACGTGGTTTTGCAAATCCTAAAGCAGTTCTTTTGCCAAAAAATTATTGGACAATAAAAGAACTTTACTGAGCTAATGAAACAAAGGTGTCCTTTAGTCGTTCGTTTTGGCAAAGACATTGCTAGTCTGATCAGTTGGTGGGTGTGGAAACTGAACATTAAGAACGTTATCAATGAATACAACACATATGTTGATCCTGATGATGATGATTGCAACTATGGCATATGGTGGTGGTCCGATGAAATGGGATTCACGTTCAACTTCAGACAAATCCACAGTCTGGGGATGATTAAAACCTTAAGAGGCGACACAAGTACTGGACATCAAATACCAAAGAATTATTGGACAATAAAAGAACTTTACTAGAAGCTCCACTTTAGACTAAAAATGATTAAGAGGTGTCCCTTAATCATTCGGTTCAGTAAAGACATCTCTAGTCTAATTAGTTGGTGGGAGTGGCGATCGAAAATGAATGACGTGAACGATCATTACAAAAAGGTAATCAGAGTCGACTTACCAAGAGCTGTGCTAGAATGTTTGAAGATTTCGACTTTTTGTTCAATTTCAGAAACCAAAGTTATGACCCAGACATGTGTTCTGTTTTTAACATGAAAATAACAAAACGTTGTGGTCGGTTGCCAAAACATTGTTCATTACTGGACAATAAAAGAATTGTATTAGCCTGAAAATGAAACGAAGGTGTCCGTTAACCGTTCGTTTTGGCAAAGATATCGCTGGTCTGATTCAACTTTTTGAGTGGCAATCGAAGATGAGTAACGTTAACGATCAGTACAAACAGGCGATCGAAAGAAATGTTGAAACGGGTGGATGTGCAAGGAGAATGAAAGACCTTCTTTTTGGATTTAATTTCAGAGACCAAACGTTTGACCCAGACAGGAACTTTGTGTTTAACGTCAAAATGTTGGCGTTTTGTGGCCGTTTACCAAAACATTATTGGTCAATAAAAGAACTTTACTGAAGCTCCGTTTTAAACCGGAGCAAAGCTTAGATTAAGCTGTTCGCACATACAATGCATCCCCAACCGTCGCCGATGAGCTGATTGTGTCTGGTGTTCGCGCGGCAACTTGCACAATACTCACTCGATACGTTCCATTACCACCAGGTGTACCCGATAGCTGCATCAACACCACAGTATTAGCCGTTGTTCCACCTCCACTCACGACCTGACCACGCTCAATCGTTCCTGCTGTTGACGTAACAACCAACTGATCAGTCGATATCGCTATAGTGGCTGTTATAGCAAACGTTGTGGGCGTGGTGCTACCGTTAACACCAGACCGATAAACGCCACCAATCGGAACACCCTTCAAGCTTGCATTGTAATTATTCGGCACCACCACCACTGGAATCAACGCTGACACAGCCGTTTTGAATTGTTTCGGCACAGATACCCAACCGTTCATCGGCGTTGTCAATGCAGGAGTTCCGTTACCGCCGCCAGCAGTATCGATACATTCAATTGTTTGCTCTGTTTGCGCTGGAGACAACAACAGTACTGGTGTGACTGATTCGTTATATGTCACAGTGCACGGCGCACCAACGTTAGTACAACCATAGAAGCCAATCTGCTCCACCAGTGCACCACTAGACATGACACCAGTGCCTCCTGTGCAACCAGTGAATTGGATCTGGGCAATAGCATTACCTGTTGCAATCAGGCCTGTTTCCGCTGTGGTGCAACCAGTGAACGCAATAAACGTAACGGCACCACCAGTTGACATGGTTCCAGTGCCTCCAGTGCACCCAGTGAACGTCGTGGCAGTCGTGCCGGTGTAACTGACGAGCTGAACGCCTAAACTAGTCGTGACAAGTATAGTGCCTGATGCTGCAAATCCTGTTGTGGAAACAACGTTAATTGTTCCTGTTGGCAACGCAACACCGTTGGAACCAGCAGCAATAGTTGTAGAATTTTGAGACACACCCGTGTAATTGACACGTCGGTTGCCCGTAATCAATATAATTCCCGATGCAGCAAATCCCACAGTTGACGCGGCGTAAATGATTGGAGGGTTTGTGCCCAAATCGACTCCGTTGCTACCAGCGGAGACAGTGGTGCTAGCAGACAACTTGGCGGTGTACGTTACAAGCTCTTTACCAAGCGTGGTCGTGATCAGCACAGTTCCCGAGGCATCAAAAGCGCTGGTCGACGCAACATCAATAGTGGCGCTTGGCAACGTTAACGGATATGTCGTTGTTGTTGTGTTGTTACGCAAACTGGTGTAACTGAACAACCTGTTATCGTCCACAAGTATTCGCCCAGTCGATGAAAATCCAGCAACACTTGCAGTCCTGATGATCGTTGAGGGTGCACTATCAGTGTATGTCACTATAGTGGCAGTTACCGATGTCTTAACACGAGCTGGTCTGATGGAGGTGCTTGTGTTTTGGTTTTTGAGTGTCAGATTAAAACCGTTGAAGACTGTTCCAGAACTTGGTAAAGTGAGCAACTGAGTTATAGGACCAACACCTGTCAGTGTTTGAGCTTGAGCACTTGTAATCGTGGGACTGATAGTGTTAGCGGAAACATTGGCGTTAAACGAGTATTGTTGCTCAATGGTACGGGTGATACCATTCAAAAAGATGTTCTTACCTTGAGCCACAAGCGAATCTCCAGCAAAAATCTTAAACGCATCCGTTGCGACAGTGACGACTGCTGGCATGTGACTGTTCAACGTGTTATCAGTTCCCATTGCAATCCCATTGTCCACCCCGTTCAGTACGGCAGAACCTCCATATATCGAGGAACCAATAGCAATCGAATTACGTCCCGATAAGCCACCTATCGTACATCCAATCGTAAAGTCACCACTCGTGCTACCAGTTATAAGTCGAATTGAATATTGTCCAGTTGAGGCACAACCATCACCAATTCCGATACTGTACAAGCCGTTAGCTGTCGATGCTCGACCACCGCCGCAACTACCGACCCCTAACGCAGAACATGCTATACCTCTATGTGCCACACAAATTGCATCAGCACCTGTCGATCCACTTGGACCAATGTAAATACTACGTGCACCAGTTGAAGATGCGCCTGCAATGGCAATAGAAGAAGCACCTGTTGCCTGCGCACCTGCACCCATCGATATACTGCCTCCACTATCACTGTTGATGGCCTGATTTTGCCCACCAAGAGCGATGCCAGCAAAACCATTTACCGGTGAACTACCAGACACCAAACCAACATTTCCAATAACAATCTGACCCGGAGTTGTACTTGTCGTTTGTCCACAAACAGCAATACAATTGGGGCCGGTTGTTCTAACCGTTTGACCTGTAACATTGCTACCTAATGTGATACAAGTTGAATCGAAAGAATTTGCTTTAGTTCCTGATCCATACCAAACGCCCTGATTCAAATCTTGAGGAAATGTGGGAGTTGCCAAATTGTCCATCACCATACCACCATGCAAAAATCCACTCCAACCATTAAGTCCACCCACACCAGTTGTATCGGCAACAACAAGCTCACCCTGAAACAACGCCGGCGCTGTTAACAACACACTTGTTGATCTGAACACCACAGAACCAACAGCTAGAGTGCCCGTTCCTCCACTACAACCAGTAAGCCTATGCTGTGTCACTGCACCGCCCGTCGACATTGTGCCTGTGCCTCCGGTACATCCAGTTATCGTGGTAGCTGTGTTAGGCCCAGTATACGTGACTATTTGTGGTGTCCCCGTTGAAGTCTGCACCACCACAGCACCAGGACTCGAAACTAACCCACTCAACGTCAACAACCCACTGCCAGACGTTGTGCAACCAGAAAAGTAAACCCCAGTAATCGCGCCTCCCGTTGACATGGTGCCGGTTCCGCCTGTACAACCAGTAAACGTGATCATATTGACAGCACCACCAGTCGATAGTGTGCCCGATCCACCATTGCAACCACCAAACGATGTGCCTGTCGGCTTTGAAGTGTACGTGATCACTTGAGGCCCCAAAGAGCTGGTGACAAGTATCGTGCCTGAAGTGGGGAACGCAGCGCTACTAGCCACGTTAAGTGTGCCACCAACAAATGGCAATACCACACCATTACTACCAGCAGCAATCGTTGTGCTAAAGTTTCTTGTCCCAGTGTAGGCTACCGCTTCTACACCACTACCCGTGGCAACTGCAATCTCACCACTTGTAGGATAAGTGGCCACACTTGCAGCATAAATAATTGGTTGCGGCAGAATCGCGCCGTTCGATCCAACAGTGAGCGTGGTTGCAGTGGCACTCGTCTTGCCAGTGTAGCTAACAAGCTGTTCCCCTGCTCCTGTTGTCGCTAACACGGTGCCTGATGTGGCAAACAAAGCGTTACTGGCAACATGAATACGACTAACGGTGGTAATGTCCAAGCCACCAACTGTGATTGTCGTAGTTTGCGCTGGCACCAAACCTGTAGTGCTTGCCACATTAATCACATTAGCCGGCAACAAAACACCATTACTACCAGCGGCAATAGTGGTGGCAACCTCAGTCTTGCCCGTGTAACTGATGGTTTGCAAACCAGTCGCTGAACTAACAGCTAACACGGAACCACTCGCTGCTAACAGACTTGTGCTCAACAGAAACAATGTCGCTGCGGCTAACGTAACGGCTATCAGCACTGAAGTGTCTGCTGTGTACATTGTCACGCTTGTTGTGTTGCTGCCGATACGGTAGTTCTTACCGGCAACAAATCTGTATGCCGAATCCAACACAACTGATTGGGCCACAGCACCCGAGAAGAAAATATTTTGAGCCGTACTTGGCGTTACTACTAACGCAGTCGTACTTGACGCCACACCAGAATAATTCAAACCTTCATTTGTGGGACCCAGCACAGAGTTGACAATAGATACACTATCGGCTGTGACCCCCGATCCAACAGGAGACGTTACTATGTTTCTGCCATAACTAACTGGCAAACCAGACATTTTGTTTTAAAGCGCGCACATTTTTAATTCTTAACGTTTTACTAACAAGACAAAATGTCTGGAGTACCTGTGATTTATGGTGATAACATATCAGCGACAGCTGCATCAACAACGCCACCTTTTAACAAGACCATGACTGTTGACGGGTTAGCCATTACCGACGGTGGTGCTGGAGCCATTCGTCAAAATTACGGCTTTCAATCTGACACATCTAGTGCTGTTTACCGCCTCATCCGTTATACTGATCCGAGCACACAAACATTCACAGGTGCAACAAACCAAAACGTCGTGTTACCACACTCCACGTTACTGTCAAACGGTTACAAGCTAACCATTTACAACAACGGAAGCGGAACTGTTACCATTTTCTCTAACAGACCAGTGAATTGCTACACCACACCCACCAGCATTGTGTTACCTTCGGCAACCATCACTGTGAGCTCCACCAGCGGCTTTTCAGCGTCGGGAACTTTGTATGTGCTTTCCGGTGCAGGTGTGCAAACGGTAACATACACTGGAGTCACAGCAACCACTTTCACTGGATGCTCGGGAGGCACGGGAACCATAGCCCAGTACACATCGGTTGACCAACCCGTGACAACTTTGCTTCAGCTCGTGTTCGGAAGTCTACTAACATACAGTGAACACACATGCATCGATACAACGGGGGTTAGTGGTGTCAACGGTTGGTCCACATTGGTTTTTGGCACACCAGTCATGGACTCAAGTTTGCTGTTTACCACAAACACACCATACCCGTCAAACATGAACAAAGGAATGTGGTATGGACTCAACAGCTTTAGCGGTGCATTCAACAGCTCAACCATAACGTTTGGCCAAAACGCAAGAACAGGAGGCATCGATCAAATCGCCATAGGTACAAGCGCAGATACCAGTGGTGCGCGAACCACAATCGCAGTGGCAAGCAACGGTGTGGCATTACCTACGTCAACCATTAACGTTGCTTCCACACTTGGCTTTATGACAGGCGCGACAACAACTGTCACAGTGGGTGTGACATTACCCGTTGCAACCATCACAGTTGCATCCACAGCACTGTTCCCAACACCATCCGGAACCATCCTTGTCACATCAGGGTTAGGCGTCCAAACTGTGACATACACTGGTGTTACAGCAACCACATTCACTGGATGCTCTGGAGGAGCAGGTATCGTCTCGATTGGAGCAGCGGTGACCATGAACACATCCATCCAAATCACACTCGCTGGTGGAGCTGTTACCACAGTGACATACGCGTCCATCACATCAACAACGTTTGTTGGGTGTGCGGGCGGATCAGGAACTCTTACAACCGCTGATGCCGTGTACCAACCAACCACCAACACAAGACACATTGCCATCGGCCCAGGTGCTATAGTCACTGGCAACTCTCCAGCCCAAGACTACATGGGCATTGCTATTGGTCCTAATGCAAGATCCTATGGAGACGATCGGGCAGGATCAATTTCCATCGGCACCAATGCTAACACGTACAGTAACACAACGATCAACTCAGGTTTGGGTGGCAACGTTGCCATTGGTAACAACAGTTTTGCTGGTACACGCTCTGTTGCTATCGGATCAGGTGTCTCTGGTCCAGGCAGTGGAGCGTACGCAGACATTTTCTCTGTCGCTGTTGGATACGGATCAACGGCAGATCTATTAAGTGCGACATACGGCACACAAGCATACGCATTTAATCAATCAGCGGCTTGCGGATTTCAAGCATCAGCTATTGATTTTGCAACATCTATCGGACCGTTCTCTAGTTCTCTCACAGGAGGAACGTCCATCGGCGCATACGCTCAATCCAACAATTACGGTGTTGCGATTGGACCTTATGCTCGAGCCAACATACTTGAATCGGTATGCATGGGGGGATCAACCACACTCATTGTAGCAGCGTCCAACGGAGTAGTGTTGCCAGCCAACACAATCAATGTACTGTCAACGCAAAGCTTTCACAATTCGGGAACATTAGTCGTTTACAACAGCACCGGTGCATCACAAACCATCACTTACACTGGACCCAACACTGCAACGGCTTTTGTTGGATGCAGCGGCGGAACGGGCTCGTTAGCGACCGGTGGCATTGTCGCCCAATACAATGAACCAACCGATGATGCACATGCATGGTCGCTCGTGTTCAATCGTCAATCCACCCAAACGAACAGTTTTACGTTCAATTCACGATTTGTTGAGACATACAGTGCACTTGTTGGCTTTAGCGCCGTGGATAATCGCGTGGTGTGTTGGCAAGACAGCCCCAGATCGCACTTCTTCACTTCAACCACATCGAATCAAGTTTGCCTGTTACCACCAGCAACAACGCTAAACCAAAACGGATTCTACACAAACATCGATGTCACCGGAACAACGTCCACCGCTGTCTACACATCCATCAACACAAACCTTATTAGTGCAGGCTCTCCAAGTGCACCGTACAGCATCACACTCCCAACGTCAACCTTAATTGTTGCAAGCGTGGCTGGATTCAATGCATCGGGTACTGTGTACATACGTGCTTCAGCTGGCAACGCTCAACTTGTCTCATATTCCGGTGTCACGAACGCAACAACCACCATAGCTGTTGCAAGTAACGGTGTGTCATTACCATCCGCCACCAGCATCGAAGTCGCATCAACAACAGGATTCAGCGCGTCGGGTAGCATCGTTGTCACCACAAGCAACGGCACGTACATTGTATCATACACAGGTCCTAACACAGCCACCACGTTTGTCGGTTGCACCACTACCGGTACAGCGGGTACAATGTCAACCGGAGGCGCCATAACTCAAATTCAATTCACTGGATGCACAGGAGGAACAGGAACCATCGTGTACAACGGAAAGACTGGTGAAGGAATTGTGGCGCAGTCCTCGTCGTTAATCAGTTACGTCTATCCAGGACAATCGGTGCGCTTTAGCTGCGTTGACATTACCGGTTCCTTAGGTGCTGCTGGTTGGATCTCAACGTTAGCTGACTCTGTTGTGACGCAAGCCATGTCTGCAACAGTAGCACCAAGCAATTACACATCCTCCTCATTTGGTAGTGCTGTTGCCGACTTGTACCGCAGTGCCAACAACGCAATCACAACAAGTAACGTGTCAACCACCATTGCTTCGCCAGTCACGTACCCGCAAGCGACCATCGACGTTGCAACAACAGATAACTTCACCTACGCTGGAGCATTCTTGGTCCAAACAAGCATCGGCCTTCAAAAAGTGACATACACCGGTGTGTTTGGTAACGCGCCTTACACATTCACTGGATGCACTGGACCAGTTGCAGGCACATCAGCTGTCAGCAACACCGTTCGCCAATCTGGATTCATTCCCGTGACTAGCAGTGTCAGCGGAACAACACTAACTGTGGATGTGATCGGAGACGCTGTGATTGAGCGTGGTATGTTTTTAACTGGCGGCGGTGTGCTACCGGACACACAAATCGTTGCATTGGGCACAGGAAGCGGTGGAACGGGAACGTATATTGTGGATCTATCGCAGTCAACATCAGTCACCACAACTATCGGAGCAGCCAGTGACACATTGAGTTTGCCACAATCCGTTATCAACGTTGCTTCAACTGCTGGATTCTTTGCTGAAGGTTCCGTGCTTGTCACAACTAGTCTAGGACCTCAACTGGTGCGATACACAGGACCAAACACAGCCACCACCATTGTTGGGTGCACAGGCGGCACCGGAGTCATGTCCACCGGTGGCAACGTCAGTCTGATCATTGCGCCAACTAATGTCGTCTTCAACTTTGCCCAAGGTGATAAACTTTACGCTCGCTCAGCTTAAGCCCAAATTAAATCTTTGTTTTAAAGGTAAATGAGCGTCATTACAACATACAATCGTAACATTGTTCCAAATCCACCAGGTAGCGGCATCACAATAAACGACTTACTCTTCCAAAACGGAACTGTTGGAACGACAAAAACTAATTTGACTTTTCAACGTGTCACTTCTGCTGCAACAACACCAGTTGTGCTGACCAACTTGTCACCACAAACAATTTATGTCGATGGAACAGCTGTGCAATATTTTGTCGTGCCTGACGCAACAACTTTGGCTAACGGACAAACATTCAAAGTCATTAACAGATCCTCCCAAACCGCCGCAGTCGTCGTTAAAGCCACTGCCATAACCACCAGTGGAACTTTGCCTTTAGCTACCATAGACGTCACATCCACCACTGGGTTTAGCTCTCCATCAGGCACTCTCATTATTGGGTCCACATTTCAAGTCGTAAGCTATACAGGAACAACCGCAACATCATTTACCGGTTGCACAGGAGGAACGGGTTCCATCTCTGTGGGAGATGTGGTAGCCCAATCCGTGATAAACTATGTTCCTACAACCAGTCAAACTAACGTTGTCTGCATGGACAACAGCCTGCCAACTGGATTTGGTTCTTATTTAGCACCAAGTCCAGTATTGGACTCAGCGGACTCTCCCACATATCCAACCAATCTAACATCAACTGGACCATTTTATGGTAACACATCCGTTCCTGGCAGAACATGGTCGTTGTCACTAGGAAATAACACAAACGCAGGACTCTTAGGCACTGCTGGTGGTGTCACAATAGGAAACAGCATGACCAATGTAGCATCGGC
>Ga0075163_10013692_pt1 | contig 10501 bp, 10 predicted proteins | sample JI1023141ADNA_FD_71478 | JGI IMG/M metagenome (GOLD analysis project Ga0075163, IMG submission 71478) | Wastewater effluent complex algal communities from Wisconsin, to seasonally profile nutrient transformation and Carbon sequestration -... | ecosystem: Engineered > WWTP > Effluent > Algae... | reverse complement strand
GGCCCTCGAGCTCGACGCCGGCCTGGCCGAGGCCCACTACAACCTGGCCACGCTGTTCGATCAGAGCGGCGACGCGCGCTCGGCGATCCGCCACATCAACGAGTACCGCAAGCTCACGCGGTAGGAAGAGGCGGAGGCGGAGAGCGGAGGCGGAGGCGGAGAGCGAGACCGAGGCGGAGGCGGAGGCGGAGAGCGAGACCGAGGCGGAGGCGGAGACCGAGACCGAGACCGAGACCGAGACCGAGACCGAGACCGAGGAGGAGGCCGAGGCCGAGACCGAGACCGAGACCGAGACCGAGGCCGAGGAGGAGGCCGAGACCGAGACCGAGTCCGAGGCCGAGACCGAGGCCGAGGAGGAGGTGGGTGCGCCGCGATCACAACAGGATCGCAACATCCGGGCAGGCCCAGGCGGCGTACCAAGGACGCGAGGAGTCCCATGTCTCGCATCCACGCCTTGATCGCCTCGCTCATGTCGCTCGCGCTGACCGCGGCCTGCGGCAGCACCACCGCCCCGGCGGCCGACGCCGGCGCTGACGCCGCGGTCGACGCCGCGGTCGACGCCGCGGTCGACGCCACCCCGGCCGGCCCGTCGCGGGCCGCGCTCACCGCGGGCGGCCGGCTCGCCGGCGGCAGCCTGGTGGTCGACGTCGCGATCGCTCCGCCGCCGGCCGCCGCGCCGCTGACTGGCGGCGCCGTGGTCGTCACCCCCGCTCACCCCATCGCTCGCTGAAAGGAATCCCATGCGCACGTCTTCGTCCTTGTCCCTCGCGGTCGCCGCCGCGGCGCTCGCCGTCGCCGGCTCCGCCCACGCCGTCCCCGAAACCCTCGGCTTGTCGGCCCGCATCGTCGACGGTGGCACCCCGGTCACCGGACCGCAGACCATCGTCGTCCGCATCCACGATCAAGCCAGCGGCGGCACCCCGGTGTGGACCGAGTCGGTGACCGCGACCGCGGCCGACGGCCTGGTCCACCTGACGCTCGGCGCCACCAGCCCGCTGACCGACGCGGTGATCGACGGTGGTCCGCTGTGGGTCGAGCTCCAGGTCGGCAGCACCGTCTTGGCTCCGCGCCTGGCGGTGACCAGCGCGCCGTACGCGCTGCGCGCCGGGGTCGCCGAGGACGCCGAGCGCCTGGCCGGCCAGCCGGCCACCGCGTTCGCCGCGGCCGCCCACGGTCACGCCGGCACCTACCTGCCGGTCGGCGCGGCGCTGGCCTGCACCGGCACCGCCAAGGTGATCGGCCTCGACGGCGCGACCGGCTCGGTGGTGTGTGGACCGGATTCCGTCGGCCCGAGCTACACCGCGGGGCTCGGGCTGACGATGCCGACCGCCACCAGCTTCGCGGTCAACTTCGGGACCAGCGGCACCGCGACCGCGGTGGCGCGGGCCGACCACAACCACGCCGGCGTCTACCTGCCCGTGGGCACGACCCTGGCGTGCCCGGCCGGGCAATACGCCACCGGCCTCCAGCCGAGCGGCAGCGTGAGCTGCGCGGCCGCGCCCGCCGCCGACATCACCGACGTCACCGCCGGCGCCGGGTTGACCGGCGGTGGCTCGTCGGGGGCGGTCGCGCTGGCGGTGGCCTTCGGCGCCTCGGGCACCGCGACCACGGTCGCGCGCTCGGACCACAGCCACCCGGCGACCTGTCCGGTCGGGTACACGACCCACGCCGCGGCCGGCGCGACCTCGTCGCTGTGCTCGAAGCGCGTGGCCGCGCCCAACATCACCTGGAACAACGCGGCCACCGCTTGCTACGCCAACCACAACGGCGGCCACCTGTGCAGCTACAACGAGCTGCGCATCGCCGCGACGGTGTCGCCGACGCAGGTGCTGAGCGTCGGGTTCTGGATGGGCGACCGGGTCGCCGACGACTGGGTCCTGCGGGTCAACGGCGGCGACGCCAACAACTTCGACGAGGCGATCGAGATCGTCGCGACCACGGTGGTCACCGGCGGCTACTACTGCTGCCAGCGCGCGCAGTGATCCGGCCTCACGCCGGCGCGCGCGGCACGGTGACGGTGACGCGCAGCCCGCCCAGCGGCGAACGCGCGAAGGCCAACGTGCCGCCGTGGCGAGCCACGATCGAGCGCACGATCGCCAGGCCGAGGCCGTGACCCCCGGTGGTCCGGCTGCGCGACGGATCGAGGCGCGCCAGGCGGCGGCCCAGGAGGTCGAGCTCTCCGTCGGCCACTCCGGGCCCGGCGTCGTCGACGGTGATCACGGCGTCGCGGTCGGCGGCGGCCAGCGTGACCTCGACCGCGCCGTCGCCGGCGTGGCGGCGGGCGTTCGACAGCAGGTTGTCGAGCACCTGCTCGAGGCGCATGGCGTCGACGGTGGCGGTCACCGCGGTCAGCCGACAGGTCGCGATCGGCCCGCCGGTCACCGCGGCCCGGGCCACCGCGGCCTCGACGAGCGGCGCCAGCTCGATCGGCGCGCGCTCCAGCTCGAGGTCGGGCTCATCGAGGGCGGCCAGGTCGCGCAGGTCGGCGGTCAGGCGCTCGAGGCGGGCCAGCTCGCGCTCGAGGAGCTCGAGCATGCGCGCGCGATCGCCGGTGCCGTGCTTGAGCGCCGCGCCCAGGCCGAGCAAGGTCGAGGTCGGGGTCGCCAGCTCGTGGGCCAGGTCGGCGAACAACCGGCGCCGCTCGCGATCGGCGCCGCGGATCTCGTCGAGCGAGCGGGCCAGGGCGTCGGCCATGGCCCGGAACCCGACCCGCAGCCCGAGGAAGTCCTTGCCCGCGGTGGCGGCCGGCAGCTCGGCGGAGAAGTCGCCGGCGGCCAGGCGGCGGTAGGCGTCGATCACCGGCACGGTCAAGCGCCCGACGACGAAGCGGGTGAGCAAGTAGACGATCGCGATCGGCACCGCGAGGAGCGCGAGCAACGCGACGGTGGCGCCTGGGCTCGGCCGGGCCAGCGCCACGATCGCGAGCGCCAGCGCGAGCTGGGTCACGGCGGCGACCGCGGCCAGCTTGACCGGCAGCGACAGGCCGGCGCCGCGCGGGGTCACGCCGCCCCCAGGCGATACCCGGCGCCCGCGACCGCGTGGATCGGCGCGGCGGTGGCGGTCGCGGCCTCGAGCTTGCGCCGCAGGCGGGTGACGTGGCAGTCGACGTTGCGGGCGTAGCCGTCGTTGCTGGTGCCGAAGACGTCGCGCAGGAGCTGGCGGCGGGTCAGGACCACGCCGGGCTGGCGGACCAGCTCCCACAGGAGCGCGAACTCGGTCGGGGTCAGGGCCAGCCGACGCTCGCCGACCACCGCCTCGCGCCGCCCGCGATCGACGACGATCGCGCCCCAGCGCGCGATCGCGCCACCCGGCTCGCCCAGGCGGCGCGCGACCGCCGCCAGCCGGGCCAGGAGGATCGGCGGCGCGAAGGGCTTCACCACGTAGTCGTCGGCGCCGGCGTCGAGCCCGATCACGACGTCGGCCTCGGCGCCGCGGGCGGTCACCATGACCACGCCCGGGGTCGGCTGGAACCGGGCGCGCAGCTCGCGGCACACCTCGAGGCCATCGCCGCCGGGCAGGTTCAGGTCGAGCACGACCAGCGCCGGGCGGGTCCGGGTGGCGGCGGCCAGGGCGGCGGCGCCGTCGCCGACCGCCTCGACGACGTAGCCGGCGGCGGCCAGGTGACAGGCCGTGACCTCGCGCAGGGCCAGATCGTCCTCGACCAGGAGGACCCGATGCGACATCGGTGGGACGGTACCATCGGTCGCGGCGCGGTCGGCGGTGGCGCGGCGGCGGGTCGATGCGCTACCAACCGAGGATGCGCCGCTCGCTCGCCCTCGCCGCCCTCGCCGTCGCCGCTTGCGCCTCCCGAGCCGCGGCGCCGCGCGACCTGACCACGACCAGCGAGCGCTCGGGCTGGGTGAAGACCGGTCGTCACGACGAGACCGTGCGGCTGTGCCACGACCTGGCGGCGACCCACCCGCGCGAGGCCCGATGCGAGGTGTTCGGCACGACGCCCTCGGGCCGGCCGATGGTCGCGGTGGTCCTCGGGCGCGCCGACCTGCCCGCCGACGCGCCGGTCCTGTTCGCGCTGGCCGGGATCCACGCCGGCGAGATCGACGGCAAGGACGCCGGGTTCGCGTTCGCCCGCGATCTGCTGACCGGCGCGGTGGCGCCCGGGGCCCTGGCGCGGATCCGCGTCGTGTTCGTCCCGACCTTCAACGTCGACGGCCACGAGCGGTTCGGCCCCAACCATCGGCCCAACCAGCGCGGCCCCGAGGAGATGGGGTTCCGCACCACCGCCACCGGCCTCAACCTGAACCGCGATTTCATCAAGGCCGACGCGCCCGAGATGCGCGCGCTCCTGGCGCTGTGGGCGCGGTGGGAGCCGACGCTGTTCGTCGACCTGCACGCCACCGACGGCGCGAAGTTCGAGCACGACATCGCGGTGATGGTCGCGCCCAAGGCCGGGCGCGGCGATGACCTCGAGGCGGCGGCCCGGGCGCTGCAGGCCCGCGTCCTCGACCGCATGACCGCGCGCGGCCATCTGCCCCTCGGCTTCTACCCGTCCTTCGACGAGCACGACGACCCGGCCTCGGGCTTCACCGACGGCGAGGCGCCGCCGCGGTTCTCGCACTTCTACGCCGCGGCCCGCGACCGCCTGGGCGTCCTGGTCGAGACCCACTCGTGGCGGCCGTACCGCGAGCGCGTCGCCTCGACCCGAGCGGTCCTCGAGGAGCTGGTGGCGGCGCTGGTGACCGACGGCGCGGCCTGGCAGCGGGCCACGCGCACCGCCGAGACCACCGCCCTGGCCGGCCGCCAGGTCGTGCTGCTGTCGCAAGGAGACCCGGCGCGACCGCGGGAGATCGAGTTCCGCGGCTACGCCTATCAGCGCGTGCCGTCGGAGGTGTCGGGCGGCTTGTGGACGCAGTACGACGAGACCACGCCGGCGATCTGGCGCGTGCCGCTGCGCGATCAGCTCATCGCCGCGGCCACGGTGACCGCGCCCAAGGCCGGCTACGTGATCGACGGCGGCTGGGCGGCGCAGGTCGCGCCGCTCCTCGAGCTGCACGGCATCCGCTGGCGAGCGGTCGCCGACGGCGCGCGCCTCGACGCCGAGGTCTGGCGCCTGCCCAAGGCCGAGCTCGGCCGCACCGTCGAGGGTCGCACCACGGTCAAGGTGACCGGCGCGTGGACGCGCGAGCCGCGGGTCGTGACCCGGGGCGCGATCTACGTGCCGCTGGACCAGCCGCGCGCGCGCCTGATCCTGCACTTGCTCGAGCCGTCGGCGCCCGACGCGCTGGTGGCGTGGGGGATGTGGAACGCCGCCTTCGAGCAGAAGGAGTACATGGAGGGCTACGTCGCCGAGGAGCTCGCCCGCACGATGCTGGCCGATCCGGCGGTCAAGGCGGCCTTCGATCAGGCCCTCACCGATCCGGCGTTCGCCGCCAGCGCCGACCGCCGCCTCGACTGGTTCTACCGTCGCAGCCCGGCGTGGGACGAGCGGGTCGGGCTGATCCCGGTGTTCCGCGTCGACGCCGCGCCGCCAGCCGCGCCGTAGCTAGGCGCCCGCCGCGAACTCGCGATCGTGCCAGGCCGGCAGCTCGCCGAGCCGATCGAAGACGACGTCGGCGCCGGCGGCCTCGAGGGTGGCGCGGTCGTCGCCGCCGGTGGTCACCGCCACCACCCGCGCGCCACAGGCCCGCGCCGCCGCGACGTCATGGACGGTGTCGCCGACCACCACCGCGACGTCGCCCGGTCCGACGCCGGCCCGGGCCTTGGCCGCAGCGACCAGCGCCGGGCGCTCGAGGGCGTCGCAGCCGTAGCCGCCGAAACCGAAGTAGCCGTCGAGCCCGGCGACCGCCAGCTTGGCCCGGGCTCCGGCGGCGATGTTGCCGGTGGCGACGCCCAGGCGGACCTCGGGTCGGCCGGCCAACCAGCGCAGCACGTCGGCGACGTCGGGCAGGACCCGCAACGACCCGGGCAGCCCGCGCTCGAGCTCGGCGACGTAGTCGGCCAGGACCGCGTCGGTCTCGCCGGGCTCCGGAGCCCTGCCGAGGGCGCGGTCGAACATGGTGGCGACGATCCAGCCGTCGGTGCGCCCGGCGAAGGCGATGCCGGCGGTGGCGTCGGCGACGCCGTAGCGGGCCGACATCACCGCGGTCAAGGCCCGACTGCCGGCGCCGCCGGCGCGGACCAAGGTCCCGTCGATGTCGAACAGGTAGGCGATCACGGCGTCGGGCGCCGCGCCCAGCGCTGGGCCACGGTCAAGAGGCCGTCGAAGGTGTCGCGCAAGGCCCAGGCCCGCTCGGCCGGGGTGGTCAGCGAGCCGACGCGCAGGAGGCCGGCGCCGAACGCGTCGCGGATGCCGGCGCAGCTCGACGAGGCCTCGAGCTTGGTCGAGGTCGCCTGGTAGATCTTGAAGCAACCCTCGTGATCGCCGCGGTTGTAGACCGGCGCGCCGATCGAGATCGCGGCGTCGATGGCCTGCACCGCCTCGGCCACCGCGGTCGGATCACAGCCGTCGAAGATCGCCACCGGATGCTCGGGGACCTTGCGGACGATCGTGACGCCGTCGACGACGATCTCGGGGGCGCGCGGGCGGGTCAGGGCCGCGAACTCGCCGACCGCCATCGGCCGCGGTCGCTTGGCCAGCGCCGCGACGTCGTTGGACGGCACGCCGAAGTTGAGGTTCTGGCCCTCGGTGAACACCGCGGTCGACACGCCGATGACCTCGCCGGCGGCGTTGAACAGCGGGCCGCCGCTCGAGCCCTGGGAGATCGGCGCCGAGATCTGCAGCAGCGTCAGGCCGGGCGCGAGCTGGCGCACCGACGAGATCAGCCCGTCGGACACGGTGTAGTCGAGGACGCCCAGGGGATTGCCGATCGCCAGCACCGGATCGCCGGCGGCGACCTGGGCGCTGTCGCCGAGCGGCAAGGCCGGCAGCGGCGTCGGCCGCGCGACCCGCAGGAGCGCCAGGTCGTGCTCGGGATCGAACGCGACGATCTCGTCGACGGCGATGGTGGTGCCGTCGAGGAGCTTGACCCGGATGACGTCCATGGCCGCGACGACGTGGAGGTTGGTCACGACCACGCCGGCCGGATCGATCACGAAGCCGGTGCCGACCCGCTCGTCGCCGGCCTCGATGCGGACGATCGCCGGCTTGGAGCGCTCGACGATCTGCTTGGGCGTCAACGCCGCGGGCGGCGCCGGCGCAGGGCGGCTCCCGGGACCACAGCCGAAGACCAGCAAGGCAGCGACGGCGAGACGGCGCACCTGGCTAGCCTACCACCGACCGCCGCGCCGGCACGCGCTAGCCAACGACGGATCACGGCGTCACCACAGCGCCGCGCCGACCACGCGGGCCAGGCCACGCCAGGTCGGCGCCGCCTCCTGCTGGACCAGGCGCCGCGCGACCGCGACTGCCTTGGGGTTGCCGGTGAACCACAGCGGCTCGGGTCGCACCACCAGGGGGCCGCGCACGATCGCCTTGTCGATGCCCTCGAGCAGGTACGTGTTGTGGACCCAGCCCAGGCCGGACTGGATGTCGCGCAGGCTGGCCGATGGGTGACCGCCCCACGGCAGCGAGCCGACGCCGTAGCCCAGCGCCGGCCAGTGGTTGACCGCGACGGTGCCGTAGCGCAGCTCGGTGATCGCGCGCTCGAGGGCGGGCGCGACCGCGGGATCGCGCTCGAGCCCGGGCGGCAGGAACAGCGCCGCGTTGAGCGTGCCCCACAGCCGATCGTTGCAGAAGCTGGTGGCGGCGGCCAGGAACTCGACCGGCTCGACGGCCGGCAGGACGACGTCGGACACCACGCCGCAGAACGGCTCGACGGTGAACACCGGGTCGGCGGCCGCCGGGTCGACGCCGCGCAGTATGGTCCACGGCAATTCGTCGGCGCCGGCGCTCCCGGGGATAAGCAGGTCGCGCCCGGCGGTCAGCCGGGCGTAGCGCTCGGCGGCGCCCGGGTAATAGGCGTAGCGCGGCGGGGTCGCGCCCAGCGCGCGTGCCACCAGGCCCCAGAACGCGTCGTGCTGGGCCCAGCCGCGCGCGGTGATCACGACCTTGGCGGCGTTGCAGTTGAACGACGCGTTGTTGGTGATCATGGTCGCCAGGTTGATCGCCATCGCCGCCAGCTCGCCGTCGCGGTAGTCGGCCGGGACGATCACCACCGGGCTGACGTTGCCGAGCTCGCTCGAGATCGGCTTGCCCAGGACCGGCTCGCCGGCGGCTCGGCGACGCTCGCGCTCGGGGCCGGGCGGCCCCCATACGATGCGATCGTGGGTCTCGGCCGAGCCGGTGAGGTGGACGTCGTCGACGGCGTCGTGCTCGACCAGGTACTGCCCGACCTCGGCGCCGCCGTAGACGATGCGCAGCACCCCGGCGTCGACCAGCGGCCCCAGGGCGCGCTCGAGGATCGGCCCGACCCACTCGTTGACCGGGTTCATCTTGAGCAGGCACACGTAGCCCTCGACGACCAGCTTCGACAGCACGTCCATCGGCGGGATGGACGACACGTTGCCGGCGCCGAGGATGAGCGACACCCCACCCTCGGGCGCGCGCTGACGGTAGAAGCCGGCCTGGCGACGGACCGCGTCGGCGCGATCGATGCCCGGCGCCAAAAGGACGCTGCCGCGGAACCCGAGGAAGGCCAGGCGATCGAAGGCGCTGACCGGGAAGGCGTCGATCTCGACCCGGCCGTCGGCGCGCACGCAGCCGCCGGTGCCCAGGGGCGGCCGGCCGCTCCGGGCGATCGCGTCGAGGCTGTCGGCGTAGAGCCGGGCCAGCCGCACGGTCGGCAGCGGTCCGCTGATCCACTCCTCGGCCTGGTCGACGCCGCGCAGGCGCTTGGCGCGACAACCGGCGGCGACCCAGGCGTCGGCGCAGTCGGCGAGGCGCGGCAGGCAGGACCGGACCAGCGCGGCCTTGGCCGCCGGCGCGGTGCGCGCGAACCGGCGGGCGTTGTCGCGCAGCGCCGCCAGGGCGTGATCGAGGGCGCGGCGCTCGGTCGGCATCGCGCTGGTGGTCGGCGGGATGGGCGCGGCGTCGGGCCGCGGACGCGCGGCGGGCGTGATCATGATCGCATCGTAGCGCGCGCGCGGTCCGCCCTGCGCCGCCGCCGCGGCTGGTAAGCTCGGCAGATGCGCTCGTTCTTCGTCGCCGCCGCGGCGCTCGCGGTCGGCTGTGGCTTCGATCCCGTCGGCACCGCGACCGACGCCGACGTCACGACCGACGCGCCGCCCGACGCTTCGGCGATCGACGCCCCGGCGATCGACGCCCCGGCCATCGACGCCCCGGCCATCGACGCCCCGGCGATCGACGCCGCCGGCCCCGATCGCGACGGCGACGGCGTGGCCGACGCGATGGACAACTGCCCCGACCTGGCCAACCAGACCCAGCACGACGAGGACGGCGACGGCGACGGCGACGTGTGCGATAGCTGTCCGCACCTGCCGGACCCCCAGGTCGACGCCGACGGTGATGGCGTGGGCGACGACTGCGATCCGTCAACCACCGCCGCCCACAGCATCGTGTTCTTCGACGGCTTCGGCGACAACCGCAACGGCTGGTCGGTCGGCGGCTCGCGCTGGGGCCTGGCCGACGACGAGCTGGTCCTGACCGCGGGCGGCCCCGAGATCATCATGCTGCCGGCCGGCGCGGGCGCGTTCGGGACCGGCCACTTCGTCGAGACCGCCTTCGAGATCACGACGCTCACCGACGGCTTCGCCGGCGTGCACTTCGCGGCCACCACCACCGGCGCCGACGGCCACACCTGCGCCGCGCGCCGGCTCGGTAGCCAGGACCAGCAGGTGCTGCGCCGGCAGTTGACCGGCGTCGAGGTCACCGGGTCGTACAGCAACCGGTTCGCGGTCGGCGACATCGTCGAGCTGCAAGGCGACGCCGCCCCGACCATGGTGACCTGCCTGGGCGAGCACCGCGGTCAGCTCTTGACCCGCAGCTACGGCGACGTCGCGATCGGCACCTCGGTCGGGCTGCGCGGCACCTGGGGCGTGCGCTTCCGCTACCTGATCGTGTACCGCCAGAACGGCTGACCGCGGCGGCGGCCCTGGTGCCGACCGGCCGGCTCTGATACTCACCGCCGATGCCCCTCACCGGAAAGCAGCGGCGCCACCTGCGGGCGCTCGGCCACGACCTCGCGCCGATCGCTCAGGTCGGCAAGGGCGGGGTGTCGGACGCCGTGATCGCCGCGGTCGATCAGGCGCTGACCGATCACGAGCTGGTGAAGATCCGGCTGCTCGAGTCGGTCGAGGTGCCGCGCGACGACGCCGCCGCGCTCCTGGCCGGCCGGACCGGCGCCGAGATCGCCCAGGTGCTCGGTCGGACCATCCTTTTGTACCGGCCCGATCCCGACGAGCCCCGCATCACGCTGCCGCGGTCGCGCGGGTAGCGCGGGCGCGGGCCTTAGGGCCCGCGAATGAACAAGCCGGTCGAAGATCGCGGTCGAGGCGCCCGGATGGCAAGGCGCGAGGAGCGGCGCACACTCTCGGTGTGAAACCGACGAGCAACGCCGCCAGCCGGGATGGATCGGCCGCGAGATCG
>Ga0075163_10013690_pt1 | contig 10502 bp, 8 predicted proteins | sample JI1023141ADNA_FD_71478 | JGI IMG/M metagenome (GOLD analysis project Ga0075163, IMG submission 71478) | Wastewater effluent complex algal communities from Wisconsin, to seasonally profile nutrient transformation and Carbon sequestration -... | ecosystem: Engineered > WWTP > Effluent > Algae... | reverse complement strand
AACGCCTTCCGGGAAGACCGGGAGAAGTGCCTGGCCTCCGAGATGAACGATTTCATCCCCAAGCCGGTGCGGCTGGAGGTGCTGTACGCCAAGCTGCTCGAATGGCTGCCGGCCACGCCGAAGCCGGGCGACGCGCTGCCGGAGGCTCGCGACGGCGCTAAAACGGGCTGACCGTGCGCCAGGGCGGAGGTTGGTTGGTGTGGGCGATTGTATGATCGTGTTTCGCAAGCTGCGAAGAAACACCCACCCGGCCGCCCCATGTCTGCAGAAAACCTGATATCGATCGAGGCCGAGACGCGGCGCAAGATGCTCCTGCTGCTGTGCCGCAACTCCCTCTCGAACTACCACCTCAATCTGATGGTCACCGGCGCGCTGGCCTTCGTGGTGTACTAGAACTGGGAGGGCGGTGTCCTGCACCCGCTGGTCTGGCTGGCCGGGGTCGCGCTGCTCAACCTGATCGCCTTCTTCCCTCTTCGCCGCGTCCTGCATCACCCCGAAATCCTGGACAGCGACGCCGCCGTCGCCCGGGTGGAGCGCCTCCAGGTGCTGGGCACGGTCATCATGGCGGGCGGCTGGGGCGTGGCGACTGTCGCCTACGGGGCCACCGGAAGCGTGGAGTTCCGGCTCTTCCTCACCGTGCTCCTGGCCGGCATGTGCGCCGGGGCCGTTCCGAAGCTGCTGGGTTCTTCCCCGCACATCCAGATCTTCCTGGGCCTGGTGACGCTGCCCCTGATCGTGGTGTCCCTGAAGGCGGGAAGCCAGATGGATTATCTGGTTGCCTTCTGCACGGTGCCTTACATCTTTGCGGCGCTGGACAGTGCCAGGCACCTCAACAGTGCCCTCCTCAGCTCGATCACTTTCGGCCTCGAACGCCTGTCGCTGCTGGCCTCGACCCGCGAGGCGCTGGCCAGCGCCGAGAAGGCCAGCAAGGTCAAGAGCGAGTTTCTGGCCAATATGAGCCACGAGATCCGCACCCCGATCAATTCCATCCTGGGCATCGCCCAGGTGATGCTGCGCGGTGACGTGAGCGCCGGCCAGGCCCGCCAGCTGGAGCGCATCGACGTGGCGGCCGAGCACCTGCTGGGGGTCATCAGCGACATCCTCGATCTGTCCAAGATCGAAGCCGGCAAGATGCTGCTGGATTCCGGCGAGGTGAACATCGGCGACATCACCGAGCGGGTGCTCTCCATCGTGTCCCGGGATGCGGCTGCCAAGGGCCTGGTGCTCAAGGTCGACTGCGAGCCCCTGCCCCGTCAGCTGCTCGGCGATAGCGTGCGGCTCACGCAGGCGCTGCTGAATTACGTCAACAACGCGGTCAAGTTCACCGCCAAGGGCGGCGTGACGATCCGGGTGCGCCGCAAGGCCGAGGTGGAGCGGCGCATCCTGCTGCATTTTGAAGTCGAGGACAGCGGGGTGGGCATCGCCCCCGAGCAGTTCGCGCGGCTGTTCTCGGCCTTCGAGCAGGCCGATGCCTCGACCACCCGGGAATACGGCGGCAGCGGGCTGGGCCTGACCATCACCCGGCACCTGGTGCAGCTGATGGGCGGCGAGGCGGGCGGGCACAGCGAGCCGGGCGTGGGCAGCACCTTCTGGTTCTCGGTGTGGCTCGACAAACCCCGCGCGGTGGCGGGCGGCGTGGAGCCAGACCCCGCCTCGCTCGATGCCGCCGAAGCGGCCCTGCGCCGCGACCACGCCGGCCAGCGTGTGCTGGTGGCCGACGACGACGAGGGCAACTGCGAGCTGGCGCGCGAGATCTTCGCGCTGATCGGCCTTACGATGGAGCGCGCACGCACCGGCGAGGAGGCCGTCGAGATGGCGCGGGCGACGGCCTACGACCTGATCCTGATGGACATGCGCATGCCGCGGATGGACGGCCTCGAGGCGACCCGCCAGATCCGCATGCTGCCCGGGCGGGCGCAGACGCCGATCCTGGCGATGACCGGCAACGCCTTCCGGGAAGACCGGGAGAAGTGCCTGGCCTCCGAGATGAACGATTTCATCCCCAAGCCGGTGCGGCTGGAGGTGCTGTACGCCAAGCTGCTCGAATGGCTGCCGCCGCCGAAGCCCGGTGGCGCGGCCGGGCCGGGGGCCTGATGCGGGAGGGCGCGCGGTTAGGATTGGTGAGTTTTTCCCGGCGGCGCCCGTCTGCCTTACCATGGCGGCCCTTCACATGCCCGGCAGGGCCAGGCGCGCCCGGTTGCCGCTGTGGCAGCCCGTCCGCGTCATGCGGGGTGGCCCCGGCGATGACCCGGGTTCGGTAGGCTGCCTGTCATGGATCCCGCTTTCCGCTCCTGAAGACCCAGAATGCCATCCACGCTGATTTTTCCTGACCACCCGCCGGGCGGTGTCTTGCTGGGGTTCGCGCTTGCGCTCGGCCTGGTCAACCTGGCGGGCGCGCTGGTGCCCGACCGGCGGCCTTGTCTCGCGCTTGCGGGCTACGCGGGGCTGATCGCGATTGCCGTCGTCGCCGGCCTGGAAGCGCTCGGCCTCGGCCTGGTCTGGGGGGCGGCGATCCTGTTGTTGCGTCGGCCCCTGGGGCTGGACGAGCACTTTCCGCGTGCCGCCCGGGGGATGCCCTTTCTGGCCGCGGCCACGCTGCTTGTCGCCGCGGCCGGGCTCGTCGATGCCAGCCGCGATCCGCTTCCGTTGATGCTGACGATGCAGCTTGCCATCGTGCTGCCCGGGGCCTTCGCGGCCTTCAGGAATCTCCAGGCCGGCCGTGCAGCTGCGGCCTGGAGCAGCCTCGCCCTGGCCTGCCACGCGCTGCCCGTGCTGCTGGCGGGGGCCGCCATCCTCGCCGGGGCGGCGTGGCGTGAGGTGCTCCCGGCCTTCGTGCCGGCGGCGCTGGCCTGTCTGCTGTGCCTTCATCTGGCCATCCACCGCGAGCAGGACGCGCGGCGGCGGCTGGCCGATGTCGCCGATCACACCCGGCGCGCGCTGGCGCAACAGGAGGCGCGCCTGGGCAGCGAGCAGGCGCGCTTCTTCGCGTTTGTCGCCCATGAACTGCGCAGCCCGCTCGGCGTGCTGCTCACCGGCCTCGTCAACCTGCGCCGTGCCCTGCCGGACAGCGACACCGCCGCGCGCATCGGCCGCCTGAGCCACGCGGCCCAGCGCATGAGCGGGCTGGTGGACCGTCACCTCCAGCTGCAGAACCTGGCCCGCAGCGATTTCGAGCCCGATTGCGCCGACGAGCCGCCCGATCTGCCGGTGCGGGAGGCGCTGCAGGCGCAGGGGCTGTTGCACCCCGGCCGCCGTTTCGAGTGCGTGCACCTCGGCCACACCCCCGTGTCGGTGCCGTTGGACGCGGGGCTGTTGACGCTGGCGCTGTCGAATCTCCTAGACAACGCCGCCAAATACGCTTTTGCCGATTCGCCCATCACCGTCGAGGTGGATGGTGGCGGCGGGGCGCTGACTTACCGGGTGATCAACCACGGCCCTGGCCTGCCGCCGGAGCTCGCCGGCGGCGCCTTCGGGATTGTCCCGCGGACCAAGGGGGCGGGCAGCGAGAAAGGTGGCTTCGGTATCGGTCTTGCGCTGGCGGCCAGGGTGGCCGGCGCCCACGGCGGCCAGCTCGCCGCCAGCCAGGACGGGGCGCGGACCATCCTCGCCCTGAGCCTGCCCCTCACGCAGCCGGCCGACACCCAGGGGCACGGGAGCGGCGCGCGATGAGCATCTCGGTGCTGCTGGTCGAGGACGACCGCGACCTGATCGAAGAGCTGGCGGCGTTTCTCGAGGCCGCCGGCTTCGAGGTGACGGCCGCCGAGACGATCCGCGAGGCCGAGGCCCTGCTGGCGGAGCCCCGCGATCTGCTGATCCTCGACATCAACCTGCCGGATGGGGACGGCCTCAGCTTCTGCCGCGAGGCGCGCCGCTATATCCGCTCGGGCATCGTGATGTGCTCCGGGCGCGGCGAGCGCGAGCTGCGCATTGCCAGCCTGCGGGACGGCGCGGATGCCTACCTGGTCAAGCCCGTCGACCCCGAGGAGCTCGAGGCCACCCTGTTGAGTGTCCATCGGCGCCTCCAGGCCGGCCCGCCGCCCGTGCCGACCCAGGCCCGGCCCCACCCCTGGCATCTCGACGTGGAGCGCCGGCTGCTGGCCGCGCCCAACGGCGTCACGATCCTCCTCAACGACCCCGAGAGCCTGCTGCTCGGGACGCTCTTCGGGCGGGAAGATCGCAAGGCCCGCAAGGAAGAGCTGGTGGCCCTGCTGGCGGCCAGGGAGGCGGGTTATTCCGCCCATCGCCTGGAGGCCCTCGTCAGCCGCCTGCGGGCCAAGGCGCTCAGCCGCTGCGGCCTCAAGCTGCCGCTGGTCTCGGACTACGGCAAGGGCTATGCCTTCATGGAGCACGCCCGCCTGCTGTGACGTCCCATTGTGAGCATTGGTGAAGATTTTCAGCCAGTCTCACGCCCGCTTAAAGTCTGGCCCGCACGTTTCATTCAGACTTGGGGTTTCAATCATGCGCCTGGCGCTTCTCTCCTCCAATCAGCCTTTCGCTGCGGGTCTCCTGGCCTGTCTGACGGAAGCCGGACACAAGGTGCATGCCTTCGACGACAAGCAGAGCCTGTTGCGGGATCTCGGGCGTGAGAGCTTCGACCTCGTGCTGGTCGACGGGGCACCCTTCGGCACGGGCCTGCAGCGCTTCCTGCGCCAGACGCTGATGGCCGCCACCAGCGGCGTGACGCTGATCTGCATCAACTGCGACGACAACGAAACCCGGCTCGCCGACGCCTTCGCCCTCGGCGTGGATGACTTCATCCGTCGTGGGGTGAGCGGCCGGGAGATCTGCGCGCGGGTCGACGCGGTGCTGCGCAGGCATTACCCCGTTCAGTGCCGGCAGGACCTCCAGCTCGATTACCCGCCGTACTACTTCGATCTGGAGACCCGGACCGCCTGGCGTTTCGATGCCGAGATCAAGCTGACCGACAAGGAGTTTGCGCTGGCGGTGTTCCTGTTTCAGAACGAAGGCCGCATCCTGTCCCGCGGCCACCTGATGGAGGCGGTGTGGCGCGGGCAGGCGTCCGTCCATACGCGCACCATCGACACCCATATCAGCCGGATCCGCAAGCACCTGATGATCCAGCCCGAGCACGGCTACCGCCTGGTGGCGACCTACGGCACCGGCTACCGTCTCGATCGGGTCAGCGAAAGCTGGGTGTCGCCGCTCATCACCGTCGATCTGCCGGGAGGCGGAGACTATTCGAGGGAGGTCCGCGCCGCGCTCTGAGCGTGGCGGGTCGTGCTGCGAGCCACGCGTGCGGCTCTTGCCGGAGCCCGGTGGGGCAGGGCGCGGTTGTCGAGTGTGCGACAAGGGCAGACGCCCGGGGGGCGGATGACGCGGGAGAGTTTCGGTGAAATGCAAAAAGGCGCCCGCAGGCGCCTTTTTGTACATCTGGACACGCATCGTCATTCAAACCACTGAAAACGCTGCGTTAAATCTGGTGGGCGGTACTGGGATCGAACCAGTGGCTTCCACCGTGTGAAGGTGGCACTCTACCGCTGAGTTAACCGCCCGGTGAGTAAGAGCGCGCATTGTAGGAACGGTTTGAGGGGTCGTCAAGCACTTCCTGAATTTTTTCGTCTTTCCGAAACGCCTGCTCGGCCGGGCGCTGCGGTGCGTCGGCCGGCGGGGGCAGAACCCAGGCATTGAAGCAGGCCCGGGCGGCGGGGGCGAGTTCGTCGGCCAGCAGGCCGCTGTCGAGGCCCCGGGCGGCACACACGCTGTCGCCGGCGAGGCCGTGGAGATGGACGGCCGCCAGCAGCGCGTCGCCTGCGCTCCAGCCCCGGGCCAGCAGCGCGGCGAGGATGCCGGAGAGCACGTCGCCCATGCCCGCGGTGGCCATGGCCGGGTTGCCGGTGGTGTTGATCCACCAGCGGCCCTCCGGGCTGGCGACGATGCTGCCGCAGCCCTTCAGCACCACCCAGGCCTTCAATTGCCCGGCCAGCCGGCAGGCGGCGGCGATGCGGTCGGCCTGCACGTCGGCCGTGGTGCTGCCGAGCAGGCGGGCGGCTTCGGCGGGGTGCGGGGTCAATACGGCGGGGTGCTGGCGGTGGGCGAGGGATGCTTGCAGGGCCGGGTCACGGGCGACGAGGTTGAGGGCGTCGGCGTCGAGGACGAGCTGGGCCGGGTGGGCGATGGCGCCGTGGACCAGCGTCCATGCGGCATCCGACTGGCCGAGCCCGGGGCCGACGGCGAAGGCGGCGATGCCGGCCTCGGCCAGGAGTTCCGGCGCCGAGCGGAACATCAGCTCAGGGCGCAGGATGTCCACCGGCAGGGCGGCCGGGTCGAGCAGGCCGACGAGCACCCGGCCGGCGCCCAGGTGGGCCGCGGCCCGGCCGGCGAGGATGGCGGCGCCGACCATGCCCGGCGCACCGCCGATCAGCGCGGCATCGCCGTAGCTGCCCTTGTGGCTGTTGCGCGCCCGTGGCGCCAGCCGGCCGGCGAACAGGGCCGGGGTGATCTCGTGGCCCGGCGCAGGGGCGAGGGCTTCGGCGTCCACGTCGATCTCGCGCAGGTGGAGTTCGCCGCACTGGTCTGGCCCGTCGAGGGTGAGCAGGCCGGGCTTGAGGGCGATGAAGCTGACCGTGTGGCTGGCCGTGAAGCAGGGGCCGAGGCGCCGGCCGCTGTCGGCGTCGAGGCCGCTGGGGATGTCGAGGGCCAGGCGCGGGCAGGGCTGGGCGTTGAGGCGGGCGATCCAGTCGGCGTAACGGCCGTCGAGGAGGCGCTGCAGGCCGATGCCGAAGAGAGCGTCCACCACCAGGCTCCAGCCGCCTGGCGGCGGAGGCGGGAGGTCGGCGCTGATGCCGCCGCCCTGCTCGAGCCAGGCGGCGTGGGCGGCGGAGGCGTCGGCCGGCAGCCTGGCCGCATCGCCCGAGAAGGCGACCGCAACGCGCAGCCCGGCGGCCTTGAGGTGGCGGGCCACGACGAAGCCGTCGCCGCCGTTGTTGCCCGGCCCACAGGCCACCAGCACGCTGCCGGGGCCGTCGAGGAGGCGCAGGGCCAGCGCCGCGGCGGCGGCTCCGGCGCGCTCCATCAGGGGCGGCACGGCGCCGGGCAGGGCGCGGGCTTCAATGGCACGGATGCCGGCGACGGGGTAGATCGGGCGGGCGGGGGCGAAGCGGGCGGACGGCATGGTCGGCATGGCGGGGCTGGTGATGCCGCTATTCTAGGCCAGGCGCCGCGGGCCCGGGCCGGCTTGCAGGGCGGCGCTGCGGCGAGTAGGCGCTGCGGGTTTTGGGGTATGCTGCCGGGGCGATGCGCCGGTTCGGCTCCGGGCCGGCCGGCGCGCGGATCACGATTACCAACACGCCTCCAGGAGCACTTATGAGCGATCAGACCCCCAATTTCGAAGAGTTCTACGGTTTCAAGTTCGAGGAGCTGTCCGTCGGCCAGAGCGCGGTGTATGCCCGCACCGTGACCGAAGCGGACATCCTGATGTTTGCCGGCGTCTCCGGCGACTACAACCCGGTGCACATCAACGAAGAGCTGGCCGCGTCCACCATGTTCGGTGGCCGCATTGCCCACGGCATGCTGTCGGCCGGTTTCATCTCCACCGTGCTCGGCACCAAGCTGCCCGGCCCCGGCGCGATCTACCTGGCCCAGACCCTGAAGTTCAAGGCGCCGGTCAAGATCGGCGACACCGTGGTGGCCCGCTGCACCATCAAGGAGCTGACCCCCGAGAAGCGCAAGGCCAAGTTCGACACCGTGTGCACGGTGCGCGGCAAGGTCGTGCTCGAAGGCGAAGCCGACATCATGGTGCCGGCACGCTGAGCGAGCCCGGCAACTGAAAGGCAGAAAGGGGGCGCGAGCCCCCTTTTTCGTTTGTATCGCCGCCGGTCGGGCCCCGGTGCTCAGGCCTTGAACTGCGCCGCCAGGGCCTTCAGCTTGTCGGCGAGTGCGCCCACCTGGACGGCTTCGGCGGCCGAGTGGCGGGCGGTCTGGGTGTCGTGTTCGGCGCCGCGGGCAACCTCTTCCATCTGGGTGGCGATGTGTCGTGTGGCGCGGCTGCTCTCGGCCAGGGCCTGGTCGATCAGCTGCATCGCGTGGCCGGCGCGGGCGGCGGAGGTTTCCACCGTGGCGGCGATCTCGCCGGCGCGGAGGGCCGTGTGGGCGCCCTCGGACACCACCTGGCTGCTGGCGGCCACGTCGTGGGTGGCGGCCTTGCTGACGTCCTGGATGCGCTGGATCATGCCGGCGATCTCCTGGGTGGAGTTGCCGGTGCGTTCGGCCAGCCGGCGCACTTCATCGGCGACCACCGCGAAGCCGCGGCCCTGTTCGCCGGCCCGGGCGGCTTCGATGGCGGCGTTGAGCGCCAGCAGGTTGGTCTGGTCGGCGATCTCGCGGATCACCTGGACCACCCGGCTGATCTCGCCCGACACGCTGGCCAGTTCGCCGATGCGCTGCTCGGTGCCCGCCACGGCGCGGGCGGCGCCGTCGATGCAGCGGGCGGCCTCCTGGCTGACGGCGGCGCTGTGGCGGGTCGCTTCTTCGGATTCCCGGGCGGCCTGCATGGCGTCGCGGGCGTTGCCGCTCATCTCGTCGGCGGCGGTCGACAGGCGCTCGACGGTGGCCGCCATCGTGGCGATGCTGGCGCCCTGGGCCTGGGCGGCTTCGACGGTGGCGTCACTGGCGCTGCCCAGACGCTGGCTGGACTGGGCCAGCGCCCGGGCGCTTTGCTGGATCAGGCTGATCGCCTCGTGGAGGCGGTTGCGGAGCATGGCCACGTGGGTCAGGATGGTGCCGAGTTCGTCCTCGCCGCCGGGGCGTATCGTCTCGGTGAGGTTGCCGCAGGCCACGGTGGCCACCATCGCCCGGGCGCGGCTGGCCTGGCGGGCGATGCGGGTGAGGAGCAGCGCAGCCAGCAGGGTGCCGAAGATCACCGCGCCCAGGGCCAGCGCGACGCTGCGCTGGACGGCGGTGTCGGATTGCGTGTTGAGCTTTTCCAGCAGCTGCGGCGAGGCCTCGTCGAGGCGCCGGATCTCGCCCTGCAGCAGGTCGCGCATCTGCCGCCATTTGGGCGTTTCCTCCTTGTTGAGGAGCGTTCGGGCGGCGTCTGTCTCGCCGGCCTTGACCAGGGCGAAGAGCTTGTCGTGGAGCTGCCGCTGCTCACTGCGCAGGCTGCCGAGGCGCTCCGGCAGGCCCGAGCGCAGGGCCTCGGCGTCGGCGCTGCGGGCGCTGGCGAGCACCTCCTCGAAGGCTTCCGCGGCCCGCGCGTAGTTGTCGTAGGCCTTGGGGTTGTCGGGGTCGAGCATCGCGTTGCGCAGGGCCTGCCCCATCTGCAGGCCCTGGGCGTACAGCTTGTAGAAGGCCACCTGCCGGCTGATGTCGGCCGAGATGTGGTTGCGGTATTCGGCCTCGACGCTGCGGGCCGAATGCAGGCTGTCGAGCAGCGCCCCGGCCAGCAGCAGCATCACGATCACCATCACCACCAGCAGGCGCCGGCCGATGGGCATGCTGTCGACGCGGGCGAGCAGGCGGTCGGCCAGCCCGGCGAGGCCGCGCCGCATGGGCTCGCCCTCATGGAGGCGGATGCCCGGGTCGCCCTGCATGCGCCGGTAGAGCGCCTCGGCGGCGTCGACCTCGGCGCGCTCGGGGCGCACCCGCACCGACATGAAGCCGCCTTCCGGCTTGGGCGTGACGGACGCGCGCACCCAGTAGTGGTCGCCGTTCTTGCAGCGGTTCTTGACCAGCCCCGACCACGGCCGGCCGTGCTTGAGGGTGGCCCACAGGTCGCGGAAGGCCTCGGCGGGCATGTCCGGGTGGCGTACCAGGTTGTGGTGCTGGCCGACCAGTTCGTCGATGGAAAAGCCGCTGACCTGCACGAAGTCGTCGTTGACGAAGGTGATCCGCCCCTCGGGGTCGGTGTGGGAGATGATGCTCACATCGGGCTCAAGGGGGAGCTCGATGCCGGTGACCGGCTGGTTGTTGCGCATGGCGAAGCCCTTGTGAATATCCCGCGGCCGGCCGCATGCCTGCCCGGCGGGATGAAGTCGTCAAGGCTTCTTCGGTCCGCCGGCGCGATTCTTGAGCCGGGCGCTGGCCTTAGCGCTGCGCAGCCCGGGCCGCCGAGCGCGATGACACGAAGATTCCGGCAACGATCAGCCCGAAGGCGACGGCGTGGAAGGCCTGCGGCGCCTCGCCCATCACCGCGGCCGACAAAATGGCGGCGAACAGCGGCGTGAGGTTGTAGAAGATCGCCGCCATCGCCGGGCCGGCTTCGCCCACCGCGAGGCCCCACAGGCGGTAGGCGATGATCGACGGGCCGACCGCCACGAACACGATCGCCGCGCCCAGCTGCCACGACCACTGGATGGCGCCGCTCGGCACGATCAGCTCGCCCAGGCCCGCCGCGCCCACCGCCCAGGCCACCCCGAAGACGCACTGGGCCACCAGGAACTCGGCCCAGTTCCAGGCCGGGCGCGCTTCGCCGCGCATCGACGCGGGCGGCCGGGCGAGCATCCAGCTATAAAACGACCACCCCAGGATCGCCAGCAGCATCAGCA
>Ga0075163_10013689_pt1 | contig 10503 bp, 7 predicted proteins | sample JI1023141ADNA_FD_71478 | JGI IMG/M metagenome (GOLD analysis project Ga0075163, IMG submission 71478) | Wastewater effluent complex algal communities from Wisconsin, to seasonally profile nutrient transformation and Carbon sequestration -... | ecosystem: Engineered > WWTP > Effluent > Algae... | reverse complement strand
ACGATGATCGACCCGCCCGACACGATGATCGACCCGCCCGACGCGGTCAGCGTTGCGTCCGACACAATGAATCGCCCCGCCGACGTGACTCATACCGAGAAGGGTGACCATCCTCCATGGCGGACATAGCCCACTGGTACCGCGGGCGCCCTGCCCGGGTGCAGCCTGCTGATCCAGGTGGCAGGCACTTGTTCGGATCCTGAATCAGCACAGCCTGGGGTGGGGGATTCCTCAATAATTTCGCGGTTCAAACCGGGGAGCCTGGGGGACGGGGCAGGTGCCCGGGCATGACAACTCATCACTTCGGCTGAGGTGCTCCCGCCGGTGGGTCTTGTGCGGACAGAGCAGAAGCCGCCATCTCTACCAGCGTGAGGGCGGGACGGCCCTTCGGACGGAAGGGCACAAGGGGTTCGCAAGCTGATTTGTCCCCGGCGCTGCAACGAACGGCTCGGTCTCGCGCTTGCTGCTCGGCAGTAGGCACCGGTTGAGGCGAGGGAACATCCGCTGCCCCCGTCGGGTCCCCGCCGGGCCAGAAGATCTTGAGCAGGAGCATCACGGTGGCACCGACCATGAGAAGGCGAGGCAGCGTTATCAACGGCTTGCGATGAGGCCGTGTGGCTGGCCTCGCCGTCTGGGTGGCCGTTGTGCGGGCCAAGCCCTTCACGCTGGCTGCCCTGGGGGTCGCTGCGGCGGCAGGTGCCTGCGCGGGCACGACGGGTGCCGGCTTCATGGCGGGTACCGGTTTGAGGACAGGCGCCGCACTCAACGCAGCCGTGAACAGCTCAGGGCGGCACTCTTCGACGGTTTCCAGCCGATTGATCGCCCCCAACCCTCGCTCGTGGCGGGTCTGCAGGTCTTCGCCGCCAAACAGGCTGCGGTAGAAGGCCTTGGAATACGCCAGCGAAGCGCGGTCTGAGAGGGCGCCAGCCAATCCCACCGAGTAGGCGACCGCAGGGACCAACGCCTCGGCGATCGGACCCCCCTCACAGGCCAATATGATGCAGCCTTTAAGCTGCCTGCTCTTGAGGAGGAGGTCGATGGCATCCTGCCGCCTGATCTTGCTCTGGCGACCCGCCTCACCGGCAAGGATGAGATCGCCCTGCTCGCCATGGCAGGACAGGTGGAGGTAGTGGGGCTTCACCCGCACCAGCGCATGCTCCAACGAATCAACGGTGGCCGCAAAGCAACAGTCGATGTGGTAATGACCTCGCGCGTCTGACTGGCGGAGCTCGTCACGGACAGCCTCGAACTCGGCTTCCGTCCGGAGCCTCCTCTGGTCAACAGGACTGGCCGCCACGAAAAGAATCGTTTCCACCTGACCTCCATTGCGCTCAGCGCTGGATGGTCGCACGGCTCCATGTTTTTGGCGAACCCAGATGAACGTGGGTGGCAGGTGTAGAAGCCACCGCGGGCGCGGGTCACTGGGATAGGTCCTAAGCCCAAGGCACCGGACGGTGGAACAATTGCCTGCCACACGTCCGGCTCCGCTCCATGGCCCACCAAGCCCTGGGCCGCCTCACCCTCGATAGGTCTGGTAGAAGTCAAGAGCGACCTGGATCGCTTGAGTCAGCCCCTCTCCGGGCGCACGGAGTCGTTCGTCGGCCGCGGTTTGGGCGGCGGTCGAGGGAACTCTGATCCAGGTGGCAGGCACTTGTTCGGATCCTGAAATTATTGAGGTTCTCCTTGAAGACTACCCCGGCTGCATCAACCGCCACGCCAGATCTGAGAACAGCTCCCGCACACTCGTCGCCGGGGTCAACGCCCGGTTGAGCCCCTCGCTGCGCCCCCTGTCGGCAGGCGACAACGCCAATGCTGCGACCTGATACAGCCCCTGTTCGATCAGGCGCTCGCACAGAAAGCGGTAGCGCTCGGCGTAGGATGTGTCTTCAAACTCGGGAAAGACCGGGTATTGCCCTGCCTCGGCTTTGATGGGTCGGGTGGAGCCGGGGCAGTCTTCGAGCAGCATGAGGTAGCCGACGAAGGGCCGCCTCGGGTTGTGAGCCTGGGCTGGGTTGCGGCGGTGGCGCTCGGGGTGAAATGCGCCGTTCTGCCAGGCGGCCCAGAGGTCGGAGGCGTTGCCGATGGCTTCTTCAGCGCGGTTGTTGAAGTTGTTGCCGAAGGATCCCACCTGGGACTTGAACTCGAGGGCGGCCAGGAAGCGGCCTTGGTGGACAATGACGGCGTCCCAGTTCTTGACGGGGCGGTAGTAGCCCGGCAGGGTGAGGTCGGTCTTGCCTTGGGTGTAGACGGCTGAGGCGGGCAGGCCGCAGTGCAGGGCGACGTTTCTGACGAGGGCCAGGAAGCCGTCCATGTTCTTGCCGCCGATGACGTTGCCGCGGCTGCCTTCCTGGCCGTCCGAGCCGGAGGAGCGGTTGAGCCAGAAGAAGCGGATCGCCCCGACGATCTGGTCGTCAAACCCGGCGGGCAGCACGTCGGTCACTTGACCTTCCCCACCCGTGCGGCGGCCGCAAACTGGCGGACACGCCGGGCTTCGTCCTCGCTGAGGCCATACAGTGGCAGGACGGCAGCGTCGAGGCGGTCGAGATCGGGCTCTTCGGCGAGGGCTGCGAGCGCTGCCAGCTCCCTCGAACCTACCCGCGCGGGCACCCGAATGCGCCGCAGGTATTGGGCCTGAAACCGCAAGAACCCCCCCGACATGCGCACGCAGTAGGCGGCGACGAACATCAGGGCGGCGGATGACCGCAGAATGGCCTGCACCGCACGCAGATCCCAGGTGGGCGAGGTCACGACGTAGAGGTTGTGGTGGGGATAGAAGCGGCCCTCATCGTAGACGACGGTGGCGTCGCCCTTGATGTCGGGAATGAGCAGCTTGGGCCTCGAGGTGAGGTCGGGGTAGATGCGGTCGATGGTGCGGTACCACCGCTCGGAGTTGCGTGCGACGTGGCGCTTGCGAAGGCGGGCTTCGTGCTGGTCCAGCCAGGCAGAAAATCGAGGCCAAGCACGGGGATCGGCGAGCTCGCCCGAGGTCTCCCACGGATTGACGATCCCCTTGCCCGACCAGACGATGCGGGTGCCCTGCAGGTCACCCGCCATGACCAGCGGGAGGGTGCGTTGGGGCTCAACCGCCAGGTCGTTGAGGTCACCGATGAAGACCTGGTCGCAGCCCGTGGCCACACCGATGCCGACCTGCACGCCCGCGGCCTCCAGCGAAGGCAGCTCGGCCTCGAGCCGGCGGAGGATGGGCAGGACCTCGGGCACGTCGACGAGCCAGGGATCTTCGCCGCTGGCCACGCCACGCACCGTCGTGAAGCCAACCCCATCACCCGCATCGTTGGCGACCAGTGCTGGGATGATGCCTGCGAGGGCTTCGGCATCATGCCGGCCCTGCAGGGCGATCTTGGTGGCGCCCGCGCTGGGTGAGGCCTCGATCACGGTGATGGCAGGGTAGGCCATGACCTCGTTCTGAAAGGCGTCGGCCCCCTCCAGATCGATCACACACTCCAGGTGGAAGTGACGGGCGATCATGCCGCGCAAGGGGCCGCCGTACTTGTTCTTGAACCAGCGATTGGCGCAGATGAAGGCCAGCTTCCCACCCGGCGAGAGCAGGTCGAGGCTGCGCTCGAAAAAGGGCACGTAGAGATCGGCGCGGTCGTAGAGGGTGGAGAAGCGGCTGCGATACTCCAAGAGCAGGGCCGCGGGGATCCGCTCCTGACGCACGTAGGGCGGGTTGCCGACCACGTAGTCAAAGCGGCCATCGAGCTCGGTCAGCAGGAAGTCATCTTGAATCAGCCACCGATCAGTCAAAGCGCGGGCGCGCGCGACCGGAATGCCACTCGTGGTGAGCAGGTCGAGCAGCTTCGCCTGGGTGGTGCGAAACGTCTCCCCGTGGAGCTCGACCGCCCGAATGGCGTTCTCCAGCGCCGAATGGGGGGCGGCGGCCAGCAGGCGCCGAACGGCCGCGAACAAGAACTCGCCCTGGCCGAAGGAGGGCTCGAGAAGTCGCCGCTGGTGGAGCGGCCGATCCGAGGTGTAGCCGGCGAGGTCGAGCATCGCCTCCACCACCGCCGGGCGCGTAAAGATCGCGCCCCGATCCCCCTCCATGGACTGGCCAGCGAGCTGATCGATGGCCTCGCGCACGGCCGCGGGGCGTTGTGAGTCCAGGGTGAGCTGAAGGTTCAACCGACTTCCTTTCGGTCGAGGCGCGGCCGCGCGCTGTACCGTTGTTCAGGCGGGAGAGTACCTGTGGGGATGCCCGGGCTCAATGGGGAGATGGGTGGCCACTCAGCCGGCCTCGATGGGCTGTGGTTCGGCGACTCAGTTGGTTCGGCGAGTGGTTCGGCGACTCCCAGTGGGTTCGACGTTCGCGGTGGAGCGACCGACGATTGGCCCTGTGATCCGCGACGAAGCGTTCGTTTCGGCGACGAAATGACGACTTCATGAGCGGCGGGCGCTCAAGGAAAGTACTTCTCGTGTGTACGACCGGGCGCCGTCTTGGCACCTTGGACCGGGGTGTAGGCATGATGCGGTGCAACACCCGTACGACCGGGGTCAGCAGGCGGTGTCGCTGGCCGCTCTGTCCGGCGGGGGGCCGCCCGTCCAGCTCACCCCTCAGGTCGGGCGCTGGGATCGGCGCGCCGCCAGCCCTCTGGTGGGGCGGGGAAGGGTGCCCGCCCCAGGCAAAAGGGCAACAGCTTGGCGATGTTGCGCGCGTCGTCGATGCCCCGGTGGTGGGTGCCGTCCAGCGGCAATGCCACCCGGGCCAGCGCCCGGTGCATCCCAAACAGCTTGCGGTTGCCCAGCTGATCGGAGAACGCCTGCTTCAAGTTCAGGTGCTGCCCGCCAAAGGGCAGCGCCAGCCCATGAAAGCGTGCGTCCTGCTCAAACTGGCCGCGGTCGTAGTTGCCCCACGAGGCGAACAGCGGGGGCGGGCCGGCGCCCATGAAGCGCGCCAGCGCGGCGAGCGCGGCCGGGAAGCCCGGCGCCCCGTCCACTTCGGCCTGGCCGATGGTGGTCAGCGTGGTGCAAAACGCGGTCAGGCGCGGGTGGCGCACGGGCCGCACGAAGGTCTGAAACTCGGCCACCGGCAGCAGGGTGGTCCCATCCACCCGCACGGCGCCGATCTCGATGATCTCGGTCTCCGAGCGGGGCACCCGGTCGCTGTCATCACAGGTGGCTTCGAGATCGATGACGAGGTAGTCGTTCATGGCATACTCCTTGGAACTCGTGTGCCTGGACCCTAGCGGAGCCCCTGCGATGGCGCCCGGACAGCTTTCCGGACAGGACGCCGGCCCCTTCTCCTGGGCGGCGCTGGTGGACGGCCTGGTGGCCGAGCGCGGCACGCTGGCGGCGGTGGCGCTGCACCTCGCCGAGCGGCGGGGCTTCCAGGAGGATGTGGAGAGCGCCGAGCGGGGCCTGCGCCGCCTGCGCACCCGCGGCGGGGCGGCCGGTGGGGTGTGGGGCGACCGCGTCCTGCGCGTGTTTGGCCTGCCCACCGCTGTCACCGATCGGGTGCGCTGGATGGGCCAGTACCACACCCGCTTCACCGACCTGCCCGTGAGCCTGGGCGCGGAGCTGCTGGCCGCCTGGGACCGGCCACCGGTGAGCGAGAGCCCGGCGCGGGTGTGGGTGCTCCTCGGGCGCGCTGGCGTCGCCATTCGGCGCCGCCTGGAGGCCCACGATCTGCTGGCCCAGGCCGCCCTGCTGGTGGGTCAGGCCGAGCGTGCCGCCCAAATCGAGCTGGCGCTGGTGACCGCTTTTGTCGTGTCGCGCACCGATCGGGCAGCCGGTGATCGGGCGCTCGATGACGCCGAGCGGCTCTTGGCTTCCAGTGCAAGTCCCTCATCCGACACGGTTTTTTCGTTGTCCGCCGAGGACGAGGCCTGCCTCTTCGCCCGCCTCATCGACCACCGCGCCTGGGGGCTCAACCGACCGGCCAGCGGGCCCGCCGACCACGCCGGCGCGGTGGACCTCTACCTGCGCATTCCCCCCGACGGCCCCCCCTTCGCGCGCTGCCGCCGCGAGAACGGCCTGGGCTGGTCGCGCCTGCGCCTGGGCGATCGCGCCGCCGCCGTCGAACACGCGCGGGCCGGCGTGGAGGCGGCCGGCGACGGTGGCTCGCTGCGCCTGCGGGCCATGGCCCTCAACCTGCTCGCCCAGGCCGCCGAGGGGGAGGAGGCCCACCGCGCCCGCACCCGCGCCCTCGGCATCGCCCACCGCCTGGAGGACGAGGCCCTCGCCGTCCGCCTGGGCGAGGCGCCCCGCCGACCCACGCCGTAGAGCGGGTCCCGACCTTCGGCTGGTACCGGCCGGGCCCTTGGATCCATGATGCCGCCAAAGGAGTGCCCACCATGCAGCAGATCCCCCGGCTCAAGCGGACGCGCCCCGCGCACGGGTCCGTAATTCTTGGCCTTTTTCTCGCGGCAGGCCTCGCCGCCTGTGACGACGGCGACGACGGTGGCGGCACCCAGCAGGGCACCGACGCCGCGGTCGGGGGTGCGGACGCCACGGTCTTTCCCGACGCGCAGCCCGACGCGCAGCCCGACGCCGCCCCGGTGGCGGCGGTGCCGGCCACGGGCCTCTACCTCATGCAGATCCGCCTCGTGGAGGTGGGGGGCATCGAGATCGGCTTCCAGGTGGATCTCACGTCCACCGCCAACCCCGCGGGCGGCGGCACCATCGATCGCCTGGCGCTGCGGGCCATCGGCGCAGCCCACACCCTCAGCGATCAGCTCCTCGAGGTCACCGACGTGGCGGTGGACGCCGAGGGCGCGTTCACGCTGCCCGAGTCCACGTTTGTGCTGCCGGCCGCCTTCTCGCCCAGCAACAGCGATGTGGAGGTGCGCTTCGGTCTGGCCGGCACCGTGACCGGCCCGGACGGCTTCTGCGGCATCGTCAGCGGCGAGGTGGTGACCCTCGAGATCGTGCTCACCGCGAGCACCTTCGCCGCCGTGCCCTATGGCTCGGAGGGGCCCAAGCCCGCCGCCGCGTGCGGTGATGCCGGGCCCCGCATGTACCCCCGCGCGGAGACCTGTCCCGAGATGGTGGCGGGCGTGAACACCATCGCCACGGGCGAGCTGACCCGCGAATACAAGCTCTTCATCCCCGCCGAGCCGGCCACCGGGCGCCCGCTGGTGCTGCTCTTCAACGGCCTGGGTGGCACCGCTCAGGACATGCTCGATGACAGCCAGATGGCCGAGTTTGTTGATGATTTGGGCTTCGTGCTCATCGCGCCCGAAGGCCACGAAGGCGCCGGGGTGGAGTGGGATTCCTTGTCCTCCGCCGACAGCCCCGACCTGGCTCTCTTCGACGATTTGGTGCGCTGCAGCGAAGAGAAGCTCGGTGTGGATCCCGCCCAGATCCACGTCGCCGGCCTGAGCGCGGGTGGTCTCTTCAGCACCTACCTGGCGATGTACCGGGCCGAGGTGGTGGCCTCGGTGGCCGTGGCCTCGGGCGGTCTGGTGGCGCCGGCGCCGGACTCGACCACCCCCGTGCCGCCGTTCCTCGCGGCTTGGGGCGGCGTGGACGACAGCGCCTTCGACACCAACTTCAACACCCTGGCGATGAACCTTCTGGGCCTGCTGGCGGACTTTGGGCGACCGGCGGTGGCCTGCGACCATGGCCAGGGCCACGTGTGGTTGCCCGAGTTCACGCCGTGGATGCTGGAGTTCATGCTCGCCCACCGCCTGGGCGACGACCTGCTCTACGTCGACCGCCTGCCCGCCACTTTCCCCGACTTCTGCACCATCCGCCGCTGATCGCCCCCGGTTGGTCACCTGAACGGCACCGCCCGCCCGCCACCGCTGAAATATCATCTGCGCTCACGACCGATCCGGGCGCCGCGGGCGCACGTACCGGCCGTGGTCCAGCTTACGTCTGCACTCCACAAGGTGCCCCGGGGCTGGGCAGGCGCCGCCGACGGTCGGCGGAGGCCAAGCAGGTCAACGGATGGGGGACAGCATGCCCAAGCATGGATGCCGGACCCTCCTCACCACCGCGCTCGCCCTGGCAGGGCTGGCGTTGGCGGGGTGTGAGGGGGAACAGGGATCGCCCGGGGCCGCGGGCGACGCGGGACCGCCGGGACCGACGGGACCGATGGGGGAGCAGGGCGAGCAAGGGGAGCAAGGCGAGCAGGGTGTACCGGGGATGCCGGGCGCCCCGGGTTCCGATGGGAACGCGGGGCCGCAGGGGGCGCCCGGTGAGCAGGGGCCGCCCGGCGGCGCTGGACCGGCGGGGCCGGCCGGTCCCGAAGGCGAGCGCGGCGCCCAGGGTGAGCCCGGTACGCCGGGTCCGGCGGGTGCGGCCGGTGATCCGGGTCCGGCGGGTCCGGCGGGTGATCCGGGCGCGCAGGGGATTCCCGGCGCGCAGGGCAACCCGGGGGTGCCGGGGGCCGATGGGGCCGATGGCAGCGATGGGGCCGATGGCAGCGATGGGGCCGATGGTCTCAACGCCTTGGTGGATGTGGTGCCGGAGCCGGCGGGGGACAACTGTCCTGCCGGGGGTGTGGCCATCCACACCGGGCTCGACGACGATCGCAATGGCGCGCTCCAGGAAGCCGAGCGCGACAGCACCGAGTACGTCTGCAATGTGGCGGCGGCGCGCGCGGGCTCGGCTCTCGTGCGCTCCCAGGCCGACCTGGACGCGTTGGCCGGGGTGGAGCGCATCGCCGGTGATCTGGTGATCACGGAGACGCGCCTCGTGGATGTGCGACTGCCCAACCTCAACCAGATCGGCGGCCGGCTGGAAGTCAGCAGCAACCTCGATCTGGCCCATGTGGACTTGGGGGGTCTGGTGCACGTGGGCGGGGGCGTCGACATCGACGACAACCCGAGCGTCACCGATCTGGGCCTGGGTTCGCTGGCGGTGGTGGACGGCTACTTCCACCTCGGCGCGCACGACAGCCTGGAGCGCGCGGCCCTCAACAGCCTGCTGCACGTGGGTGAGGCCTTCATTGTGTCCACCGGCTCCGATGCCGAGCTGGCGATCCAGCTGCCCAACTTCGTGGGTGGCGATGGCTATGTGGGCGAAAACAATGGGGTACGCAGCTTCGTGGTCGATCGCGGCACCTTCGTGGGCGGCGACTTCGCACTCCACGGCAACGCCGCGCTGACCGCCGCCCGCGTGGGCGCGCAGATCTTCGTCGGCCTCGACCTCTACGTCATGCGCAACCTCGCCCTGTCGGCCGCGGAGGCCGAGGACTTCGGCGCCAACGTCGAGGTGGGTGAGGCCCAGTTCATCGGAAACAACGGACCCTGAACGTCACCGCAGGTGCTGGCCGCCGGCCAGACAAGGAGAGCTCTATGGATTTCTTGAACACGATCAAGGCCCTCGCGGTGGCGGGCGCTGCGCTCGCAGCGGGTTCGGCCCTCGCCTCCAGCCACCGGGAGGCGCCCCTCATCACCGAAGACCCCACCGTGGACTCCACGGATGTGTATGCTTTCTTGAGCCCCGACGGCCCCAACCCGGGCCAGGGCGCGCGCATCACCCTGCTGGCCAACTACATCCCGTTCCAGGAGCCGGCGGGCGGGCCCAACTACTTCCGCTTCTCGGACTCGGCGCTCTACCGCATCAACATCGACAACACCGGTGATGCGGTGGAGGACATCGCCTACGAGTTCCGCTTCAGCACCACCGTGGGCACCGGCGCGACCTTCCTCTACAACACCGGCCTCATCGATGGCCCCAACTCCGCCAACCTCAACGTGAAGCAGCGCTACACGGTGACCCGGGTGGACATCGCCGCCGACGGCACCGAGCGCCGCACGGTGCTGGCCCGCGACGTGAACGTGGCCCCCGCCCGCATCGGGCCCCGCTCCAACGGCAACCAGGCCGCCTACGAGGCCGTCGCCCGCTCCGCCATCCAGCAGGTGGGCGCCGCCCGCTTCTTCGTCGGCCCCCGCGACGAGGGCTTCTACCTCGACATCAACGCCATCTTCGACCTGCTGAACATCAGCCGCGTGGATGGCCTGGGCAACGGCCAGGCTGAGGACGGCACCGCCGGCTTCAACGTGTCCACCATCGGCATCGAGGTGCCCGTCACCGCGCTGACCGCCGACGGCAGCGAGCCCGTCCTGGGCAACAACCTGGGCGGCAACAACGCCGTGCTCGGCGTGTGGACCACCGCCAGCCGCCGCAAGCACCGCGTCTTGCGCCGCACCACGGATCCCCGGGAGTTTGGGCCCTGGGTCCAGGTGTCGCGCCTGGGCCTGCCCCTCATCAACGAGGTGGTGGTGCCCCTCGGCTTCAAGGACCAGTTCAACCGCAGCCACCCCAGCGAAGACCTGAGCAATATCGCGGGCTTCGTCGTGGATCCCGAGCTGTCCCGCCTGCTGACCGCGGTGCACGGCGTGCCCACGCCCCCCGCGCCGCGCAACGATCTGGTGGCCGTCATCAGCTTCCTGCCCGGCCTCGCCACCTCCCGCAACGATCTGCAGCCCGCGGATCTGCTGCGCATCAACCTGGCCATCCCGCCCACCCGCAACAACCCCAACCGCCTCGGGGTGATCGGTGGCGACCTCGCTGGCTTCCCCAACGGGCGCCGGCCGG
>Ga0075163_10013688_pt1 | contig 10503 bp, 15 predicted proteins | sample JI1023141ADNA_FD_71478 | JGI IMG/M metagenome (GOLD analysis project Ga0075163, IMG submission 71478) | Wastewater effluent complex algal communities from Wisconsin, to seasonally profile nutrient transformation and Carbon sequestration -... | ecosystem: Engineered > WWTP > Effluent > Algae... | reverse complement strand
AATCATGAACAAAACTGAAAATCTTCAAATTCTCGAACGCCTACTAAAGTTGGCAAAGAATTCAATTGCCGGAGATGGCATTATGCCTAATAGCTATTATAAAGAATATATCTTCCTTTCCAATATTCTGAACCACGCTTTGGTAAATCTTGAAAACAAATTCAATGATCAATTCAAATATTGTGTTTCCATCTACAAAATGAACCTTAAGGATGGCAAAAATAAATATGGCTGGTTTCATGATCCGGAAAAATTGATATGGACCAATATGCAAATGAATCAACTTAAATTTGCAATCTATGGAGAAGGTCATACAAAAGAACTGATCTTTAATGAAGATTTAAAAGAAAGCGCTTATCTTGATTTAATCAACCAAATCGACTGCACCGTTTTAATGACTCCAAAAGAATTGGAAAAACACAACAAGGAATGCAATAAAATAGCATTGGATATTCTCAGTGAAATTCTAGCAGAAGAAAAACAAAATAAAAAATAATTTATCATTCGTTTTTGGAATTACTTTGTATTTATTTGCAAATAACAAATTAAACAAACTCCACAAATGAGAAAATTATTTATGATTGCCGCTATTACAATGTCATTAGCCGCATGTTCTTCTAACCCAACAACTGACGTTCCTAACAACGATTCAACCCTTGTTGACTCCACAACTTCAACAGCCGATACCCTGCCGGTATCAGTGGATACAGTTGTAATTCCAACAGATTCTACAACAGACTCTCTGTAAATAAGAACAAAAGATCACAATTAATCCCGGACCCCTTTCATTAGGTTGGTCCGGGATTTTTTGCGTTTAATCCCGACATGCCTTTCTATTTATAAATAAATGAATTTCAGATATTTAATGTGAATCCCGACATATCCCGACATATTCCGACATAAAATTGGAATAAGATATACAACGATCTTTAGCCAAACAGAAACGTTTCCTTTTCATTAAAGAATATTGTATACCTTAAATTGATATGTTTAAACTTAAAAATTTATTTTCAATAATAGTAACAAAACCATTAACCTAACTTGTATATAAATCATGAAGAAAAACAACTTTAGCAAAGTGGATGAAACATCCCTTACTATACTTAAAAAATATAACTGTCATTCTCTTATTAATAAAAAAGGAGAAATAGAAAGTGATACTAAATTCACTACGACACAATCAACCATTCTCTCTTTTGCAAATGATATGCTGAATGAATTCATATCTGTAAGAACAATTTCAGATTTTGTAAAAGGAATCAACAAAGGACACTATAAAGTAGGTGGATTAAAATCATTATATACCTATGCTGCTATTCGACAAATTGTTGAATTAAGAAATAAGTTAAACGCAAAATGTCCCCTTTTTGAAATAGGTTTAAAGCGTGAAGATCGCGATCTTGTGAAAGCTACAATTGAAAAAATTGTGGGCAAAACCAATGAAATTGGTAACGTTCAAATCTATCACAATGTTTATACTTTATTTGAAGAACCTACTACAGGCGTGCTTTTATCATTGTATACCAACGAAATGGATGAATGGGTACTTAATAATAGAGTGGTTGCCATCTCTAGTTCTGCTTATATTGGAATTATTGTACCGGACTTTGAACTTTGTTATAAAATTTCCAAAGCCTTAGTTAAAGCCGGTTGCAATGAAATAGAATGGCCTTTTAATGGATACGGAGGTTTATCAATTCGTGATTTAAACCGCAAAAATATTACTACCGAACAAGCTGAATTGAATAGAGCTAACAGAGGGAAAAATGGTGCTAAAACAAACTATACTTTAGAATCTCCATTTGTAATGAATGTAGGCAAAAAACTATTGGTAAAAAATTATTAAAATAGTAATAATTCTCCCTATCTAACTTGTATATAAGTCATGGAAAATAACACAACCCAAGAAATTAAAAAGATATCAAGGCCAAAATTGATTTCATATCCTGAATTCAAAAACCTATTGGCTGATTCAGATGGATTCCGTCATGCAAGACGTATCATCTTCTATGAGTCGCTAAGAACAGACGGAAGAGGAGGAGTGCCTTTCAAATATCGTATTGCAATGACAGGTCAAAAAGAATTGTGCTATAAATTAGCCTATCATCTCTTGTTCTTTGAAGAAAGTGATAATGTCAGATTACGTTTTATCCGTGAAGGCGAATTTAAATACCCAATCAGTTTTAACTTCTCCGGTGCTTATGTAATCATTCCTGAATTGGACAAAGACAATATCAATGAACAACATAAAGAAAATCTAAAAACATACAAATCCAAAATTAAGTGATATGAAAAAAAGCATCAGAAAAGTAAACTGTTATATATTCAGAGATAAATCTGAACCCGGTGCAGCAAATATCATATTTGAAAATGGAGCAGTCGCTTGCGCTGACAATGATAATGATTATATCAAAATTGGTTTTTATGAAGAACATATCAAACCAAAAACTTCAATTAGTACCCTTTGGGAAAAACTTGGAGACGGAGGCGATCTTGTCGAATTCGATTTAGATGGCAGTGATCCCGATCCAAATTATAAAAGAAAAGAGATTGTGGATGATGAAGTAATTAAGCTAATGCTTAATTATTACAAAGAAAATGATTTTGAATACGTAATTCATGAAATGAATCAAGACCTTAATAAAATGAAATCAAAAGATTTCAATGCTTTCAAAAGCAAATTGAAATTCAGAGATGATCTATAATATTCATACTTAAAAAATTATCACAATGCCAATAAAAGCAAAATTCATAACTGAGATCACTCTCATTGATCCGGATACAAACCTTGAAGTTCAAGTTACCATCTATAAAGAAAATGGTGGTGGAATGTTTGGAGTAGACTCTTCATACTTAGCCAATACAGAACTACCAGTGTACTCTCCCTTTATCAGAGGTCGCGTGGTTAAAATTGAAGAAGAAATTCATCTTGAAGAGAAGCCGCAAACTTATGATGTTCTATTTTATTATTCTATAGATAGCTATGAAAATTTCAAGCCGGATTATGAAAATGTTGGATTTCCTGCAAAAGAAATTGCCATGAATTTCGTAGAAGAAAAAAAGAAGGACGAAAATCTGTATGCAATTAAGGTTCAGTCAAAGGACCGAGAAGAAATTGAAATATTCAAGAAAATTGATAACCAGTGGGTTACAATTTAATTAAATAAATTCTCCCCAATAGTAATAAATTTCATCACTCAATTTGTATATAAGATATGAAAAAGAAATCCGCAACCGCAACTATTCTCTCCCTTAAAACAACAATCAAACAGGAAAATGATCAGTTTGAAAAGACTGTTAAAAATCCTTTGAAAGAAAAAATCGAGGAGGTAGATAAATCCACTCAAGAAAAAATAAGAAAGCTGGAGGATAAAATCTCTTCCCTTCAAAAATCAGGAGGTAAGAAAGTTAGTAAAATTAAGGAGAAATTGGAACTTGCTTCAAATAAAAAGAAAGCAAAAAATGAACCTCTTTACGATGAAATCCAGCAAATTAATCGAAAGCTTTCTTTGTTCTCCCTTAAGAATACTGAATTGAAGGTTCCGGAAAAATACACTGGTTACAATGCAAAGAATGCTGTTTTGAATGAACTACATTCAATAAAACATTTTTCATTTGAACAGATGATTGTTCCAAACAGAAACAGAGTTAATAAATACACTTTGACATGCCGGATCACACCTCTTTCATATATTATGAGAGACATCATTGTAAAAGATATTGAAACAGGAAGATTTAAGCAAAATGACAATGGTAGTTATGATCTCATCTTGTCAAAAGATTTTCCATCTGAAAATATGGCCAAAGCATATTTGAAAGAGAATTTCGATTCAGTTATTGCTCCATATGTTGAATACAACAACAACATTGAAAAAGAACTTGAGCAGATTGATTTCAATTATGCAGAAGAACTTGATTTCAGATTGGTTGCAATGAACTATTCTCATCGTGATATTGTAAAACAACAAAAAAATCTTATTCAAATCAGAATAGGTAATTATTACGCTCCTGATAGAACATACACAAATTTATTAATCACCATTCAGCATGCCGGTGATCTTCGATTAATTGTGAACATGCAATCAGACAAAAATGGTCAAAGCATAAGTAAAATAGACCAGCTTACGTTGATGCAGGAAGTTCTTAAACATGTTATGTATGATTATAACCCTCTTTCTATTCCGGAGTCACAATACATGAGTAAAACATCTTTTGTTCGCATGAATAAAGATGTAAAGCCGGAGCTAAAGATTGAGTTATCAACAATGGACAAATCTTAAAATGTCTCTGGTTGTCCCAAAATAATCCAACTCACCCCAAATGTTAATCCTCGAAATTGATCCAGTCTAATTGTTCTAATTGGAATTTTGTCTATGGCACGCTTTTGTATTATAATTAGACACTATCGTTCTTTCCTTCTTCTCTCAACTTACATTTAACAAGCATCCATCACTAAATTAAAAATTGCTCTTAAATAAAAGTAATATCAAAAATAGCCCGAACAGCCCACCAATCAAGGAGTTTGGAAGGTTATTGAAAGATGATCTTAATAAGATTTAAGCAAAAAAAATTTAATTGACTTTGACTTATGTCATGTTAAATTCAGAATGTTTGGTTTACTTTAGCCTATGAAAATGGTGTTAGCCCCGCAATACTGTTAAAATTCTAATTTTTTCCAATTGGAATAGATAAAATTAGAAAAAACAGTTGACTCTTAAATAAAAGTGTTGTATATTTGTATTCGTAAAGTAATGAGAATGAATCAAACAAGTCTAAAAAATAAGCCAAAATCTAACAATTACAAGAAATTAAATCAGAAAGCCATGTCAAGTTCAACTTCAATACAATTTACAGGGACTCAAAAAAAAGATATTCCTTTATTCAATAGAATAAAAAGCAGGGAACTCTCCCCATTAAAAGAAAGCGTGCTGATCGCAGAAGCAGATAAAGCCGGTTATAACCCCAAAGACATTGCCGAGTATACCAACATGTCTGTATCACACGTTTACAATTGTATCAAAATCAACAAGTTCCCAGCTAAAGTAAAAGAATATATTCGTACCGGTCAGATCACTCCATCGGAAGCAGTGGATCAATCCCGGAATACCACGACTCCGGAAAGCTGTATTAAACAGATCGAAATTTATATCCGGCTCAAAGCAGAAAGAAGTGCTTCTAAACTTAACCCTAAATTAATGGCCATGTTTGCTGCTGCTGAATATGAATCCATGGCAAAAACTCCGCTCTCCCGGTCTGATCGTAACATGCTAAAGAAAAAACTAAATGACCTTCTTTCCTCTGTTACCTCCATCACCAAAACCAAATTGGATAAGCTAACCAATTCATATCTGAATCAGGTTATATCAGAATCGGAGCACGCTTAAAAAAAATTCATAATTGAACAATGCGGAGTCAGAAAGCCCCAGAGATGAAATACACTCTGGGGCTTGTTTTTATAAACAATCTGATGTTTATAAGTTGATGGTTATTCAATTGATTGTGTTCTCCCTTCTCTCTATATTAGACAAAAATTAACTCACACTTTATTAAAAAATCCCCACAATATGTTCCACTCATCATACCACTATCAAACATGGAAAAAATTTATGACAACTTGTATTTCCCAGTTGAAAAATTACCATTGGCCAAAATCATTTCTAACAAACCACCTAAAGGAAAAGAATTCGTTATTATGGATAAGAATTCAAAATCATTCCTATCCTTCTGCTCCAAAGATTATAAACTCCGGAAGAATTCTACCCTCTATAAAAGTTATGAGAAAGAACTAAAAAACGAAAATATCCCATTCATCAAAGAAACAACCACCTTCGATAATACAAAATTCTACGTTCGATATGTCTTGTTCGAACCCATTAAATCAAAACTGATCACCGATCTATTACCCATTGCCTGCATCTGGAACTCTTATGATGGAACAGTTAAAACCCAAATTAAATTCGGATATAAAAAGTTCCTCGCCAATAACCGGTTCTCCAGACCAAGCATCTGTAATATCCATTCCGCTACCAAACATTCCTCTGATCAACCAGATAATACCATAAATCAATTCATATCATTCACCAAGGAATTTATCCGGCAAATTAAAACAGATATCGCTATCTATGAACAACTAATCAAAATACCAGCCTCCAAAAAAGATTTTGATAAGATCATTAATAAAATTAAACTATCTGCAGAAGCCAGAGATAAAGCGCTGGTCCAGATGGAAAAAGAAAAACATGGTCATATCAAATATAAAAATCACCTCCAAGAAGAATTAATCCATCATGGTAACGAAATTTCCCTGTTTAGCATCTATTCGGCAATCAATTTCGCAATCTATAATACAAACAAAAAAGAACTGCCAGAAATTAAATGTAAGAAGGATTGTATTCTAATTGAGCAAGTTATAAATTATTCAGAAAAAATTTAGAGGAATAGTAATAAATATAAAGGTCACTATTGTATATAAGTCATAACCATAAACCATTAATCAAATATGACTCCTATGAACGTAGTAAATCAAGACCTCTTAAAATTCTCTAAAGGAAATGCCAAATTAAAAGGTATTCCCAGCCTTTCTCTGCCTGCCGGCCATGCCTGCCCTTTTGCAGATAAATGCTTTGCAAAGGTAAACTATGCAACCGGCAAAATTGAAGATGGTCCGGATACAGAATTCCGCTGCTTCTCCGCTACCCAGGAAAATATCTTCCCAGCGACAAGAGCGCAACGTAAATTCAACTTTGATCTACTTCGAAAGCTTAAGACCAAAGAAGAAATGGCCGCACTCATTAACCGGTCCCTGCCAGGCTCCAACTACAGAGCAATACGGATTCATGTTGCCGGTGACTTCTTTAATCAAGTTTACTTTGATGCTTGGATGTTAGTTGCTCAGCAAAATCCGGATCAAATCTATTACGCTTACACAAAATCACTGCAGTACTGGATCAATCGCCTTGATCAAATCCCTGCTAATTTCAGACTTACCGCTTCCAAAGGCGGAAAATTAGATCACATGATCGAACTTCATAATCTGAAATACGCTCAAGTCGTATACTCTGAACAAGAAGCAAAGGACCTTGATCTTGAAATTGATCACGATGATTCACACGCTTTCTCCGGAACAAAATCTTTTGGTCTACTGATCCATGGCACACAAAAAGCCGGCTCCAAAGCTTCAAAAGCAAAACAAGATTTAGCTAAGTCGGGTTGGACCGGATACGCAAAACCAGGCGGCTACAATATGCACAAAAAGAAAAATGCCGCTTAATTATGAACCAAAAACAAATTCCTTTTTTAAGAGAATCAAATACATGGACCGGAGTCAATAGAAAGATTACAAATAAAGCGCTCCGTGATGCAATGCCGGCTCTTGAATATGTTCAGACAATCCCCAATGAACCATATAAACTTCAACCAAAGGACCTTGTAGATTATCCGTTCAGATCATTATTCAGAGATAAAGGAATGGGTTCATATTTTGTTTATCACTTCAAACAAAATGTATTCGAAGAATTAAAAATTGATCCAATCCCTTTAATCGAAAGTTAATTTTAGCCACCTACAGATGTTAAATTTGTAGGTGGTATTGTTTTTCTAATTAGAATTTATAATCTTCGCCTCATGATTGACCAACAAAAAATAAAAGAGAAAGCAATATTCCTTACCAGCATGATCACCCGCTATAATGTGGTTCATATCAAAACTGTTATAGAATGTAAATCCAAAGACAATATCATATTCCCTATGGTTGAAGAAATAGAAAAAATACTTACCGAAGGAATAAAATCATTTAATAAAGATCAAGATGAGCAAACATAATAAAAAAATTACCTTGAAGTCCATCAAGAAAGAAAAGAACCCCGGCATCAAGAAAGCCCTTGATAATGCAATCAGCAATTGGAAGACTGGTCCCGGTATTGTTATTCTTTATTTGTATATAAATGGTGATCCCTTAAATAAAAGATATATCTACTTGAATTAATAAATGCTCCTGATCAAATTTGGTCAAGAGCATTTTCTGCTTGTTTTAAATCGTAAAACTTTTCCAGCTTAAATTTTAATCTCTCCCCATTTCTATTCTCTTCCAGAAAATAAATTTCCGGAACATCCACCTTCTTTAAAAAATGATCCTTATCCTCCCTTATAAATTGTAAATAGAACGAGGGCTCTGTAATGTAATCTTCCCTTTCTGCATGCTGAACAGGAATGTCATATAGCAGAATATTACAATGCCCTTTGATCCAGCCACCGAAATAGCGCTTCTTACCAGATTGATCACGGATTACATATTTAGATATGAGGATTGCAAAATCATTGATAGGGTCCTGTTCAAAAACAAACAATGGATTCTCCCTAAATGCAAAGACCCGGTGAACCATTAAATGAATGTAAATGCTATCGTAAATATCTAAGGGTTGGGAATCAAATAAGGTTGAGCTTTTTAAAATCATATACCTCAAAAATATGAACTCTCCCTTTTAATATGAATGCCTATAACGAAGAAAAGTCAGGCAAGGATATAAAACCCTTTACCTGACCTCTTCTGTTCATTGATATAAACACCTACGGATTAACCACAAACCATATGAAAACCAATGAACCAACACGCAACCTAAAAAATTATTTATTATAAAACCGGTATGTAACTTCCTTCTGGAATTCCTTCCAGATGAATAGGATAATCTGCACGGTCGTCAAATTCTATCCGGCCCGTTACCGAATCCAATAAGATTCCACAATCTCCGATCTCTATTGTAATGGGTTGATCAAACGAATCTGTATCAACGAATTTTTTTACAAATATAATATCCATGACTTATAATTCTAAACGGATTAACAAATTATTTTCAACAGCCATTCTTCTCAACCGGTCTTTTAACCGGTTCACCTGTGTACGAACGGCACCATCTTCCATACCTAATACCAAAGCAATTTCCGTTTGACGCTTTCTTTCCAGAAAAAACATCTGCAGTAATTTCTGGTCCCGTGGTTTCAAGGTTTGGATCAATGAACTCAAGGCTTCGAATTGACGTGAATGAATTTTTTCATATGACTCCTCTGAAATTGTTGGGATACTGTCATCCACCAACTCCAGCGTTAAAACTCCACCGGTTTCATTTTCAATAGGCGTATCCAAATACAACGGATATCCTAGTGCACGATTTCTCTTATTGATCTTCCGGATATAATCCACAATGAACCGGTCCAAGATGCCGGTCATCCAGGCATTAAATGTATACTCCGGTTTGAACATGTCGATCTTCAGATAAACTCTCAAGAAAAATTCCTGGAGTAAATCTTTGGCATCATCTTCATTTCCGATCTTCAAGAATACTTTACGATAAAGTAAAGCTTCATACTTCTTTATGATCTCTGCATACGCCCGGCTATTGCCTTGCTTAATGTTTCGAATCACGCGAAGGTCATCTTGGTTCGATGGCTTATCGACTGAATTTGATATACAGCTTTGTTTCATTACATATGGTTTTTTAAGGTGAATAATCTCTTTTGTTGCAAATGAATCTTAAAGCTCTTTTTAAGGAATACAAATATACAACATTTTTTATTGCGCATAACATCTAATTAGAAATTATTAGAATTTATAGTTATGAACAACTTTATCAACAATCTCTTTTAAAGGGGCTTTTTAAGTCAATTTCTGATAAGCCGGGCGCTATCTTTATCTGGGCCCATGGTATGAAACTACGACATTCCGTGGTTTCTTTGTTCTTTATCGAAGCTGATCTTTCTGGACCCTTTAAAAGAAGATTATTAATAATGTCTTTTTTGATTCCATTTTGAAGCTTTTGTCATCTTATAACCTATATACAAATCCACTCCTACTTTTTATTACTATTTCATAAACTTTTTTCAATCTTTTTATCACCACGAATGATCCTTTCTATAGATATACAACATTCTTTAATGAAACAGAAACGGGTTTCCGATTGGCTAAAGATTCTTGTATATCTAATTCTAATTACAGCCGGCCATTTTTAAAAGTGTAACACCTATCTATCCTTTCTAATTAGAATCTTCATAGGCAATATTCAATTATCTACTTTTTCCGCTGCTGAAAATCAATCAGTTACATCTTGAGTTTCTTCGGATTTTGATGAAAAAAAAGTGGACAAGTAACGGGTGAGTATCCGAAAGCGTTGGTTGAAATGGTGGCATGATCCTTGTAGGCAAAAAGTGGATGGAATCGTCCCCCCTCTATTTACCCCCTTTTGCTCATTTTATCTACTTTTGGTAATATCAGAAAAATTCCATATATTCCCACATTCTACCACCGACCTCTCAGTATCATTTTAATTCACTCATATTCAACCACTTATAGAGCTTTAATAGACCTATAATGTAACATATATTTTAATTCACGTTTAAAGTATATAACATTACATCTATGGTTCACTATTCCTTTCTTCTGATGGTTTTACTAGGGTATTTTCTACTAGTAATACTCTTTGAAGTACTCATGTATTGTATGGATAAATACAT
>Ga0075163_10013687_pt1 | contig 10504 bp, 7 predicted proteins | sample JI1023141ADNA_FD_71478 | JGI IMG/M metagenome (GOLD analysis project Ga0075163, IMG submission 71478) | Wastewater effluent complex algal communities from Wisconsin, to seasonally profile nutrient transformation and Carbon sequestration -... | ecosystem: Engineered > WWTP > Effluent > Algae... | reverse complement strand
ACGAGTGGAATTCGAGTGAGCTCCTTGGGGATGTCCATTTCCTCGAAAATTTCTTCCATCTTTGGGAAGAATGTTTCCGCTGCGAGGAGCCCTTTTACGATCATGTCGCGTTGGCCGGTTTGAATTTGAAAGCCGCTATTCCACTCTCGTAAAGCGTGGCGATGATTTGAGCTTAATGAGGCGGACAGAATTTTTCGCTCCAGCGGGCGTAAGCCAGGAGTCTCGGGCGCGAGCTTTACCCGTTTAGATTTTTTTATAAGCGATGCGAAGGCCGCGCGGTATTCAGCCATTCGGGCCTTGAGTCGCCGCGCACGAACAATCTCGTACGCCATTAAGTTTCGTGAAGTTCGCTTTAGGTCTCGGAAGTCCATGACCTCGTAAATGACTTCGGGGTGTTTCTTGTCGAAAAATAGGGTTTGTTCGCTGCTGTACTCCGAATAAACGCGAAGCCAGAGGGAGACCGTATTTTGAAGCGGGGCGGGCACCCGGAAGGCGGGGTCGACGCGATTGTCAGCATCCATTAGCGCAAGCTGGTGCGCGCTCGCGGAAAGGGGCGCCCCCATCGTCGGCCGGGAAAGGGGAGGGGGTTCGGGCAGGAGCGAGCTGCGTCGCGAGAACGATGAGGCCGGCTCATAAGCAGCGTTGGCGCGAGGCGGGTCCACAGTAATAGAAAGGGAAAGAGCCGCCAGGGCTTGGACCCCAAGGTGGATGCGAATCGAGGGTGAAAAAAAGCGAGGGTGAGACAACATTTCGTGCTTCAGTGAGCAAAACCTTTGCCAGATTCCCGCCGCTAAGCTACTGATATTTAAGAAGAGTTTTTCGGCCTCTTCCACCAGAGTGTCCAAGAAGTTTACACTCACTAGAAAGTTTACCATGAGTACCTCTCCTTCCGATTCCGCGAACCCCCTCCCCTTTGAGCAGGCGTTTTCTCAGCTTCAAGAGCTGGTGAAAAAACTCGAGGGTGGCACCCTTCCTCTCGAGGAATCCCTGAAGGCGTTTGAAGAGGGCGTTCGTCTCACGCGCCACTGTCAGGCGTCGCTCGCGAGCGCGGAGCTGAAGGTTGAGCAGTTGATGAAAGTCGGCGCCGACGGAAAAGCCCAGACCAAACCGTTCGCGGAATAGGGGCAGGCGCCCATGCTCACCCACCGCAATTTTCCCGCCGACCTCAAATCCATGGGCGCTGAAGAACTCGCTGCGCTCTGCGAAGAAATTCGCCAGGAGATCGTCGCGGTCTGTCTTCGAAACGGAGGACATCTCGGCGCGAGTCTTGGCGCCGTAGAGATCGCGGTTGCGCTTCATCGAATATTCGATTCGCCGAGGGATAAACTCATTTGGGATGTCGGCCACCAGGCTTATGCACACAAACTTCTCACTGGCCGCGCGGAGCGATTCCCGTCGTTACGCACCAAAGGAGGTTTGTCGGGCTTCTTATCGCGAGAAGAAAGTCCGCACGATATTTTTGGAGCGGGACACAGCAGTACGGCTTTGTCTGCTGCCCTCGGAGTTGCCTATCAGAACAAGGACTGGACGGTTGCAGTGATTGGCGATGGCGGGATGACCGCGGGAGTTTCGTTCGAGGCGTTGAACAATGTGTTGTCCCCCAACCCCAGGGGCCCGCTCCTCGTTATTTTGAACGATAACCAGATGTCGATTTCGGAAAACGTCGGCGGCATTCACCGCGTACTATCTGATGGTAGAGCGCCTGAGTTTTTTCAACTCTTTGGCTTCGAGTACGTCGGCCCACTCAGCGGACATGATCTTCCCACGTTGCTTGGGACCTTGAACGGAATTCGCTCTGCTCGTCCGGCCCGTCCTATTCTCCTGCACCTGATCACGCAAAAGGGAAAGGGATACTCTCCCGCGGAAGAGCGGCCAGCCTACTACCACGGTGTCGGCCCCACGCAGCCAAAAGGGGGCGAGCAAAGTTGGAGCGAGGCATTTGGACTCGCTCTTGTTGAGGCCGCAGAAAAAAACCCTAGGGTACTCGCGATCACGGCCGCGATGGGCAATGGCACCGGCCTACTGCCCTTTGCGGCACGTTTTCCAGAACGCTACTTTGACGTGGGAATAGCAGAGCCACACGCAGTCACGTTTGCTGGCGGACTTGCTACCCAGGGGTGGCGCCCCGTCTGCGCCATTTATTCGACCTTTCTTCAACGGGCGTTCGACGCGATTATTCACGACGTCGCTCTTCAGAAGCAAACCGTCGTGTTCGCCGTCGATCGGGCCGGACTCGTCGGCGCGGATGGGCCGACCCACCATGGAGTTTTCGATTTAGCTTACGCGGGAATGGTTCCAAACACTCAGATCTTTACCCCGGAGTTTTCCGACGACGTGGCGTTTGCCCTTGAGGGGGGGCTTCAGCACGCGGGCCCTACCTTTATTCGTTATCCCCGCGGAAAAACGAATCGGGATCCTGCGCGCCCGCCCGCGGACGTTCGAGTGGAGGGCGCGACGCTTGAAGACGCGCGAAAAATAATTTTCTCGTTTGGGCCGGTGGGAGTGCGGGTGAGAACCATTCTTTCTAAATTAAACCCGGAGATGAGAGCGCGGGTGATGTGTGTTTCCATCATTCAAGCAAGCCCCGCCCCAACCTTGATTCACGAAATCCTCGCCTCCGCGGCTCATCGTGGAATCGAAGTTCTGTTTTTTGAGGACGGAATCTTCCACGGTGGTCTTTCCTCCAGCCTCGTCGCACGCACCCCAGGTTTGCGCGCGCATTACTTTACGTACCCCGACGAGTTTATCGGCCATGGAGAAGTGCTGGAGCTTGAGGAAGAATTTGGAAGAACAACCGCAGCTATACTCGATGTGCTCAAAGAAGGTCTAGAGCATGATTAAAAAACGAATCGACGTGCTTCTTGTTGAGCGCGGGCTCGCACCCAGCCGCGAGCGGGCGCAAGCGCTTATACTCGCAGGAAAAGTGCTAGTGATGGATGCCCCATGCACAAAAGCGGGGAGCACGTTTTCGGAGAATGTGGCGATTCGTCTTCGCGAGGCGGATCACCCCTACGTCTCGAGAGGGGCGCTCAAATTAAAAGGAGCCCTTGAAGCATTTTCAGTTTTCCCCCGCGGAAAGATCGCCCTAGATGTTGGCGCTTCCACGGGGGGTTTTACCCAGGTTCTTCTCGAAGCGGGCGCTGAAAAGGTGATTGCCGTCGATGTGGGACACAATCAAATGGATTGGAAAATTCGAAGTGACCCTCGAGTCGAATGTATCGAGAAGGTGAATGCGAGAAATCTCTCCGAAGAGATCGTGCGCCAAAAGGTTGACGTCGCAGTCGTCGACGTCTCTTTTATCTCGCTGGATAAAATTTTTCCCGCCCTTTTCCCCCTCATTAAAGAAGGCGGCGACGTGATATCGCTCATCAAACCCCAGTTTGAGGTGGGTCGCGCGGAGGTCGGAAAGGGCGGGATTGTGACCTCCGGGGAAGCGCGCGCCGAGTCGGTTCAGCGAATCACGAACGTTGCCAAGGGGCTTGGATGGATGAGGGTAGCCTTGATAGACTCTCCCATTACAGGGACTGATGGAAATGTTGAATATCTCGCGCACTGGCGAAGGAATATTTAGAGCACTTCTCCTCGCGACGCTCATTGGCGTCGTGGGTTGCGCCGCGCCGGCCAAACGCGGAACACCAAACCCGACAGCAGAAAAAGTCGCGCCCCACGAGGAGCCGCGTGGAGAAGTTTACGGCCCTTTTCCGACCAGTGCGCCATCGGCTCCCCTTGTATCCGATCCGGATCGAATCGTGCTCGTTTTTGGAAAGGGTCTCACCCACGGGTTTGCTTACGTCGGCGTTTTGCGCGCGCTCCAGGAACTGAAAGTCCCCGTTCACGCAATTTACGCGACTGAAACGGGAGCCCTCGCCGGCGCGCTCTATTTTACCCAAAAAAATCTGAATCGCATCGACTGGGCTCTTCTGCGGTTTAATGAAAAGAATTTAGGAAAACGAGAGGGAAAAATTTCTTTTCGGCTGAGTTCCCCCGAAAAAGCGCTCGAAGAATCTCTTCAAGAGGTGTTTGGCGAAACGCGCCTGGAGTCGATCGCGGATCGGCTCCACGTTTGGTTAGAGGACACGAAGACCGAAGAGTCGTTTGACGCCCGTTCCGGAAGTCTTTCGAGCGCACTACGAGGAGCGCTCGCCGGCGCAAACGAGTACGCCCCAGCAGAACTAGAGGGGCGCAATGTTCGAGCGTCGAACACGAAACTTTCCGAGCTGTATCAGAGGGCTCGCGAGACGGAAAAATATCCAGTCGTAGTGGTCGCTGCCGGCGCGCCCCCGACGGAGCTTTTTCGAAAGCTCCTCGAAAATGAAAAATCGACGCTGCTCTATGTCCCGCTACCCGGGATGGACGATCTGGAGATTAAGCGAAGAAACCAGGCGGTGTTTTCAGGAAAAAACGCAGTTCACAAAGCGGCGAAAGAAATTTTAAGTCTAGTCGGACGAAAGTCCGAGTGAAGGGGAACCCGACATGGGTGGGTTTTTTCGAAGTTTGATTCGATGGGTGTTCTTGGGCGCGATCGCGGGTTCGGTTGTTCTGACCGTTCTGGGCGGAGGGGCGTTTTGGTATTTTTCGCGAGGTCTCCCAGGAATTATTACGGTGGCCGACTATCGGCCGGCGGTCGCCTCACAGGTGATCGCAACCCAGGGCGCTACGCCCACGGTTATCGGCGAATTTTTTAAAGAGCGCCGCTACCTTATTCCTTACGAAAAAATTCCAGAGCGCATGGTTCAAGCCATCATTTCTGCCGAAGACGACCAATTTTTTAATCACCAAGGCGTGAATTTGGGGTCTATCTTGCGGGCGGCTTTCGCGAACTTTAAGGCCGGCCACGTGGTTCAGGGTGGGAGCACGATCACCCAGCAGGTCGCGAAGTCGCTCCTGCTCACTCCGGAACGAAGTTTTGTCCGCAAAGCGAAAGAACTTCTTCTCGCAAATCAAATTGAGAGAAACCTCACCAAGCAGCAAATTCTCTATCTCTATTTGAATCAGATTTATCTCGGACATGGTTCTTACGGCGTACAAGCCGCTGCGAAAGTGTATTTTGATAAAGACGTCTCCGACCTTGACGTCGCCGAGTGCGCCATGATTGCCGGAATGCCTCAGGCCCCGGGTAAATACTCGCCCCACTTGAACCCCAAAAAAGCGAAAGAGCGGCAGCTCTATGTTCTTCGGCGAATGCTGGAAAACAGATACATTTCACAGTCCGAATATGACGAAGCGGCAAAGGAGAAGTTAAAGGTCCACGGCGAAGTCGACGTAAACCGGAAGTACAGCGCGTACTATATCGAAACACTCCGCCGCCAACTCGTTGAAAAATATGGTGATCGGGCGGTTTATGAAGACGGACTTCAGGTTTTTGTCGACCTCGATCCGGCACTAATGAAGACAGCGGGGAAAGCGGTCCGAGAGGGCCTCCGCGCGATTGATAGACGAAACGGTTTTCGCGGACCACTGAAAAGATTAAGAACCGAAGATGAAGTCGCGAAATGGATCGCCGACGCGCGAATTCGCCTGGTGATCGACGAGCTCGGCTACGACGTCCTTCTCCCCGAGGGTTCCATCGACACGATAGAAGCGGTGAAGTTCGCTGGATTAAAGCAAGAAGGCGATCTTTTAAAAATCGACCAAATTTATACGGGCGTGGTGACGGGGCTCGATACGAAAACAAAAGTCGCATCTGTAAATGTGGGCGCTGTAAAAGTAGAGCTCCCCCTTTCCGAGCTGCTCTGGGCGAAGCCGGGAGTAACTCAGCCAGGTCAGGTCGTATCGCGTGGAGAGGTCATTCAGGTCCGAATTCTACGGAGAGAGGGCGACCGGATCATCGTCGGACTTGATCAGGACACGGAAATTCAGGGAGCTCTTTTCGCGATGAATGCCCTGACCGGCCAGGTGCTCGCCGTTGAGGGAGGGTTTAATTTCGCCAAGTCCGAATTTAATCGCGCCCTTCAAGCCCAGCGGCAGATGGGCTCGGCGTTCAAGCCGATGATTTTTTCGGCCGCTCTTGAAAAAGGCTACACCCCCGCCACGATTATCGTGGATGCTCCTATCGTTTATAACGACGAAGAGTCTGGAAAATGGAAGCCCGCAAATTTTGAAGAAAAATTTTATGGTGACACAACGTTTCGGCAGGCGTTGATCAAATCAAGAAACATCCCGACGATCAAAATTGTTCAAGACGTGGGCGTGGGCTACGTCACCGAATTTGCAAAGCGAATTGGGATGCCAACAGCCTTTCCAAACGATCTCTCAATTTCGCTGGGATCGGGGACTATTTCTCTTGCGGAGATGACTCGGGCCTATGCGGTTTTTCCGCGATTTGGTCGGAAGGTTGACCCCGTTTATTTTTCGATGACGAAGGATCGCGACGGAAAAGTTCTAGAGGAAAACGTTATTCCGACGCAAAAAGAGATCGCGGAAATTATGAAGGATGTCGCGGCGGAAACCCCCAGCCCCGCACCGACCGAACCCGTCACAGAGGGCGCGCCGAGTGTGGCGGCGACCCAGCCCCTCTTGCCGACCTATCCCCTGAAGGCTGATCCGTCCCAAGTCGTTGATCCGCGGATCGCGTTTGTCGCGAGCCATCTTATGAAAGAAGTAGTGAGTTTTGGAACGGGTGCGGGTGCGAAGGTGCTTGCTCGCCCCGCAGCGGGAAAGACGGGAACGACGAACGACTATCAAGATGCATGGTTCATGGGCTTCACTCCGACGATCGTCGCAGGCGCGTGGGTCGGTTACGATACTCAGAAACAAATTGGAAAAGGGGAAACGGGCGCTCGCGCCGCGCTTCCCATCTGGCTCGACTTCATGAAAGAGGCCGTCAAGAATCAGCCAGAAGGAGATTTTGAGGTTCCTCCCGGAGTGGTTTTCGCTTCGATTCACCCCCAAACGGGGAAGCTCGCCCCCCCGAACGCTTCGTATGCGATTAAGGAAGCTTTTTTGGAGGGCACTGAACCGAAAGAGTCGGGAACCCCGACAAACGGAAACGCACAGCCTGCCCGATCAACCGGTGATTTTCTTAAAGAAGACATTGAATAGCCCCGAAAAGCTCCTTGATGGGAGCTATTCGAAAAATTCAAAATCCTCTTTCTTACTCCCTCTTGTTTCACGGGATTCTTTTTCTCGTGGGCGCATGGATGGCGACCGAGTCGCGCTCACTTTTGTCGGAGAGAAAGTCCCAACCTCTTTGGATTGAGGTCGACCCGATTTCTTATCGGCCGACGCCCTCTGTTCAAACAAAGAAGCAGGTCGTCCAGACAGAAAAAGGCATGAAGACGGACACAGCTGCGCCAGATGCGTTTCTGGGAGAGCAAACTCAGCGCGTCGAAAAACAAAGTGTCTCGACCCCAAAAACGGGGACTGCATCGGTAGCAAAGATCGCGGCGCCGAAAGCCGCGCCGGCGAAGAGCACCCCAGCTTCCGGAACACTTTTACGTGCCACCGGAGCACTTGCCCAATTTGGAATCGCGATTGGCACGGGTAAGGCAGAATCGCCGAAGCCTAAGTCCGAGCCGAGTCCGATCGACCGGGGATCTCTCTCGGCCCAAGCGCGGGGCGAGTACGTAAAAGGTTTCGCAAACGGCGAGCAGACGATGTTGAATACGCGAGAGTTTGTATTTTACGGATACTTTCAGCGCATTCGCGAAAGTCTCGATCGCGCCTGGGAAAAATCGCTTCAGGAGCGACTGGCAAAATATTTTTATCGTGGCCGTCAGCTCGCAAGTGAAACCGACTACATGACCCAGCTTCTTGTTTCGCTCGATTCAATGGGCCGGATTACTAAAGTACAAGTGATCGGGGCCTCTGGGACGACGGATCTGGACGAAGCCGCGACGAAAGCATTTAATGACGCGGGGCCTTTTCCAAACCCTCCCACGGGTCTTCTTGAGCAGGGCCAGGTCTTGGTGCGTTGGGACTTCGTCTTAAAGACTTAGTTCTGGAGCTTCAGGCGTTCGACACCTTCGGCGATCAAATAATCCGTCCAAAGACGATCCATCCGACGGAAAGTGCGGATGAGCTCTCCTGCAGCATCGATCTCAGAAATTCCCTGCTCACCCGCGAGGAGTTGGATCGACTGGAGAATGGCCCCAAACCCAGGAGAATCCATCAGTGTATGGATTTCCTCGGCGGAATCGGGCTTTACGTCCGTAAAGGACGAAACAAGCGCCGTGTTAAAAATCTGTTTTAAGCGATTTTGATGAGCCGGGTTTCCGAGCTCAGCCCTCGTTTCGAGCATCTCACCAGAAGGGTTTACGTGAGGGGTCCACATCTAAAGTCGAGTTTCCTGTTCGTCCGCGGGTTACTGCATCTGCTTCAACTGTCTGAACGATCGACACCATAGCGAACTCGGAAATTTTCTCAAGAGCCCTTGTCAGAATATTTGGTCAAGGCTGAAATCAGCCGCTGGAACAAAAAAACCCCCGTTGATAGAGTCTAAAAACAAAGAGGTTTTTATGATCAAGACCGAATCGTCATCCGAATTAGAATCCTTCGAGTTCCGCCACGTCGGATTAAATCAGGAGACGAAAGCAGAACTTCTTCGAGCCGTCGGCGCCCACTCGATGGAGTCGCTCATTGAAAAGACGGTTCCTGCTGGGATCAGGATGAAAGGAGAGCTTCAGTTAGGAAATCCACTTTCAGAGTCTGAAGCGCTCTCTACGATTCGCGAAGTGGCGAATCGGAATAAAATTTTTCGTTCCTATATCGGAACGGGCTACGTCGACACCCATGTTCCGACGGTGATTCTACGAAATGTTTTAGAGAATCCGGGTTGGTACACCCAATACACGCCGTATCAGGCGGAAATCGCCCAGGGGCGCCTTGAAGCGCTTCTCAATTTTCAAACGATGATCTTAGACTTTACGGGATTTGACATCGCGAACGCCTCTCTTTTGGATGAGGCGACGGCCGCAGCAGAAGCGATGGCAATGGCGTTTGCCATTCAAGGGAAAGACACCACGAAAGCCTACTTCATTGCGGCGGACTGCCACCCCCAAACGATCGCGGTCATGCAAACGCGCGCGAAATATTTAGGAATCAAGACGCGGGTCGAAAATCCTGAAGAGTTCCGATTTGATACCCCGATTTTCGGCGCACTTCTCCAATATCCGAACACTTTTGGAGAGATTCTCGATCCGACGGCATGGATTCAGAAGGCCCACGGTCAGAACGCAATGGTGACGCTCGCGTGTGATTTGATGGGGTTGGCACTCCTCCGCTCTCCTGCGGAGTTGGGAGCAGACTTTGCGGTGGGGAACACGCAGTGCTTCGGAGTGCCCATGGGGTTTGGCGGGCCGCACGCCGCATTTCTGGCGACGCGAGACGCCCACAAGCGCCAGATGCCGGGGCGAATCGTCGGTGTGTCGAAGGACGTGCTCGGAAAGCCCGCGATTCGACTCGCGCTCCAAACTCGCGAACAACATATTCGCCGCGACAAGGCGACGTCGAATATTTGTACCGCGCAGGTTTTGCTCGCGATCATGGCTTCGATGTACGCGGTTTATCATGGCCCAAGGGGCATCCGAAAAATCGCGGAACAGATTCATTCACGGACGGCACGTCTCGCCGGCGTACTTCTTCAAGCCGGATATTCCGTAAACGAGTCCTATTTTGGTTCACTTCTGGTATCTGGAGCAGACGCGGAGCGGGTTCATAGTCTCGCCGAATCGCGGGGGATGAACTTCAGAAATGTAGACGCGACACGGGTTGGAATCACCCTCGATGAGACGACGACAGACGCCGATCTTGAAAGCATCCTCTCGGTTTTTGCGGAGGCGAAGGGGAAGAGCCTTCGGCTTGATGCGGTCCATGCTCAGGGTGGAGGGGGAATTCCTGCGGAACTTCGCCGCACGAGCAGCTATCTTTCTCATTCGGTTTTCAATCAATACCACTCCGAAACAGAAATGCTCCGTTACATCACCCGGCTCCAGTCGAAGGACCTCTCGCTCGCGCAGTCCATGATCGCGTTGGGGTCGTGCACGATGAAGCTAAACGCGACAACCGAAATGTTGCCCGTGACTTGGCCAGAGTTTGGGAGGATTCACCCTTTCGCGCCCGCGTCCCAGTGGTTGGGGTATCGCGAAATGTTGACCGAGCTAGAGGCTCAGCTCGCAGAAATCACAGGATTTAGCGCGATTTCCTTGCAGCCCAATGCTGGATCTCAAGGCGAGTACGCGGGCTTACTCACGATTCGTCGCTACCAGGAGTCTCGGGGAGAGGGCCACCGTGACGTGTGCTTGATTCCTTCTTCTGCTCACGGAACAAATCCCGCGTCCGCCGCAATGGCCGGGATGAAGGTCGTTGTCGTCGCGTGTGATTCTTCCGGAAACGTCGATATGGACGATCTCCGGGCTAAAGCAGCAGAACACACGAAAAATCTTTCTGCTCTGATGGTGACGTATCCTTCTACGCATGGTGTGTTCGAAGAGGGTATTCGAGAAATTTGCCAAATCGTTCATCAAGCGGGTGGGCAAGTCTATATGGATGGGGCGAATATGAATGC
>Ga0075163_10013685_pt1 | contig 10504 bp, 8 predicted proteins | sample JI1023141ADNA_FD_71478 | JGI IMG/M metagenome (GOLD analysis project Ga0075163, IMG submission 71478) | Wastewater effluent complex algal communities from Wisconsin, to seasonally profile nutrient transformation and Carbon sequestration -... | ecosystem: Engineered > WWTP > Effluent > Algae... | reverse complement strand
GGGATACCACGTCTTGGCGAGGGGATCGGCGCGCAGCGCGGCCCAGTCCGCGGGGGTCAGGTCGATGCGCACCTCCACCACGCGGTCGGGGTCAAAAGCGGTCAGCGCGCCCTCGAAGGGTTGGTTGGGCGCAGCCGAGGTGGGCAGGCAGCGGGCCCAGGCGCCCGTGCCATCGGGCAGGCGACCCAGGCTGGTGCCCGCGGGCGCCTCGCCGGACTCCCAGGCAAAGTGATCCACGGGCTGGCCGGCCCGGGCCAGCGTCAGACCGTCCGCGGCGCCCAGCTTGAAGGGCACCCAGGGCGTGCCATCGGCGGGCGCCTCGTCGGTGGCGGCCACCACCAGGCGCTCCCCCGCGGCCAACATCCGCGCGGGCAAAGGGGCTGGGGTGCGGCCGTCGGCGTCGTCCACCAGGGTGTAGGCCGCCAGGGCCACCGGGCCGCCCACCGCCTGGAGCTCAAGCCAGTCCGCGCCGGCTTCTGGGGCCGGCACCACCTCGTTGAGCACCAGGCGGCCGCCCACGCCCTGATCAGGCGCGGGTGGTTGGGCGGCATCCAAGGGGGCGGCGTCCGGGAGGGCGGCATCATCCGTAGCTACCGCGGCGTCGCTTGAGGCGGCGTCCACCGCGAGTGCGGTTGCGTCCTGCTGATCGGGGGGCGGGGATCCGCCGTCGTCACAGCCCAACAGTCCGAACACCAGGCCCCAAGCCAACATGCGCATGGCCACCTCCCGTTTCACAGGTCTGCCCCCAAGAGGAGGAGCGCCAACAGAGCAAAGTCGTAGGTGGCGTGGGCCACCATGCTCACCGCGGTGCTGGTGCGGCGGCGCAGCAGGCCAAAGGCGAGGCCCAGCGCAAACACCAGCAGGACGCCGTCCACGGTGTATTGGAGGGCGTGCAGCGCGGCAAAGAAGCTGTTGGACAAGATGAGGCCCAGCCGGGGCTGCAACACACCCCGCACCGCGAGCTCCTCGCCGATGCCCGCCGCCAGGGCCAACGCAACGGCCGATCCCAGCGTCAACGACTGGATATCAAAGAGCTTTTCCACCTCCTCCGAGGTACCCACCGGCAGCCCGATCTGCCCCGTGGCCCACTCGAGGAGGGGGCTCAGCAGCAACGCGCAGGGCACCAGGGCCAGCCCGACCGCCGCCCCGCGGCCCAGCCCGGCGAGCCCCGGCCAGGTCAGGCCCAGGCGCTCGCGGGCGCTGCGCCCGTCGCGGTTGATGCCATAACCCACCAACAGAAAGCCGCCGGGCAAAATCCACAACAAGGGCAGCAGCAGATCGAGGGAGGACTCGTGGAGGTCCAGGTCCTGGGCGCTCTGGATGAAGTCGATCAGCAGTGCGCGGCCGCCGGTGCTGATCATCGGCACCAGGCACAGGAGCGTGAGCCCAACACAGAGGAACAGCGCCTGGCGGTGCACGGGCCGGTCGGGATCCAGGCCCAGGCGCCGCGCCAGCGTCGTGCCCACCGGCGTCACCACCAGGGCGGTGAGGCCCAGGGCGATGGAGAGGCCGGCGAGTATCGGGTTGAGCAGCGCCTCATGGGCGCTGGCGGGTGCATAGGCGGAGACCGCCACCCCCGCGATGGCGAGGGCCGCCACCAGCACCACGGTCGCCGTGCCCAGCCAGCTCAGGACACGCGCCCAGGTCACGCCCATGCCCAGGTGCGCCAGGACGCCCACGAGCAGGATGGGCGCGACCTCCAGGCCCGCCAGCGCCACCGCACTCATGGGGCCACCGAAGAGCAGGCCGGCCACCAGGACGACCCCACCCATCAACAAGCCGGTGGTCAGCCGCGCGCGCTGGGCCCGGAGGTCAGGCCCCCTCGGTGGGGCGGGCTGGTCGAGGGGCGGCGCAGCGAGGCTCCCAACCTCTTGATCAGCTTGGGCTTCTTCCGCCGGGGCACCCTCGAGAGGGGACGCTGCAAGGCAGGCCTCACAGGCCCCGTGGGGGTCGGCCATCGGGGCGCCGCAGGCGGGGCAGAAGCTCATCAGCGCGGCCTCCCCTGACCGGTTAGTAGAAGGCCTTGCCGACGGTGGCCACGATGTTGGGCCCGATGCCAAACCCATCGTCGGCGTACATCATCACACCCGCCAACACCTTGATGGTCAGCAGGTCCTTGCTCATGTAGCCATAGCCCGCCATGAGCTCCGCCACCGGACCCAGCTGCACGCCATCGGCCTCCAGCGAGATGGGCGCGGCGAGGTTGATGCGCAGACCCGCCATGGTCAGGAGGCTGTTGGCTGGCGGCCGCATGCCGTTGCAGAACCCCACCAGCCACCCGGTCACCGAGGCGCCGAACATGATGTTCAGCTGGGAGAAATCGGGCAGGGAGGGCAGATCGGTCACCAGCTCGGGGCTGGGCAGCCCCAACACCAGCTCCACGCTCAGCCGCCGATTGAGAAAGATGCCGGCCTCGGCGCGGGCGAGCTCGGGGTAGCCCACCCCGGCAGTGGCATAACCCGCCAACAGGGCCTTGCGCGCGTGCGCTGCCGGAGCGGAGATGAGGCAAGCGAGCAGGATGAGCCAGCGCATTGCGCGTCCTTTGGAGCCGTGCCCGGGTCCACCCCGGTTTCGGTGCAGTGTAGCGGAGGCGAGGCGCAAACCGAACACCCCGCGCGGCCGATCACCCCTCGACAAACCACGCCCGAGGACGTACCCAGCACGGACCACCACCCACCGAGGTTTACCCGTGAAGATCCGAGCTGGCCGCCGTGCCCTCCTGGGAGCGCTCGCATCGCTGCTGACCGCCTGTGGCGGCGCGGCGCACACCCCCGACTGCCCCGCTCAGGCCGAGGGCGCGGCCACCGATCCCTGGCGCGCGGCGATGGAAGACGCAGCCGTCATCGAAGCCGACGAAGTGCGGCCGCTGACCCCCATCACCGGCGAGCGCGCCACCGTCGTGACGTACACCCGCTACCCCGACAGCTTCCACGCCAACACCGACGTGCAGCTCGCCTGGGGCGAGACGTGGGTGACGCTGGACGGCGACCTCAGCGCGCGGTGCCGCACCTACGCCGCCGAGCACGTGACCAGCGACGTGCAGATGTTGCTGGGCCTGCCGGTCAAGACCGAGGACCGCTTCGTGGTCACCCTGGACGTCGCCACCGCCGACCTCTTCCGCCCCTGCGCCTCGCCCAGCCTCGCCGCCACCACCTGCGACGCCGCAGTGACGGCCGACACCCCCGTCGAGCACGCCGCCTGGTACGCCCGCCAGACCGCCACAGCCTACCAGCTCCCCGCGGGCTTCCCGTGGACCCGGTTGGGCTACACCTACGACTGGCACACCGCCGACGGCCAGGCGGCCGAGGTGGGGCTCAATGAATTGGTGATCAAGAAGGGCGCCTCCGCCCGGGTGATCAGCGTGGTGCCGACAGCGGCCTACTGCGCGCCCGCGGGGAGCTGAAGCGCCGCGCTGGGCCAGGTCTGGGCGGCAGGGTGCCGCTCGTGCATGTGTCGAAAACTCTTGAATATTCAGCAGGTTGTCGTGCCGACAAACGATGGCGCCCCCAGGGGTCAGCGCGCGCCGTCCACGGCAATGCCATGCTTCGACCACGCCTGGAGCACCGCGGCCAGGTCATGGCGTGGCCTTTGTGGTTGGTGTGGCGCGAGGAGGACGCCCTCAGCCCGGCTGCTCGATTGCTGCGCGACGTGATGCGGGAGCGCGCTCCGGGCTGCGCGGGCGCGCGGTGACCGGGCGCGTCCGCCGCCGGGCGACCGACCGAGCGCACACGCCCTTGGGCGGTGCACGGTCAGGTCGACAGCTGAGTGTTGGAGTCTGAGGCAAGTGGCCTGCCGCCCGAAGGCGGCAATGGACCAACAAAATCGAAGGGATGGATCGTAAGGGTCAAAGCAGCGCGCGTCCGGGCGGACGCGCGCGCTGGGGGATCAGGCCATGCGGCTCTGTTCCTTGTACTTGGCGCGGAGCTCCTCGGTCACCGAGTTGGGGACCTCAGCGTAGCGCAGGAACTCCATGGTGAACTCCGCCTTGCCCTGGGTGGAGCTGCGGATGACCGTGGAGTAGCCAAACATCTCCGACAGGGGCACCTCGGCGTCGACGCGGCAGAAGCCGTCGGCCTCGGTGGAGCCGACAACCATGCCACGGCGCTTGTTGATGGTACCGATGATGTTGCCCTGGAACTCCACGGGGCCTTCCACCGACACCATCATGATGGGCTCCATGATCACCGGCTTGGCGCGCGGGTAGGCGTCACGGAAGGCGCCGTGGGCCGCGAGCTGGAACGCGATGTCCGAGGAGTCGACGGGGTGGAACTGGCCGTCGTTGACCACGAACTTGATGTTCACGACCGGGAAGCCAATCATCGGGCCCTTGCCCATCATCGCCCGGAAGCCCTTGTCGCAGGAGGGGATGAATTCCTTGGGAATCGTCCCACCCACGACCTGGGGCTCGTAGAGGTACTCGGCCTCCGACCAGGGCTCGATCCAGCCGGCGATGCGGGCGTACTGGCCCGAGCCACCGGTCTGCTTCTTGTGCGTGTAGGCGAACTCGGCCTTCTGGCTGATGGTCTCGCGGTAGGCCACCTGGGGCGCGCCGGAGATCACCTCGGCCTTGTACTCACGCTTCATGCGCTCGATGTAGACCTCGAGGTGCAGCTCCCCCATGCCCGAGATGATGGTCTCGTTGCTCTCCGGGTCCACGTAGGTCCGGAAAGTGGGGTCCTCACGGGTGAACCGGCTGAGGGCCTTGGACATGTTGAGCTGCGCCGTGTTGTCCACGGGCTTGATCATCAGCTGGATGACCGGCTCGGGCACGTGCATCGAGGTCATGGCCAGGCGCGTGTTGCCGTCGCCAAAGGTGTCGCCCGAGGCACAGTCCACGCCGAAGAGGGCCACGAGGTCGCCACCGCAGGTGTCCTCGATGTCCTCCATCTCGTTGGCGTGCATGCGCACGAGCCGACCCACCTTCACCTTCTTGTTGGTGCGCAGGTTGTGGATCGTGTCGCCCTTGGCGAGCTTGCCCTGGTACACGCGCACGTAGGTCAGCTGACCGTAGCGACCGTCCTCCAGCTTGAAGGCCAGCGCAACGAGCGGCCGGCTGGGCTCGTAGCCGAGCACCACCCGGGTCTCGTTGTTGTCCAGGTCCAGCGCAACGTTCTCCACCTCCATCGGGTTGGGGAGGTAGGCGTTGACGCCGTCCAGCAGGCCCTGCACGCCGACGTTCTTGTAGGCCGAGCCCAGGAACACCGGGGTGAGCTGGCGGGCGATGCAGCCCTTGCGGATGGCCGCCATGACCATGGGCACCGACGGCTCCTGCTCTTCGAGCATGGTCTCCATCAGGGCGTCATCAAACATCGACACGGCGTCGAGCATCATGGCGCGGTACTCGTCGGCCTGCGCCTGCAGGGCCGCCGGGATGGCCTCCTCGGTGATGATCTCGCCGTTGTCGCCGCTGAAGTAGCGCGCCTTCATCGTCACAAGGTCGATGTGGCCGACGTGCTTGTCCTCAAGGCCGATGGGGATCTGCACCATCACGGCGTTGTGGTTGAGCTTCTCGCGCAGCTGCTGGGTGACGCGGAACGGGTTCGCGCCCGAGCGGTCGACCTTGTTGACAAACGCGAGGCAGGGCACGTTGTAGCGGCGCATCTGCCGGTCCACGGTGATGGACTGGCTCTGCACACCGGCCACACCACACAGCACCAGGATCGCCCCATCGAGCACCCGCAGGGAGCGCTCCACTTCCACCGTGAAGTCCACGTGGCCGGGGGTATCGATGATGTTGATGTGGCAGTCCTTCCACTGGCAGTGGGTGGCTGCCGACTGGATGGTGATGCCGCGCTCACGCTCCAGCTCCATGGAGTCCATCTTGGCGCCGACACCGTCCTTGCCGCGCACGTCGTGGATGGCGTGGATCCGGTCCGTGTAGAACAGCACCCGCTCGGTCAGGGTCGTCTTGCCCGAGTCGATGTGGGCGCTGATGCCAATGTTACGTACGTGGGCGAGATCGGTGATCATGAGCCGAACTCCGAGTGCTGTGCTTGCCGGCGCCCGAAGGCGGCATAGGCCACTGGCTAAAAAAGCTGCCTGCCAACGATGGGCTCCAGCCCACCACTGCAGGTCAAGGCAAGGGGGATCCGGCGTGCCTCCCCCCAAACGCGGCGCGCAGTGTACGAAGATGGCTTCGCTTTGCAAGGGGATTCGGCCGCCAGCGCCGCAGAGCCCGATGGGTAGGGCCCGCGCGCGCCACCATGCGGGGCGGTCGCGGCCTCGGCAGGGCTCCGCCGCGTCCACTCGGACGTCGCCCGGACGGGCCGGAGATGCGCGCCTCACGCCCACGAAGGCTGCGGCGCACGCGCGGCTTGAGTGCACCAAAACCGAGCGGACGTCCAGTTCATCGTCGCCCCGATGGCGCAAAACGACAATCAGATCGGGCACCTGACCAGCCACACCGGGTCCACCCAACCCACCAACGCGGCCAGCGAACGCGGACGGGCCCGCGCGACCCCCCAGGCTTGCAACGGCAGCCGCTGGGGGGCACCCTGGCCGCCTGATGCCCCCTGGCCGCCTGATGCCCCGTGGAGAGCCGATGCCCCGTGGAGAGTCGATGCGCACCGCTCTGATCATCGCCTTCCTGGCCCTCCAGGTGGGGCTGCCGCTCTCCTACTATCTGGGCCACACCCCCCACGACGAACGGTTCGCCTGGCGCATGTTCTCGCCCGTGCGCCTCGTGAGCTGCGATGCCGATCTCTACGACGCCACCTCCGGCAGCCAGCAGAAGCTCGACCCGTACAAAGAGCTGCATGTCGTTTGGTACAACCTGATGAAGCGGGGCCGCCTACCGGTGGTGAAGGTCTTTGCGGAGAGCTGGTGCGACCAGCAGGTGGCCAAGGGGCGGGCCCAGCCTGACTTGCGGGTCCGGCTGTCGTGCGGGGCGCCCGACGAGCGGGCGCTGGGCATCTGCCGCCAGGGGCCGGTGGACCGCGACCAGGACGGCATCCCCGACGGCTACAAAGAGACGCTGGAGTGTGATGATCCGGCGGCCTGCTTCAAGCGCGACTGCGGTGACCGCCCCATGGCCGCCTGCCACGCCGAGCGGTGCCGCGTGGTGCTCCTCGAGGGCAAGGGCAACCTCTGCGTGGGAGATTTCCAGTGAAGGCGGCCTGGACGCGCTATTGGCATGAGTTTGGGCTGCACCCGCTGCGGGTGGCGGCGCTGCGGGTGGCCTTCTTTGGCCTGCTCGCCTACGACCTGTGGATCAAGTTCATGGAGCATGCGCCGCGGTATGGCGCAGGCGACATGAACGTGACGCAATTCGCGTGGTTGGATGCCATCGCCCCGGTGCCCACGCCCACGGTGGTGGGGGCGGGCTGGCTCATCGGGGGCTTCTTGGCGGTGCGGGCCGCCCTGGGCGTGGCGGTGCGGCAGTCGGTGGTGCTGCTCGCGATTCTGTATGGCGGCATCTACGTGTGGTGTCAGGCGGACAGCTACCAACACCACTACCTGCTGGCCCTCATGCTGGCGGTGCTGGCCTGCGTGCCCGACGCCGCGTGGCACGGGCGGTGGTCGGCGGAGGCGCCGCGGGAGGGCCAGGGCAGCAGCGATGCCCGCCACTGGGCGCTGCGCATGCTCTATGTGCAGCTGGCGCTGGTGTATTTCTGGACCGGCTTCACCAAGGTGGATGCCGTCTGGCTGACCGGCGACACCATGCGGCAGCTCACCGCGAGCCCGGAGAACCAGCTGTTGATGGCCAAGGCGGCCTCGCTCCTGGGGACCACGCGCGACGGCATCTACACCTTCGCGGCCTGGTCGGTGATGCTGGGCGAGTTGACGGTGTCGGTGTTTTTTCTGTGGCGCCGCTTGTGGTCGTTGGCCCTCATCACGGCGCCGTGGTTCCACGTGGGGGTGGAGGTCATCGGCTTCGACATCGAGCTGTTCTCCTACTACATGGTGGCGGTGGACCTCATCCTGCTGGCCCCCCGCCGGGTGTACCAATGGGCGGAGATGCTGGGCGCGGGCACGGCCGCCCGGCTGCGCCGGGTGCGCGATCGGCTGGCGGGTTGGCCCGCTCAGCGGCCCATGGCCATCGGCATCGGGGTGGCGTGTGCCGTAGTGACGGCCGTGGTTGCCCTGCAGGTGCCCTACCTCGGTGCGGTTGCGGTGGCGGTGGTGGCAGGTGGTCTGTGCCTCCTCGCCGTCCTGCCGATGGGGCGGGCCGTGGTGCCCTGGGGGCTGGCCCATGTGGTGGCCGCGGTGGCGATGTGGAGTGCGGCCGCCCTGTCGGAGGCCCCCTACGACTACTACCGGCTGTGGGGCGGCGACCTGCGCAAGCGGGGTGAGATCGATCGGGCCATCGAGATGTACCAGCGGGCCAATGCGCTGGAGGATGGCCCGGCGCGCCTGCGCCAACTGGGCGAATTGTATGATCAAAAGGGCATGGCTGCCGAAGCGCGCGCTGCCTTCACCGAGGCGGTTGAGCGCGACGACCGCGCCATCAAGCGCCTGAAGACGTCGATCTACAAGGATCCCACCAACGCCGAGCTGCACTACGACCTGGTGGAGCGGGCGCTCTCGGCGGCCAATAACAACCGCACGCTCGCCGCCGCCTGGCGTCGCGGCGGGGATGGGGCACAAGCGGAGGCGCTGCAGCGGGCGAGCGTGCAGCATGTGCGCGACGCGCGGGCGGCCTTCACCGACGCGCTGCGGCTCGCCCCCCACAACGACCGCGCGGGTGTCCTCCAACGCGAGCTGGAGAAGGCGGAGAAGCGCGGCTCGTGAGCGTCCTCTTTTTGAGCGACATCCACTTTCACGATGCCCACAGCCCGGGCGGTCGCGCGGTGCTCGACCTGCTGGACGGCAGCCGCGACGCCACCGCCATCTACCTGGTGGGCGACGTCTTCGACTTCTGGCTCGGCCATCGCAGCACCCTCTACCGCGCGGCCTTTCCCCTGCTCCGCCGCCTCGCCGAGGTGGTGGAGGCGGGCGTGGAGGTCCACCTCTTCTCGGGCAACCACGATCCCGATCCTGGCGATTTTTTTAAGGAAATCGGCGTGGTGGTGCACGAGGGCCCCCACGAAATCCAGCTCGAGCGCACCGGCGGCGGCCCGCCTTGGCGGGTCCGCATGGAGCACGGCGATCTGGTGGATCCGCGGGGGATCCACCACCGCGTGCTCTGTCAGGCGGTGCGCCACCCGGTGAGTCGCCGGCTGGCCCGGCTGGTCCACCCCGGGGTGATGTGGGCGATGGCGCAGCGGTACGCGCGGTCCAACGGGCATGTCTACGGGGAGCCGCTGCCGGCGGGCCTGCTGAGCGACTACCTGCCCCGGCAGGCGCGCGCGGGGGTGGATGTGCTGATCATGGGGCATTACCACCGCGCCGTCCACCACCGCGCGACGGTGGCGGGCCGGCCCGTGCGGTTTTATGGGCTGGGCGATTGGGTGCAGCAACGCACCTGGCTGGCCTTTGATGGAGAGTTCCGGTTGCTGCGGTACCAGGGGATCGGTCAGCCACCCACCGAGCTGCCCGAGGGGGATCACGACCCGGAGTAGGGCTCAGGCCGGCAGGTCGTCGTCCGAAATGCTCCGATAGAGCTTGATGTCCTTCAGGGCCCGGGTGGCCGCGAAGATCTCGGCCGGGGTGGTCATGGGCATCGGCCGGCCGGCGCCCTCGAGCTGGGCGGCCACCCGCGCTTGCAGCGTGGCGGAGTCGGTGCGCAAAAACGGGTTGGTGGCCCGCTCCTCGCCGATGGTGGAGGGCACCACCGTCTCGCCCTCGGCCCGGCGCGCGCGCACGGAGCGGATGCGATCGGCCAGCGCGGTGTTGTCGGGCTCCACGCTCCACGCAAACCGCAGGTTGTCGAGGGTGTACTCGTGGGCGCAGCAGATGCGTGTCCCGCTGGGCAGCCCGGCCAGGCGCGTCAGGCTCGCGTGCATGCGCGCCGGCGGGCCATCAAAGAGGTAGCCGCAGCCGCCGGCAAACAGGGTGTCGCCGCAGAAGACCACGTCCCCCATGAGGAAAGAGATGTGGCCGTTTTGGTGGCCCTCCGTGCGCATCACCTGGACCGGCAGGATGCCCAGGGTGGTGACGTCGCCTTCGTCCACGGGCTCGGTGAGGCCGGGCACGGCGATGCCCCGGCAGCCCACGACGCGCAGACCGTCGAGCTGGCCCATGCGGGCGAGGTCGCGGTTGATGCCGATGTGGTCGGGGTGGGTGTGGGTGTTGAAGATGGCCGTCAGGCGCAACCCCGCCTCCGCCATGTAGGCGAGCACGGAGGCCGCATCGGGGGCGTCCACCACCGCGGCATCGCCGGTGGCGCGGCAGACCGCGATGAAGGCGAGGTTGTCCTCGGCGGTGGGCAGGACGTGGACTTCGAGGGTGGCTTCCGCCTGCCCGGGCATCTGGACCTGACCCAAAAATGCAAAAGGCGGCTGGGAGACGACGTGTGCCATGGGCGGTTTGTACCAGACGACCGCGGTGCAGAAAACCGCACTGTTGACCTTTCCCAAGGGCCTGTCATGGTCGACACGCCAGGGGCGGGCCACCGGCCTGTCCT
>Ga0075163_10013684_pt1 | contig 10504 bp, 9 predicted proteins | sample JI1023141ADNA_FD_71478 | JGI IMG/M metagenome (GOLD analysis project Ga0075163, IMG submission 71478) | Wastewater effluent complex algal communities from Wisconsin, to seasonally profile nutrient transformation and Carbon sequestration -... | ecosystem: Engineered > WWTP > Effluent > Algae... | reverse complement strand
CCGAATGCGGCAGCAGCATCTGATGTAAAACATCCAGTGAACCAAGGTTTGGTACAAATGTTAGGTGTGTTTGTAGATACCTTTATTGTATGTACCAGTACCGCGATTATTATCTTAGTTTCGGGTGTATATCACGATGCTGGATTTGTTGGGGTTGAACTGACTCAGCGTGCTTTAGAAAGTCAAGTCGGGAGTTGGGGCGGAGATTTCCTCGCAATTTTATTATTCTTATTCTGTTATTCGGCTGTTTTAGGTAACTATGCTTATGCAGAAGGAAACATGCAGTTTATTAATAATAATCCGAAAGTGATGTTTGTCTTCCGAATCTTAGTTTTGGTGATGGTTTATTTCGGTGCGATTGGCAGTGTTCCTTTAGTTTGGTCGATGGCAGATTTGTTTATGGGGATTATGGCAACCATTAACTTGGTGGCAATTTTACTATTAACCCCGATCGCACGAACCTTATTGAAAGACTACACCTCACAGTTGAAAAAAGGGATTAAAGAACCTGAGTTTAAGCTTGATCATTATCCTGAATTGAAGAAAAAAGTAGATTCTGATATTTGGTAAGTGATTTAAATCATAGTTGTTGATCTATCTCAATTTAAGCTCCTTTTTAAGGGGCTTTTTTTATGGAGATATTATGAATAAATGCTAAAAAACTGATACAGCATTTCGTGTTGAATGGAGTTAAAATTAAAGTATGACATAAGATAGATATGGCAAAACGGCATATGAAACAGCTTAAATTATTGACGCTTGGACTTTCAATGGTGGTTTTTGCAGGTTGTCAAACCACCTCACATTTAAGTCCTGTCGTTGAAGATGCTCAAGTACAAGCCATTGTTCAGCCTTTTGCTGAGATTAAACAACAGCAAAAAAGACCTGTTGTCGCTCTGGTTTTAGGCAGTGGCGGTGCGCGTGGATATGCACATATTGGCGTACTCGAAGTTTTAGAACAACAAGGCATTCGCCCAGATTTTATTGTGGGTACAAGCGCAGGCAGTATCGTGGGGTCGATTTATGCCAGTGGTAAATCTGCGGCTGAGATGAGAGAGATTGCGCTTAAACTTAAAGCCAATGATGTTCGAGAGCTTAATGTCAGTTTAAAAGGCTTCTTGGATGGAAAAAAAGTTGAGGACTATGTGAATGAACAAGTACACAACATGCCTTTACAGAAAATGAAAATTCCAATGTATGTGGTTGCGACAGAACTCAAAGATGGGACTAAAACCGTATTTAATCATGGCAATACAGGGCAGGCAGTACGTGCATCTGCTTCGATCCCAAGTATGTTTGTACCCACTAAAATTCGTAATATTGAATATGTTGATGGTGGGTTGGTCAGCCCAGTACCCGTAGAAGTCGCACGTGATCTAGGGGCAGATATTGTGATCGCTGTGGATATTTTGGCGCAACCGATCCACACAGAAACTACCAATGTTTGGGGCTTGTTTAACCAAAATATTAATATTATGCAAGGACGTTTAGCCGAAGAAGAGTTGAAAGATGCGGATATTGTGATTCAGCCTGATCTACGTGAAAAAGCCCATATCTTTGATGTCAAAGGGCGTGAAATGACCATGCAGGCGGGTGTTGATGCAGCAAAAGAAAAATTGGCAAATATCCAAGGGGCGATTCAAAATAAAACTAAACAGACTGATTCAAATCAACAAGATTTAGTTTTAAAAATGAATAGCTCAATGCCATCACCATAGAAAAAATGCTTTAGTGATGATAGATGGATTGAGTGTTTAAATTCGTCTATCACGCTGACTTTGATCAAACAAATTGTAAATGCGATACAAAAAGCTATCAAAAAAATGAGAAAACGGGTAAATAACAACAATTCATTAAACTTTCTTATTAGACAAATTTAAGTTTAAGCTCATAGGATAATGCTTTTGTACAATCGCAACTCAACAAGGATTGTTAAATACGATGTTTAAATCTTTTTTCCCTAATCCACGCTTATTTTTCATTTCGGTGATTGTGTGGTTAGCTCTGAACATGCTGCTTTGGTATACAGGTGGTCATGGATGGGGTGAATATATTGGCTTTCCTAAAGGCTATGCTGATGCAGAGTTGCCAATTGGCGTCAGTCGTTTTTTATCAGCAGCATTTATTTGGTTTTATGCTTGGTTCTTAGTCTCGACAGCACTGTTTGCTGGTTTTTGGCGTTTTACTTCAGATAATAAATGGCAAGCTTGGTCGGTTTGGGGGTCAGCATTTATCCTGTTTAATATCTGGTTTGGCGTGCAGGTGAGTGTAGCAATCAATGCTTGGTATGGTCCATTTTGGGATATGATCCAAAAGATGCTGAGTGATGGTGGTGGCAATATAAATGATTTATATAAAGGAACATTAACCTTTTTATATATTGCGATGGTTGCGGTAACTTTTGCTGTCGTGAATGCTTTCTTTACCAGTCATTATGTATTCCGTTGGCGAACAGCAATGAATGAATACTACACGGAAAACTGGGAACAATTGCGCCATGTAGAAGGTGCTTCGCAGCGTATTCAGGAAGATACCATGCGGTTTGCAACCATTGTTGAAGACTTGGGTGTTGAACTCATTAAGTCCGTTATGGTTTTAATTGCCTTTTTACCGTTATTATTCCAAATCTCAGAAAAAGTACCTGTATTACCAGTCGTTGGTGAAATCAAGCATTCATTAGTGTGGGCTGCTGTCGTTTGGGCGATCGTCGGTACGATTATTTTAATGTTTGTCGGGCAAAAATTACCAGGCTTGCAATTTAATAATCAAAAGGTTGAAGCTGCTTATCGTAAGGAATTGGTCTATGGTGAAGATCATCCGAATAGAGCAGATCCATTAACTTTAAAAGAATTGTTTAGTAAAGTCCGTGTGAATTACTTTAGATTGTATTTTCATTACGCTTATTTCAACTTAGTTGCAATTTGGTATAAACAACTCGATGTTCTATATAGCCTAGTGGTGCTATTTCCAGCGATTGCATCAGGTAAAATGACTTTAGGCTTAATCAACCAAATCAGTAACATTTTCGATAAAGTTCGTGAATCTTTCCAATATCTCATTAGTTCATGGAAAACCATTATTGAATTACTTTCGATTTATAAACGTTTAAAAGCATTTGAATCTATTCTTGATAAAGATTAAGTCATTGATTAATAAAAAACCTGCACATAGCAGGTTTTTTTATGCCCATCTTTTTATTAGTGGGTCGTATTGTAAAAATTTAGAATCGTTCCAACCACATGTTGTTGTGATTGATCAAAGGTGACTTTGATTTCTCTAAAGTTAAACGTGTCTTCATCCTGATATTTAGCAACGCCATGCGTTTTGTTATTTAAACTTGGAATTTGATAACTAAAGAATGCAACTTGTTTGGATGGATGTACCACGTTCAGCAATTTTTGAGGGTCTTTATAACCACCGTATTCATATTCCATACTTTGTTTCAATAGGTTTGGAAAATAAAGAGTTGCATAGGGCATACCACAACCAACACAAAAAGATGAGTCATATAGTTGAATTGCTTGTTTCTGATCTGGACTCATCAGCAGAGCTGATCCTGTACCATTTGCGCCTGCACTTGCTTGAATATTGTTCCAGTCTTTGGGTACTAAGACGATACCAATTTCAGGGATAGCCAATAATTTAAGATGCTTCGCTTGTATGGCATCCAGTTTAAAGTCGAAATGGCAGCTTTTCGCTGAACATTGTTTAAAGTCTTTTAATAAGCCATCATCGGCAGGGTTCAGCACTGTTACGCCATAAAAGGGAACACGAACATCATGGGCAAAGGATGCTTCGCCTAAGCTATAAATTTGGTTTTCAGTTTTACGCTCTTGCACGGTGTTGGAAAATTTAGGCAAAGTAGGTTTGAAATGGGTCACTTCTGCATGAGTGATTGGTGTGAAAACAGAGAATAACGTCACGATCAGTAAGTTTGATTTTTTCATTTTAAAATGTAGCCGTTTTACGATTGATCAAAAAGGAGCATACGCTTTTATACAAGTCCATATGACTCGTGGACATAAAAAACATTTAAACTGTTGCTGACTTGAAAATAAATAGATTGTTGAAAGAAATGAAACCGATGAAAAATATAGTTCCAATTTGCTTTTTGTCTGTGATGAGTTCGACCAGTTTTGCGCAAGAAATCAAAGGCATTTCATTTTCACACCAAGACTGGGAAATTTATTGTAGCAATACGGGGACATGCCGCGCTGCGGGTTATCAAAATGAAGAAGGTCAAAATGAACCTGTATCTTTATTATTGACCCGTCAAGCAGGTGCAAAACAGGTGGTGAGTGCAGCGTTTGCACTCGCGAATTTTGAAGAGCAATCACTTCCAGCCGCGAAACTTAAAAATATTCATTTTTATGTTAATGGAAAAGATTTGGGGCAAGTTGCTGTGGATGGAGCTGATTTTCCAATTATGGGGAAACTCTCGGCAAATCAGGTCAATGGATTGCTGCAACAAGCGAAACAAAAGACAGAAATTGTATTTAAAAACGCTCATCTTGAATGGCGAATTTCTGATGCAGGAATGACAGCTGTTCTGTTGAAGATGGATGATTTTCAAAAACGTGTTGGTACAGTGGGTGCATTAATTAAAAAAGGGCAAATGGATGAGTCCAAAGTCTTGGCTGCTCAACCTAAACTGGTTGTGAAACAGGTTAAAACAGCCAATAAGCCTTATCTAACCTTACAGCCTAAAACGAAACAGTATCAATCCGTATATCAGCTTTTGATGGCGGCACAGCCAACACCCAAAGAAGAGGGTTTTTGTGAGGGTATCTATAATGGTGATGGGGTAGATTCTCAGCCAATCGAGCTTTATAAACTGAGTAACAACAAAGTATTAGCGATGACTTTATGTTGGCGAGCAGCCTATAACGAAGGTTATGGTGCGTGGGTACTCGATCAATCATTAACAGGAAAAGCGACTTTCGTGACGGAACATGCCTCCGACTTTGGTTCAGGAATGATGAGCAGTGCGCAGAAAGGACGTGGCATCGGTGATTGTTGGTCGAGTGATGAATGGGTGTGGGATGGTCAGAAATTTGTACACACCAAAGATATGTGGACAGGCATGTGTAAAGGTTTAGCCGCAGGCGGTGTATGGGAACTGGATCGGATTGAAGCGATTATCAAATGATGCTTTGAATATAAAAAATAGCCAAAGGAAATAAGATTTTGAATAATAAAATTAATTTGAATAGAATCATTCTAGTTGCGGCATTCAGCTGCTTCAGCACATTCATTTTTGCTGCACCCTTACAGATACTTGAGCTCAAAAAAGGGCAACTCAGCCAAACGGAACAGACACAGCTATGTGAACAGGTGAAAGACTTATGTCAGCAGCGTGCGCAATGGCGTAGTTTAAAAGCTACTGACCAAAGTTTATGGTTATTGTCAGATGGAAATGTTGCTCAGTTTGGCATCTCGACCACTGGATTTAAATTGTTGCAACAGTGGCATATTCAACTATCTCCTGCGGATGAAATGGCAAGATCGGGGCAATATGTTTTTCCTAAGCTATTTCCTATGGATCAAAATCGTTATGCCATTGCCGTGATTGATACCGTTTCAGAAATGTATTCGGGTGGTGGTGCAGGAATTGAACGTGCCAGCTTTTACGAGTTAAAGGAATCAGGCAAGACACATCGTTTTATTGAAAATTATCCGTTTAGCTTTAGTAGGATGATTCGAGCGTGTTTCTCAGAACAGGATTATGAAAGTTCTAGAGGCAAATGCCATGATGAAGATAGTTTGAGTCTGGATATTCGTCCAATTAAGCCGATGTTATGGCAATTCCGTTATCGTTATAGTTTGGATGTATCGCCTGCATCGGATTCAGGTGAGAAATCATTTAAGGGTAGCCGAAATCTCAATATTGATTTAAACAAAGCACCGAAGCAGCCAAATATTCCTGCAAATTGGGATTATCAAGGACAGGGTTAAGTTCGAGTTTTACATTTTTCCAAAGTTTTAAAGGCTTCGACTTACTCAATTTACAGCGTCATAACAGATGATTTGCATAGCACATGGTACAAAGAGACAGATTGCTTTTTGGAACTGTGTTTATGTCTCGTGCTTATACTTCTGCTCTCCGTAAATTTTCTCATTTGAGTCGTTCTGTGATCATGGCTGCGGCTGTGTTGGGCACAACCCAAGTAGCAATGGCAGGGTCAGCGGTCGATCAACTGAGTGATTGTTTAGTGAAAGCGACTACCGCAGCAGATAAAACCACGGTTTTGCAATGGACTTTTAGCGCTTTGGCTGCACATCCTGATTTGAAAGATTTTAGTAGTGTTACGCCTGAGCAAAAGAATCAATTAGATCAGAAATTGGCGCAAGTTTTACAGCGTGTGATTGTGGAGCAGTGCTCAACACAGACTAAGGCGGTGATTCAGGCTGAGGGAATTCAAGCCGTCGGACAGGCTTTCCAGCAGTTAGGTCAGAGTGCAGGGCAGGATATTGTCAAAGACCCAGCGGTCAGACAGCAGTTGCAAGGCACGTTGCGTTATATTGATTTAAATAAATTGGTCATGACTTTTTTAACGCCTGATATTTGGAATAAGTTGGGTGTGTTAAGAGAGGAGTAACAATAGATATGAAGCTGACGGTTATGTATTTTTCATCATATAGTAAAAAATAGTAGTTGAGAAACCTTGTATAAGTAATGTCTTTTGCTAGAATTCGCATTAATTTTTAGTGCATTTTTATAACGTATGAAAAAAATATTGCTTACCCTTGTAATTGTGTTACTTGCTGGCTGCACGGCTGGTGTAGTGAATCAATCGAAAAAATTAATCGGTCATAAACTATATCAAGATTCTACAGAGAGTTTAGTCAGTAATATTCGTATAGAACAAAGTCACAATTTTAGTGTGAGATTATATCCGAATGGATGTATAACCTCGATGCAACCCAAGTTTTTGATGTCACCAGAAGTTGAAAGTATTGGTGTATTAGGTGGGGAAGCTCGTTATAAGACGAAGTTGTTAAATATGCTTTATCCACCTAAAAATATTCAATTTGCTGAATTCAAAATTCCAGCAGAGCGTTTTGTTGCTTTAAGTGCATATAAGAGCTATCACACAGGTACAGAATTACGCGGTTGTAGTGTGGAAGCTGTTTATAAGTTTGCTTCAAATAAGAACTATGAACTGCTCGATCATAAAGGTGGTAATCAGTGTTCTTTAGAAGTCCAAGAAATTCTATCAAATGGTGATCGAGTTGAGCTTAAACCATTAAAATATTTGCGTAATATTAATGAATGGGCAGGCTGTGAAGCGCAATTAGAAGGGCTTTAAGTTTAGGTGCTTCTCCCTAACCCTCTTCTTTTAGGAGGGGGTAATTGTGGGAGTTGAATATGTATTAAACCTTTAAGTTCGCTGAACGGTTTGTTTTGGCATATTGATTTAATTAGGTATTAAAGTTTATAAAGATCAGAATTGATGACCTTAATACCATCAAGCTGATATTTTTTTAGAATATTTTCAATAATTGGATTTAATAAAGGTGACGCATAGGGTGAAATATATACAGTTTTGATTAGTTGACTTATATTGATTTTAAAATTAATTCCTATCGGTTCTTTATCTTTTTTTACCCAAGCCTCAGGCGGTATATTTGAATCTTCTATTTTTTCATAGTGATATATTGCTCTATATTCATTTTCATGTATAAAAGCTCCTCGTTTTCTTGTAAATAGATTTTCTTGTGTTAAATCAAGATTATTGATATCTGAGCTATCTCGATCATTATAATATGTGACTTTTTTAATAGAGATGTTTTCTGGAAGTATTTGTGCTAGAGAGCGTAAATTTGTTGTAATTGCTATTGCATCTGGAATCACACCATAAAGTTTCCACATTGCAGCTGACTCATAGTCATTTTGATGCCAACAATTGATAAAATACTTACATTTTTCAGGATTGCTATTTATAGGTTTTTCCATAGCCTGATTAAAAGGATTTTGCTTGAGCCATTCTCTTGCTTTATAATTTAGTTCACCTTCGTGTTTATCTTCAAAATTATCTGACCTATTAAAATAAAGACTTTGATGAATAATAAGCTCTAAAAACTTAGTTAAATCCATGTAACGCCATAATTTTAGATCGTCTGACATTTTTTTCTCAAAATAAAACCCCACATTAAGTGAGGTTTTATATCATGAAAACAATTAATTAGTCAATCATCAACCAATCAATTTTTTCATTAATTCATTTACTTGAGCTGGGTTAGCTTTACCTTTTGCAGCTTTCATGACTTGACCAACGAGACCATTAAAGGCTTTTTCCTTACCAGACTTGTACTCTTCGACCATTTTTTCATTGGCTGCAAGCACGTCTTTGATAATCGCTTCAATCGCACCTGTATCGGTTTCTTGCTTTAAGCCTTTTTCAGCAATAATGTCATCCGCAGATTTTCCTTCTGCTTCCCACATAAAGCCAAACACTTGCTTCGCGATTTTACCGTTAATGGTATTGTCGACAATACGTGCAATCATACCGCCCAATTGCTCAGCAGAAACAGGAGAGTCCGCCAATTCCAAGCCTGCTTTGTTTAAAGCACCTGAGAACTCACCCATCACCCAGTTTGCAGACACTTTACCTTGCGCAGCACCACCCGCAGCAGCCACAACCTCTTCGTAGAAGTCCGCCATTTCGCGTGACAGCGTCAACACATGTGCATCGTACTCAGTCACAGCAAAGTCAGCGATAAAACGCGCACGGCGCGCTTTAGGCAGTTCTGGCAGGGCAGCACGTGCCGCTTCGATCTGCTCATCCGCAATGATTACAGGTAACAAGTCTGGATCAGGGAAGTAGCGATAGTCGTTCGCTTCTTCCTTAGAGCGCATTGAACGCGTTTCCATCTTGTTTGGATCGAACAAACGAGTTTCTTGGTCGATCTTTCCGCCATCTTCCAAAATATCCATTTGGCGTTGAATTTCAACATTGATCGCTTGCTCAATGAAACGGAATGAGTTGAGGTTTTTCAACTCGCAACGTGTACCAAATGGTTGGCCTGGACGACGCAACGACACGTTGCAGTCAGCACGGAATGAACCTTCTGCCATGTTACCGTCAGAAATACCTAACCAACGCACGAGCGTGTGAATTGATTTGATATAAGCAACCGCTTCGTCAACCGAACGCATGTCTGGTTCAGATACGATTTCAAGTAAAGGTGTGCCAGCACGGTTTAAGTCGATACCTGACATGCCTTCGAATTGGTCATGGATTGATTTACCTGCATCTTCTTCAAGATGGGCACGAGTCACGCCAATACGCTTCACAGTGCCATCTTCAAGTTGGATGTCAATATGACCCAAGCCGACAATCGGATTGTCCATCTGGCTGATCTGGTAGCCTTTTGGCGAATCTGGGTAGAAGTAGTTCTTACGCGCAAATACAGAGGCTTGGTCGATATAGGCATCAATCCCCAAACCAAAACGAATCGCAAGATCAACCACTTCGGCATTGAGTACAGGTAAGACACCCGGCATGGCTAAATCAACAAGGCTTGCTTGTGTATTTGGGTCTTGACCAAATTCAGTCGATGAACCTGAGAAGATTTTAGACTTTGTGGCAAGCTGAGTATGGATTTCAATCCCGATAACGACTTCCCAACCGTCAATTAACTTTAACTTTTGAGCTTCAGTCATTATGCATTCTCCTCAGCAATTGCTGCACGTTTGCTATGCCAGTCTGTATTTTGTTGATATTGATGCACAATCGATAACAATTGTGATTCTGACCAGTAGTTACCAATCAACTGTAAGCCCACAGGTAAGCTGTCTTTATCAAAGCCAACAGGTGCATTGATCGCAGGTAGACCCGCTAAGTTCACTGCAAGCGTATAGATATCGCCTAAATACATTTCAGTCGGGCTGAGATTCGCACCGATTTTATAGGCTGTAGTTGGTGCAGATGGCGCAGCAATCACATCGACATTTTCAAATGCTTTGAGGAAATCTTGTTGGATTAAACGACGTACTTTTTGTGCTTTCACATAGTAAGCATCGTAGTAACCCGCAGAAAGGGCATAAGTACCGATCAGAATACGACGTTGTACTTCGGCACCAAAACCTTCTGAACGTGAACGTTTGTATAAGTCCATCAAGTCCACAGGGTTTTCTGCACGGTAGCCATAACGCACGCCATCGTAACGTGACAAGTTCGATGATGCTTCCGCAGGTGCGATCAAGTAGTAAGTTGGAACATAGGCTTCAGTCATGTTGAGATCAATCTCAACCAAGATTGCGCCCATCTCTTCAAGTTTTTTCAATGATTCTTCAACACGTGCTTTTACGTCTGCATCTAAACCAGCCACATTGAAGTATTGCTTTGGAATACCAATGCGTAAGCCTTTGACTACTGTACCATTCAAGTTAGCAACGTAATCGTCAACATCTTTATTCACCGAAGTTGAGTCTTTGGCATCATGACCTGCAATCACATTCATCAAGTAAGCACAGTCTTCAGCAGAACGTGCCATTGGA
>Ga0075163_10013683_pt1 | contig 10504 bp, 13 predicted proteins | sample JI1023141ADNA_FD_71478 | JGI IMG/M metagenome (GOLD analysis project Ga0075163, IMG submission 71478) | Wastewater effluent complex algal communities from Wisconsin, to seasonally profile nutrient transformation and Carbon sequestration -... | ecosystem: Engineered > WWTP > Effluent > Algae... | reverse complement strand
CTTGATGGTGCTCAGCTTGATGGTGCTCAGAATTGCTTCGGCACATTCCTCAAAAGAAACCGAGCGCCCAAATAATTCTCCTAATGATGCCGAACGTGAACAGATTGTTGTACGAATCTGCTCCCGTTCGGCATCGCTGTGTAGGTTCAAAATGTCCGCTAAGCGCTCATGTCCTCTGCCAAGCAGAATGGAGCCGTGCTGCAAGACCACGCTTCCATACAGCTTTTGTGCGCTTCCCACGACTTTGCGCGTTCCGTGTACTATTTCATGCCGTGCCGAACTGGCAAAGCATGGCATGGCAACGCTTCCGCTTTTGTAGTGTGCCCGAAAATCAGGTTGTTTTTTTTCAAAGTCGAGCATCGTTGCGCCCATTCGATGAAGCGCCCGAAGCAAGAGAATATGCACCTCGCGGTAAATATCGTGAATGGTGCGGTGAGTCTCGCTTATGGTGACGAGCGGCAGCACAACCGAATAGGTGAGTTCGTCTGCATGGACAATCGCCCGTCCGCCCGTGGGACGGCGCACAACGGCTATTCCCAAGCGCTCGCAAGCAGCGCGGTCTATATCGGTTTCGCGTTGGTGTGCTCCCAGCGAGACAGCATGAGGTTTCCATGAATATAAACGCAGCATTGGCTTTGCCGTGCCGGACTGAAGCGCCAAGGCACGCTCGTGGTCAAAGTTCATATTTGCTTGCGGTTCGTAGTCTGTATGGACAACAATATCAATCTCTTCCAACGACTCCACGCCAAAAAGATGTGCTACACTTTCCACCGTAGTCTGCTTTTTTTTGTCTGCTATTTCTTCAAGAATGTGCATTTTCGTAAGGATAATTGTTATTGTTTATTTCTTTGCGTACCGCTATGAATCTTGCTTTTCTCACAGCCCGAATGGGATTCGTTTCCGAAATTATTGATAAAATCTCGCATCTACCGCTTTTTCTTCAGGTCGTTTTGGCGGTTATTGCTGTTGGCATTGGCTTTGCTATTTTGAAGAAACTTATCAAAGTTGTGATTTGGCTTGTGCTGATAGCGCTGGCGATTATGGCGTATCAAGTCTATTTCCGATAATGCTTGGAAAATACTTTCGGAAATACTTCAGGAGCGGACACTAAAGCCCGTAAATTCGCCCGTTGCCTCCGAGTAGAGTGTGTTATGCCGCATCACTTCTGCATAGCGTGGTCCCTCAAGTAGGCGTGATAGAAATTGCTCAAGCGTTTCCTTGTTTCCTTCGGCAAGCGTTTGCACATCGCCGTTTGAAAGATTTCGTGTCCAACCCTTGGTTCCAAGCTCTTCGGCTTGCCGCACCACAAATGCCCGATAGCCTACGCCTTGCACTCTACCGGAAACGTGAATTTCTATTCGTTGCATAGACGATGTGAAAAAGTCCTATAAAAAAGGCTTCCAGAAATTTCTGAAAGCCCCATGTAAATGTTTGATTTTGCGGTATCAATAAAAATATCCGAAGATGAAATTCATTTCGTCTGTCGAGCGAAAACCGAAGGTCACGGTTTCGTTTGTGTCGTTATAGTACGTAACCACAGATTTCAAGCCTTCGCCGCGCCGAAGCACAATCGGGGTTGTAAAGTTCAGGAGCGGAGGATTGAGCCAGTTTGTCGCCGTATAAACCACTTCGCCGTTCCGTGCTCCGCCTACAATTTGTATGACAAATTTTTTGCCCATGCGGTGCGTATGCGAAGTAAGCCCGATAATATTGACCACACTATCGCGGCTACTAAAGCTGTCCTGACCGCTTCCGGAGCCGCCTCCGCCAACGCGGAACGTAGTCTCTACGACGGTCTCGCGTTTTGGTTGAAGCAGAAGATTGAAAAAGCCAAGTTGCAGAGGACGAATAAAGGTCTTCACGCGGTCAGCAGTCGTGGTGTGGATATTGAAAACAACTTCACCGCGAATGGTATCGCGTGTGCCGTTGGTGTAGTGCGAATTGAAGTCCAGAAGCCAGTTTGCGGGGATTCGCATTGCCATTCCTTCGGGGAATTGAATGGTTTCTGCCTTGAGCTGCGAAGCAATAAGAAACGTGCGACCGGACATTTCGGGGAAGCGTGCCGGAATAAGCTGACCATCCGGCAGGTAAAGGTCACGGATAATATTCGGCTTGGGGGTTGTTGCCCCTGAGCGTGCAGGGTCATAGCCGTAGAGAATGAAATGGTGACTGCGGTCGCGCTGAACCATCTCGAATTTGGTCATAATCAATTCCTGCGTGTTTTGCCGCGCAAAGTAGATTTCGCGCTCATTTTGCGGTGGCACGCTAAAGGGGTCGAGACGCATCTGTACGCCTTGTGCTGGCGGGGGAAGTGTCAGGGTCTCATTTTGGGAGCGAGTATCTTCCAGAAGTTTTGCATCGGCAACTGTCCCGTTTTTCGGCGCTCCGGCAGAAATCCAGAATTTAATAAAATCAAGTTGCCCTGCGGTGATTGCCCGCGAACCAAGCGGCATCGGGCTTCCGTATCCGTCGGAAGCGTGTATGTTTGCGCTGTCCAGTTTGTTGTAAAGGAAACTTTTGTACGGGTCGCCTGCTTTTACGCGCAAGAGTTTGTCTGCTTTCGCATTTTGGTTGGTCGGTGCCACGCCCACAAGATTTTGATACGCTACTGCCGGCGATAAATCTAAGCCGCCGGTGGCGTTGCGTGAATCGTGGCAGCCGCTTGTAGCGCAGTTAGGTGTGAGAACTTTTTCCTGCAAGAGTGCAAAACTGGAGCCTGCTTCGGGCAAATCGTTTGTGCCGCTAATATTGCACGATGCCAATATCCATGCGCCCAGCGCAAACGCAAGAATGTGTAAGAAAGGTGTGAAACGGGGCATAGATGGGTGGTAAAAAAGGTACAAAAATTGGGTCGCTAGTGTATGTGAGCGGTCTTTCGGCTATCGGAGGGATTTCTTATGCTAATAGCCTTCATGCTAATAGCTTTCATGCTATCGGTGAGCATATTCCAATCCTGAAATGGTCGGCGGTCTATGCGTTCAAATCGGATATAGCCTGCGGTGTCAATTAAAAACATTCCGTGCCGTTCGGTATTCAAGGCACGCCGATAGCAGTCAAGCGCTTCCATGGCGGCATGGTCATTATCGGAAAAAAGTTCGATGGCAAAAGCGCCGCCCGGCTGAATAAAACTGCTATCCAAGTTTGGTTTTTCCAGCGCCTCACGGTTGTCTTCCGGTGTGTCGTTGCTGAGTCCTACCACGTTCCAGCCATAACTTTTGAAGCGATAAGCGTGTTGCGAAAGCTGTTTCATGGACATTACGCACATCGGGCAGCCAACGCCCAAATAGACGGACAAGAGTACGGGGGATTGCTTATAGAGCGCCGAGAGGCGTACGGTGTCGCCCTTGACTGTGCGGATGAGTACATCGGGAACACGCTTGTATGCTTGTACTGGCGCTTCTTTGGTGCAGCCCCAAGTAAGAACTGCCGCGAAGCAAATGATGCCGCTAAGCCGCAGACGGCGCATAAAATCAAGCGACTCAATCATGGCAAATATCGTAATATTGAAGCCTTAACATTCAATTTGTGTTCGGAGCATAATTTCTTCCAGTACGTTGCTTACGCGCAGACATTCGTTCATATCGCCTTCGTACACCATCGCTTTTCCGGCATTATGAACCTCCAACGTAAGGTCTTCCGCTTTGTCGTAGCCGCAGCCGATAGCTTTGATAATTTGTTCGATAACCTCATCGAAACTGTGCCACTCGTCGTTAAACAAAATTACGCGGCTGCTTAGTTTCGTGACGACTTCTTCGTCCAGTTCCGGCAAATCTAATTCCGCCGGGGCATTGGAAAATGGTGTGCTATGCGAAATAGAATATAGTGCCGAATATGGTGCGACGAGACTGCGTTTGCAAACGTCATCCTCAGTCAAATATGGCGTTTGTGCGGTATTCATGGTATGGTGTTGGAAATTAGACAGTCGTTGGTGAAAAAATATTCTAATATTTCGATGAATCGCCCGCAATTTACAAAATCTTACGGATTACTTCCTCAATCGGCACTTCTTCAATCGTAAGGTCGGCTACCTCATGCGAGTTCAGGATGGATGCTGCAATCGTCGCTATCTCGCCGCGTGGCGCTCTGAGCTGCGTCCGCTCGGGTTGCCATTCAGAAATCGTTCCAAAGCCCTCCAACGCTGACCTCTCGACGCTATGCCGAAAAACGACCGTGATGATTTTTTCATCCACATATTGTGCCACGAGTTGACGCAAAGCGCCATCGAACATGATTGTTCCGTCATCAATGACGATTACTCGCTCACAAAGTTCCTCAATGTCGCTCATGTAGTGGCTTGTGAGGATAATCGTCGTTTCGCTATCACGGTTGTACTCTTTGATAAATTCGCGGACGGATTGTTGTGCAATCACATCCAGTCCTATCGTCGGTTCGTCCAAAAACAGCACACGCGGTGCATGGAGCAGAGAGCCGATAAGCTCACATTTCATGCGCTCTCCGAGCGAGAGACGGCGCACCTGCACGTGCAGTTTGTCGCTGATGGCGAGGCGTTCCGCGAGGTCGCCAAGTCGCTTGCGATAGTCGGCTTCGGGAATACGATAAATTTCTTTATTCAGCAAAAACGCATCTGCTGCCGGTAAGTCCCACCAAAGCTGGTTGCGCTGTCCCATCACAATCGCAAAGCGGCGCTTGAACTCGTTTTCTCGTTTCCACGGCGTAAAGCCCATCACGTGTGCCTCGCCGCTAGTGGGCTGGAGCAATCCGGAGAGCATCTTGAGCGTGGTTGTCTTGCCGGCACCATTTGCGCCCAGCATCCCGACCAGTTCGCCTTGGGCAATGTCGAACGTAATGCCGTCCACAGCGCGTCGTTCCTTATACTCACGCTTGAAAAACGACTTCAGCGAACCTGCCAAGCCTTCTTGCTTGATGTGGCTACGGTAGATTTTCGTGAGATTACGGACTTCGATGGAATTGGGCATTTGCTCCTGTGCTTTTTTGTAAAGTGAAGGCGGTGTGAAGGCGAACGCAGTGGTTGTGCTGACTAAAGCAAATTCTGAAAGAGTGCTCACGCATCCAGCAAAATTTCCGTGCGCTCCCGTGCAGAAACGTAAAGCGCATCAATCACGCGCATACGGTGAACAGCCTCTGCAGGTGTGGAAGCAACCGGAACAAGACCTTGCACGGCATTGACAAAATGCTGAAGTTCGTTTTGGTACGATTTCTGGTAGAGCGATGTTTTTGAGCGGGTCGTATCCGGCGATTCGGCACTGATGAACTCATTTCCTTTGCGGCGAATGATTTTGAGCGGGTTGATAAAAGCGCTACCCTTATCGGCAAAGAAGTTGCAGTAGTAGAGTTCTTCGGGGCGTTGGAGTGTCCAGCTTGTTTCAAAAATCGCAACCGTGTCATCCGAAAAATTGAGAAAACCCGTTACGAAATCTTCAACGTTTTTTGTCTGGTGTTTTTGCATGACTGCTCTGACGGAATGGACTTTCGGGAAGTTTGTGAGCCAGAGCATGAGGTCTATGAGTACGATGCCCAAATCCAGCATCACACCGCCGCCGGAGCGGTCTGCTTGGGCAAGCCATTTTTGTTCGCTGGAGCGCTGTTTGAGCCAGCCTGATTTGATATAGTGAAATTTCCCCAATTCGCCGCGTTCGATAATGCTTTTAAGCGTGATAGTGTCAGGGCGGAAGCGGTGATTCATCGCCACCATGACTTTGCGCTCGTGGCGCTTTGCTGTTTCGTCTATCATGGCGGCTTCCTGCCATGAGCGGGCAAGAGGCTTCTCGATGAGAGCATCTTTGCCGGCTTCAATACACTGCACGGCGACTTCGTAGTGCGCATCGGTGCTGGTGCAGATGTCCACCGCATCAATACCGTCAATTTTCAAGAGGTCGCTGACTTCTTGAGTAATGTGGGGAATTTTGTATCGTTCTGCCAGCAACTTCGCCTTTGATTTATTGCGGTCACAGAGGGCAACAATCTCCACTCCCGGGAGCTTGCTCAGAATGGGAAGGTGAATACTTTGCGCAATATTTCCTGCGCCAATAAGGGCTATTCGTACTTTGTTCATAGTCAAAAGCGTTCTTGCATCAAATTGTTTTGGGTTAGACTACAAAAATAGAGAAAAATCCTTGTTTGCGCTAGTCCGAACTATTAGATTGCAGTGCTAATTTACCCTTTTTATCATCTGTTGTTCAATTGCAGCAATGACACTACCCGATGACCCGATAATATTGGAGCTTTTACCGGAATTTGTTTCGGACTGGCTCAAGCAGCTTGATGCAGAATTCAACGAAATTATCGACAAAAAAGACGAACAGCGTCTTTATCGGCTTGGACACACGCTGAAAGGCTCGTGTTTGCAGTTCGGTCTGGAAGACCCCGCAAGACTGGGTATTACGCTCATGGAACACTCAAAAGTTCAAAACTGGGATGCTGCTCGTTCCCTTTATGAGCCGATGCGCGGCTATTTTGTCGAGGCGCAGAAAATGCTTCATGCGAAGGGCTTGAAATAATCTATTACTACGGTAACATCTATGATTTCAAAACTGGCAGTGGTTGAAACAAGCACTATCGGCGAAAACACGCGCATTGCTGAATTTGCCGTGATACGTGATGGAGCGCGGATTGGTGCTAATGTCGTTATTCATCCGCACGTCGTCATTGGCGACGGCGTCGAAATTGGCGACGGTGTGGAAGTTTTTCCCGGAGCAGTCATTGGCAAAGAGCCAAAAGGTGCCGGAGCACTTTCACGGACACCTGTTTTTGAACGTGCTGTCCGCATTGGCAATAATTCCTCCATCGGACCTCACGCCGTGATTTACTACGACGTAAGCATCGGTGAAAACTCACTCATCGGCGACGGCGCTTCCATTCGTGAGCAATGCACGATTGGTAATAAAACCGTTATCGGACGGCAAGTCACGATTAACTATAATGTCCGCATTGGTAATGGCGTGAAAATTATGGACAACTCTTGGATGGCTGGCAATATGGACATCCGCGACGGAGCATTTATTTCTGGCGGCGTGTTTACTTCCAATGATAACGACATCGGGCAGCACGGTTATAGTGACGCGCACGTGGTTGGTCCGACGATTGAAGAAGGGGCAATGATTGGCGTAGGCGCAAAACTCCTGCCTAATATCGTCATTGGCAAGAATGCTGTGGTAGGCGCGGGTGCTGTTGTTACCAAAAGCGTCGAAGCGGGAACAGTTGTGATGGGCGTTCCGGCAAAAGTGGTACAGCGAAAAGGGTAAAAACGTCGAGAGAAGTAATGCGCTCTGAAGTCAAGGAATTTCAAGCGCTTTTTAGTTCAGTATCCCAAGCCAAAATCTTCCATGAAAACAAGTCTCGCAGACGCTCGCATTATCAATCTTCCCAAAATCTCTGACCCGCGTGGTAATCTAACCTTTATCGAAGGCAACGGGCGGCACATTCCCTTCGACATCAAGCGGGCATACTGGATTTATGACGTGCCGGGCGGCGAAAAACGCGGTGGTCATGCGTATCACGCGAACGAAGAATTTATTATTGCGCTTTCCGGTAGCTTCGACGTGGTATTGGATGACGGTGTGCAGCGTCAGACCTACTCTCTCAACCGCTCGTATTTTGGTCTGTACGTGCCGAGTATGGTATGGCGGCAGCTCGAGAATTTCTCCACTAATGGCGTAACGCTCATTCTTGCCTCTATGCACTACGCGCCCGAAGATTACATCCGCGAGTATGATGATTTTGTGAAAGGGAAAGCAGCATGAGTGCCTCGACAAATCTCGCTTCTATCCGCGATTGTAAAATTTTCGACCTCCCGCGTATTTTCTATCGTGAAGGCAATCTTACGCCCGTCAATGGTGGCGTGGATATTCCTTTCGACATCAAGCGAACATTTTATATCTACGACATTCCGGGGGGCGAAAGCCGTGGGGCGCACGCACACTACGCCTGTCAGCAGTTCATCGTCTGCATGATTGGTGGCTTTGATGTGGCAGTGGACGACGGCACAAACCGCGATACCATTCATCTGAACCGCTCGTACAAAGGTTTGTATATTCCGCCAATGATTTGGGCTTCGGAAATAAATTTCACGGCAGGGTCAGTCTGCGCCGTCTTTGCCTCCCACATATACGATGAAGCAGACTATATCCGTGATTATCGGACATTCTTGGAGGCAGTCAAGTCTCCACTCTTGATGAACAGTCTTGATGCTCGATAAGCGGGTTCACATCACCTCCAGCGCACAGAACGGTAAGCATACTGTTTCTTGATTGCTGCGCAGACAATGAACTTTTTTGTGGGAAAAAACAGCAGCAGTTTGTAATTTCTCATTCTTGTTTTGTTTGCAATAATTTTTGCATGAAAACGCAAAACGGGTGAACCATGCCGTCCACCACAACAAATCATGTTTTTCACTTGACGGAGCTGGAGAGCAAGTATGACCGATGAACAAGCGATGCGCCGCGCACTTGACCTTGCAATGAAAGGTACAGGCATGGTTAGTCCAAACCCACGTGTTGGAGCGGTGATTGTCCACAACGGTGAAGTTATCGGCGAGGGCTGGCACCGCGAATTTGGTAGCGCACACGCAGAAGTAGAAGCTATTCGTAGCGCCGCACGTGGAGTGGAAGGCGCAACGCTCTATGTGAATCTCGAACCCTGCAATCACTTCGGTAAAACGCCGCCCTGCACGAATCTTATCATCGAAAAGAAATTCAAGCGCGTTGTTATTGGCATGACCGACCCGAATCCCGAAATTGCAGGGCAAGGGATCATACAATTACAAGAAGCCGGAATCGAAGTAACAACGGGCGTTCTGGAAGAAGAAGCGCAATGGATTAATCGCTTTTTTACAAAATATATCACGACCGGACAGCCATATATTATCGCTAAAGCTGCACAATCGCTTGACGGCTGTATTGCAACAGTTTACGGGCAATCAAAATGGATTACCGGTGAAGAAAGCCGTAAAGCTACTCATGCCATTCGCGCGGAAGTAGATGCTGTGCTTGTCGGAGTGGTAACAGTTGCTAAAGATGACCCTGAGCTAACCGTCCGCCACGTGGACGGCAGAAATCCCAAGCGCGTTATTCTTGACTCCGACCTTGCAAGCTCTTTGAAATCAAAAGTCTTTAGCGAAGGTGACCGTCATAATACGTTCATTTTTTGTTCGCCCGCAGCAATGGCAAAACAAAAAGCCACCGCGCTCAAAATTAGCGGCGTGAATGTCTTTCCCGCAGGCTCCGGCACGGGCGACTATCTCAGTCTCCGCGCTATCTTGGAGCAGCTTGCCTCCAAAAATGTGACTTCGATTATGATAGAAGGTGGGGCACGGGTATTTTCGTCGTTTGCACAAGAAAATTTAATTGACGAATTGCATCTTTTTATTGCACCAATTCTGATGGGAAGCGGCTTGCACACATTTTCATCGCTCTCTACGCCGTCATTGCAAATTGCGAAAAAATTCACCTTCAAAAGCCTTACGCCGTGCGGCATTGATATGCATGCCGTGGCAGTACGGCGGCAGTAAGTAGTAACCATTCAAAAAGACATTTCGTTCCACCACTTTTCACTCAACGAATTATGTGTAGATTTCTAGCGTATTCCGGCGATCCGGTGCTTGCAGAAGACTTATTGTACAATCCCAGATTTTCACTTATCGTTGCGCAAAGTATGCAGGCGGAAGAAATGTCGGTGGCTGTAAACGGTGATGGCTTCGGGATTGCATGGTATCAGCCGGAGTTAGACCAGTTCCCGTGCGTCTTTCGGAGTATCAAGCCCGCATGGAGCGATATGAATTTGAAAAATCTCTCCAAGAAAATTTACTCTCCGATGTTCATTGCCCACGTCCGCGCTGCTTCGCCCGGCTCGTCGGTGGAGGAAGTGAACTCGCACCCCTTCCAATGCGGCAAATTGGTCTTTATGCACAATGGTATGGTGGGCGAATTTAACAAAATTCGTCGTCCGCTCTTACGCCGTTTGAATGACGTAGCGTATGAGGCTATAACGGGTTCGACCGATTCCGAACATATGTTTGGTTTGTTTCTCAATCATATCGAAGACCCTTTTGGTGATGTCTCAACGGACGAACTCACCTACGCCATGAACAAAATGCTCGATGATTACTGCGAACTGTATTTGGAATGTGGTTTGAAAAAGCATTCGTATCTCAATTTCTGTGTTACCAACGGTAAAGCAATCGTCGCCACGCGCTACACGACTAATCCGCTCGTGCAGCCCTCGACGCTGTATTATATGTACGGCAGCAAATATCATTGCACTGATGGAAACTGCCAAATGGAGCCGTCCGGCAGCCGTCCTTCTGCGGTGATTATTGCCTCCGAGCCTTTCACGACGCGCCGCTCCGACTGGATGAAGGTAGAGCGCAACGTGCTGATGATAGTAGATGAGAACAAAAATATCAAATTCCAAAGCCTGCGCCTGCCGATTGAGGATTTGGAACAAGAGCCGGCATACACGCCGTAAAGAAGGAAAGAAACAATGGAAGCTGTTGTGGAATACGAACTTGCCGAAGCGCAGGAAGAAA